>ERZ1027237.753-NODE-753-length-16600-cov-13.336053_pt1 | contig 16600 bp, 15 predicted proteins | sample MGYA00519264_ERZ1027237 | MGnify/ENA primary metagenome ERZ1027237 (study PRJEB26926, sample SAMN06164640) | human gut metagenome | biome: ENVO:00009003; feature: ENVO:2100002; material: ENVO:00002003 | host: Homo sapiens | place: USA | collected 2012 ...
TTCTACGGCTATTCGGTCATGAAGAACCCCCGTGTCTGGGGCGACCAAGGCCGACAGGCGGTCAAGGCGGAGAACTTTGCCGAATACTGCCGCCAGAACGGCCTGTTCTTCCTGAAAGCGGGCTGCATCATGGCAGTCATTGCCGCGCTGGATGCACTGTTCACGCTGGACGCAGTGCTGTACGTTCTGCTGTACCTGTTCGGGCTGGCGTTCTCTTTCTCCCCGCTGGTCAAGTGGTGCCGCGAGAACGAGGGCTTCTCGTGGCCGTGGCCCCATGTGGAAAGCGAGAAAAAGCGGATCAAGAGGCTGCGAAAAGAACAAGAAGACCAGAAGAAGTGAACTTCTGGTGAAAAGCACCGCACACGATGTGAAAACCATCGCTGTGCGGTGCTTTTGCGTCTGCGCGAAAAAGTTTCGTCTCTTGACAGAAGTTTCCACTGCCTCTATAATGAAAGAAAAGACGACCTTCGTACCGTATCATTCTGGAGGTAGAACAATGATGACTTTGACATACCCTGAAAATTATGCACTCCTCACCATGGAGGAAATGACGTATACCACAGGCGGCGATGCCGAAGGCGAAAACAAAGGCAGCTGGGTCCGGACGGCATTCAATATCGGCATGGCTGCGCTGGCAACAGTGGGCATCGTGAAAACCGTCGGGAGCGCCATCAGCAGCGGCTCGATCACCGGCCTGATGGCAACGGTGTGCGGCCTTGGCACGACTGTGCTGGGTTACCTGAACATTTCCAGCATCGGTGCCATCGCCGGCCAGATCCAGAAGGCCTATCCGGAGCAGTACCCGGAAGAGGGCACCACCCTCAACGGCACCCTGATCCGGGATTCGGCCCTTGTCTACTTCTCTTCGCCCATCGGCGCTCTGCTGGGCCTCGCCAATATCGGCACGGCCGCCGGTTATGTGTACTGCATGCTCAAATGAGCGGAACTGGAACCATAAGATGAACCCCACCCCCGGCGCGGAACCTTCTGCGCCGGGGGTGATTTTGTACACGGTGGAATGATTGCATTTTTCGTGGGAATGAGATGTGCTGGAACTGACCCGGAAAGGCGCAAAGGGCAAGGCCGACACCGAGCGTGTGCCCCGCGAGATGCGCACCCTGATCGAGTACCAAGGATAACGACCCTGTGAGATTTGTGCGGAACAGCGAAGTGTTGTATACCTCTGAAAACGAAAAAAGAACCACAGCGTTGTTGAAGTCGTTAGGCTTCCAATTGCCTATTGGACTGCAACGCTATGGTTCTATTGGTAGTATAACCTATGCGGATGGCGGTGTCAAGTTTGCAGGTGTGCCGTTTACAGAAATAGAGGCTTCCAGTGGAAGCCTGTTAGTATCGGATGATGCCGGACAGATAAAACAAAAGCAGGAAAGCGCTGACACGGTACTCAAAACCGAGGAGGGCGGTGAACGCCCGGACTTTCCTGCTAAAAACAGTATAACACAAGATACTACCGAAAGCAAGAGAACCGACGAACCTGTGAAGAAATCGGTGCGGTTCCAGATGGCCGAACAGGCTGACCGGGATGCGAAGCGGAACCGCCAGCGGCAAGCCAGCCGGACCATTGCGGACAACAGCGCGGCCATCAAGACCCTGACGGAGATGATGGGCCTGACCCGCGGGGTGCGGGTGAGCGACGACAGCATTCTGGGCGTAGCAGAACGGCTGGACGATCCTGAACTACAAAGATGGGCGTAATGAATTTGTATGGTCTGAGTCCTCAAAAGCATTGCAGTGGGAAAACCCGGCAGCCTATGCAGACAAGATGCGCATGGCGGCAAATCTGGATGAGATTATTGCAACGGCAGACGAGGTTTACCGCGAACCGGCTAACCACAAAAACGCCGAGGCATTCAACCGTGGGAAAATTAAAATCCGCGTGGGGGCAAACGCATACGAAGCGGATGTGCTGACTGCCATTAAGCCGGACACGCGAGAGATCTTTTATGACATTGTAAATATTGAACCCACAAAAATAAAGCCCTCTGGTGGTACCCACGTAGAATCCGAAGATTCAAGGAGTAGATTGCCAGAGAGCTTTATGGAAACTTCCGGTGGAACCGTCACCGGAGCGGAAAGCACCGATGCCAGCAGATTGCCGGAAGCCTCTAGCCAAAGTATAACGCAAGATTCCGCCGAAAACAAGAGAACCGGCGAAGCTGTGAAGAAATCGATGCGGTTCCAGATGGCCGAACAGGCTCTTGGCTGCCAGCTTGAGGTCTTTCTTGAACCGGTTGGAAAGAACGACATCAAGCATTGGTCAGCACCTCATCCATGGCATCCTTGAAAGAGGAATAGCGCTTATACTTTTCAGGATGCGCTTTCATCTCATAGTACTCGTTCATGGCGGCAATGGTTTCGGCGTTGGGATTTTCCCGCGTGACGGCAAACGGAAGCCCCTGAACACGAAGCGACTGCTTCAGAAAAAGGGTGATCGCCGTGGAAAGGTCAAGGCCAAGGTCTGCGAAAAGCTCCTGACTATCATGTTTGAGCTGCGGGTCAAGGCTGATATTGGTGCTTGTTCTTGCCATAAGAAAACCTCCCAATCATTTTGTTACCATTATTATAGCACAATTCAAGATAAAATCAATGCATTATGCACACGATATGCGCATGAGAAGGGGCGAATCTGTGTTGTACCGTACCTGTAAACGAAAGATCAAAAAGGTTTTTTATAAAGTGAGGTAAAAAGTGAGGCAATAGAACAAGAAGAGGGCCTAGATTCTAACGAATCTAGGCCCCTTTTTGCATGGAGCGGGCAATGGGAATCGAACCCACCTCCTCAGCTTGGAAGGCTGATATACTAGCCGATGTACGATGCCCGCGAATGCAAGAGATAGTATAGCAGGTTTTACGTGAAATGTCCAGAGAAAATTTTACTTTTGCGCTGTTTGGCGGGACAAATTGCTTTTTCTGTTTACAATACCGGCATTTTATTGTAAAATAGACAGGAGAAACAAAGCTGCCGGTCAAGGCGGCACAAATATTATAGGTGGTGTATTGAATTATGGCATTGAAATATCAGCGTATCCTGCTCAAGATCAGTGGTGAGGCCCTTGGCGGCGAGAAGGGCACCGGCTTTGATGAGCCGACCATGGACGCCATCTGCGGCGGCGTCAAGAAGGCACACGACCTCGGCGTGCAGATTGGCATCGTTGTGGGCGGCGGTAACTTCTGGCGCGGCCGCTCCAGCGGCAAGATGGAGCGTACCCTCGCCGACAAGATCGGGATGCTGGCGACCGTGATGAACGCGCTGGCTGTCTCCGACAAGCTGGAGCAGCTGGGTGTGCCCACCGAGGTGTTCACCTCCATCACGATGCCGCAGGTGGCCCCGGCCTTTACCCGCAAGGACGCACTGCGCGCCATGGAAGAGGGCAAGATCGCGGTCTTCGGCGGCGGCACGGGCAACCCCTTCTTCTCCACCGATACGGCCACTGCACTGCGCGCCGTGGAAGTCTCGGCGGACGTGATGTTCAAGGCGACGATGGTGGACGGCGTCTACGATAAGGATCCCCACAAGTACCCTGACGCCAAAAAGTACGATACCCTGACCTTTACCAAGGTTCTGGAAGATCAACTGGCCGTCATGGACGGCACCGCCGCCACCCTCTGCCGGGACAACAAGCTCCCGATTCTGGTCTTCGATCTGGCTGAACCGGACAACATCGCGAAGGCTGTGCAGGGCGAGAACGTCGGCACGCTGGTCTACGAGGGCTGAGCATAGCCCGCAGCCCATTACAATAGAATGAAACAGGCGGCACCCGCAGCCTGTGCAGAATAAGTACAAACAGGAGACAAGGACAATGAGCAGCAACACGAAGGCATTTGAAGAAAAGATGAAGAGCACGGTCGAGCATCTGAACCGTGAGCTGGCAGCCGTTCGCGCAGGCCGTGCGAATCCCGCCGTTCTGGACAAGGTGAGCGTGGATTACTACGGTGCTCCCACCCCGATCCAGCAGGTCGCATCCGTGGCCGTCAGCGAGGCCCGCACCCTGACCATTACCCCGTGGGACCGCACCCTGCTTCGCGCCATCAGCAAGGCCATCATGGCCAGCGATGTGGGCATCACCCCCATTGATGATGGCTCGACCATCCGCCTGAACTTCCCGGCTCCCACCGAGGAACGCCGCAAGCAGCTGGCAAAGGAAGTCTCCAAGCTGGGTGAGGACGCCAAGGTGGCGACCCGCAACATCCGCCGCGAGGCCATGGATAAGGCCAAGGCCATGAAGAAAACCGGTGAGCTGACCGAGGATACCCAGAAGACCATGGAAGAGGATGTCCAGAAGCTGACCGATAAGTATATCAAGATCATCGATGCAGCCGTTGAGGAAAAGCAGAAGGAGATCATGTCCGTCTGATCGCCGCGGCGAGTGGAACCTTTCAAAGTGCCGTGTGCTGGACGTAGTGCGCGGCACTTTTTGCCGACCGGCAGGGGAAAAGATCCTTTGCCGCAGATAGGAGAACAACAATGGAACATCCCAAAGAATTCGCCGAGGGCCTTTCCATCGGCATCATCATGGACGGCAACGGCCGCTGGGCCAAACAGCGCGGTCTGCCCCGCACGGCGGGCCACAAAAAGGGCGCAGCCGTTTTTCAGGATATCGCAAACTACTGCGATGAGCTGGGCGTGTCGTCGGTGTATTTCTACGCCTTCTCGACCGAAAACTGGAAGCGCCCCCTCGAAGAGGTCAACGCCATCATGAAGCTGTTCGGCGAGTATCTGCTGAAAGGCTTCAACTATAAGGACCGCAACATCCGCATGAAGTTCATCGGCGACCGCACGGCGCTGGACCCCAAGCTCCAGAAGCTGATGAACGAGCTGGAAGAGGACTCCGCGGGCAAGACCGGCATGACCCTGAACATCGCGGTCAACTACGGCGGCCGCCCGGAGATCGTCCGCGCCGCGCAGCAGCTGGCTGCCAAAGCGGCGGCAGGGGAGCTGAAGCCCGAAGACATCACCGAAGAGATGATGTCCGACGCCATGTACACCACCGGCCAGAAGGACCCGGACTTCATCCTGCGCCCCAGCGGAGAGAAGCGCCTGTCCAACTTCATGCTCTGGCAGGCGGCTTATTCGGAACTGGTGGAAATGGACGTTCTGTGGCCTGATTTCACCCGTGACGACCTCGATGCGGCCATCATGGAGTTCAATAAGCGCTCCCGCCGGTTCGGCGGCATCTAAACCGCCCCGGCAAACAAAACCAAGGAGAAACACTGTATGAAAACACGAATCATAACCGCAGTCGTGGGCATCCTCGTCCTCATCGGCGTGCTGTTCACCTTCGACACGATGGTCTTCAACCTCGTGGTTGCGGCCATCACCCTCATCGCTATCCATGAGATCTACACGGCCCTCGGCTTTGACAAAAAGGATTGGCTGCTGTACGTAGTCACGGTGCCATACACTTTGCTCATCATGCTGTCCAGCTACTCGGTCTGCCGGGCGCTGGTCATGCCGGCTTCCTTTTTGCTCGTGCTGTTCTATGCCATCTACCTCGTGGTGCGCAACGGCACCGTCAGCTTTGCGAAAACCAGCGGCCTCGTGATGTTTTCGGGCATCGTGATCTTCTGCTTCTATTCGTTCGTCCGGCTGAAGGAATTGCTGCCTGTGGAAGAATACGGCTATGATGCGATCTTTTTCATCCTGCTGAGCCTCTGCTTCGCATGGGGCGGCGATACCTGCGCCTACTTCGCGGGCCGCGCCTTCGGCAAGCATAAGCTCTGCCCCGTGGTCAGCCCCAAAAAGACGGTGGAAGGTGCCATCGGCGGCGTGCTGGGCACGATGGTCTGCGGCGTGGTCGTCACGCTGGTCTACTCCATCGCGGCCGACCGGATGGAGGCGTTCACCCGCTCCAACATCGGCGTCTCGATGTACGTTGTCATTGCGCTGCTGGCCTGTGTGGCGGCGGTGCTTGGCATTTACGGAGACCTGTTCGCCAGCGTCGTCAAGCGCCAGTGCGGCATCAAGGATTACGGCACCATTTTCCCCGGCCACGGCGGCATTCTGGATCGTTTTGACAGCGTGATGTTCATTGCGCCCTTCGTCACCATGGTCATCATTGCCGTCTTCTATCGCTGATTCGCTCATTTTAGGAGGAAACACGATGTCTAAAAAAATTACGCTTCTGGGCTCCACCGGTTCCATCGGCACGCAGAGTCTGGATGTCATCCGCGCACAGGGCTATGAGGTCTTCGGTCTGTCGGCCCACAGTCATGTGGATAAGATTCTGGAGCAGATCGAGGAATTTCACCCGAAATACGTCTGTATGACGAACCCCGATGCCGCCGCCAAGCTGGATGCCGCGCTGGCGGGTCGCGCCAATGCGCCCAAGCTGCTGACCGGCCCGGAGGGCCTGAAGGAACTGGCGGCCATGGATGGCCCGGACGTAGTGCTGAACAGTGTGGTGGGCATCGCCGGTCTGGGGGCCAGCCTGACCGCCATCGAGAGCGGCCACGACCTCGCCCTTGCCAACAAGGAGAGCCTTGTCACCGGCGGCCATCTGGTCACACAGGCGGTGGCAAAGCACGGCGTCAAGCTGCTGCCCGTGGACAGCGAGCACTCCGCCATTTTCCAGTGCTTGCAGGATAAGGAGAGCGCCAAGAGCCTGACCAAGATCCTGCTCACCGCATCCGGTGGCCCCTTCTTCGGGATGAAGACCGAGGAGCTGCGGGGCAAGACCAAGGCCGACGCCCTGAAGCACCCCAACTGGAACATGGGTGCGAAGATCACCATCGACTCCGCCACCCTGATGAACAAGGGTCTGGAACTGATCGAAGCCGTCTGGCTTTTCGGTCTGCCCCCGGAGAAGATCCAGATCGTCGTCCAGCGCCAGAGCATCGTCCACTCTGCCGTCCAGTACAGCGACAACTCCATCATTGCGCAGCTGGGCGTGCCCGATATGCGCATCCCCATCCAGTACGCGCTGACCTACCCGGCCCGTGTGCCGGGCGTGGTGCCGGAGCTGGATTTCACCACCCTCAAGATGCTGACCTTCGATGTGGCAGACGAAGAGACCTTCCGCTGCCTTGCGGCCTGCAAAAAGGCCATCAAGAAGGGCGGTCTTGGCCCCTGCGCCGCCAATGGCGCCAACGAAGAAGCCGTCAAGCTCTTCCTCGAAGACAAGATCGGTTTCCTCGACATCGGCCGCTTGGTGGAAGCCGTCGTGGACAGCGACAGCTTCGGCGGCAGCTACACGCTGGCCGACGTGTATGAGTGCGACAAGATGGCCCGCGCCTTCGTGCGCAGCCACCTGTAAGCATATCCGGCGTACTATATAAATTTTTGGAGAAGCTATGTCTTTTATCATTACCCTTTTGGCTGCGGTGTTTGTGTTCAGTGCGGTGATCGCCATCCATGAATTCGGCCACTTTGCGGTGGCCAAACTCTGTGGAGTGCAGGTCAACGAGTTTTCCATCGGCATGGGGCCGGTGCTGCTCAAAAAGATGCACCACGGCACCCAGTACAGCCTCCGGGCCCTGCCGGTGGGCGGTTTCGTCGCGCTGGAAGGGGAGGAGAGCCCGGAAAGCCAACAGGCCGAAGGAGAGGAACGCTCGGATCTGGAAGAGCGGCCTCTCAGCCAGCGCTCTGGCGCGGACAGCTCCCCTAACGGGGGAACCTTAAAAGAGGAGGAACTTTCCCAGCCCACCGGCAAGCCCCTCAACGAGGCTCCGGTCTGGCAGCGGGCGCTCATCATGGCAGCGGGTGCCTGTATGAACTTCCTGCTGGGTTTTGTAGTCATGGCGATCCTGCTTGCGGCGCAGAACGAGCCCATCACCAGCCGGGTCATCTACGCCGTCGAGGACGGCGCGCTCTGCGGCCAGACGGGTCTGGAAGCGGGGGACAAGGTACTGGCCGTCAACGGCCGCCGCTGCTTTGTGGCCAACGATATGCTCTATGAGCTGATGCGCACCGAGGATTACTCCGCCAGCTTCACCGTCCTGCGGGACGGCAAAAAGGTGGAGCTGCCCCGCGTGCAGTTCGACACATGGCAGGACGAGGACGGCGAGACCCACATGAGCCTCGGTTTTACGGTTTACGGCATCAAAAAAACGCCGGTCAACGTGATAAAAGAGGCGTGGAACAGCGTGCTCTATTATGGGCGCATCATCTTCACCTCGCTGATGGACCTGCTGCGCGGGCGAGAGAGCATCAACGACCTGTCCGGCCCGGTGGGCATCGTGACGGCCATCGGTCAGGCGGCCAGCTACGGCTGGCAGGACCTGCTGGAACTGCTCGCGCTCATCACGGTCAACGTTGGCATCTTCAATCTGCTGCCCTTCCCGGCGCTGGATGGCGGCAAGGTGGTGTTCCTGCTCATCGAGGGCGTCACGGGCCATGCCGTGCCCGAAAAGATCCAGAGCGGTCTGACGCTGGCGGCGTTCGCCCTCCTCTTCGCCCTGATGATCTTTGCAACGTACAATGATATCGTCCGGCTCGTGACCGGTGCGATCTAAAGAAAGGAAAAATGACCATGCGGCAGCTGAAACGAGAAGTAAAAATCGGCAACGTGACCATCGGCGGCAACAACCCCATCGCGGTGCAGACCATGCTGAATGTCCCGGTGGAGGACATCGAGGGCAATGTGGCACAGGCCAAGCGGTGCGAGGCGGCGGGCTGCCAGATCCTGCGTGTGACCTGCCCCAGCGCAGCGGACGCCAAGTGCATCGAGGCCGTCAAGAACGCGGTGAACATCCCCATCGTGGCGGATATCCACTTCGATTACAAGGCCGCACTGGCGTGCGCTGATGTGGGCGTGGATAAGATCCGCATCAACCCCGGCAACATCGGCGACGACGACCGCGTGAAGGCCGTGGTTCAGGCGTGCCAGCAGAAGAATATCCCCATCCGCATCGGCGTCAACGGCGGCAGTCTGGAAAAGCACATCCTCGCCAAGTACGGTGCCCCCGTCCCCGAAGCCATGGTGGAGAGCGCGCTGTACCATGTCCGTCTGCTGGAGAAGTTCGATTTCAACAACATCGTCATCTCCATCAAAAACTCCAACGTGCCCCGCATGATGGAGGCCTACCGCCAGCTCAGCGCTGTCACCGACTACCCGCTGCATGTGGGCGTCACCGAGGCGGGCACCTATCAGATGGGTCTGCTCAAGTCCGGCATGGGCATCGGCGGGATGCTGCTGGAAGGCATCGGCGACACCATCCGTGTTTCGCTGGCGGCTGAGCCGGAGAAGGAAGTGGAAGCGGGCTACAACATTCTGCGCGCTGTGGGCTTCCCGGTCGCCGGCCCGGAGGTCATCACCTGCCCGACCTGCGGCCGCACCCAGTACCCCTGCACCGAGATCGCCAACGAGGTGGAAAAGCGGCTGCAGGGCTACAAAAAGTCCATCAAGGTCGCCGTCATGGGCTGCGTCGTCAACGGCCCCGGTGAGGCCCGCGAAGCCGACATCGGCATTGCCGGCGGCAAAGGGGAGGCCGTCCTGTTCATCCACGGCGAGCCCATCAAGAAGCTGACCGGCGATCATATCCTCGATCAGTTCATGGATGAGATCTACAAGATCTGACGGAGAAGTTCTATTACGAGGGTTCCTACGTCTTCAAGACGGAGGACCTCGACTAAATTGCAGACGGCTGCTGCCCGTTTCACACCGAGACGGAGCACAGCCGTTTTTCGAGTAAAAAAAGGAGTACCATTGTGACACCACTCGTATCCCAGCTATGGCCGCAGTTCATGGCGGACCCGGACTTTGCGTCCTGTTTTGGGCGCGTCGTTGTCGAGCACGCCCAGATGCTGCGGCAGGAGCGGCAGGTCATCTTTACCCTGCGCAGTGCCGCCCCGCTGGACAAGGGGCTGTGTGCGCGGCTGCTGGCTTCGCTCCAGCCCGATTATGAGGGCTTTGAACTGCGCATCCAGAACCTGTTCGGCTACGCGACGCTGGACGAAGCCGCCCTGCGGGAGCTGATGGAGGAGATGAAGCGGGACGGTGTGCCCATCAACGGCTTTCTGGATCGCTGCACCATCCAGATCACCGGCCAGAACATCACCATCGGCGTCTGCCACGGCACCAAGTTTTTGCAGGAGATGGAGTTCGAGCGGCTGCTGGCCGAGCGGGTCGCGGCCCACACCGGCGTCAAACCCAAGGTGACCCTGCAAAGTGCGGTGGGCGAGGCCGAACAGCGCCAGATGGAAGAGAAATTGGAGCGGAAGATCGCGCCGCCGGTGGTCAAGTTCGAGAAGAAGAACACGGCCCCGTCCATTAAGGTGGAGGGCCTCGATCTGACCGACAAGCCCGTGACCATCTTCCACGGCAAGATGTTCACCCCCAAGAACCTGACGCCGCTGAAGGACCTCGGCGGCGAGGGCGGCAAGTGCATGATCTGGGGCGATGTCTTCTTCACCGAGGTCAAGGGCAACTACCGCAAGATCTATACCGTTTCCATCACCGATTACACCGGCTCCATCAACCTGAAGATCCGGGCGCAGGAAGGGGAGGACTGCTCCAAGTGGGAGTCCATCTCCAAGGGCACCACCGTCATCGTCCGGGGCGACTGCTCCTACGACAAATACGAGCATGACTACATCGTCTACCCCTACGATGTCCTCTTCGTCGAGCGCAAGAAGCGGGAAGACCATGCCCCGGTCAAGCGGGTGGAGCTGCATCTGCATACCAAGCTGTCCAGCATGGACGCCTTCTGCGACCCCGGCGGGATCGTCCGGCTGGCGCACCGGATGGGCCACCCGGCCATTGCCATCACCGACCACGGTGTCTGCCAAGGCTACCCCGAAGCCATGCTGGCGGCGGATGACATCCGCAAGAGCGACCCGGATTTCAAGCTCATCTACGGCTGCGAAGCCTATTTCGTGGACGATATGATCCCCTGCGTCTACGGTGTGCAGGATGCCCCGCTGAGCGGCGAGTTCTGCGTCTTTGACACCGAGACCACCGGCCTTGACCCCAACGTGGAGTATCTGACCGAGATCGGCGGCGTCATCGTGAAAAACGGCGAAGTCGTGGAGGAATTTGACACTTTCGTCAAACCCGGCAAGCCCATCACCCCCAAGATCACCGAGCTGACCGGCATCACCAACGAGATGGTCGCCGACGCCCCCGGTGAGGCCGAAGCGCTGCAAGCCTTCCTCAACTTTGCGGCAGGGCGGATCCTTGTGGCCCACAACGCCCACTCCTTCGATATCCGCTTCCTCCGTATTGCAGCCAAGCGGAGCGGCATCGAGTTCGAGCCAACGTATATCGACACCCTGACCATGGCGCAGGCGATGTACCCCGGCCTCCACAACTACAAGCAGGGCACCATCAACAAGCACTTGGAGCTGCCCGCCTACGAGGCTCACCGCGCCTGTGAGGATGCCGGTGCGCTGGGGCGCATTTTCTGCGTCATGCTGAAGGATCTGGAGGAAAAGCAGGTCACTGCGGTCAGCGGCATCAACACCGGCCTTGGCGGCAACCGCGAGGTGCTGAAAAAGAAATATTACCACCTCATCATCCTTGTCAAGAATCAGATGGGCCTGAAAAACCTGTACAAGATCGTCAGCGAGGCCCACGTCAACTACTTCTTCAAAAAGCCCCGCGTGCCCCGCAGCTTGCTTAACAAGTACCGCGACGGCCTGATTTTGACCTCCGCCTGTGAGGCGGGCGAACTCTACCGCGCCATCGTGGAAGGACGTTCCTACGAGGAATTGAAGAAGATCGCCGCCTATTACGACGTGCTGGAAATCCAGCCGCTTGGCAACAATGCCTATATGGTGCGCGAGGGCAAGGTGGACAGCGAAGAGGTCATCAAGGACTTCAACCGCACGGTCATCCAACTGGGCGAAGACCTCCACAAGCCGGTCATCGCCACGGGCGACGTCCATTTCACCGAACCGGAGGACGCCATCTACCGCGCGGTCCTTCAGGCGGGCAACGGTTTCAAGGATGCCGACAACCAGCCGCCGCTGTTCTACCGCACCACCGAGGATATGCTGAACCAGTTCAGCTACCTCCCCAAAGAAAAAGCCTATGAGATCGTTGTGACAAACCCGCGCAAGATCGCGGCGTCCATCGACAACAACGTCCGCGCCATCCCGCGGGGCACCTACCCGCCCAGCATTGAGGGCGCAGAGCAGCAATTGCGCGATGCCACGTGGGAACACGCCAAGCGCGACTATGGCGACCCGCTGCCGGAGATCGTGGAGAAACGCTTGCAAAAAGAGTTGGACTCCATCTGCGGCCACGGCTACGCGGTCCTGTATGTCATCGCGGTCAAGCTGGTGGCCTACTCCAACGCGGGCGGCTATCAGGTGGGCAGCCGTGGCTCAGTCGGCTCATCGGCTGTGGCCCACTTCTCCGGCATCTCGGAAGTCAACAGTCTGCCGCCCCACTACCGCTGCCCCAAGTGCAAATACAGCGAGTTCATCACCGACGGCAGCGTGGACGACGGCTTCGACCTGCCTGATAAAAACTGCCCCCACTGCGGCACCCGGATGTTGGTGGACGGCCACGACATCCCCTTCGAGACCTTCCTCGGCTTCTACGGCGATAAGGAACCCGATATCGACCTGAACTTCTCCGGCGAGTATCAGTCCAACGTCCATCGCTACACCGAGGAACTCTTCGGCAAAGCGAACGTCTTCAAGGCGGGCACGGTGTCCGGTATTCAGGACAAAACGGCCTATGGCTACGTCAAAAAATATCTGGAAGAGCGGGGAAGGACCGTCAACCACGCTGAGGAGAACCGCCTGACGCTGGGCTGCACCGGCGTTAAGCGCACCACCGGCCAGCATCCCGGCGGCATGGTCGTCGTGCCCGACACCTACGAGATCTACGATTTCTGCCCCATCCAGCATCCGGCGGACGATGTGGCGGGCGGTCTGCTGACCACCCACTTCGAATTCAAATATCTCCACGACACCCTGCTCAAGCTGGATGAGCTGGGCCACGATATGCCCACCTTCTACAAGTATTTCGAGGAGTACACCGGCATCCCCATCGACTCCATCCCCATGAACGACCCCAAGGTGTACAGTCTGCTGACCAGCCCGGAAGCGCTGGGCGTGACGCCGGAGCAGATCGACAGCCAGACCGGCACCTTCGGCATCCCGGAAATGGGCACGAACTTCGTGCGCGGAATGCTGGTGGAGGCGCGGCCCAAGAATTTCTCCGAGCTGATCCAGATCTCCGGCCTGTCTCACGGCACCGACGTCTGGACCAACAACGCCGATGAACTCATCCGGGACGGAACCTGCACCATCGCGGAGGTCATCGGCTGCCGTGACAGCATCATGCTTTACCTGCTCCGCAAGGGGCTGGAACCGAAGATGGCCTTCGATATCATGGAGGCCGTCCGTAAAGGTAAGGTGGCAAAGGGCGGCTTCAAGCCCGGCTGGGAGGAAGCCATGCGGGAGCACGAGGTCCCGGACTGGTATATTGAATCCTGCCGAAAGATCAAGTATATGTTCCCCAAGGCCCACGCCGTCGCCTACCTGATGTCGGCCATTCGGTTGATGTGGTTCAAAATTTATCGTCCCCAAGCGTTTTATGCGGTGTACTTCACCGTCCGCGGTGACGACATCGACTATGAGGCCGCCGTAGGCGGCGCTGCCGTTGCCCGCGCCCACATGAACGAGGTCAAGCGCCGCCTGAAAGAGGAAAAGAACGCGAAGGACGAAGACGTTCTGGTCTCGCTCCAGCTGGTCAACGAGATGCTGGTGCGGGGCTACGAATTCCTGCCCATCGAGCTGGGCAAGAGCCGCGGCTCCAGTTATATCGTGGAGGACGGCAAGGTGCGGCTGCCCTTCTCGTCCCTGAAGGGCCTTGGCGGTGCCGCTGCCGATGCGCTGGAAAAGGCCACCCTCGACGGGCAGGAGTACCTCTCCATCGAGGAGCTTCAGCAAGCCTCCGGCGTCAGCAACGCCATCCTTGACCGTCTGCGCCAAGTCGGCGCCCTCGGCGACCTGCCGGAGAGCAGTCAGGTGAGTTTCTTCTAAAAACGCTTGACACCATATGTGACACCATATATAATGAAAGTGGGAAATCGAGATGTCAAAATGGGATAAGTTGCTTGCAAGAATCTGCGCGTTATCGAAGGATCTTCGATTTGAAGAACTTCGCAAGGTGCTGGAAAGCTATGGCTACGAAATGACTGCACCCCGAAGCGGGAGCAGCCATTATACGTTCCGAAAAGCGGGGTGTATGCCCATTACGATTCCCAAGCATGAACCAATCAAAAAGGTTTATGTAGAAATGGTGCGGCAAATTGTAGAGAGTGAGGCGAAGAACGATGAAGACGCTGAATGAATATCTGAAAATGCCTTACCGGATGGAAGTTGTGGAAGACCCGGAGGAGGGAGGATTTGTGGTCTCTTATCCAGACCTGCCGGGCTGTATCACCTGCGGCGAGACCATGGAATCTGCGATTGCAAACGCAAAGGATGCCCAAAAAGCTTGGTTGGAAGCGGCTTTGGAGGATGGTATCAAAATCCCGGAGCCGGACAGCCTTTCGGATTATTCCGGGCAGTTCAAGCTCCGCCTTCCCCGCAGTCTGCATCGTTCTCTTGCAGAGCATTCCCAAAGAGAAGGGATCAGCATGAATCAGTATTGTGTTTATCTTCTGGCGAAGAATGATGCGATTTATGCAAAGTAAAATTTAAGACGCAAAACAACAAGGCCCCCTGCATCAACGATCCGATGCAGGGGGCCTTGGTCATTCTTGATTGCAGGTCAGGGGAGTGCTTACTCCACGCTGATCATATAATAATACACGGGCTGGCCGCCGCGGATGTGGCTGACCTCGACGTGGTTCGGGCACTTTGCCTTGACGATCTCGGTCACCTTCTCGGCGTCCTCGTCGGAGACATCGCAGCCGGAGATGATGGTCACAAAGCTGGAGTCCTTCTTGCACATGCTGCGGGCCAGACGGTAGGTGGCCTTGGTCAGGTCGTTGGAGGTGGCGACGATCTTGCCGTTCTCCAGCGCCATGATCTCGCCCTTCTTGATCCGCTTGCCGTCGAACTCGCTGTCGCGGGCGGCGTAGGTGATCAGGCCGGTGGAGACCTTGTCAGCAGCCGCCATCATGTTGATGGTGTTGGTCTCGACGTTGGCGGAGGGGTCGAAGTTCAGCAGGGCGGTGATGCCCATGGGCACCGTGCGGGTGGGCAGGACGACCACCTGACGGTCGGCCAGCTTCTGTGCCTGTTCCGCAGCCATGATGATGTTCTTGTTGTTGGGCAGAACGAAGACGGTCTTAGCCGGGACGCTTTGGACCGCAGCGAGGATGTCCTCGGTGGCGGGGTTCATGGTCTGGCCACCGGAGACCACAGCGTCGGCTGCCAGATCGGTGAAGACAGCCTTCAGGCCCTCACCGGCGGCCACGGCAACGAAACCGTACTCGCGGTCAGGATCGACGGCAGCATAGATGAACTCGGCGGTCGGGTCGGGCTTCTTCTCGGCGGAAGCCTGTTTCTCAAGGCTCTTGCCCTGCTTCTGGCGGGCGAGGAACTGCTCGTGCATGTTCTCGATCTTGAAGTTGGTCAGGTAGCCGTACTTGATGGCCTCGCTCAGGATCTTGCCGGGGTCGGCGGTATGGACATGCAGGTTGATGACGTCATCATCCTCGATGCAGACCACGCTGTCGCCGTTGGATTCGGCGAAGGCACGCATCTTTTCGGCGCTGGCACCCTCATTCTTGTTGATGAGGAACTGGGTGCAGTAGCCGTTCTTGATGTCCTCGACCTTCATCAGGTCATCGGTGAAGACGCCCTTGCCCGCATTCTCGGTGGAGAGCTTGGCCTTGTTGGGGACAGCCTCGCCGCCCGCGACGATGCCCTCGCCGTGGAAGACCTTGCTCATGCCCTCGAAGATGATCATGATGCCCTGACCACCGGCGTCCACGACACCGGCCTTCTTCAGGACGGGCAGCAGGTTGGGGGTATCGTCCAGCGCCTTCTGGCCGGCGGCCAGAACGACCTCCCACAGGGCGGGCACTTCGGCAGCGTCGCAGGCGGCGGCTTCCTCGGAAGCCACGCGGGCGACGGTGAGGATGGTGCCCTCGGTGGGCTTCATGACGGCCTTGTAAGCGCCCTCAACGCCCTTCTTCAGGGCCTCCACGAGGTCGTCGGCACCGGCTTCCTTCTTGCCTTCCAGCGCCTTGGAGAAGCCGCGGAACAGCAAGCTGGTGATGACGCCGGAGTTGCCGCGCGCGCCGCGCAGCATGGCAGAGGCGGCAGTCTTGGCAGCCTCGCCGACGGTGCAGTTGTCGTCCAGAGCTTCCAGCTCACGGACGGAGGCGCCGATGGTCATGCCCATGTTGGTACCGGTGTCGCCATCGGGGACGGGGAAGACGTTCAGCTCGTCCACGCGGGAGCGCTGATTGTTGATGTTGTTCGCGCCGGAGATGATCGCGTCGCGCAGGATCTTACCAGAAATCATTTGAATTTACTCCTTATTATCTTGTCCGATCAGGCGATCACGTCATCAACGGAGACGATCACGCGGGCAACCTTCAGGCCGGTGGCCTGTTCGACTTCATCCTTGACGCGGTGCGAGATGCTGCGCGCGGCGGTCGAGATGTTCAGCCCATAGCTGACGGCAATGTGCAGCTCGATCACGAGACGGCCCTCTTCCTGCGTGAC
>ERZ1027237.789-NODE-789-length-16184-cov-5.840350_pt1 | contig 16184 bp, 10 predicted proteins | sample MGYA00519264_ERZ1027237 | MGnify/ENA primary metagenome ERZ1027237 (study PRJEB26926, sample SAMN06164640) | human gut metagenome | biome: ENVO:00009003; feature: ENVO:2100002; material: ENVO:00002003 | host: Homo sapiens | place: USA | collected 2012 ...
CGGCAGCGTCAGATGTGTATAAGAGACAGGTTCGGCGTCTGTATCCTTGGCCTGACCACCGCCTGCGGCGGCGGTATGGTGCGGGATGTGCTGCTGGGCAACACGCCCCCGGCGGCGTTTCAGAATCCGACGGCCTCTGCGGTGGCGGTAGTTACCTCGCTGATCATGTTCCTCTCCGGCGTGCGGCACCTGCTGATGGGCAACCAGCGGCGGTATGATCTATTTATGCTGCTAATGGACAGCGCGGGCCTGGGCATCTTCACGGTCATGGGCGTCCGCGTGGTATGGAACTGCGTGGAAGCGCCGTCCCTGTACCTGCTGGTGTTCGTCGGCGTACTCACCGGCGTGGGCGGCGGGCTGCTGCGGGATGTGATGGCCGGAGATATGCCCTATATTTTCGTGAAGCATATTTACGCCTGCGCCTCTCTCGTCGGCGCGGTGATCTGCGGGGTGCTGCGGCAGTCGGCAGGGGAGATGACGGCCATGCTGGTCGGTGCGGCGGCGGTGTTTGCCATCCGGTGTCTGTCGGCCCACTACCGGTGGAATCTGCCCCATCCCAACGCCTAAAAAAACGGCGAAACTTCCCGGATATGGCGCGAATTTCCTGTGAAAATCGACAGGATGCGCCCCTTGACAATCCAAAAGAGCCGTGCTATCATGATTCCATTCTGAAAAAAGGCTTGGAAAAGGACGCTGTCCGGGAAGAACTTCAGAGAGACGCTGTCATGGGCTGAAAGCAGCGTCAGTCAGAACCGGAACAGTCACCGCCTTGGAGCTGCCCGCCGATATGTAGGCCGGGACGGGACCTCCCGTTACAGAGGACACGAGCGGCACAATGCGCAAAAGGACTTTCGCTGGCGGGAAGGAAGAATGTGTGCAAGAAACCTAGGAAAGGTGTCTTGCATGATTTCAATTAGAAGACTCCGAAGGAGTTTTTTACCCTGCTTGCACAGCGAAACAAATTTTGTTTACTGTGCAAGCAGGGTGGAACCGTGGAGCTTTACGCCTCACCCCTGACCAAAACAGGGGTGAGGCGTTTTTGTTTTGCCCCAAGGGCGGGAAGACCGCCGCAGGAAAGGAGACATTACTATGTCTGAGGAAATCAAGGAATTCAGCTTTGAAAATGAGGAATACCGCCAGACTTACTGGCACACCTGCTCTCACATCATGGCGCAGGCCGTCAAGCGCCTGTGGCCCGAGGTGAAGCTGGCCATCGGCCCCTCCATCAAGGAGGGCTGGTACTACGATATGGACGCACCCTTTGCCTTTACCCCGGAGCACATGACCGAGATCGAGGCCGAGATGCGGAAGATCTGCAAGGAGAAGCTGAAGCTGGAGCGCTTCGAGCTGCCCCGCGAGGAAGCCATTAAGTTCATGGAGGAGAAGGGCGAGCCTTATAAGGTGGAACTGATCCAGGATCTGCCGGAGGATGCTCCCATCTCCTTCTACAAGCAGGGCGAGTTCACCGACCTGTGCGCCGGTCCCCATCTGGACTCCACCGGCCGGGTAAAGGGCAACGCCATCAAGCTGCTGGCCTGCAACGCCGCCTACTGGCGGGGCGACTCCAACCGGGAGACCCTCCAGCGGATCTACGGCATCGCCTTCCCCAAGAAGGAGGAACTGGACGCCTATCTGGAGCGCATCGAGGAGGCCAAGCGCCGGGATCACCGGAAGCTGGGCAAGGAACTGGGCCTGTTTGCTTTCCGGGATGAGGCCCCCGGCTTCCCCTTCTACCTGCCTAAGGGCATGGTGCTGAAGAACACCCTGATCGACTACTGGCGTCAGGTCCACAAGAAGTGGAACTATGTGGAGATCTCCACTCCTCAGATCATGAAGCGGACTCTGTGGGAGACCTCCGGCCACTGGGATCACTACAAGGATAATATGTATACCACCGTCATTGACGGCGAGGACTTTGCCATCAAGCCCATGAACTGCCCCGGCAGTATTCTGGTCTATGAGCTGGAACCCCATTCCTACCGAGACCTGCCCCTGCGGTACGGTGAGCTGGGCCTGGTCCACCGTCATGAGCTCTCCGGCGCGCTCCACGGCATGTTCCGTGTCCGCTGCTTCACTCAGGACGACGCCCACATCCTGCTGGCCAAGGACCAGATCAAGGATGAGGTCATCCGCATCGCCCGCCTGTTCGACGAGGTCTACTCTCTGTTTGGCCTGCCCTACAAGATCGAATTGTCCACCATGCCCGAGGACCACATCGGCACCCGGGAGGACTGGGAGAAGGCAGAGAACGCTCTGGCCGACGCCATTACCTCCATCGGCAAGGAGTATGTGGTGAACCCCGGCGACGGTGCGTTCTACGGCCCCAAGCTGGACTTTCACATTCAGGACTCTCTGGGCCGTACCTGGCAGTGCGGCACCATTCAGCTGGACTATCAGCTGCCCGGCCGCTTTGATCTGGAGTATACCACCAGCGACGGCGGCAAGGACGTGCCCGTGATGATCCACCGTGTTGTGTTCGGCTCCATCGAGCGGTTCATCGGCATCATCACCGAGCACTTTGCCGGCGCCTTCCCCGCATGGCTGGCTCCTGTTCAGGTGAAGATCCTGCCTGTCACCGACCGTGCGCTGGATTATGCCAAGGATCTGTCTGACGCATTGGACGGCCAGGGCTTCCGCGTGGAGGTGGATGACCGCAACGAGAAGATCGGCAAGAAGATCCGTGAGGCCACTCTGGAGAAGGTGCCCTATATGATCGTTGTGGGTGACCGGGATATGGAAAACAAGACGGTCTCCGTCCGTACCCGCGCCGGCGAGGATCTGGGCGCTATGAGCCTGGAGGACTTCACCGCCAAGCTGAAGGAAGTTGTAGACTCCAAGGTGATTCAGTAAGTTGCTCTTAGTTAAACTGCACAAAACACGCCCGCTGGTTTTCCTGGCGGGGCGTGTTTTTGCAAGACGGACATTTGTTTTGCAAGACATTTGTGGGAAAACGCAGAGAATAGCGTGAAAATGCAAGATGAATACTTGAACATTGCAAAAAATCACCAAAAAGAGAAAATGACCCTTGCAAAATGAATGATATACATGTATACTATGCACATGCTTACGGAAACACCCTTGAAAAAAGCACCGGGCGTTTCCACCTAATTCAACTGTGAAAGAGGGATTTGGAATGAAAAAAGTGTTTTCTCTGATTCTGGCTCTGGGCCTCATCGCTTCTCTGACTGCCTGCGGCGGCGGTAACGCCTCCGGCAATGAGACTGGCGACAGCGCTCCCGCTGCTTCTACCGCGAAGCTGCGCTTCGTCACCGGCGGCGAGTCCGGCACCTACTATGCCTTCGGCTCCGTCATCGCCCAGCACGCCACCAACAATACCGATGTGTCTGTCACCGGTCTGGTTGGCAACGGCTCTAAGTCCAACGTGGAAGAGCTGGCAGACGGCAACGCAGAGCTGGCCTTCTGCCAGTCCGACGTGATGGCCTATGCCTACAACGGCACCAACCTCTTTGAGAACCCCATCGACTGCTTCTCCACCGTGGCCGCCCTGTACATGGAAGATGTGCAGATCGTCACCACCGATCCCAGCATCAAGACCGTGGCTGACCTGGCCGGTAAGAACGTGTCTGTCGGCGCTGCCGGTTCCGGTGTGTACTTCAACGCTGTGGACATCCTGAGCGCTTATGGTCTGGGCGATCTGGACGCTGACGGCAAGTTCACCAAGATCAACGCCACCTATCAGAGCTTCGGCGACAGCGCTGACTCCCTGAAGGACGGCAAGATCGACGCCGCCTTCATCGTGGCCGGCGCCCCCACCACTGCCATCATGGATCTGTCCACCACCAAGGCTGCTTATCTGGTGTCTCTGGATGACGCCCATATCGACGAGTTGCTGGCCGCCTCTCCTTACTACACCAAGCACGTCATCCCCGCCGGTACATACAACGGTCAGGACGAGGATGTGACCACCGTGGCTGTGGGCGCTGTGATCCTGGCCCGTGACGATGTATCTGAGGATGCTATCTATGCTCTGACGGCTGACATCTTCGACAACGCCCCCGATCTGATCAGCAGCCACGCCAAGTACGGCGAGCTGTCCACCGAGTTCGGCGCTTCCATCACCTCTGTGCCTTATCATCCCGGCGCTGCCAAGTACTTCGCCGAGAAGGGCTTCGATGTGGCAACCAAGTAAAGATCTGAACGGGATCTTTACAGCATCACCGCCATTTCCTTACCCATAAGTATGTCATTCAGGCTGCGGCGGAGAAATCCGCCGCAGCCGTGAGTGGTTCTAAAGCGAAGCACAGCTCTCCGGAACGGAAAGGAAGGGTGTGTGCGGGAAACCCATCAGGGGATTCCTGCACCATTAAAATCAGCCTTTCCGGCGCGATGCGCCGGAAAGCTGCGGCGGAGAAATCCGCCGCAGTCGTGAGTGGTTCTAAAGCGAAGCACAGCTCTCCGGAACGGAAGAACAGAGCGCTTGCTGCGGACCAATTTACAAGAATTTACCCCGATCCACGGTTGAGAAGGACAGAGATCCGCTGCCCCTGTCAACTGCGGATGTGAGAAAACGATCAAGGAGGAGACCATATGGGCCTGTTCAAGAAAAAAGACCCCATTGTTGAAGTGGAAAAGGCACTCGACCACGAGGTGCACGAGATGGAGCATGATATCCAGGCGGACGTGGATGCGGTCATGAAGAAGTATGACCGGGAATCTAACACCCGTATCTGGGAGGGGACTCCGAAAATCGCCTTGCAGGTGCTGATGTCGGCCTTCTCAATCTATTGTATCCTGATGACCCTGTTCAGCAAGGCGCTTCCGGAGCGGCGGCTGTCCCTGTTCCTGGGCTTTATCATCATTATCGGCTATCTGGTGTATCCCGCCAGAAAGGGTGCTGCCCGAGTGAACCATGTGCCCTGGTATGACTGGCTCCTGATGGTTCTGGGCGCTGGCAGCTTCTTCTATTTTGCCATCAACGCATTTTCCATCATTCAGCTGGCCACCAAGCTCCAGCCCGTCCACATCATTGTCGGTGCCATCGGTATTGTGGTGCTGATCGAGCTGTGCCGCCGGTGCGTGGGCCTGCCTATTCTGGTGGTGCTGGGCCTGCTGCTGATCTACACGTTTTATAACCAGCTCAGCTGGGACCCCAGCTTTTACAAGGCACTGAAGAACATCGTCTATAAGCTGTTCTACACCACCAGCGGCGTCATCGGTACGCCGGTAAGCGTCTGCTACACCTACATTGTGCTGTTCATCATCTTTGGCGCATTTTTGGAGCGCACCGGCATCGCCAACTTCTTCATCAGCTTTGCCAACCGTCTGGCGGGCTGGTCCTCCGGCGGCCCCGCCAAGGTGGCGGTCATTTCCTCCGCCCTGTGCGGCATGGTGTCCGGCTCCTCCGTGGGCAACACCGTGACCACCGGCTCCGTCACTATCCCCATGATGAAGAAAACCGGCTACAAGCCGGAGTTCGCCGGCGCGGTGGAGGCCGCCGCCTCTACCGGCGGTCAGATCATGCCCCCCATCATGGGCGCAGCAGCGTTCCTGATGGCGGAGTACATGAATATCCCCTATGCGAAGGTGGCTGTAAAGGCCATTCTTCCCGCCGTGCTGTACTTCACCGGCATTTTCATCGCCGTCCATCTGGAAGCCAAGAAGCTGGGACTGAAGGGTATGCCCAAGTCCGAGATGGTCTCCTGGGGCGAGCTTGCCAAGCGTGCCTATCTCATCATACCTCTGGCCCTGCTGATCTTCCTGGTCTCCTCCGGCAGCCGAACCATGCAGTTCTCCGCGGCAGTGTCCATCCTGGCCGCCATCGTGGTGGGCTTCCTGAACAAGGATGAGCGGCTGACCTTCGGTAAAATCGTGGAGGCGCTGGAGGCCGGCGCCAAGGGCGCCATCACCGTGGCTGTGGCCTGTGCCATGGCTGGTATGATCGCCGGCTGCATCACCGTCACCGGTCTTGCTTCCATCCTTATCAATGCCATCGTGCAGATGGCAGGCGACGCTACCATGATCGGCCTGCTGCTGACGATGATCTGCTGCATCATTCTGGGCATGGGCGTTCCTACCACCGCCAACTACTGCATCATGGCTTCCACTTGCGCCCCCATTCTGGTGCAGATGGGCTTCCCTCTGGTGGCGGCTCACTTCTTCGTGTTCTACTTCGGCATCGTGGCGGACATTACGCCTCCGGTGGCTCTGGCTGCCTATGCCGGCGCCGCCATTGCCAAGGCCAACCCTATGAAAACCGGCATCAACGCCACCAAGCTGGCCATCGCAGCCTTTATCGTGCCATACATTTTTGCCTACAGCCCCGCTATGCTGTTTGACAATGTGAGCAGCGCATTTGAAGTAGTGCAGATCGTAGTCAGCGCCCTCATCGGTCTGTTTGGTGTGGCTGCGGCTTTGAACGGCTTCGTCTATAAGAAGATCCCCATGCTGTTCCGTCTGGCGATGGCTGCCGGTGGTCTGTGCATGATGATCCCCGGCACCGCATCGGATGTGGTTGGCCTCGTGATGGTCGGCGGCATCGTGCTGATCCAGCGCATGAGCGCCCGGCGGCTGGCTGCCTGATCTCCTGAAAACAACAAAAGTGACCGCACTGCCCACGATCCCGGGCGGTGCGGTCTGCTGTTATCAAAAAGTTTTTGCAAAAAAGGAAACCTTTTCGCAGTTGAATCCGTCTATTACAAATGAAAGCGGTTTTGATGGAATTTGTTACTGTTTTGTTGTTGATTTACCCTATTGGCTATATTAACATCAGTGAGCGAAGGTGAATATGCCTGTCGGCAGCCCTGTTTGGGCGCTGACAGCACTGGATCGGAAACAAGCGGGCCTCGGCCCGGAGAATCGTAAAAGGAGAATATGTCATGGCAGAGATCATGGAAGAGAAAAAGGAGCTGACCCCGGCGGAGACAGCCGCTCCGGCGTCACCGGAGACCCCGGCGAAAAGGGCAGAAAAAAGCACGGCAGACAAGAAAAAGCGGCGGCGGACGATCCGGCGGATCGTTGCGCTGGTGGTCGTGGCCGCCCTGATCGCAGGCGGCGTGAAATTCTTCAAAAAGAAGGACGGCAGCAGCGAGGTAGGCATGGCGACGGTGTCCTACGGCGCTATCAGCTCCGAGGTGGACGGCAGCGGTCTGGTAAAGGCCAAGACCAGCGAAACCATCAGCCTGACCACTGCGGGCACGGTGATGGATGTATTCGTGGAGGAGGGACAGAAAGTGGAGCAGGGGGACCCCCTGTTTACCATTGATTCCCCCAATGCTGCCACGGAGGTCCAGAAGGCCCGCGATGTGGTTGAGGGCTATCAGAAGCAGATCAATACGCTGCAAAAGGACATTGCGGGGCTGAATCTTTCTCCGTCCTACGCCGGAAAACTGATGGATGTTGTGACACTGAACCCCGGCGACGAGATTAGCAAGGGCACCAAGGTCGCCGTCCTCGCGGACGATACCCGGATGCGGCTGGAGCAGTATTACAGCTACGCCTACGCCGGGGAGCTGAAGGCGGGGCAGAAGGTGCAGGTCTCTATTCCTGCCCTGATGACCACCGTGGAAGGCACGGTGGAGGCTGTTCACATGGTCAGCCGTATTACCCCGGAGGGCTCCAAGCTGTTTTCCGCCGAGATCGTGATCCCCAACGAGGGTGTGCTGGCCAAGGATATGGTGGCTACTGCCACTACGATTGTGAACGGCGATACCGTGTATCCCTACGAAGCCGCTAAACTGCAATATTACCGGGTGGGAGATTTGAACTCCACCGTCAGCGGCACGGTGATCTCCAGTAATCTGGTGGACTATCTCGCCGTAACGCCCGGTCAGGTTCTGGTGCGGATCGACGGCGAGGACAGCGAGACGGAGATCTTCACCGCACAGCAGAATCTGGCAGAGGCCCAGAAGAAGCTGGAGGCCGCCCAGAAGAATCTGGACAACTGCAATGCGGTGGCTCCCATTTCCGGTCAGGTTATCGGTCTGTCCGTGACGCCGGGGCAGGAACTTCAGGCAAACAGCACCCTTGTGACCGTTTCCGACACCTCCACCGTGACTGTCAGCGCCACCGTGGACGAGCGGAACATCAGCTATATCAAGACCGGCATGCCCGTGAACCTGGACCAGTGGGGCACCAGCGCCTTCGGCACGGTGGAGACGGTGAGCCTGTCCAGCACTGTGAATAACGGCGTGGCCTCCTATCCCATCACCATCTCCGCGGACAACACGGACGGCAACCTGCAAGTCAACAGCTATGTGAACTATCAGATCCAGGCCAGCCAGAACGACAACTGCCTGATGGTGCCCATCCAGGCGGTGCGTACCGTGGGGCTGGAGGATGGTTCTTCCGCCACCGTGGTCTATGTGCAGGCAGACAGCCGGCCGGACAACGCGCTGGAGCTGCCCTATCAGGACGAGGAGATCCCCAGCGGCTTCTATCCCGTTCAGGTGGAGATCGGTATTCAGGATACATATAACGTGGAGATCAAGTCCGGCGTAAATGACGGCGACACCGTCTTTACCCAGATGATAACCGATCAGGCGTGGGGTTAAGCCATGGCGAAGCTGATCGAACTGCGGGACGTCTATAAGATCTACGGCGAGGGCCTTGAGAGCGAGGTCCGGGCCCTGGACGGCGTTTCGCTGGATATTGAAAAGGGCGAGTTCGTGGCGGTGGTGGGCCAGTCCGGCTCCGGCAAGTCCACCATGATGAACGTGCTGGGCTGTCTGGACATCCCCACCCGGGGCACTTACCATCTGGACGGCGTGGATGTCCGGGAGCTTTCCGACAAGGAGCTCTCCCGCATCCGCAACAAGCAGATCGGGTTCATTTTCCAGCAGTACAACCTGATCCAGAACCTGACGGTGCTGGAAAACGTGGAGTTGCCGCTGATCTATCAGGGCATCGATCCCATTGACCGGCGGGAGCTGGCGATACAGGCGCTGACCCGCGTGGGTCTCGCCGACCGGGCGCAGCATAAGCCTACCCAGATGTCCGGCGGCCAACAGCAGCGTGTGGCCATCGCCCGGGCCATTTCCACCCATCCGCCCATCATCATGGCGGATGAGCCTACCGGCGCATTGGATTCCCGGACGGGCCACGAGGTGCTGGGCTTCCTCCAGCAGCTGAACAAGGAGGGCAGCACCGTCATTCTCATCACCCATGACAACGGGATCGCCGCCACGGCCCGGCGCATTGTGCGGATCGCGGACGGCAAGATCATCGAGGATCACCCCCAGGAGGTGAATTGGTATTGAACATCGGGCAGGCATTTAAGATGGCGTGGCGGTCCATCTGCGGCAAAAAGGGCCGCAGCGCCCTGACCATTCTCTCTATTTTCATCGGTATTGCCGCCGTTATGACCATTGTCTCCACCATGGAGGGCATGAAGGCAAAAACCATGGAGCAGTTTGCCGCCATGGGTGCCAACCGCATTGAAGTGAGCGTTTATGCCTATATGTATGATGAGGGCGGCAACCCTATCAGCAAGGACTATTTTACCGGATTGTACCGCTTTTGCTCCGGACTGAAGGAGTCCATTATTGGCATTACCCCCAAGGGCTCATCCAACGCTACGGTGGTATACGGTACGAAAAACAGCTCCACAATGGAGTGGAAATATGACCAGCAGTACAACGTGGTCAGCGGTCCCCCGCAGATCTACTACGGCTCCGACCAGTACAGCGCCTGCAACAATCTGGCAATCGCAAAGGGCAGAGACCTTGCGTGGCTGGACTGCGAGAAATACAATCAGATCTGCGTGCTGGGCGCGCAGGCGGCGCGGGTCTTTTTCGGCAGCGCCAACCCTGTGGGACAGATCATGAAGGTCAACGGCAACAACTTTGAAGTGGTGGGCGTGTATGGCGCCCGCGTGGAGCCGGATACCCCTTCCGCTTACCAGACGGATAACTTTATGATCCTTCCCTACACCGCTACCCGGCTGCTGGGGGATACGGCCCCCACAGAATTTTTGGTAAAGGCCAAGGATGACGCCAGCATGAAAACCGCCATCACCGAGATCGGCGGGTACCTCTCCGGCGTGGTGGATCAGAGCATGGGCGGCTATCAGGTGCAGAAGGAAGGCTACTGGCAGGATTATCAGAACCAGCAGCTGACCATGATCTCTCTGGTGCTGGGCGGCATCGCCGCCATCTCCCTGCTGGTGGGCGGCATCGGTATCATGAACATCATGCTGGTGACGGTGACGGAGCGGACCCGGGAGATCGGTATCCGCCGGAGCCTTGGCGCACAGCGCAGCAGCATCGTGGCCCAGTTCCTCATTGAGTCCGGTATGCTCTGCGGCATGGGCGGCATTGTGGGCATTATCTTCGGCACCATCGGCAGTCTGGCTTTGGGCAAGATTTTGTTCCAGATGACCATTTTCCCCGCCACTTGGGTGACGCTGGCGGCCTTCGGCCTTTCCGTGGCGCTGGGCGTGCTGTTCGGCAGCTACCCGGCGGCAAAAGCATCGAAACTCCAGCCTGTGGAAGCCCTGCGGGCGGATTAAAGGAGAGAGACTTATGAAAAAACGAATTTTGACCTGGCTGCTGGCGATCAGCATGCTGGGCTCCCTGCTGACGGTGCCTGCCGGGGCGGCGGCTGTCACCAAATTTTCCGATGTCAGCGACAGCTATACCGCCACCGCCGTGGAAACTCTGCGGCTCATGGGTGTGCTGGACGGCTACGGCGACGGCACCTTCCGTCCGGACACCGTCTTGAACCGGGCGCAGTTCTGCAAGATGGCGGTTTACGCCATGGACGGCAGCGGCGAGTTGGGACGGTATTCCACCGTTACCATCTTCCCGGACGTGAAGCCCTCTCACTGGGCGTCCGCCTACATCAACATGGCATCGAAGAAGGGAATCATCTCCGGCTTTGCCGACGGTAAGTTCAAGCCCAGCCAGACCGTGACCGCCGGACAGGCTGTGACGATCCTCATGCGGGGCCTGGGCTACAAAGACGAGGACATGGGCGGCGTGTGGCCCCAGAGTTACATGGCGGAGGCCCAGACCAACGGCCTTTTGAAATCCACCGGTATCACCTCCGCTTACGCGGGCCTGACCCGCGCGCAGGCGGCCAAGCTGTTCCTGAACCTCTTTGAGGCTAAGCACGGCAAGAGCGAAACGCTCCTGTTCAACTACAACGTAGGTAAGGATGAGGTCTATCTCACTGCCGTGGACGGCGGCAAGGGCACGATGACTGCCGGCGGTAAGACGTATACCATGGCTCACCCCGTTACCTCCACCAGCCTCATCGGCTCCAAGGGCAAGGCGGTCCTCAACAGCGCCGGCGAGATCCTGACCTTCCTGCCCATCACCGGCAGCAATGGCGTTTCCAATGCGGCGGTCATCATCGGCTCCAACGGCTCTGTTGCCGGACTGGATTCTCTGGCGGGCAGCACCAGCTACAACATTTACAAGAACGGTTCTCCTGCCACGGCAGCAGACCTTAAACGGTATGATGTTGCGACCTACGCCTCCGCTACCAATTCCATCATTGTCAGCGATACCCGGGTGTCCGTCTACTACGAGGACTGCAAGCCCTCTCCCAGCAGCCCCGCCACCATTACGGTGCTGGGCGGCAAGGAACTGAATGTTCTGCCTACGGCAGTGGATTCCCTGTCTAAGCTGAAGCCTGGCAAGCAGATCGTCCTTCTGCTGACGGCGGACGGTCAGGTGGCCGGTGCTGAGGATGCCAACAACACCGGTGCCCGGGGCAATGCCATGGCGGTGGTGTCCGAAAAGGGTGATGTGCAGTTGGTCTGCGGCGGTGCGCTGCTGAACATCGGCACAGCGAGCGAATACGCCGGTCAGGTAGTGTCGGTGTATGCCGACAAGAGCGGCCTGAAGCTCAACAAGATCTCCGGCGGTGTTGGCGGTGACCTGCTTCCCAAGGAAGGTACGCTGGGCGGCAGAAAGCTGGCGGACAACGTTATGCTCTTTGACGGCGGCAGACAGATCGCCCTCAGCGAGCTGAGCCAGACCGGCGTCAACTCCGGCCGCGTCTCCTATGCCCGGACCAACTGGGCCGGTCAGGTGGACTTGATCGTGCTGAATAACGGCCTTGCAGGCGATATGATTTTTGGCCGTGCAATTGTGGACAGCAAGTATGATCCGACAACCGGCAAGGAGACTGACCGCACGATCACGATCGTTTGCAGTGATACAGAAAAATATACGGTTTATAGCGGTAACAGTGTCAGCACTGGTGCTTTTGTGGCTGCAAGTATCAAAAAGAGCGTGAATGACAGGCTCATGTTCACCAGCTTTGCTACCATGAGCAAGCTGAGCAACGTCTCTTCCAGTGCCTGGATCGGCAAGACGGCAGTGAACTTCGGCAGCCGGACCTACGAGGTCCCCTCCAATGTTCAGTGCTACAACGATGATACCGGCAAGTGGATGACGCTGGATGATGCCAAAGCCTACGGCGGCACCATGAACCTCTATGTTTATGACGGCGTGGTCCGCATCGTAGAGGTCAAGGCGTAAAAAACCTGTGGCCTGACGGCTCAGCCGTCAGGCCACAGAATCACCTGAAAAGTAAATGATTGAGGAATGCAGGAGGAATGGATATGAAAAAACTTTTGGCTGTTTCCCTGACGATCATGATTTTAGGCACTCTGGGCGGATGCGGCAAGCAGGACACCCAGGAGCCGCCCAAGGTGGAAATTGACTACGGCAATTCCGAACTCTACACCCAGGAGGACATGGACGCTGCCATCCAGGTAATTGAAGCGGAGTTTGCCACCTGGGAAGGCTGTGAACTTCACAGCCTGGCCTACGGCAGCGACGCGGCCTGCAGCGACGAAAACATTGAGTGGCTCAACGGGCTGGAAATGAAAGAGCAGACTGAGCCTTTTACTCAGTGCATCCTGTTTTCCAGCAGCTTTCACTCCCCCGTGGAGCAGCGGGACGCCTGGAATGCCGATACGGAGTATGAGGGCTTGCAGTGGTGGCTGGGCCGCAGCAGCGGCGCCTGGGAACTGGTGACCTGCGGATACGGCTGATCTCCGTTTGTGCGCCCAATAAAAACCAATTAAAAAAGCAGCGCCCCGGTGCCCTTTGGCACCGGGGCGCTATTTTAGGGGCAGAGAAAAAGGACCCGGATGCGGCAGCATCCGAGTCCTTTTCGCAATATTCGACAGAATTTATACGACCTGGAATAGATAAAACTTCAAATAGTCCGTCTCGTCCACGCCCCAGAGGATGGGATGGTCGCAGCTCTGCTGGCGGGCTTCGATCTGCCGCAGCTGTACCCCGGCATCGTGAGCGGCGGAGCGGAGCATGGCCTCAAATTTCTCCGCTGTGGCGAAGTGGGAGCAGGAGCAGGTGGCCAAGTACCCGCCCCGGGGCAGCAGCTTCATGGCCCGGTAGTTGATCTCCTTGTAGCCGGTGATGGCATTGGCCACGGTTTTCCGGCTTTTCGTGAAGGCCGGGGGGTCCAGAATGATGAAGTCATACTTCATCGGTTCCTTTTCCAGCTTGGGCAGCAGGTCAAAGACATTGGCCGCCACGCAGTCCATAACGTCGGATACGCAGTTGCGCTCTGCATTGGCCCGGGCCATCTCCACGGCGGATTCCGACACATCCACTGCCGTCACATGGGCCGCGCCGTCCAGCGCGGCATTCAGGGCGAAGGAGCCGGTGTGGGTGAAGCAGTCCAGAACGGTTTTTCCCGCCGCCAGACGGCCCACCGCCCGCCGGTTGTACTTCTGATCCAAGAAAAAGCCGGTTTTCTGGCCGTTTTCTAAGTCAACCAGATATTTGACCCCATTTTCCACAATTTCCACCACCGGACTGTCCGGCACGGTTTCGCCGGGGAGGGCGTACCAGCCCTTGCCCTGGGGCAGGCCCTCCTTGTCCCGGAGGGCCACGTCGTTCCGCAGGAACACGCCCCGGATGGGCTGGCCGTCCTGCCGGAGAATGTCCACCAGGGCGGGTAGCAGGGTGTCCTGCAAGCGCTCCATGCCAACGGACAGCACCTGGACGCTGAGCAGATCGTGGAATTTGTCCACCGTCAGACCGGGGAAGGCGTCCGCCTCGCCAAAGATCACCCGGCAGGCGTCCAGATCCGCCGGGTCCATGACGGACTTCCGGTAGTCCCACGCCCATTGCAGCTTTCGCCGCCAGAAGGCTTCGTCAAAGCGGTCGTTGGCGTTCCGGGAGATGAGCCGCACACGGATCTTGGACTGCTGGGACAAAAAACCGGTGCCCAGATAGCGGCCCTTCCTGCTGATGACATCCACCAGTCCGCCGTTGGCCGTTTCACCTTCTATGTTCAGGATCTCTGCATCATACACCCAGGGGTGGCCCTTGACGATGGCGTTTTCCGCCTTGGGGGTGACGGTATAAGTGGGATAGCCACGCTCTATTTTCATAAGCTGTGCTCCTTTTAGGCTTGATTTCCGGGCCAGTATAGCACAATTCCGGGGAAAACGCCATACTATGAAGCAGACAGAATTTCACTATAACAAAAAACTCTGCACATTCATTATCTGTATGGGAGGGAACTTTGATGCCCATTGTGTTTTTAAGTCCGTCCACCCAGGACTGGAACCCTTATGTCACCGGCAGCGGCAGCGAGGAATACTGGATGAACCGGATCGTGGACGCTATGGAGCCGTATCTGCAGTCCAACGGCATCCGCTACCGCCGCAATGACCCGGACACCTCGGCGGGGGCCGCCATCCGGGAGGCCAACAGCGGCTATTATGACTTCTATCTGGCACTGCACTCCAACGCCATCGGAAACGGCTCCGCCCAGACCTCCGCCCGGGGCATTATCGCCTTTTACTATCCCGGCAGCGCCGGTGGGCAGCGGGGAGCGGAGCTGATCGCCAAAAATCTGCGGGAGATCTACCCGCTGCCCGACAAGGTCACCACCCGCCCTACCACCGCACTGGGAGAGGTGTCCCGGTCCCGGTTTCCGGCAGTGCTGGTGGAGATCGGGTACCATGATAACTACGCCGATGCGTTGTGGATCGAGGGCCATGTGAAGACCATCGCCCAGCAGCTGGTGCGGGCGCTGACGGAGTATTTCGGTCTGCCCTTCATCCAGCCTATGAGTCCGAAACGGGGAACGGTCCGCCTGAACTATGGCACGCTGAACCTCCGTAGTATGCCATCCTCCGCCGGTACGGTAATCGCCAACCTGCCAAACGGCGCGGAGGTGACGGTTTACGGCGAGTGGAATGGATGGTATGTGGTGCAATACGGAGATCAGGTGGGATACGCCGCCGCAGCCTATATTGACGTATAGGGAGAAAGTCGGACCGGCTGCGGGGGAAAAGCTGATCCGGTCAAAATTTGCAGCAAATGACTTGACATAACTTCACCTTCTGATTAAACTATACAGGGATCATTATAGGCGGAAAGGGGTCCGCCTGTTTGTGTTCTGAACCGTGCCGGTCAGCCCTGCGGCAGATCGGACGGTGAATTTTATGGCGTTTTACGCTGAAATCAGAAGGAAGGAATCACATCTATGACCATCATTGTAGGCATTGCTTGCTTGGCAATCGGTGCGGTGGTTGGCTTCCTCTATCGTAAGAGTGTGTCTGAAAAAAAGATCTCCAGCGCTGAAGAAGAAAGTCTGCGCATCGTCAACGAAGCGATCCGCAACGCCGAGAGCAAAAAGAAGGAAGCGCTGCTGGAAGCCAAGGAAGAGATCCTGAAAAGCCGTACTGATTACGAGAAGGAAGAAAAGTCCCGCAGAGCCGATCTGCAGCGGCAGGAAAACCGTTTGCAGCAGAAGGAAGAAAATCTGGACCGCAAGCTGGAGACCATTGAGAAGAAGGAAGAATCTCTGGCCCAGAAGCACGCGGCCATGGAGAAGGAACAGGAGGAGATCCGCACCATCAAGCAGAGCCAGACGGCTATGCTGGAAAAGATCTCCGGCTTCACCGCTGACGAGGCCAAGGAATACCTCATTCAGCAGGTGGAGAGCGAAGTGACCCACGAGACTGCCCTCAAGATCAAAGAGGTGGAGTCCCGGATGAAAGAGGAATGCGAGACCCGCGCCCGCGAAGTGGTGGCTCAGGCCATCCAGCGCTGCGCGGCGGACTCCGTGGCCGAGCTGACCGTCAGTGTGGTTCCCCTGCCCAATGACGAGATGAAGGGCCGTATCATCGGCCGCGAGGGCCGCAACATCCGTACCATCGAGACTCTGACCGGTGTGGATCTTATCATCGACGATACACCGGAGGCCATCACTGTCTCCTGCTTCGAGCC
>ERZ1027237.806-NODE-806-length-15950-cov-6.341743_pt1 | contig 15950 bp, 13 predicted proteins | sample MGYA00519264_ERZ1027237 | MGnify/ENA primary metagenome ERZ1027237 (study PRJEB26926, sample SAMN06164640) | human gut metagenome | biome: ENVO:00009003; feature: ENVO:2100002; material: ENVO:00002003 | host: Homo sapiens | place: USA | collected 2012 ...
GGCTCGAACTCGCTACCTCCACCTTGGCAAGGTGGCGCTCTACCAGATGAGCTAAGCCCGCGGAACAAGAAGTATTATAGCAAGACCTCCCCGTTCTGTCAAGCATTTTTTACATTTTTTTCAATAGTTTTTTCGATGTCTTTCAAAGAGCCTATCACGGCGCCTGTTCTGTTGAAGATGCCTCCGACTGCGCCGCAGACACCTGCTCTGCTTGATACACCTGAATTTCTTCCTCCGTGGGCTTGAGCAGGAATTCGATGATCCCCACTGGGTCGGTTTCCGGATAGTAACGGACGATCCAAACCGCTTCCTCCCGGATCCCCCGCTCCTGCCGCACCTGCTGAACCTCCTGCGCCACCTTCTCCCGGCTGTCGGCCTGCCAATAGCCCATGCGGACCACCAGTTCCGTCCGGCCACCGTCCAGCGCCGCCTCCAGCAGATCACCAAGCGCACTGACGCTGGAGGCGCTGACGATGGTCTGCATCTGCTCCGCCGTGCGCCGATATCCGATCTGAAGGTCCGCCTCAAAGCAGCTCCGCTGGGGCTGGCTGATATAGGTGATGTACTCCACGGCATAGGCCCCCAACGGGGTCTCCTGTTGGACCTCCTGCGCTGCCTTTTCCAGTTCCTCCAACGCCGTCTGTTCATCCGGAAAATTATACAGCCGCAGCGACGCGGTTTCCGTGTGCTGACCGATGAGGATCAGCAGATCGTTGACCATATCCTGCCGGTTTTCCGCCCGCAGGGTAGCGGCGGCCTCACTTTCCCAGAACTTGCTGCTGTGAGGCTCTGATGTGGTATAGGAGCGCTCCAGAAGAGAGGCGCAGCCTGTCAGCAGGCCCAGCGCCAGTCCCGCCGCCGCCAGTCGATATACCTTCATTCGCGCCCCTCCTTTTTTAAATCGTTTAATAGCCCAGATCCTGATCGATGAGGACCACTTCCATCTCCATGTTGGCTACGGCCTCCCACAGGACCACCAGGCCCCGGCAGATCCGCTCCGGGCTCTTGCAGTCATAGCAGCGATCTCCATGAACGGCGCAGGGCGTTTTCCGGCCCAGCCGCTGGGCATTCTTCGGTGCGGCAATGTTCCGCGCCCGCCAAAGGGCCTCTTCGTAGGTGGGGGCCAGCTTGTTCCGGCCCACGATGAACCAGACCTTCTTGTGGCCATACAGGGACGACGCTACCCGGTTGCCGTTGCCGTCGATGTTGATCAGTTCGCCGGTCTCCGCCATGCCGTTGACAGAGGTGATGTACATATCCGCCGTCATGGCCTCTCTGCGGGGGTCCGCCGCTGACTCCGGACGCCAGTGCCAGAACACCCGGTTATGTCCGGACAATTTTTCGTAAAGGCCCATCTGCTCCGCCGTGACGGAGCCGCCGATGCCCACAGATACGCCGTCAATGGAGCGATCCAGATAGTCCGCGGCCTCCTCCGCCGTGGCAAACGTACTGACGCGGAACCGCTTGGATTCCAGATTTTTTTTGACCGTTGTAAAATCCGTCATGGAAACTGCCTCCTTATAATTCCTTCTGATACTCGCCGAAGCCCTCGCCCAGCACGTCATGGGCGTCGCAGACGATCAAAAATGCCGCCGGGTCCGCCTCATGGACGATCTCCTTGATCTCCACGATCTCCCGCTGGCGGAAGGCCACCATCAAAACGTGCTTTTCGCTGCCGCTGTACGCGCCGGTGGCATTGAGGATGGTCACGCCCCGGTCATAGGCCAGAATAGCGTCGGAGATCTTCTGCCAGTGATTCGAGATGATGTAGGCCACCTTGGAAGCATTCAGGCCGTAGAGCACCGTGTCCATAACCTTGCTGGACACATACAGGGCCACCGCACCATAGAGAGCCGTTTCCAACCGCTGAAAGGCGATGGCCGTCAATGCCAGTACCACACCATCCGGAATCAGTATCAGCTTGCCCATAGGAAGCCACGGAAATTTCAGCTTCAGCAGGCGGGCCACGATGTCCGTGCCGCCGGTAGTAGCCCCTTGAGAAAAGACGATGCCCAGTCCCGCACCCATCATAGCACCGCCACAGATGGAGGCCAGCATGGGGTCCATCGGGGAGAATGTATACAAAAGGGCGATACCGTCCATCGCCAGCGAGCTGACCGTCATGGAAAACAGGGACGAGGCCAGCAGGTGAAAGCCGATGAACTTCCATCCGGCCAGAAACAGCGGGACATTCAGGAGGATCGTGCCGATACCTACGGAAAGAGCCGGGAACAGGACATTCAGCACTTGGGCCAGTCCCGTAATGCCGCCCATACCCACGGCGTTAGCGGCAAAAAACCAGTCGAAGGACAGCGCGAAGATCACAGAGCCCACTGTTATAATGCCATAGCTTCTCAGTTGTTTTTTCAAATGGATTTCTCCCTATCTTTATCTATTCGCCCGGAGCACGGCCTTACAGCAGGCTGATCTGCTGATCCTCGGAATCCTCTTCTTTGACCAAAGCGCCAGCGGGAAACAGCCGAAGCGCTGCCGGGGGCAGATACAACGAGGCTGTTTCGAGGAACCCGCTGAAGCGCCGCCAGTGGCGGAAAAAGCGAAGCGGGTTCGAGGCAGGCTCCCGATTGCTGGACGTGAAATGTACAGCAATCGGCTGAGCCAACGGTGAGCAATAATGCCCCAATTTTGGACAGTTTTGTCCGAAATCGGATGGCACGACGGTGGATAGCCGCCACATGAAGAAGGAATGCCTCACAGCAGGCTGATCTGCTGGTCCTCGGAATCCTCTTCTTTGACCAAAGCGCCGGCGGCGGGAATGGCCCGCACCCGGTAGCGGGTCCGGTTGGTAATGGAGGTCTCCTCAGACAACAGCACCGTTTCCAGATGATACTTGGGCTTCAACGTCATCACCGCCACGCCCTGAGCGGAACGGGTGGTCTTGGGGGCCAACAGCGCCGTGTGAAAGATCAGACAGCGGGGCTCGTTGGAATACACAGCCAGCTCACAGTCCTCATCCAGACGGCGGATGCAGGCCAGGGGCGACTTGTCGGAATAGGCGCCGGTGAGCTTCCGACGGTTGGAGGCAGTCTGATACGCCTTCATCTCGATCCGGGCCACCTTGCCGTTCTCATAGAAGAACAGCAGGCTTCCGGCGTAGTCCGCCCCCGGCAGCACCATGAAGATCACATTTTCTCCCGCATCCATTTTCAGCTTGGTGGGCAGGTAGTCACCCAGCACGCTGGCCTTGGCGTCATCAAACTCGCCCAGCCGGGTCTTGTAGACCTGGCAGTGGTCGGTGAAGAACATGGCCTCAGCGTTGGAAGTCGTCTCAAAGCTCTGGCGGAGAACATCTCCCTCCTTGAACTTCTGCTCGCTGTTCATCCGCAGAGAGGCAGGAGTGATCTTCTTGAAATACCCCTCCCGGGACAGGAACACAGTGACGGGATATTCCTCCTTCTGTTCCTCCTCCGGGGTGTAGCTGGTGATCTCGTGGGGGTAGACGATGGAGGTGCGGCGGGGCTCACCGTATTTCTTAGCGGCGGCGTTCAGCTCCTCCACAATGACCTTCTTCACCCGCTTGGGGCTGTTCAGCAGGTCCTCCAGATCGTCGATCTCATCCCGCAGTGCGTCGGTTTCCCGGGTGCGCTTGAGGATGTATTCCTTGTTGATGTTCCGCAGCTTGATCTCCGCCACATATTCCGCCTGAATCTGGTCGATGCCGAAGCCGATCATCAGATTGGGGATGACCTCGGCTTCCTCCTCCGTCTCCCGGATAATGCGGATGGCCTTGTCAATATCCAGCAGGATGCGCTTGAGGCCCTTCAGCAGGTGCAGCTTTTCCTTCTTCTTGCCCAGCACGAAGAAGATCCGCCGCTTCACGCTGTCGGTACGCCACGCCGTCCATTCCTCCAGAATCTGCCGGATACCCAGCACCTTGGGGCTGCCGGCGATCAGCACGTTGAAGTTGCAGGCAAAGGCGTCCTCCAGCGGCGTCAGCTTGTAGAGTTTGGCCATCAGCTTGTCCGGGTCCACGCCCCGCTTCAGGTCGATGGCCAGCTTCAGGCCGGAGAGGTCGGTCTCATCCCGCATATCCGAGATCTCTTTCGCCTTGCCCGCCTTGATCAGCTCCGCCACCTTGTCCAGAATGGCCTCCACTGTGGTGGAGTAGGGGATCTCGTAAATTTCCAGCAGGTTCTGGTCCTTCACATAGCGGTACTTGGCCCGCACCCGGACGCTGCCCCGGCCCGTATTGTAAATATCCCGAATGGCATCGGTGTCAAAGATCAGCTCGCCGCCGGTGGGAAAATCCGGGGCCAGCAGCGTCTCCGTCAGGTCGCAGTCCGGGTTTTTCAGATAGGCCACCGTAGTATCGCAGACCTCTTTCAGGTTAAAGCCGCAGAACTGGGAGGCCATGCCCACGGCGATGCCGCTGTTGGCGGATACCAGAATATTGGGGAAGGTAGTGGGCAGCAGCGCCGGCTCCTTCATGGTGTTGTCATAGTTATCCACGAAGTCCACGGTGTCACTGTCGATGTCCTTGAAGATCTCGCCGCAGATGGCGGAGAGCTTTGCCTCCGTATACCGGGGGGCAGCCCAGGACATATCCCGGGAATAGGACTTACCGAAGTTGCCCTTGGAGTCCACAAATGGCGTCAGCAAAGCGCCGTAGCCCTTGGAGAGACGCACCATCGTATCGTAGATGGCGGCGTCGCCGTGGGGGTTCAGACGCATGGTCTGGCCCACGATGTTGGCGGACTTCGTCCGCGCTCCCGTCAGCAGGCCCATTTTATACATGGTGTAGAGCAGCTTGCGGTGAGAGGGCTTGAAGCCGTCAATCTCCGGGATGGCGCGGGAGACGATGACGCTCATGGCGTAGGGCATATAGTTGGTCTCCAGCGTGTCGGTGATGGGCTGCTCCACCACCGCCGCCCGGAGGCCCATGACGTTGGGGTTGTTGACTGGATGCCGGGATCCTTCCGGCTGCTTCTTTTTCGGCATAGTAAACGTTCCTTATATTTCGTCCACAAAACGTGGTGTTTTTGCCAGATAAATTGCTGGGTAACACGGCTTTGCCGTGCAGATGTCCCCTGTATGTTCCTTGCTTCACAAAGGAGCGTGGCGAACCGCCGCAGGGATGCAACGAGGTGCCGCTTTGCGGCACAGGAAGGCACGGCTTTGCCGTGGGGAATGCACCCCCCATTTTCTTTTTGAAACATCAAAAAGAAAATGCGCCGTGCGCGGTGGAAAAGAAAAAATGTCAGGGATGATTTGACACTTCTGTGTCAAATCACCCGAAACGGGGGCTGGCTGTCACGGACTTCCGACCAAATCCGGAAGTCTCCTACCGGCTGTGCTAAACCTGTTCCGTCCGGCATTGCGTCCCCGCACCTGTAGGCACACCGCACATCAGGCTGCAAAACCGAATCGGCGTATTTCTGCTCCCGCGCGTTCCGCTCCGCTACGCGCTGGCTGATTCCGCAAATGAGTATCAGCGGCAGCGGAAAGAGGAGCAGGGGGTGTCCTGCCTATGCCCCGGGATTTAATGTTTGATCGTCACGGCGCACAGAGTTAAGCAAGATGTGTACCCCGCCCGTGATTTAGTACGCACTGCTTCATTTGCACAGCAGTTCTCACAGAACCCGTTTTCCCAAACTTGCACGGTGTGCAAGTTTGGTTGATAGCGCTTTTCTTTTCCACCGCTGCGGCGGCGACTTTTCTTTTGACAAGACAAAAGAAAAGTGGGGGCCGCAATCTGGTGCCGCATAGCGGCACATTTATGAAATATCCGCCAGATCCAAAAATCTTGCTCCGTTTTCCGCGATATGGTCCTTCCGGCCCTGGAGGTTATCCCCCAGCAGAAGGTCAAACACTTCCGCCGTCCGCTCCACATCCTCCGGCATGACCCGGATGAGCCGCCGGGTCTCCGGGTTCATGGTGGTGAGCCACATCATGTCGGGGTCGTTCTCACCAAGGCCCTTGGAGCGGTCGATCTTGTACTTCTTCCCCTCCAGAGCTTTGACAATATCCGCCTTCTCCTTGTCGGAATAGGCGAACCACGTCTTATCCCCGCAGTTGATCTCGAAAAGCGGCGTTTCCGCGATATACACATAGCCCTGTTGGATCAGGGTAGGGGTCAGGCGGTAGAGCATGGTCAAAATCAGCGTCCGGATCTGGAAGCCGTCCACGTCGCCATCGGTGCAGATGACCACCTTGTTCCACCGGAGGTTGTTCAGATCGAAGGCTGCCAGATCCTTCACGTGCTTGTTCTGGATCTCCACGCCGCAGCCCAGCACCCGGATCAGATCGGTGATGATCTCGCTTTTGAAAATACGGGCGTAGTCCGCTTTCAGGCAGTTCAAAATCTTGCCCCGGACGGGCATGATGCCCTGATACTCCGCGTCCCGGCTCAGCTTGACGCTGCCCAATGCGGAGTCGCCCTCCACGATGTAGATCTCCCTCTTCTCCACATCCTTGGAACGGCAGTCCACGAATTTCTGGACCCGGTTGGAGATGTCGATATTGCCGGAGAGCTTTTTCTTGATATTCAGCCGCTGCTTCTCCGCACTTTCCCGGCTGCGCTTGTTCACCAGCACCTGCTCGGCGATCTTCTCCGCGTCGAAGTGGTTCTCGATGAAGTAAATCTCCAGATTCGTCCGCAGGAACTCCGTCATGGCCTCCTGCACGAACTTGTTGGTGATGGATTTTTTCGTCTGGTTCTCGTAGCTGGTCTGGGTAGAGAAGTTGTTGGAGACGAAGATCAGGCAGTCCTCAATATCCTGCCATGTGATCTTGCTTTCATTTTTCTGATATTTGTTCTGATCCCGCAGGTACTTATCTACTGCGGAGACAAAGGCGCTTTTCGCCGCCTTTTCCGGCGCGCCGCCGTGCTCCAGCCAGGAGGAGTTGTGGTAGTGCTCCACGATGGACACCCGGTTGGAGAAGCAGAAGGAGACCGACAGCTTCACCTTGTACTCCGGCTTGTCCGCCCGGTCCCGGCCCCGCTTTTCCGCCTGCCAGAACACCGGGGCGGTCAGGGCCCCCTCTCCGGCCAGCTCCGCCACATAGTCCTGGATGCCGTGCTCGTAAACGAAATCCTCCTCAGGCAGAGAGCCGTCCTCCTGCTGATCCCGGAACTTGAAGGTAATCCCCTCATTCACCACTGCTTGACGGCGCAGCACATCCGTGAAGTATTCCGCCGGGATGGCAATGTCGGTAAACACATCCAGATCCGGCAGCCAGCGGGTGCGTGTGCCGGTCTTTTTCACCTGAGACTTGGGCAGGGGCGTCTTTTCCAGCCCTCCCACGATCTCGCCCCGCTCAAAGTGGAGCTTGTACTCAAAGCCGTCCCGCCAGACGGTGACGTCCATGTAGCGGGAGGCGTACTGGGTGGCGCAGGCGCCCAGACCGTTGAGGCCCAGAGAGTATTCATAGTTGTCACCGGTGAGGTTATCATACTTGCCGCCGGCGTACAGCTCGCAGTACACCAGTTCCCAGTTGTAGCGCTGTTCCTTTTCGTTCCAGTCCACAGGGCAGCCGCGGCCCATATCCTCCACCTGAATAGAGCGGTCATTGTACCGCGTCACAGTGATGACCCGGCCGTGGCCCTCCCGGGCCTCGTCGATGGAGTTGGAGAGGATCTCAAAAACCGCGTGTTCGCAGCCGTCCAGACCGTCGGAGCCAAAAATGACACCGGGCCGTTTCCGGACCCGGTCCGCGCCTTTCAGAGACGAGATGCTGTCATTGCCATAATCCTGTTTTTTAGTCGCCATAGTTCCTCCAAGAGGGCATTTCCCCGTTTATCAGGGAACATTCTGCCATTTTCATACTGAGTTGATTATAGCATATCCCCGTCCTGACTGCAAGCGTCCTCCGCTGTTCCCCGTTTTTTTGTCAGAAAGAGTGCCATTTCACCCAGAAAGGTTGTTACGTAACTTTTTATATAACAGCCCGTCACCCCGGATTTTCCCCGGTTCCAAAGGGTTCTTCACATTTTCCACAGCTTTTTCCACATCGTTATGTAACCCTGTTAAAGCGAAAAAAGTTCACAAATTTTACACAGCTTATACAAGGAAGAAGTCCTGATGATATGCCGCCTGTTTGCGGCCGCTTTCTTTCCGCTCTTAAATATTGGGACGGTCTATCCAATTCTCTATTTGCACAAAAAAGCTCTGACGCGGCATAAAGCCGCGTCAGAGCCGACGATGTACCTTATAGATGTACTTTATAAAACAAATCAGACGTAGTTGCAGATACGGGCAATAGCGGTCTCAACAAAGCCCAGTGCTTCCGCCTTGGTCTGCTTGCCGCAGGCGGTCTCTACCACCATATTCAGCAGATCAGTACCCAGCTGCTCCACCGTCTTCTCCCCGTAGATCAGAGGAGCTGCGCAGAAGTCGATGTTATCTTCCATATTGGCAAAAGTGATCTTATTGCCCGTGACCTTCACCACAGGAGCAATGGGATGGCCCACCGGTGAACCCCGGCCGCTGGAGAACACAATGACCTGTGCACCGCCGGCCACCATGGCCGCCACGGAGGCGGGGTCATTGCCCGGCGTGTCCATGATGACCAGGCCCTGCTTGCTCTCGACCTGTTTGGCGTAATCATATACAGCATTGATGGGGCTGTGGCCACCCTTGTGGATGCAGCCCAGAGACTTCTCCTCCAGCGTGGTGATGCCGCCGGCCTTGTTGCCCGGAGAGGGGTTGCCCTGGCGGACATCTTCGCCGACAGCGTGGAAGTGCGCCTCAAAGCGGCTGGTGATCTCATAGATGCGATCGTGGACTTCCTTGTTGATAGCACGGCGGGCCAGAATGTGCTCAGCGCCAATGAACTCGGAGGTCTCGGAGAGAATGCTGGTACCGCCTGCCTGCACCACCAGATCGCTCATAGCGCCGATGGCGGGGTTGGCAGCAAGGCCGCTGGTAGGATCGGAGCCGCCGCATTCCGTGCCGACAATCAGTTCGGACAGGGGGAACTCCTCCTTCTGGAGCATGGAGGCTTCAGCCACCATCTCCTTGGCATAACGAACGGCGATCTCAACAGCCTTGAGGGTTCCGCCCACTTCCTGAATGATGACCTGCTTGAGGGGTTTGTTGGTGCGCTCCTCAATGGCCTTGACCACCAGGTCCATCTGGCAGTTTTCGCAGCCCAGAGACACCACCACAGTACCGTAGATATTGGGGTTGGCGGCATAGCCGGCCATTACATCCATAGTGAACTGCTGGTCAGGGGCCACCTGAGAGCAACCCTGCTGGTTATTGAAGCTGATAACGCCCTCGACCTGCTGTGCAATGATGCGGGCCGTGTCTGTGGCGCAAACGCTGGCGGGCAGGATCAGTACTCGGTTACGCACGCCAACCCGTCCGTCAGGACGGCGATATCCGTAAAAAGTCATATTCTGTATCCTCCCTTACTCCATCCCGCGGCGATCTTCTTTCATGCTCTCAACATTGTGAACATGAACATGAGCGCCCTCGGGGATCTGTTCCGTGGCCACACCGATGTGTTCGCCATACTTCACCACAGGCTCACCCTTTTCGATGGTCCGGGTAGCCAGCTTATGATAAATGGTAATATCTTCCGTGGCTTTCAGAGATACAGTCTTTCCCTCTTTGAGATAGGTAACGGTATCCCCTGCGGCAATCGGCTCAATGGCAACGGCCACATTGTCTTTGGGGTCAATAATCATTGCATTTTGCATGTATAATTCCTCCTTCATATTATGGGGCCGGGTATGCTTACAGGGGGATCACCAGGGCGCCGATCAGAGCCAGCACGAAAATGCACACAGAGGAGATAAAGGAGCCCAGGGTGTAGGTCTTCAGACCGCCGGTCACGGTCAGGCCGGACATATTGGTGGCCACCCAGAAGCCGGAGTCATTGACATGGCCGATGGAGTTGCCGCCGGACAGGCAGGCCAGCGCGATCCACACGGGATGGCAGCCGATGGCGGGAGCGATGGTTGCCATGATGCCCATAGAGGTCATGCCGGCCACGGTGCCGGAGCCCTGCGCCACACGGAAGATCATGCCAATGAAGTAGGCCAGGAACATGGCAGGGATGACGGAGGTGGTATCGGTGCCCAGCAGGCTCACGATGGCGTTGCCAATGCCGGTGGCGGTGATAACGGAGGAGAAGGAGCCGCCTGCACCGGTGATCAGCAGCACCACGCCGGCACTCTTCAGGGCCTCACCGGCAGACTTCTCCAGATTTTCGCGGCCGATGTAAGGCAGGCTCACCAGATAAGCACCCAGAGTGCCCAGAGTCATGGCAACCAGCTTGTTGCCCAGGAAGCTGCAGATCAGAGGCTCCTCGTCAAACACAGCGGTGCCCAGAGTGCCGAACAGGATGCACACCACGGGGATCACAACAGGCAGCAGCGCCATGCTGAAGGAGGGGCGGGCCTTAGCGTCATTCTGGGCAGCACGGGCAGCCACCAGCTCATTGACAACGTTGGAGCTGTGGTTCACGTCCTTTTCCTCATTCCAAATGCCGCGGTTGTGGATCTTAACATAGATGAAGTCAGACACCAGAACAGTGATAAAACCGACAACCAGACCGACGATCATCATGATGCCCAGATCAAAGCCAAAGATATCGGCGGCAGCCAGAGGGTTGGGCGTGGGAGGCACCACGCAGTGAGCGGTGGTGGCGCCGATGGTCAGGCAGCCGGTGACATAGCACATCTTCATATCGATCTTGGCGGCAATGGTGATGCCGATGGGGATCAGGATAATGAAGGTAACGTCAAAGAACACAGGGATGGACAGCACGAAGCCGGCCAGGCTCAGGCCCCAGATGGAGCGCTTTTCAGGGAAAGCGGAAACCAGCTTGTCGGCGATGATGTCGGCAGCGCCGCTGTCACTCATCAGCTGGCCCAGGATGGTGCCGAAGCCGACAGGCAGGCCGATGCTGGTCATCATGCTGCCGAAGCCGGAGGAGATGGTGTCCATTGTAGTCATCAGGTCGAGGCCGCCGGCCACACCCATGAACAGGCTAGCCAGAACCATGCCGATGGAAGCATTGAGTTTGAGGACGATGATGCAGAACAGGATGATTGCGATTGCGATCACCAGTGCTACGATCAGCATTGCGGGAGATACCATAGAGTCAGTTCCTTTCTTTTTTTGCGTTTCTTGCACTACTATTTAAAACCAGAGCTTTCCGGCGGTCCGCCTGTTCACGGCAGGCCTCCGGCAGCTCGGATTTTTCAGAACAGGTTGCCGTTTTCGTCAAAGGGCAGGTCATAGGGCTCCGTGAGAACCTCAAAGTTGGGGTTGTTCTCCACCAAAGGCAGCATACCCTCAGAAATCTCGATGACACCGATATGGGCGGTGTTGGGGATGCGGATCATCTTCATGTGGTCGTGGTCCTCCGCCTCGGGGCAGCACATCAGGGCCAGCTGCAAGGCCTCCCGGTCGTTATCCATGATCATGGGGATCTTCATCAGATGCAGGAAGGTGTTGGTCACGCCGGTGGGATAGGTCATCTCCAGCTTCATCTTGTTGAACAGACGGCGGGTGGTGACCTCCGCCAGGCCGATGCCCTGTGCATTGCCGTGGGTCTCGTCGGTCAGGTCCAGGATGACGCACTTCTCCGCCTGAATGCCGCCGGAGCAGTACTTGGGCTGGACAAAGCGGCCGGACACGTTGGGGTCCATGCCGTCGCCGGAGATGTTCTTGCCGATCTTATCCACCACCAGCACGTCACACTTGTCAAACAGCAGGTGGGCGATGGTCTTGTAGGAGATCTCCTTGAGCTTGGGTTCCTCGCTGATGATCTCCTCCGGGCTCAGGCCCTTGATGAGATAGGTATCATCATAGGCATTTTCAATGATGGCGATGCCGCCCAGAACCGGTGCGTTTTCCAGGATCGTCCGGCCGTACTCCTCCACCAGCTCATGCATGATGGCAGGACTCTGATGATGGATGCTCTCAGCGCCCTTCTGCTTGCCAAGGCCGATGGCCATCATCTTCATCAGGCCGCTTTCATAGGGTCCGCGGAAGGAGGTGTGGGGCTTGATGCGGTTGTAGAGGATGATGCCGTCCGCCTCAGAGGCGTTCTTGTCCATGAACACCGGCTGGTGACGCACACCGGAAATGCCGATCTGAACCGTCTCCATGGAACTCTTCACAGGGCAGCCCATGGCTTCCTCAGTGACGCCGTAGTCCTTGAGGATCTGGAGCTGGCCCTCGGCGGTAGCGCCGCCGTGGCTGCCCATAGCCGCCACAATGTAAGGCTCGGCACCCTTGGATTTGACAAAATCCACAATGGCACGGGCCATCACGGCATTGTGATTGATGCCGCGGCTGCCGCAGGTAATGGCGATCTTCTGACCGGGCTGGATCTTGCCGCCGATCTCAGGGCGATCCAGCTCCCGGGTGATGATGCCGGGAATATCGCTCTCAGGGATGCAGGTCTTGTCGAAGTTCTGGCGAACCTTGACCATCTTGGGGATCGGTGTGTCTTTGATCAGGTTGGTAATGGTTTCCATGTCTTACTCCTCTCTCGCCGCTGCAGACGGCATATCGTATCAACAAGTATACAGATTTTTAATTTGAAAACGGATGCCGTGGGCTGTTCCCCCCAACACCGTGCCCGTCAAGATCATAGCTGGCAGCACCCGATTCCAGTGCCCCGGGATACGCCAGCCTTGGCGGCGATGAGTTCCATGCTTGCCATGTTGGTTCTCTCCTTGAGCTGTATATGTTTTCCTATTTCGTGCACGTGCACGAGATATTGCAAAAAGAAAAGCGAAACAATATCGCTTTTTAGTACTGTTAGTATAATCTGTGTCCGTTTCTTTTGCAATTATAAGATATGACAAAAAAATAACAATTTTTTGTAGAATTTGAAAAATGTCACGCAATACACCTACCGGTTCAGCTTTGCGAAATTTCAATGCAAGACCGCAGGCTGCATGGTCGGTCGCAGTTGTCACCCCTCCGTTTTCAGGAAAGGTGAATCCGACGCACAGATCCGCCAAGACATCCCCACGTCAAAGGAGTTCGGTTCAGATATGCAATTTTCCCCCCGCCGATCATTTCAACAGCATCAGGATCACGCCGTAGATCACCGATGCCAGTGTCCCGAAGGTGATGACCGGCCCGGCTACGGTGAACATCTTCGCCGCCATACCGGTGACGAATCCCTCGGACTTGAAATCCAGTGCTGGGGAGGTCACTGCGTTGGAAAAGCCGGTAATGGGCACCAGTGTTCCCGCGCCGCCGAAGCGGGCCAGCTTGTTGTAGAGATTCAGCCCCGTCAGCAATGAGGACAGGGTCACCAGCGAACAGGAGGTAGCTGTGCCCGCGTCCTCCTTGGGCAGGCCCAGAGACATCCAGCCGTCCAGAATGACCTGTCCCAGAGCGCAGATAGCCCCACCCACGAGAAAGGCCAGACACACATCCTTCCCCAAGGGGGACTTTTTCATTTTCCGCTGCACATACTGTTGGTATTCCCGGGGCGTCATATCCATAGGGCGACCTCTTTTCACAAGTTTTCCATAGGTTCCCCATTCCGGCGAAAAGTATGTGAAATTTCTTGCAATGCAGTCTGAAAAGCGGTAAACTGTTGACCATGATTCCAAAAGGAGGGCATTTTTATGAAAACCGTCCGGCCGCTGGGGCTGTACATCCACATCCCCTTCTGCAAGGCCAAATGCGTCTACTGCGACTTCTACTCCCTGCCCCATGGCGAGGACCGCATGGACGCCTATACCGACGCCCTCTGCGCCCATTTGACAGAAGCCGCGCCGCTGGCCGCGTCTCACACAGTGGATACCGTATACTTCGGCGGCGGCACTCCCAGCTATTTAGGAGAAAAGCGCCTGTGCAAAATTTTAAAGGTCATTGAAAAGCGTTATCAAGTGGCCCGTGACGCGGAGATCACTCTGGAGGCCAACCCGGACTCCACCGGGGATTGGAAAGCCCTCCGCGCCCTGCGGCGCTGCGGCTTCAACCGGATCTCCTTGGGAATGCAGTCCGCCTGCGACGAGGAACTGCGAACCATCGGCCGGGTCCACACCATGGAGCAGGTCCAACAGGCGGTGGAGGCTGCCCGGAAGGCCAAGATACAAAATCTGTCGCTGGACCTCATTTATGGTCTGCCCCACCAGACGCAGGAGCGATGGATGGAAAATCTCGCCGCTGCCGTAGCTCTGAACCCGGAGCATCTGAGCTGCTACGGCCTGAAGGTAGAGGAAGGGACGCCTCTCTTTGCCATGAAGGACACCGCCGGTCTGCCGGGAGACGAGGAACAGGCGGATATGTACCTGCAAACCGTGGAATTTTTGAAGCAGTACGGCTATGAGCAGTACGAAATTTCCAACTTCGCCAAGCCGGGCCGGGAATCCCGGCACAACCTGAAATATTGGAAGCTTCAGGAATACGCCGGCTTCGGCCCCGGCGCCCACAGCGATTTCGGCGGCGTCCGGTATGCCTATGAAAAAGACTTGGACGCCTACATCGCCGCCGCACACGGCGGACAGTTCCGCTTTTCCGAGAACACCGTCATCCCGCCCAGAGACCGGGACGTGGAGTGGGTGATGCTGGGTGCGCGACTAATCTCCGGTCTGGATCCCAAGGATTACGAAGCCCAGTTCCGCCGCCGGTTTGATCCGATTTTCCTGCCGTTTCTGCAAAAGTGCGTGGCCGCCGGCTATGCTGTGTCGGAAAACGGTGTGTGGCATCTGACCCCCAAGGGCTTTTTAGTATCCAATCAGATCATCGGCGGACTGCTGGATGCTCAGGTGGCGGAAAAGCAGCGCCGGGCAGACGCGGCGGCCCGGGGCGATTTCCGGGTCAATCTGGACTGACCCGCAGCCAAACGGCACTGCCGATCCTATGAAAGGATGATTTTCTATGTACGTTTATACGCCGGGGCAGTGGGCCCTGCTGTTCTTCTTCTATTGCTTCTGCGGCTGGGTCTGGGAATCCTGCTATGTCTCCGCCAAGCAGCGTCATTGGGTGAACCGGGGCTTTCTCCATGGGCCGCTGCTGCCGATCTATGGCTCCGGGGCCATCATCATTCTGTTTGCCACCCTGCCGGTGGCGGACAACTTCTGGCTGGTCTATTTTCTGGGTATGCTGGCCGCTACGGCGCTGGAATATGTGGTAGGCGCCGTAATGGAGCAGCTTTTCAAGGTCCGCTACTGGGATTACACCAAGCAGCCCTTTAACCTCCACGGCTACATCTGCCTGACCAGTTCGATCGCCTGGGGCTTTTTCTCCGATCTTCTGATCTACGTCATCCATCCCCCCATCGACAAGCTGCTCCATAAGCTGCCGGCCTTGCTGGTGAATCCTCTGGCAGCGGTGATCGCCGTGCTGTTCATCATGGATACGGTAAAGTCCACCAAGGCCGCCATCGACCTGCGGGAGGTCCTTACCAAGCTTACCGAGGAAAACGCAGAGCTGCGGCGGCTGGCCAAAAAGGCCGAGGCCGCCCAGGCCCGCACTGCCGAGGAACTGCAGGCTTTCCGGGAAAAGACCTCTCTGGACAGATACCTGCTGCAGTCCTATCTGGCTGACGAACTGGAAGCCCACCGCACCGCCAAGCAGGTCCGAAAGCAGCGCCGCCGGGCGGCTCTGGAAAACGCCTTCCGCCGCCGGGTGGAATCCAAGCTGGAAATCCTGGCCAATATCGCCCAGGCTTTGGAAAAGACCCGCGCCGCGCTGGACGATGGCATCGACGAACCCGGCGAGCAGGAGCTTGCCAAGCATCGGGAGGAGCTGGACGCCCTCATCGCTGCCGTCCGCCAGAGAGAAGTGCAGGTCCGCACCCGCTCCATCCAGCGCTATGAAACCGCTTTGCGGGTCCTCCGGGCCAACCCCTCCGCCAAGGCTAAGGCGGAACTGGGTGAAGCCTTTGACTCCCTGCGGAAACTTTTGGAAAAATGAGCCAATATTTGACAGGCGTTCCCGGAGGGAACGCCTGTCAGCGTGTCGAAAAAGTCTTTTCCTGTCTCTTATACACATCTGACGCTGCCG
>ERZ1027237.811-NODE-811-length-15899-cov-4.518430_pt1 | contig 15899 bp, 14 predicted proteins | sample MGYA00519264_ERZ1027237 | MGnify/ENA primary metagenome ERZ1027237 (study PRJEB26926, sample SAMN06164640) | human gut metagenome | biome: ENVO:00009003; feature: ENVO:2100002; material: ENVO:00002003 | host: Homo sapiens | place: USA | collected 2012 ...
CTCGACTAGTCGTCGGCAGCGTCAGATGTGTATAAGAGACAGAAAGAGAGCTAACCAACAATTCCTGTCAGTTAGCTCTCTTTTCTATGTAATGATGGGAAAATGTTGCCACAGCGTTGCCGCAACGACTTTTGGACCTTGATTTTTCTTTGTATTGTTAGAAAAATCGGAGGGCGATTCTTATTCCCACTCGGCAAAGGGAACCATTTTCTAAACATATTTGTTTAGAAAATCAGCGGATTTCGACCGATTTTTGTGGAAAATCGGCTCGTTTATCCTGAAAATGAAATTGTTTTGGTAGCGGAAAAGTAGCGTGTCAAATTGACCTCGAAAATGGGGGCAATTTGAGTAGGTCTCTATGCGTCCATTGTACCGGGAGACAGCACGAATGTCAAGCTAAAAGATGAAGGACGAGCGAAAAAGTTGTTACCGCGTATGACGAGTCACGAAAGAAACGAAAGTTTCTATGCGGACATTTATGCGGACGCTTATCGGGACTTTTTGGACACGACCCAGCGCCCAGTCTTGTTGGAACCCTCGCGATGAAGCCTGTTTTGCGCCTTCAAAGATGCAATCAGACGGCGAATTTGACGGTCGCTCAGACCGAGATGCTCCGCCATGACGGGAATGGTCATGCGCGGATCGGACTTGAGCAGAACGAGCAGTTGATCTTCCGGCGATTTGATATGCTGCTTCACATAGACGTTTTTCAGCGCTTCAAGAATCATTTCGAGCATGAATTCAATGAATATAGTTGCGCTGCCCTGTGTGTTGGCGGCGTTCAAGGCGGCATAATAGTCGGCTTGATGTTCCAGAATCATGGATTCAATCGGCAGATAGGTGAAGATAGGCTCCCATTTGCGCAGAATCAGCGTTTGCCAAAGCCGCCCTGTTCTGCCGTTTCCATCCGCAAAAGGATGGATGAACTCAAATTCATAATGAAAGACGCAGGAAGCGACGAGCGGATGCGCAGTCGTGTTTTGCATCCATTCAAAGAGCTGCTGCATGGCTTCCGGGACATATTGGGCGGGCGTACCGGCATGAATGAGCTGATCCCCTGCATAAACGCCGACACCTGTATTGCGGAACGTACCCGTGCCCATGACGAGCCCATCCATCATAACGCGATGAACCTTGAGCAGATCGTCGATGGAGTACGGATCGAGCGACGGAAGCAAATCATAGGCCCGAAAAGCATTTTGCACTTCCCACACTTCCTGCTGCGGGGCGAGAACGCGCTTACCGTTCAGCAGCGCCGTCACCTGATCGAGCGTCAGGCTGTTATGCTCAATCGCCAGCGAAGAATGAACGGAACGGATGCGGTTGGCGCGATGCAGCTGCGGCTGAGCAGACAGATTGCCGCGTACCGTGATTTCCTTGACCGTCGCTGCAATTTCGGTGGAAAGGCGGAGGATTGTGTCCGTCAGTTGATAGGGCGGGGTATAGGTGCTCATGGGGATCACCTCGATGGATTCAGAATTCAGATTCGACTTCGTCCAACGTGTAAGAGCTGGGCAAGGCTTTGTAGGCTTCTAGACTTTTTCGATAGGTTTCAAGGTCAAATTCATCTTCGATCCGTTCAAGTACACAACGACGAATCAATTCGGAAACGGAGAGACCTTTTTCAGTGGCGTATTGGCGGATTAAAGCAGTATCGGCAGGGGGAAGATGAAAGGTGAGGGTCATAAGAAACCTCCAAGAAGACAGATTGAGTATAATCTTTGTAGGATAAATTGCTTGAGCAAAGAGATATCCATCTTCGTTCTCAACATAGACACACTGACGATCAGCGCAGACAATCCTTTGTACTGTGTATAGATTACTGTGAAATCTTTCAATGCGTATCTCTCCCTATGTTAAAAACTCAATTCCATTATTTTCAGACAGCGTCTGTTATTTTTTGAAATGGGAATCCATGTAATCCAACTTACTTTCGTTCAACAGTTTCTTGCGCTCCTGCCATTGAGGCATGTGCTGATCTAAAACAGCGACAAATTCTGGACCATGATTTTTGACTTTCAGGTGCGCTAGCTCATGCAGGATTACATACTCGAGACACTCTGTTGGCTTCTTTGCCAACTGCAGATTCAGCCAAATCTTTCGGGTATTTGTGTTGCAAGTGCCCCATTTGGTGGTCATGTATTTGCTTTGCCACCCGCTGCAATAAAGGCCGGTAATCTTTTCCCACTTGGGAAGATATTTGGCAACCTCTCGTTTTAACTGCTCTCGATACCACTCGTTGACAAACGCCTCACGCTGTTTTGCCGTACTTTCCTTACGGACTGTCAGAATAGCTCTGTCACCCGAGAACACAAGAGAATTCCCTTTGTAGCTATATTCGACTTGCAGAAAGTACTGTCTCCCCCAAACATACAGCGATTCTCCAGAAATATACTGCCGCTCACTTTGGCGTGGCTGCTGTTGAAACTTCTCCTGCTGTTTTTTAATCCAGCCAAGTTTCGTCCGAACAAACATCGTGATTGCTTCATCTGTCAGTCTCACAGGTGCTGACACACGAACTCTACCGTCCGGTGGCAGCACGGAGAGATGCATATTCTTAATGTTTTTTCTGATAACTTCCACAGAAATATTGGAAACAACTATCTGCATCAGTACTCCTTTTGTTCTACAACGATTTGATAAATCCGCTCGACTTCGTTGTCATCATTCAAAAGTTGAAAGAGCGCTCGTTTGATTTTGTTTGCCTTAACCGGATTGTTTCGGAAGCCCTCAAGCCGTGCCTTTACAATTGTTGTATGAAGCTTCAAAGCTGTTTCCTCATCTTCTCCGCAATTGTCATAGAGTGCCCGCAGCGCGCCGTTGGAACGAATACTTTCGGGATACTTTGAGTTTTCTTCGGGCTTTGCAACATTCCTCGCTAGTTCCATGTACGTATCCAGCAGCTGGCCGTAGGCAAGCACGCCCCTGCGACGGTCAAGAATCAACTGCTCCAAAATTGCCGACATTTTTGCATAATAAGCAGGGTTGATGACCATTCGCTCAACAACCTTTTTGCGGATATTGTTCTCAATGGTTTCTGCAGCACTTTCCTGTTCACCTTTGTGTTCGTTCTTTAACCTATCCTCCTGTGTGAGGATGAAATCAAGCAGTGTGAAGTCATCCATACTGCCGATCTTTTGAGACTCGCTGGCAGAGATGTAGTTGTCGATCAGATACCGCATCCCCGGCTCATAGGCTTTCAAATCGATAAAATCGCCGCTGGCTCTGCCAATTGTATCACGCAGGTTCACATAGAATGCAACCTTATTGTCTAATGCGCTTTGTTCGGAAGCGGTATACCCCAAATCCATCATTCGAGGCTTCAATTCTGCATAGGCGCGAATCAAACGGCCAACAAGTTTGTACAGTTTCTCGCGAATGCGGGCAAAGGCTTCGTTCGGATCTTCATCGTGGCCACTTTCACCACAGAAATAGTGGATATAGTCGAGCTCTTCTCTGGGCAATTCAACACCTTCGCAAAGCTCGTCCAATTCCTCTAAAGTATCAACAAAATACTTTTTTGCTTCCGTGGCTCGGTCTTTCAAAAGCCCGTCTACATCCTCGGCATCGTAGCTTTCAAAGGCACCGGCGGTATACGTGTTCATGGCATCTGCCAAGTCCCCGAACAGTAGTTGATCGTATCAAGAAATTCTTTCTTTGTTGCATGAGAAATAATTAACTTTATCTTCGCTTGCTTACACTTATTCAAAAATGCAGTAACAACTTTCTTTCTGGAGACTCCGTTAATTCCTAATGCTCGAAAAACCACATTAGTATCCAAATAGACCTCTCGGCGCTTAATGAATTCCTTTAACAATTTGTTGGGGGAATCCCCGTTGATCAAAAGGCAGTATTCAAGACAACAGTATACCAGATTGCCCAATGCGGCATTCTTTTCGGGATTATCCCAGCACAGGAAATCATGTACTTGTTGTTTTTCCGCATCTGTAAGATCGGATACATCCACAGATAATTCGTTGCTTGCAAATTGCGTTCCGTCTTTCCCTGCTAGTAGTATCCTATAAGAGTTGATGTTTGTGGTCGTCAATTCGTACAGATACATATGAATAGCGTTTTTACAACTTTCTTTGTCAACAATTCCTTGCTCAGCAACGAACAGATCAATAAAGCTATCAATATTATGTTTTTGTGCGTCAATGCAGTCTGTGTAAGCCTGTTGTGTAAGGCAGTAAGCCTTGCAATCATCCTTTGTTACAGATTGGAATACTCCCCGAGATTTCTTGATTATCGCTTCAACTTCATCTTCGGAAATATGGTATTTATAGATATCCAACAATTTAGCGATAATTTCATTCTTATCAAGGTATTCGTTACCTATTGCGGCAAACATACACCTTATAATTTGTAATTGGGCTTCTGCATCGGATACCACATCGCTTGTTTCTGAATAAATCGTTGCGGCGAGACGAAAAATATCCTTTTGAGAAGCAATCTCGTTTCTCAGCGGAGTGGATAATACACTCATTTGTTTCTCTCCTTTACACAAGCCTGATCTTACCTGTCAGAAGCTGCTGCATCATACCTTGCTTGACCTGACGGTATTTTCCCGATTTTTGCTCCAATGCTTCTATTTCTGTATCTATATCAGTAAGAGCACCCGCTATTGCACATTGCTCCCGATAATCCGGAACCTGTACTTCAATGCTCTCGATGGTTTTAGAGCTTAAGCTTGGAACGCCAGATGCCTCATTATAACTCAGCCAGTCAATTCGGCAAAAAACATAATACAGGAACTTTGGGCAGTAACCCTCGTTGATTTTGGTGTAAAAGAGAGTGTCAATAGACCAAAACGGTTTATCCATATACTTGGGCTTGTTGATAGTTCCTTTGCGCCCAATCAATACGCTTGGCGCATTCCATAAATATCGGTTTGCCCGACCAATAACACCACCAGTTGCCAAGATGGGATATCTGCCTGTAGGACACGCTACATCGTGTTGTGACATTCCGTGACCGACAGATAGTGCCTTTTTTAGAGGAATTGTTTGCCAGTTTTCAGAGAACCCCGGCAAGCGACGTTTTCCGGTCAGCAGTTCTTGCGTTGCACCCTGTTTGATGGCTTTTTTCTTGGAAATCTTTTTTTCAAGCAAAGAAATTAAATCGTCTATATCCTCAAACGCATTGACTATCCGATCTTGTTCGGGCAATGAGGGAAGCGGAATACAAAGCTTTCTAAAGTTTGTTGTCGGTTGCGCCAATGCAGGAACACCCGTATGACCTTTCTTTTCCAACAAAAAGCTTTGTCCTTTTGGGGAAAGAAAATAGGAAGCCACAAAATGGGGATTGACGGAATCCTCGTTTAATCGCACACGAAACTGACTTTGAGAGATTACATATTTTTTATATCGCGATCCAATGGGGATATAGGATATTTGCCCAATAGTCCCTCTGTGTGTTACGATGATATCTCCTTGTTGAGCAACAGCTTTCTTTAGGCTTTTAGCCTTTTCTTCTGAAACATAATTTTTGAAGGTATCAATGAGTTTAACTTTTGAGACACTATGCCCGTTCAAGACGGGAACCCCTTCAGAAGTAAAGCTAGATACGGGAATATCAGAGCCAAACGGTCCCATAGATATCTCTTTTATCTCGCTATTGATCTCTCGGCAATCCCAATCCTCAGGAATAACACCAATCTCCGTCTGCTTAAATCCCGGCTTTACCATACAAATCCCATCCTTCTCAGATGAGCCTTGACTTTGGACTCATAATCAGCAACGGCATCAGTCAGTTTCGGCAGGGTGTCCTCGTATCGCTCTACCAGTTCCACAATGCGGTTGGTCATTTGGTGGGAAGTGGTGACATACAGTGCCTTGATTCCTTCGAAGATGGTGGCATACCACTTGCGGTTCACCAGCAGATCCAGAACCTCCTCATCAGTCAAAAGGGCATACTTCGCCCTCACCTTTTCCTCCAATTCGGCGTTCATTTCCTTGACGGCCTTATTTTGCTTGGAAAGGGAATCCGTCAAATCCACAAACTGCTTCAATGCCGCATATTCCTCTCCCTTGGGATCAGTCTTTTTCAGCACCTTCAAGCGGGCGGCGACAGATTTGGCATCCATCTTATCCTTGTCGTTGAGGTGATCCTTCAGATATCCGTCATCGCCGGTCTGTTCCTCCACAAACTCGTCCAGTCTGCTTTGGGTTTCTTCGGCAATGGCCTGTGCCTCGTTGATTTTTTTACGCTCAGCGGCAAAGAATACGGACTCGATCAGTGCTTTGGGCAGCAACACACCCTCCCAGCCAACGACCTTCTCCTGTCCCTTTTTCTTTCCGGAGGTATATTCGCCCATGATATTTTCCTGTGTCCGGGCAGCGCCATAGCCGTCTACGGACACAAGATAAACATCGTCGCCCATGACTTCGTGCCAGTAGGAAAGCAACACTTCATAAACATCGTACTTATCCACCAGCTCCAGGCCATCAAAGCAGCCAATCAACTGCTCCGACAGCTCCACGATATAGGGCTTGACTTCCGTATCTTCATCAATGCTCCGAAGGCCGGAATCCACCATCTGCATCCATGCGTCAAAGGCATCGTCGATGCGCTCGGCATAGGCAGAAAACTCGGGGTCATTATAGACCACATTGCGGATATCTTCTTTGGGAATGTTTAGCTGATAATAGCCCTCCCGCATCTGAGAGAACAACTTGCTTTTCAAGCCGGGGAACAGCGCCCAATACTTCTCCATGGAATCCACATCTGCCGCAGGAATACCACCATGCAGATGTCCATCAATGTCCTGCAGATCTTCAGGCGCAGAACTGTCGATATAACGGGGGATATTCAGATTATACTCATTTTTCTTCTTGATCTCGTCATTGGGAACAAATCGGGCATACTTGGGATCGTCTGTGATTTGCTGATTAAATGTGGTGACAATTTTATAGATGTCCCGCTCACGCAGGCGGTTCTTGTTGCCGTCCTTAACGAAGTCATGGCTGGCATCGATCATAAAAATTCCCTTGCGCTCGGCTGCATCAGCCTTGTCGATGATGATAATGCAGGCAGGAATGCCAGTCCCGTAAAATAGGTTGGCAGGCAAGCCGATAATGCCCTTGATATAGCCCTTATCAATAATGGCTTTACGGATGGTTGCCTCTGCATTGCCGCGGAACAGAACGCCATGAGGAAGAATGACCGCAGCCTTGCCGGTGCTTTTCAAGGACTTCAGGATATGGAGAAGCCACGCAAAGTCGCCGTTCTTTTCCGGCGGTCTGTCACCATAGCCGTCAAAACGGCCATAATCCTTGAGGCCGTCCGTCCAGTTTTTCAGAGAGAACGGGGGATTGGCCACCGCAAAGTCGAAGCGCTTCAGCACCTCATCATCAGAACCGTCTTCAAAGTAGTGGGGAGAGGAGAACGTGTTGCCTGCCTTGATCTCACCGGCGGCCTTGTTGTGCAGAACGAGGTTCATCTTGGCAAGACCGGCAGTCGTCACTTCTTTTTCCTGTCCCCAAATAGCAATCTCAAAGGGAGCTTCATCCGCTGCGCGGATCAGAAGCGAACCGGAGCCGCAGGCAGGGTCATACACAGAGTAACCCTCGTCGCGCTCTTTGATGCTGTCAATGCCGATCACTTTGGCAAGAATACGAGAAACTTCGGCCGGCGTATAGAACTGGCCCTTGCTTTTACCACTTTCCGTGGCGAAATGACGCATCAGATATTCATAGGCGTCTCCAAGAATATCATCGCCGCTGGCTTTGTTCTTTTTGAAATTGAATTCATCACGCTGGAAAATAGCGATCAGCCCGGTGAGTTTATCCACCATTTCTTTACCGCTGCCCAGCTTGGCCTCGTCGTTAAAATGGGCATTGTCGATTACACCGCGGAGATTGTTCTCCCCGGCTTCTGCCAGCTTGGCAATGACTTTGTCCATTTCTTCGCCGATGTTTTTATTGCCCTTCAAGGCAACCAAATCGTCGAAACTGCCGCCTTCCGGAACAGTGATATCCGCATATTTTATACCCTTGAACTTGTCCGTGACATACTTCACGAACAGCAGGGTCAGGATATAGTCCTTATACTGAGAGGCGTCCATGCCGCCTCTCAGTTTATCGCAGCTCGCCCAAAGGGAACTATACAACTCATTTTTCTTTATCGCCATGTCTGTTTACCACACTTCTCTTAATTTGGTGTTTCTGCTTTCCCACGAATCGGTTTCACAGGAACCGCCTTGTGTTATCTTTTTAATTTGTATACACGGTTCTTATTGCTACCCTCTGCAACGACAACACCTTCATCCAGGAGTTCTTTCAACAGCTGCTTTACGCGCGTGCTCTTTACACCCAGCAGTTCAGCAATATCTATATTCTTCGCAGAAACATGATCTGTAAGATATGTGATAATTTCATTCTTTTGCTGTGCGGATTTTATCGTCACTTTTTTATCGTCACTTTTTATCGTCGCTTTTTTATCGTCACTTTTCTTGAATGTTAGCGACAACATAATCCGATCAGGATCGAAGCTTTCAGAGATCACCGGTGCGATCCACCCCTGTTCATGCCACACACGGAAGATGTTGGGGATGCCGCTGCCTGCGCGCTCACCAATATCGATCAGGTTGAACATTTTCAGCATAGTACCGTTACGGGGATCAGACACGCCGCCGCTCTTTGCAGCATCAATCTCAATGCGGAAATTGCCGGGATTGGACATAGTAATGGCGTCGCGCTTTTTGATGACTACCAATCCCTGTCTGCCGTAATAGTCAGCATTGACCAGACAGTTGGCCAATGCCTCGCGCAGAGCCTGATGCACGGAGGTATCGTCTACACGGACACCGCCCTCCATTTTGAAGGGCACTTTGATATCCTGCGTCAGCTTGTTGTAAACGCGAAAATAGAAGTCATAAACGTTGCCGCTCCAATCTCCGGAGGAAGAGATAATGCGATCCGTCCAACGGGTATCGGCGTCATACTGTTCCTGATAATCAAGGAAATAGGCATTATACTCCCGCACGATGTCATACTCGTTGCCAAACATAAGAAGTCCTGCGGAAGTAGGATGCTTCTTTCCGTCAGAACCGATGCCCACAGCCCCGAGTTTCATCAGAAAGTCTTCGTCTTCCAAAGCCTCCCATACATGACCAGGGCGGGAAAAGCGCATCCGCTGACGATAGCTGCGGACGCTTTCCTTGTTGAAGACGGTCATATCCATTTCATTCAGAACCAGCATATCCTGCGTCTTGACGGACGCATCACGCACCATAGCCTGATATTCCTCTTTGGTACACTTGTAATCGCCCTCCCCGTTGCGGCGATAGGTGGCCAGGGGGTTTCCATCCAAATAAACCGGACGATAGGAACGCTCGGCACGAGGCACATTGATGACTACGATATGGTTGCCGCCCACTTCCTGCACGAACACATCTTTGGAGGACAGTAAGTTCACGCTGGTCTTATTGGGATTGTTGACGTTGTTCCAAAATTCCTTGATAAGTTTGTCAGGGTCGGGGAGGTCAACCGCATGCAACGTCTTGTCAGGCCATTCTTCCACGCCCAACAAAATGATACCGCCAAGAGTGTTGGCAAAAGCAGAGTAGGTCTCCCAGATGCTTCCGGGCAGACCGCCCATGGCCTTCTTTGCCTCAATGCGGTTATTCTCTCTATATTTTTGAAGATTGCTGAAGTCGATCATACCTCTCCCTCCTGAATTCTGTTTTCACGCCAGTTTTTTTCCAGCGGCTCATAGGGGAGGTCATGCTCCGCGCAATACTGCTTCAACGCTTTCATTGCCTTGATGTTTGGGCGGGCTTTTCCGTTTTCCCAACGGTTCACGGTTGTAAACGAAACGCCAAGAGCGTTGCCAAACTCTGTTTGATTCATCAGACAAGACAATCTGAAATTTTTAATTTCGGAGCTGAAAGGCATCTGAAACTCTCCTTTACCAGATAATTAAACTTATTATATCACCGATATAGCATTTTTTACAACATCAAGTATGTGCTCTAATGTAAAAAGCACCCATCGGTCAATCTCTGACCGATGGGCGCTGCTACATGTTCTGCTATGATAAGGTACAATAAATTGCGCAAAAAGAAAGAGACATAGTTTACAAACTCTGGTAGAATGAAAGTTGCTACACACCATTCAAAAAGGAGAGTAAACTATGTCCGAAAAGATTGTACAACTGAACGAGGAAGTAATCAAGGGGCAAATGAAAGAACTTGTGAGAGGAAGCGTCGAAGAAACGCTAAATGGCCTGCTGGAAGCAGAAGCGGAGAAGCTGACACAAGCTGGACGTTATGAACGCAGCGAACAACGGCAAGGTTATCGGAGCGGTCATTACAATCGCAATCTCATGACAACCGCCGGAGAGGTTAAGCTCCATGTGCCGCGGCTCAAGGGAGTTACCTTTGAAACAGCGATTATTGAGCGTTATCGTAGGCGAGAATCCAGCGTAGAAGAAGCACTCATGGAGATGTATCTGGCAGGTGTGTCGGTGCGCCGCGTAGAAGATATCACGGAAGCGCTATGGGGCTGCAAGGTTTCTTCTTCAACGATCAGCGAACTGAACAAGAAGGCATACGAACACATCGAACAGTGGAGAAACCGATCACTTGAGGGTGGAAAGTATCCCTATGTGTATGTGGATGGCATTTATCTGAAACGGAACTGGGGCGGCGAATATGAGAATGTAGCCATTCTTGTGGCCATTGCAGTCAATGAAGATGGATACCGTGAGGTTCTGGGGGCAGCCGAAGGGATGAAGGAAGATAAGGAAAGCTGGAAGGAGTTTTTTCAATGGCTGCGCAGCCGCGGATTGAAGGGTGTCAAGCTCATTGTTGGCGACAAGTGTCTTGGCATGCTCGAAGCTGCCGGTGAAGTCTTCCCGGAAGCCAAGTATCAGCGCTGCGTTGTTCACTTCTATCGCAATGTGTTTTCTGCGGTACCGAGGACAAAGGTCAGAAATGTCGCGCTGATGCTAAAGGCGATTCATGCGCAGGAGAACAAAGAAGCTGCCCGGAAAAAAGCAGAAGCTGTTGCCGAGGAACTCCGGAGCATGAAGTTGAAAGAAGCAGCGAAAAAGGTCTGTGACAGCGTGGAAGAGACGCTGACATATATGGATTTTCCGTCCGAGCACTGGCAGAAAATTCGTACCAACAACGTCATTGAGCGTCTAAATCGGGAGATCCGGCGCAGAACGCGTGTTGTAGGGACTTTCCCCGATGGCAACTCCGCACTCATGCTGGTTTGTGCCAGATTGCGTCATGTCGCCGGAACCCAATGGGGCGGCAAGAAGTACATGAACATGAAGCACCTTGAGATGCAGGAAGACGTGGCTGGCTGATAGCAGAAAACAGAGCTCACGTCAAGGGCTTCGCAAGCGGCTTCGCCGCCCTTGACGCGCTCTCTGCCTTCTGCTATTGGATAATCAAGGGCAGGTTTCCCTGCCCTGTGCAGACGGAGTTCTGCCAGATTTGTAAACGAATTTGCGCATAATACTTGACGGTACCTTCTGCTATTCTTCCGTGGCTCCCAGCATCATTCTGACTCTCAGCTTGAAGCCATTCAGGAAGATATAGAACACAAGCGCAAGGCCATTGAAAGGGCAATGGAACACGGCCGGGTGACAACGAGATTATCGATGAGGAGTTGCTGGAGCGGCTGTATGGTCTTGATGTTAAATTGGCAGGATAAAGCTTCAAGATGGTTTGGCAGAAGAAATCGAGGCGGGAGTAGGCAGAATTGAAGAGGTTGATAAAGGCTTTAACTTTAATGTGACCCTAATTGATGATTTTTAATCGCATTTGACAACGAAAGCAATACCGAATGCATTTCGAGTCAACTTCAAGAAGCATAATTACATTATAAACCTTGTTTAAAAGCACTACAAAAAAGATATCGAGGATTATTCTATTTTGCTTGACGTCTTATATGTAAATCGGATCATGATTTGTGGTTTTCATATCCTCACTGGAAAGATGGTGTTCATCCCGTATTTAATAAAAAAGTGAACATAGGACAGCTGGTTAGGGTAGTTTATCAGAACTCAAATCAAAGACTTCAACTGAATAATCATTATTGATTGATCGAATGCGAATTTCATCACCGATTTGTGACGATAATAACTTTTTGGATATAATGATTTTTTGAATTATAATGCCATCATCATTTACTAATTCGCAATGATAGAAGCGATATTTCATAAGTTCCAATAAAATGTTTATGCTGAAATGATTGTGATAGATGGATAAATAGGCAAGGACAGAAAAGAAAATAAGAAATAAAATGACTTGATCCCATAATGTAAAATCGAAGGCGAATAAGGGTAGCATATAAGACAGAAAGAATTCGGATGTGAGGGTTTTCTCTTCGCTTGCTGAATGTATAGTATAAACACTGCTTCCGCCAGAATCGTATGGATTTAAGATCCTTTTGAGTACAAGAAAAGAAACAAGGAAAGTGAGCATAATCAAAACTATGCTCACTTTTTCTGTATAAGTATAGGGGTTCTTTTCGAGGATACTTTTGAAATCTAGGAAAAGAACAGATACCCAAAGAGGTAAGAAGGAGAGAAAGAACATAAAAAACCCGGCAAAGCCAGACATTTTTACACCTCACAATTATTGTCACTGTCGAGCACTGGAAACTTCAACAGCGGATTCATTAAAGGGATCGGTCATACCTTTATTACAAAGTAACTTTATAATTTTATTGGCGGCATCATCGGTAGAAACATCGAATTTTCCATTAGCGGCGTCCAACGGAATGGAAAAACGCGCAGCAATGGAATTGCGAATTTCGACTGAATGTAAGGCGGTTAGTCGGTCATCAGAAAAACTGACAAATTTTCTTGGATTATGTCCAGATTCAGCAACTGACATAAATAATTCGGTGGTATTGAGAATATCGGCCTGCACAATGGATTCAACTTTCTGATGACATACGTTTTTATAAGCACGCGCCATGTTAAATAAAGTTTCTCCGGCTAAAGTCAGCAGGTAGACTGTACGATCTATGATCAATAAATCTACAGTAGGGCGTAGAAATAAAAATTTTTCGTTAGCTTCTTGGAAAGAACCGTTCGACCAGGAAAACTTATTTTTTAGTAAAGTAATAGGATTTTGCATTGAGAAAAGTTTAATGGATGTATTCTGACCAGAGAGCATAATCTGTCCCTTTAGTAGATGCGCGGAGTCATATTGAAAAGGATCATCTTCAACGTTTGGCGCAGCAATTTGTTGCATAAGAGTAGCATATGCAGAAGAAATTAACGTATCTTCGGCGGAAAGCTTATAGATAGTAAGAGAATCCGCTGTACCGTCATATTCCCGGACATTTTCAATAAGATCGAGAGATTTTTTCCCGTTTCCAGTGTATATACGGATTATGTCATTTAGAAAATCGTAAAAGCGATTTTCTGGCGATAACGTAATTTGACGCGAACTATAATTGATTCCAGTCCGTTTGGAAGATTTGATATTGAGAAGCTGTAAAGACCAATTAGTACCTGTATGGAGATTTTGAAATACAGATTTTATTTGGATAAGCGACATGTAAATTTGCCTCCGCTCTCGTATTGAATATAATTCTCGATATCAACATGATATGCCATGATCGAAATTATATGCGTGTAAAACGAAAAATTCCGGCGAAAATCAATCTTGAGCGTATTCTTTATTTTCCAGCAACCTCATCGCCCTTTTCCGAACTTGTTCCTCCATGAGCTTGAGTCTCTTGGGCGGTAGATTATACCGTACATGCCGCTTAAACCGAAATCCCAGCAGCTTTCGGAGCTGTTCTCGGTTTTCGTCGGTCATAAAGCGTTTGGCGGTGGCGAAAAAGTCGTCGTATACGCACGGAACGAGCGTGTCGATGTATTGTTGAAATGCTTCGGGGCTTTCGTAATCCTCCGGCCCTGCCTGATTGAACAGAGAATTTCCGTGGTCAAAGAGCGGGGCGGGCGCGGCGATGGTGTTGGTTTTGTTGTCGATCATAAAGCCGAAATTGCCGTAGTGCCTGTCTGTGTTGCAGATCACAGCGTCAAACACCAGCATATCGCGGAAAGCCTTCTGGAACGGTTCGCCGAGTTTTTCATAATAGGCGGCAACCGCATCGAAACCGCCTCTTTGCACCAGATTGCCGATGGGCATATAGGCATGGTCGATGTCGGTAAACAGCTCGCAGGTGGAGCAGAGCCGACCTTTCCATTGCGACAGACCGTATTGAATCGCGTTAATCCCCATGGCGGCGGCGACCTGCGCGGCGTAGTATTCGCAATATGGCTCTGCGCCCGTGTTGTAGCCGCCGTCTGTGCCGCCCTTGTACAGCGTGACCTTGCCGCTGATTCTGCGCCAGCACTTGGGCAGCATACCGTTTGTCGTAAATTCCGGGCTGGAAGCCAGCGACGAGCGGTTGCTGCTTCCGTAGCCGGTGAAGGCGATGAGCGCCAGCACTTCGCTGAAACGGTTTTCAAAGAGGTTGTATTTTTCAAAAGTGCCTTCAAAGCCTTCTTCGACGACCCAATAGCTGTCATCCACGGAAAGCCCTTTACAGAGCGCGAGAATCCCCATCGGGCGGTTGGCGTTCAATCCGCATTTTGCCAGAAGCCGATTGACGTAGGCGCGGTTGCGGGGAATGGTGCGGCGGCGCATCCAGCGGCTGATCCCTTCCGGCGACAGCTCCATATCCAGCGGCAGAAGATGCCTTTGATCTTCGTTGATCCAATGCACTTCGATTTCGGGCGTGCAGGAATCGTTGGTCGCGGAAAAACGCAGAAGCGGAATGTCATACTGCTTCAAAATAAGTTCCATATTGCCGCCTCCCTGTCCTTGTTTTTCTGATTCCTACTCTACCACGAATGACGCGAACGTTCAAGATTTTTCAGAGTATAGATTACACAGGATGCAAAAAGAAAATCCGTCCCCGCTGACCACCCGACGGGAACAGATTTCCTTCTATTCAATTACCGCGTAACCGCTTTCAGATATTCCTCGCTTTTCCCGCTCATAACCAGTCCAACATACGCCAGCGGGTCGTTGTAGATGAGCCAATCCAGTTCAGAACGCTGCTGCATGGTATGCGCGACCGCGTCCTCAACAGCGGGCGTATAGATGGAAAGCACGAAACCATCTTCATATTCGACATCCACGCAGGCAGTGTCGATGTTAAATTGGCAGGATATAATTCTTCTCATAGCGATTCCTCCTTGTGTTTCGGTTGTTCTTTCGGTGTTTCTTTCAGCAGCTTTTGCAGAACATCGTTCCCGATTCTGCTGACCAGCGTGCTTTTGTCCTTTTTCAGCTCCCGATTTTCTATTTGCAGCCTGACCATTTCGTGAGTATGGTTCCAGTTTGCCGATTTGAAAGCGGTATTCTCCTTTTCGAGCTTCTGCATCTTGGCTTTCAGTTCGATATTTTCCCGAAAGAGCGAACGGGCGTATTTCAGGAGCTTTCCGAGAATCGGAAGCGCTTTCTTCTCCCGAAACGCCTTACCGGATTCCAGTATCCCGGCTTCCGGAAGCAGCCGTTCGGGATCGTCGTATTTCCGGACAAATTTCTCGGTATTCTTGAGAATGGGCGCGATATCGTCGAGCTGTTCCTGCTTTTCGGAAAGCATGGTTTCGGCAGCCGCTGTCTGTTCCTGCAATGCGCCGATTTTGGTTTCGAGCGTGGCGACTTCTTTGGAGCGCTCCTGCTTCTTATAATCCAGAACGGAGAGATGTTCCTCGTGCGTTCCTTTCTGCTCCCATTCGATAGCATGCCGCGCCATGATGGAGGCAAGCACCTGCTTTTCAGCTTCAATCCACTGGTTCAGCTCAGTGTGGTTTTTTGTGCCGCCCGTAAAGCCAAGCGCTTCCAATGCCTTTTTGACATGTGCCACGCAATGCTGGCACATCATGCCTTCTACTTTTACCGTTTTGCTCATAAC
>ERZ1027237.869-NODE-869-length-15251-cov-4.619176_pt1 | contig 15251 bp, 10 predicted proteins | sample MGYA00519264_ERZ1027237 | MGnify/ENA primary metagenome ERZ1027237 (study PRJEB26926, sample SAMN06164640) | human gut metagenome | biome: ENVO:00009003; feature: ENVO:2100002; material: ENVO:00002003 | host: Homo sapiens | place: USA | collected 2012 ...
AAGAGACAGATGTGGATGAGATTGACAAGATCGCCCGCAAGAGCGAGAACACCTCCATCACCCGGGACGTTTCCGGCGAAGGCGTGCAGCAGGCGCTGCTGAAAATCGTGGAGGGCACCGTGGCCAACGTGCCGCCTCAGGGCGGCCGGAAGCACCCCCATCAGGAGTTCATCCAGCTCAATACCAAGAACATTCTGTTCATCTGCGGCGGCGCCTTTGACGGTCTGGAAAAGATCATCGAAAAGCGGCTGGACGAGAAGGCCATCGGCTTTGGTGCCAATGTCCAGAGCAAGAAGGAAAAGAACGTCAGCCAGCTTTTGGCTCAGGTGCAGCCCCACGATATTCTGAAATTCGGCATCATCCCGGAGCTGGTGGGCCGCCTGCCGGTGATCGCACCGCTGAACGCCCTGCAGCGGGAGGATCTGGTGCGAATTTTGCAGGAGCCCAAGAACGCGCTGGTGAAGCAGTACAAGAAGCTGCTGGAATATGATGATGTGGATCTGGAATTCACGGAGGATGCCCTGAACGCCATCGCCGACAAGGCCATTGAGCGGAACATCGGCGCCCGTGGCCTCCGGGCGGTCATGGAGGGTCTGCTGACCAAGGTCATGTACGAGATCCCCTCCGACGAGACCGTTGTGAAAGCGGTGGTCACGAAGGAATGTGTGGAAGGCACGGCGGAGCCGGAGCTGACCCACGATCCCAACAAGATCAACTATTCCGTGAAGCTGAACCCCGGCAGAAGTGAGAGCCGGAGCGAGTCCGGTACGCCGAAGTCGGCGTCCTGACGGCCCTTTTGGGTATAACACGGGGGAGGGGCAGCGCCTCTCCCCCTCTTTGAACTCTCCAGAGAGGAGCAATTTATGGAAGCGAACACCTTGAATCTTCCCGTTCTGGCCCTCCGGGGCCTGACGGTTTTCCCTCATACGAACCTGACATTTGACGTGGAGCGCCGTATTTCCATCAAGGCCCTGGAAGTGGCCATGGAATCCGGTCAGGAGATCTTTCTGGTGACCCAGAGGGAACTGAACACGGACCGACCGGGGGAGAAGGACCTTTACACCATGGGCACCATTTCCCGGGTGACCCAGATCCTGCGGCTGGGAAAAACCTCCCTGCGGGTGATGGTGGAGGGCGGACGCCGGGCACGGCTGCGCCGCCTGTGGCAGACGGAGCCTTATTTGCAGGGCCACGTGGAGGTGGTGGAGGAATCCGCTGCCGTGAGCCACGGTCCGAAAACCGAGGCCCTGCTGCGGCAGACCTGGGGCCTGTTCCAGGATTATGCACATCTGGCAGGCAATGTGGCCGAGGAGGTCACTGCGGCGGTGCTGGACTGCCAGGAGCCGGGGTATCTGGCGGATTTTATCGCCCAGAATACGGCTCTGCGGTATGACGATAAGCAGGCAATTCTGGAAGAACTGTCTCCGCTGGTGCGGCTGCGGAAGCTGAACGGCTTCTTAGCCCGGGAGCGGGATGTGCTGGGCTATGAGCGCCAGATGGAAGGCAAGGTCCGGGACGAGCTGGCTCAGCAGCAGAAGGAACAGATCCTGCGGACCCAGATCCGGGTCCTGCAAAACGAGCTGGGCGAGGACGAGGACAACGAGATCGAAGAATACCGTCAAAAGCTGGCGGAACTGAAATTAGAGGACGAGACCCGGGAGCATCTGGAAAAGGAGATCAACAAGCTGGCAAAGCAGCCCTATGTCAGCGCGGAGGCTTCGGTGATCCGGAACTATCTGGACGTGTGTCTGGAACTGCCCTGGGGTACATATACGAAGGAGCGTCTGAATGTGGACGCGGCCCGGAAGGTGCTGGACCGGGATCACTTCGGTCTGGAAAAGGTGAAGGAGCGGATTTTGGAGACCATCGCCGTCCGGCAGATGAATCCGGAGGGGAAGGGCCCGATCATCTGTCTGGCAGGCCCTCCGGGCGTGGGTAAGACCTCCATCGCCCTGTCCGTTGCCAAGGCGCTGAACCGGAAGCTCAGCCGCATTTCTCTGGGCGGTGTCCGGGATGAGGCCGACATCCGCGGCCACCGGAAAACGTATATCGGTGCCATGCCGGGCCGCATCGTGGAGGCCATCAGCCGCAGCGGCGCTATGAACCCGCTGCTGGTGCTGGACGAGATCGATAAGCTCAGCGGCGATTACCGGGGCGATCCCGCCTCCGCGCTGCTGGAAGCGCTGGACAGCGAGCAGAACCACGCCTTCCGGGATCATTTTCTGGAAATTCCGCTGGATCTCTCTCAGGTGATGTTCATTACCACGGCCAACTCGTTGGATACGATCCCACGGCCCCTGCTGGATCGGATGGAAGTCATTCAGCTTTCCAGCTATACCGATGAGGAAAAGCTGCAAATCGCCAAGAATCACCTGCTGCCCAAGCAAATGAAGGAACACGGCCTGAAGAAGGGCAGCCTGCGGATCGACGAGGAGACCCTGCGGGCCATCATTCGTGACTACACCCGGGAATCCGGTGTCCGCCAGCTGGAACGGCGGCTGGCTGCCGTCTGCAGAAAAGCGGATATGCAGCTTTTGTCAAAGGCTGTAAAGCGTGTTACCGTTACAGAAAAAGACCTGCCGAAGCTGCTGGATATGCAGCCCTATCCGCCTACGGTCCATGTGGAGCAGGAGGAGATCGGTGTGGTGAACGGCCTTGCATGGACGGAGGCCGGCGGTGAGATCCTGGAAGTCGAGGTCAACGTGATGGATGGCTCCGGCAAACTGGAACTGACCGGCAATCTGGGTGACGTGATGAAGGAATCCGCTCAGGCGGCTCTGTCCTGCCTGCGGAGCCGGGCGGAGACGCTGGGCATCGATCCGGACTTTTACAAGACCAAGGACATCCACGTCCATTTCCCAGAGGGAGCGGTGCCCAAGGACGGCCCCTCCGCCGGTATTGCCATGGCTACAGCGCTGCTGTCGGCTCTGACCAACCGCAAGATCAAGGCGGGAATCGCCATGACCGGCGAGGTCACGCTGCGAGGCCGGGTGCTGCCCATCGGCGGCCTGAAGGAAAAGACCATGGCCGCCAAGCGGTACGGCATCCACACGGTACTGATCCCCAAGGACAACGCCAGAGATCTGGAAGAGATCGACCAGACCGTCCGGGCGGCGCTGCGGTTCATACCGGTGGAGACGGTAGATCAGGTGTTTGCCGAGGTGTTCTGCCCCTCCAGAGTGGAGACAAAAGCCGACGCGATCCCCGCATTTTTGCCGATGGAAAACAGCAAAGAAGCAGCCTTACGGCAGTAAAGGGAGGGACGTATGCCTCTGAATTTCAACAAAGCGGAGTTTGTGCGCTCCGCCGGAGAGCCCAAGGACTTCCTGCGGGACGGTTTGCCCCAGTTTGCCTTCGCGGGCCGCTCCAACGTGGGAAAATCCTCGGTGATCAACCGTTTGGTAGGCCGAAAGAATCTGGCCTATGTGGGCGCCTCGCCGGGAAAGACCACCCACATCAACTATTTCCTCATCGACCAGAAGGCGTATCTGGTGGACCTGCCGGGATACGGCTATGCCAAGGTGTCCCGCTCGGAGAAGGAGCGCTGGGCAAGACTGATGGAGACCTACTTCCAGCGGGAGGCGGACGCCATCACTACCGGTGTTCTGATCGTGGACATCCGTCATAAGCCCACGGCCAACGATCTGGTCATGCATGACTGGTTCCGCCAGACCGGTTGCCCGGAGATCGTGGTGGCCAACAAGCTGGATAAGCTGAAAAAGAGTCAGGTGGAGCCGTCGCTGGAGCTGATCCGGGAGACTCTGGAACTGACAGAGCGGGACATTCTGATCCCCTTTTCTGCGGAAAAGGGCAGCGGAAAGGACGAATTGCTCCGCCTGCTGGTAGATGCCTGCTGCGGATAAAACAAAAAGTATGGACGGGGCCCATTAACGGGAACCGTCCATGCTTTTTTAATGGGATCGGCAGCAAAGATATCGGTGGATAAATGTATCTCGATATAATCAAGGAAGCGTTCCGGGAGAACCGGAACGCTTCCTTTTTGAGAGAGGGATAATAGAGAAGAATAATAGGGAATGTAGGAGGAATGGAGGGTTAGCCCTCGGCCAGCTTCTTGTACTTGGCGTAGCGGGCCTTTACGTCTTCAACTTCCTTGGCATACAGGGCGTCGGCCTTATCGGGGAAGTTGTTTTTCAGGGAGGCGAAGCGATTCTCGCCCATGAGGAAGTCCATCACCTTGGAGGTATCCGGCTCCTTGGAGTCCAGCTGGAAGGGGTTCTTGCCCTCGGCGATCCGGCGGGGATCATAGCGGTACAGATGCCAGTAGCCGCACTCCACAGCCTTCTTCATCTCGTCCTGAGAGGTGCCCATACCGGCCTTGATGTGCTGCTCCAGGCAGGGGCAGTAGCAGATCACGATGGAGGGGCCGTCATAGGACTCAGCCTCACGCAGAGCCTTCAGAGTCTGGGCCTGGTCAGCGCCCATGGCCACCTGGGCGACGTACACATAGCCATACTGCATCAGCATGGCACCCAGATCCTTCTTGGCTACCCGCTTGCCGCCGGCGGCAAACTTGGCGGTAGCGGAGGTGGGGGTGGACTTGGAGGACTGACCGCCGGTGTTGGAATACACCTCGGTATCCAGCACCATCAGGTTCACGTCACGGTTCTGGGCCATCACATGATCGATGCCGCCGTAGCCGATATCGTAGGCCCAGCCGTCACCGCCCACAGCCCACACGGACTTCTTGGCCAGATATTCCTTGTTCTCCAGAACGTACTTCACGTCCTCGGTCTGCTCTGCCTGTTCCAAAGCGGCGATCAGAGCGTCCGTGACGGTACGGGAGGTCTCGGTCTTCTTCCAGCCGTTCTCATAGGCTTCCACAGCCTCCACGGCGATACCGGCGGCCTTGATGGCCTCAAGACGGATCAGCAGCTCCTTGCGGATGGAATCCTGTGCGTGGAAGAAGCCGTAGGCAAACTCAGCGTTGTCCTCAAACAGAGAGTGCTCCCAAGCGGGGCCGTGACCCTGACAGTCCTTGCAGTAGGGCAGGATAGGGGCGCCGCCGGAGATGGCGGAGGAGCAGCCGGCAGCGTTGCCGATGTACATCCGATCGCCGAACAGCTGGCTCAGCAGCTTGATATAGGTGGTCTCGGCGCAGCCAGCGCAGGCGGCAGAGAACTGGAAGTAGGGCTTTGCGAACTGGACGTTCTTCACGCTCTTGTCATTGATAACGTCCTTCTTCAGGTAGCTTTCGTTCATGGCCACCTCGTCGAAGAGGGTCTGCTCGGGTTTCATGTCCTCGAAGGAGGTCATGGTGAGAGCACCCTCGGCGGGGCAGGCGGTCAGGCACACGCCGCAGCCCAGGCAGTCATAGGGAGAGACCTGCATCCGGAAGGAATAGGGGGAATCCTTGCCCAGACCCTTGGCGGGGACAGTCTCGAACCCGGCGGGAACGGACTTCTTCTCCTCCTCGATCAGCAGCACGGGGCGGATAGCGGCATGGGGGCAGCACATGGAGCAGCGGTTGCACTGGATGCACTTGCTGCCATCCCACTTGGGGACCTTGGTGGCGACACCGCGCTTGGAGAACACGGAGGTTCCGTTTTCCCAAGTGCCGTCCAGAACGCCGTACTTCTGGAACACGGAAACGGGGAGCTGATCGCCCTTTTGACGGTCCATGGGCATGACGATGTCCCGGACGAAGGGAGTGAGGCCCTTGGGCTCCACGACGGGAGCGTCCTGTGCGTCTGCCCAGGAGGCGGGGATCTCCACCTTCACAGCGGCGCTGACACCCAGATCCACGGCCTGATCGTTCAGGTCCACGATCTTCTGACCGGCCTTCTTGAAGTAGGAGTTGTAGTTGTTCTTCTTCATATCCTCAATGGCCAGATCCATGGGGATGACCTTGGTCAGGGCGAAGAAGGCACCCTGGAGGATGTTATTGGTACGCTTGCCCAGGCCGATCTCCTGTGCCAGCTTGGCAGCGTCGATGATGTAGAAGTTGGCGTGCTTCCGGGCCAGATCGCGCTTCATCTTGGCAGGCAGGTGCGCGTCCAGCTCCTCCACCGTCCACGGGCAGTTCAGCAGGAAGGTGCCGCCCTCCTTCAGATCCTCGGTGGTGTCATACTTTTTGACGTAGGTGGGAGCATGGACCGCCACGAAGTCAGCAGAGGACACCAGATAGGTGCTGCGGATGGGCTCGTCGCCGAAGCGCAGGTGGCTCTGGGTCAGGCCGCCGGACTTCATGGTATCATAGGAGAAGTAAGCCTGAGCGTACTTGCCGCCCACGAAGCCGATGGTGGAGATGGCGTTCTTGTTGGCGCCCACGGTGCCGTCGCCGCCCAGACCCCACAGCTTGCAGCTGATCTGGCCGGGATGGGCCAGCTCAATCTCCTTGTAGTCCAGAGAGGTATAGGTCACATCATCATTGATGCCGATGGTGAAGTTGTTCTTGGGAGTCTCCTGCTTCAGGTTGTCGTACACAGCGACGATCTGGCCGGGGGTGGTGTCCTTGGAGGAGAGGCCGTACCGGCCGCCCACCACGCGGATATCGCCGCGGCCAGCCTGATTCAGAGCGGTGACAACATCCAGATACACAGGCTCGCCCACGGAGCCGGTCTCCTTGTTGCGGTCCAGCACGGCGATCCGCTTGCAGGTGGTGGGGATGGCGGCGGCAAAGTGCTTCACGGAGAAGGGACGGAACAGATGGATCTGCACCATGCCCACCTTGCGGCCCTGAGCGTTCAGGTAGTCCACAGTCTCCTTCACGGTCTCGCTGGCGGAGCACATCACCACGATGACTTCCTCCGCGTCGGGCGCACCGTAGTAATTGAACAGCTTGTAATCACGGCCGGTGAGCTTGTTGATCTCGTCCATGTAGTGCTGGACGGTGTCGGGCAGGGCATTGGCCTTGACATTGGCGCCTTCCTTGCACTGGAAGTAGACGTCGGGGTTCACGTTGTTGCCCCGGTTGGTGGGATGCTCAGGGTTCAGGGACTGATGGCGGAAGGCCTGCAGGGCCTCCTGATCCACCAGACCACGGAGATCCTCATAGTCCAGAGCCTCGATCCGCTGCATCTCGTGGGAGGTACGGAAGCCGTCAAAGCAGTGCATGAAGGCATACCGGCCGCTGATGGCGGACAGATGAGCCACGGCGGCCAGATCCATTGCCTCCTGAGGGCAGGAGGACATCAGCATGGCATAGCCGGTCATACGGCAGGTCATGAAGTCAGTGTGGTCACCGAAGATGGAGTGATGGTTGGAGGTCACCACGCGGGACGCGATGTGCATGACGCTGGGCAGGAACTGGCCGCCCATGGCGTACATGGCGGGGATCATCAGCATCAGGCCCTGAGAGGAGGTGAAGGTGGTGGTCAGAGCGCCTGCCTGTAAGGAACCGTGGCAGGTGCCGGCAGCACCGGCCTCAGACTGCATCTGGATCACGTCCACCGTGGAGCCGAACAGGTTTTTCTTCCCCTTGGCAGACCATTCGTCCACCTTTTCCGCCATGGGGGAGGACGGGGTGATGGGGTAGATGGCCGCCACCTCGGTAAAGGCGTACGCACTGTACGCGGCTGCCGTGTTGCCGTCCATGACTACGTAATTTTTCTTCATACGCAAGATCCTTCCTATCTTTCTTATCTGAATATGCTGTTTTTACATATATAGGCACCATCCGCAGATGGTAACACATGAAGGTCAGAAAACCAGTCTGCAATTCTGAATACGGCAGCTCTCTTCGATCAACTGCCGTTTTTTCAGAAGCAGCTGGGTGATCTGCTGCTTTTTTTCATCGGTGTACCGGAACTTGGGGGTGGTTACACTGATAGCCGCCTTGACCTGACCGTTTTCAGCCAGCGGGACTGCCACGCAGCAGATCTCAGCGGTGGATTCCTCGCTTTCATAGGCGATCCCGGCGCTGCGGATGTCCTGAAGCGCCGCGATGAGGGTATCAAGATCCATAATGGAGTTTGGCGTGTAGGGGAAGAAGCGGTATCCCGCATAAAGCTGCCGGACCTCATCGTCCGTCAGGCCGGAGAGAAGCGCTTTGCCCAGGCCGGTGACATGAGCAGGGAGGTGGTGGCCCACATCGCTGATGATGGAGATGATGGCGTGGCCCTCCTCTTTTAAAAGGTAGTGCACGTCCTGCCCTACCAGCACACCCATCTGGCAGACTTCGTCTACTTGGGAGACGATGCTGCGCATTTCACTGCGGATAATGGACAGAGCGTTCTGACCGCTGGCATAGGACAGCCCCAATTCAAAGGTATGGGGACCGATCTTGTAGAGACTGCCGTCCGTCACAACGTAATTGGTGGCAGCCAGTGTTTTCAGAATGGGGGAAATGGTACCCTTTGGCAGGTCCAGCAGATTGGCGATCTCCGTCAGGCTCAGACCGCCGGAATTGGCGTCGATCAGCTCCAGAATCCGGAGGACCCGCAGGGTTGGATTGTGATATTCCATGAAGGTGGACTCCAATCTTTCAGAGCTGTGTTCCGCAAGGCGGTAGTGGTTGAATAAAAAGTCTTTGCTGTTCGGATATATGAATGCACAACGAATATCCGAAACTCTACTGGTAAAATAGCACAGATACCCGCCGTTGTCAAGGGGTTAACTATGGAATTTGAGATCAAAAATGCTGAATTTCAGCAAAAAACCGCGCAAGAGGTAAGAATTCGTTCCGACAGCGGAAACGGGGTGGATCAGCCGCAGGCGGTGACCGTTTCAGTGAAGGCAGAGGCCCTTCTGTATGCGGCTTTTGCCGTTCTGGTGGCGCTTATATATTTAGTGGTGCAGCGCAGGCCAGCGATCAGGTAATTTGGAGTTTTTCAAGACGCATAACAAAAGAACCGATGCAGCCCCGAAAGGGACCGCATCGGCTTTGAGGATCGATATGTGCGGATCAGTTTACTTGTGCAGCAGGGGAGAGAGGGGCTTGTAGATCAGGAAGCAGAGGACCACGTCCAGCATTCCCTTGAAGAAGGTGAAGGGCATATTGAAGATGGTCAGGCACTTGATGAGGCTGTCGGAGGAGGGGAGAATGGCCTGATACATGCCGATGATGGCGTCCAGAGGCAGACCGTAGCACACCACATAGGCGGGATACACCAGGAGGTAGTTGAAGGGCACAGACAGGACTGCCATCAGCGCAGCGCCGACAACAGCGCCGATCAGAGCGCCCTTGCGGGACTTATTCCGGGAATAGATGTAACCGGCGGAGAAGGAAAAGACACTGCCCATCACGAAGTTAAACAGCTCACCTACATAGGCGGAGGAGGTGCCGTGGAGCACGGAGAACAGCAGGTTCTTCAGGAAGGTGACCACGATGCCGTAGACAGGGCCGAGAGAGAAGGCGGCCAACAGCTCCGGCAGATCGGACACGTCCAGCTTTACGAAGGAGGGGATCAGAGCCGGGATGGGGAATTCAATGAACATCAGCAGGAAAGCCACGCCGGAGAGCATTGCGGAAATAGTCAGCTTGTGGGTGCGGCTCCGATTGGCCGCACGGGTGGAGGGGATCGCGTTGGCATTGGGTTCAGACATAAAAAATACACTCCTTTTTTCATTTGAAAACACCCTGGATGCTTTGACTTCTCCAAGGTGAACAAACGAAAAAGGAGCGCGCACAAAACGCACGGCTTTCCCGTACTCATCTTCTTCCATCCAGACTGTAACTGTTGGTCCCGGAGTTTCACCGAGTCAGCGGATACCGAAGTATCCGGTCGCGGACTTTACCGCCAGTGGGGAATCACACCCCGCCCTGAAGACAAAGATTCAGTTGTTTTCTTCGGGTGATAGTATACAACAGAAGAAACAAAAATGCAACCCTTAATTTTTGACTTTACAAAAAAGAACAGATGTTCTATAATGGGAGCGATACACTTGAGGAGGTGAGGAGATGCCTGCCAGACAGGAATCCTGCTGCTTTACCGGGCACAGACCTGCAAAGCTGCCATGGGGCTACAACGAGAGAGACCCTCGCTGCGTCAGACTGAAGGAGCGGATCGCCGATGCGGTGCTGCTGGCCTATCAGGAGGGGTACCGGCATTTTCTCTGCGGCATGGCCCAGGGCTGCGACCTTTATTTCTGTGAGGCGGTGCTGGCTCTGCGGGAGCGTTATCCGGAGGTCACTGTGGAGGCCGCCATTCCCTGTCCCACCCAGGCGGACGCCTGGCCGGAGGCAGAACGGGATCGCTACCGGGAATTGGTTGCCCGGTGCGATATGGAGACCATGGTCTCCGACACCTATTCTTCCACCTGTATGCAGCGGCGGGACCGCTACATGGTGGATCACGCCATGCTGCTCATCGCCGCCTTTGACGGCACCGCCGGCGGGACCCGCTACACGGTGGAATACGCCCTTCGGCGGGGAATCGAGATCTTTGATGTGTCGATTCCCACGGAATAGCTGTAAAACGAAATTGCTTTACTGTATAGATGCCAGAAGGGGAAGCAGCTCCGAAAGAGCGTGGATGGTATAGCTCGGCCGGATATCCGCCCGGGGTTCCTTCCCGAGGGGGTTGAACCAGACAGTGCGCAGTCCGGCGTTCGATCCGCCCCGGATGTCGGAGGTCAGACTGTCGCCCACCATGACGGTTTCCTCTAACCGGAAGCCGGGAATGGCGGCGAAGCAGGCATCGAAGAACGCCTTAGAGGGCTTGTCGGCGCCCATTTCCTCCGAAATGAAAATGCCTTTGAAATAGGGGCGCAGCCCAGCGTCATCCAACCGGGGATTCTGGACGGCGGCAGCCCCGTTGGAGGCGAGGTACAGGTCATACCGGGAGGAGAGATCTTTCAAAAGCTGCTCCGCACCGGGCATGAACTCATGCTGGCGGGAGAGCAGTACCTCATACCGCTCGCTGATGGCCTTGCCGCTGTGGTCAACCCCCAGTTCCCGGAATAACTGCTCAAAGCGCTGCACCAGAACCTCGTCCCGGGTGAGACGGCCTTCCTCCAGCAGCTCCCAGTGGGCGATATTGATGATGTGGTAGCGGTCCAGAATGGCCTCCGTCGGCTCGATGCCTGCCTCCCGCAGCGTTTGGGAGAGCGCCTTGGCCTCTCCAGCGGTAAAATTCAAAATGGTGTCATCCAGATCCAAAAAGATATTCTTCAGCATGGCGGCTTCCCCTCCAACAGGTGAATTTCTGAGGCCAGTTTACCGGATTTCAACGGTTTTCGCAAGATTTTTTTCAAATGTTGCGTTTGGTTGCGGCCCTGAAACCCTGCCGTGGTGGACTTGCCTGGCGCTTTTTGGTAAAATTGGGGCAGAAGCAAGGGAGGAATTACCTATGAATTTTTCGGAAAAGTTGATTCGCCTGCGGAAGCGGGAGGGCATCAGTCAGGAAGAGCTGGCATCGTATTTGGAGGTTTCCCGGCAGGCTGTGTCCCGCTGGGAGCAGGGCACGGCTCTGCCCGATGCGGGGAATCTCCTAAAGCTGCGCCAGCGGTTCAGCGTCAGCGTAGATTGGCTGCTGGAGGATACGCAGAGCTGGGAAATGCTGGGTGACGGTTCAGTGACGCCGGAAATGCCTGTAAAGACGGAAGAACCGGCTCAGAAGGTAAGGAAGAGCGTCCTGCCATGGGCTATCCCGCTGGGAGTGTCCGGCTTCGGCTTGCTGCTGCTTGGAATTTTCTCATCGATATTCCCGGCGGAATATATGGTCGCGTCCACAGTGATCGCGGGAAATCAGGAGCCGGCGGACCGGATCTATCGCGGCCTGGCAGGCTTTTTGAAGTGCAACAACTTGGAGTGGCTGTTCCGGCTGTGTCTGGTCATCGCCATCGGTTCGCTGTTGGCGGGCCTGTGGCAAAAGGGCGTGATGAAGCGGTTTGAAGACGCCGTGGATCACAAGCTGGATGAACTGGGGGAGAAGAACCGGGACGCATCCGCATAAGCATTGACTTCCGCACCGTTTCCGCGTATCATAAAAAGGCTATGAACGAAAACGGAAGGGTTTGAAGAACGATGCTGTATATCATGCGCCACGGCAGGACCGTGTGGAATATGGAACACAAGCTGCAGGGGAAAACGGATGTGCCCCTCAGCGAGGCGGGACGGCCTGTGGTGGAGCAGGCCGCAGCTGCCTGCCGGGATACGCATATTGATGTTTGTTACTGTTCGCCGCTGATCCGGGCCGTGGAAACGGCGGAGATCGTGCTGCGGGGACGGGAGATCCCCATCATCACGGACGTCCGGCTGGAGGAGATGGGCTTCGGCATCTGCGAGGGCACAACGGACTTTCAGGATAACCCGGACAACCCCATCTACCCGCTGTTCGCTGCCCCGGAGACCTATCGAATCCCGGTGGAGGGCGGCGAGAGCCTGGAGGACCTGTATGCCCGGACGGGGGCATTTTTGAAAGAAGTGATCGAGCCGCAGCTGCGGCAGGGAAAGGACATCCTGATCGTGGGCCACGGTGCCATGAACGCGAGCATTGTGTGCCAGATCAAGGACATCCCCGTGAAGGACTTCTGGAGCGTGAAGATGAAAAACGCGGAGCTGGTGCGGCTGCTTTGAGCGCCTCCCTGTGACCGCAGTTTGCCAGTACATGATGAAAAAGCCCGCCGCAGGAATCATGCGGCGGGCTTTTTTTGTGTATCGGTCGGTTAAGGGGTTGATAATCCGGCGTTTAGCTGTAAAGTGCATCTGCTTGCAAACGATTTACTTGCAAGGAAACAAACTGCTTGGCCGGGAGAATTACAGCAGATAGGCGTAGTCCTTCAGAACCGTCAGGATGAAGGTCTCTACGTCAGCGGGAAGCTGATTCTGTCCATCCAGATCGGCCTCAAAGACCTTGCCGTCCAGCCGCACCAGGACCTTGCGGCCCTCCAGCGGCAGGAAGCCCTGATTCTCCGTGCTCTCGTCGAAGCCCTCGCGGGTCAGGAACAGGGTGAACTTGTTCCGGTAGGGAGCGGAATCATAGGGGCAGAACACGGCGCAGTTGCCGCACTCATTGCACATCCGGTCCACATGGAGGATCTCATGTCGTCCGTCCGGAAGCGTGATGACCACGTTGGCCCGGTTGGGGCACACGTCGGCGCAGACCTGGCAGACGGTATTGCAGTGGAGACAGCGGTCCCCCTCACACCCGGCCTTGGGCGGGCAGAGGATGCCCTTCCGGGCGATGGCCTCGTCACGGGCGGCGTGGGCGTCATCGGGGATGGCGACGCTGTGGACGCTGCCGATGACGGCATTGGCGAAATACTGCGCGTCGGCAATGCCCTCCACCACGGTGGCGGGGCCGCGCATGGCGTCGCCGCCCACAAAGACGTTTTCCAGATTCGTGCGGAATTCGGGGATGCCCTTGGCGTTGACCTCGATGCCGTTGGCGGTGAACAGGTCGCTGTCTATCCGCTCGCCCACGGCGGCGATCACCGTATCGCAGTTGATCTCAGTGAATTCCCCGGTGGGGACGGGGCTGCGGCGGCCCTTTTCATCGGGATCGCCCAGCTTCATGACCTCACATTTCAACTTGCCGTTGACCTGCTCTACGGGTGCCACCAGCTCCAGGAACCGGACGCCGTCCTCTACGGCCAGCTCCAGCTCCTCCGCGTCGGCGGGCATATACTTCTTCGTCCGGCGGTATACCAGCGTGGAGGTCTTGGCCCCGGCACGGAGAGCAGCGCGGGCCGCGTCCATGGCGGTGTTGCCGCCGCCCACCACGGCCACATGGCCCAGAGGGACGTCCTTTCCGGCTTTCAGGTCACGGAGCCACTGGATCACCGGTACAACATTGCCGGGAATGTCCAGCTGACCGGCCTTGCCCGCGCCCACGGCGAAGAAGATGTGGGTGTAGCCCATGGCCTTCAGTTCGCTGACGGAGGGGGCGGGGGTGTTCAGCTTTACCTCGGCGCCGTAGAACCTCATGAGGGCGATGTCCTTCTCGATGGCCTCCTCACTGATACGGAAGCCGGGGATCACCAGCCGGGGCACGCCGCCCAGCTTGTGGCTCTGCTCAAAAATGGTGACGGGGATACCGGCCCGGCCCAGGAAGTAGGCTGCGGCGATGCCGGTGGGACCGCCGCCGATGATGGCGGCCTTCCGGCCGTCGGTGACAGGCTCCGGCTTTTTCAGAGAGGCCATCAGGTCATCATAGCCCTTCTCCGCCGCGATCAGTTTGGTAGCCCGGATCTGAACGGGATCGTCATAGTAATTCCGGGTGCACTTGGTCTGGCAGCGGTGGGCGCAGATGGTGCCGGTGGTGAAGGGGAGGGCGTTCTTCTCAGTGATCAGGGCCAGCGCCTCGGTGTACTTTTCCTTGCGGCACAGCTCAATATACTCGGGAATATCCTGCCGGATGGGGCAGCCGCCCTCGCAGGGAGCGGTGAAGCAGTCCATCAGAGGCACCTTTTCCAGCAGTTTCCGCCGGGGCAGGGGCTTGATGTCCTTCAGATGGTACTTATCCCGCCGGGCGGACAGGGCCAGTGCGTCGATGCCCAGTACATCCACACCGCCGAAGGGGGCGAAGTCCAGCTTGTCCAGAATTTCGCCGATCTGGGTGAAGCGCTGATAGCCGCCGGGCTTCAGCTCCGTGGTGGCCATGGTGATGGGCCAGATGCCGCAGGCGAACAGCTTGTCGATGTTGAAGGCGTCGGCGCCGCCGGCGTAGGACAGCCGCAGCTTGCCGTCAAATTCCCGGCTCAGCCGCGCGGCCATGGTGGTGGTCAGGGGGAACAGGCTCTTGCCCGCCATATACATCTCCCCGCTGGGCAGTTCTCCGGCCTTCACGTCCACGGGGAAGGTGTTGCTCAGTTTGAGACCAAATTCCAGACCCCGGTCCGTAGCCCGTTTTTCCAGACGGTGGAACATGGGGACGGCGTCCTTGTATTGCAGATCTTCCTTGAAGTGGTGGTCATCAAAGGCGATATAGTCATAGCCCATTTCATCCAGAATGGAGCGGGCGGTCTCATAGCCCAGCAGAGTGGGGTTGCACTTGACGAAGGTGTGCAGCCCCTTTTCCTCGATGAGATAGGTGGCGATGCGCTCGATCTCCTCCGGCGGGCAGCCGTGGAGGGTGGAGAGGGTGACAGAGCGGGAAATCCGGGGGGAGATGGCGTCGATGGCGTCCTTTTCAGCCGGGAACAGCTCATGGAGAACGGAGATGCACTCCTGAAAGATAGGTGTTTCGGCGGCGTTCATCATGCCGTTCAGGAAGGTGTCCACCTTCTCACCCTTGACGCCCTCCAGATCGTAGCCCACGGACATATTGAACACGAACCCGTTTGGGTCGCCCAGACCGTACCTGTCTCTTATACACATCTCCGAGCCCACGAGACTACGCTGCATCTCG
>ERZ1027237.871-NODE-871-length-15248-cov-7.913974_pt1 | contig 15248 bp, 9 predicted proteins | sample MGYA00519264_ERZ1027237 | MGnify/ENA primary metagenome ERZ1027237 (study PRJEB26926, sample SAMN06164640) | human gut metagenome | biome: ENVO:00009003; feature: ENVO:2100002; material: ENVO:00002003 | host: Homo sapiens | place: USA | collected 2012 ...
TCGTCGGCAGCGTCAGATGTGTATAAGAGACAGGTTAAGTATTAGCTATATATTAATCAAATACTTTATTAATTATTGCAAAGATAATAAATATATATATATTTGCAGCATGATAATTGAATAATAACAATTAATATCTAAAACAATGGAAAGCATAATTGATTTTTATCTTAAAAAAGCGTATTCAATAGGTTTTATATATAATAGTTTATCTTAATTTTATTAATAATGAAAACACGCAGGGATTTTTTAAAGAGGACCGCTTTGTTGGGTGCGTCTGCATTCATGGCCCCTTCATTGTTAGGGCGAGAGAGTGATGGAGATTGTTTCTTTTCTCAAGAGTCTACCTCTTCCATGCTGGTCCCCATGGGCGATGCACTTAAAATTACCGGCACGTTCTTGGATGAGATATCCCATGATATTCCCCATCAGAATTGGGGGGAAAGGGAATGGGATCAGGATTTTCGGTATATGCGGAGTATTGGAATTGACACGGTCATAATGATCCGGTCGGGCTATCGCAAATTCATCACTTATCCTTCAGCGCATTTATTGGGCAAAGGGTGTTATATGCCTTCTGTCGATTTGCTGGATATGTTCCTTCGCCTAGCGGATAAGTACAGCATGAAGTTTTACTTTGGTCTCTATGATTCAGGACGTTACTGGGATACGGGCGACCTTTCTTGGGAGATAGAGGATAACAAATACGTGATAGACGAGGTTTGGCAGAACTATGGCAGCAAATACAAGAGTTTTGGAGGTTGGTATATTAGCGGTGAGATAAGCCGTGCTACCAAGGGAGCTATCGATGCTTTCCATGCTATGGGCAAGCAGTGCAAGGACGTTTCCGGAGGTCTGCCCACTTTCATCTCGCCGTGGATTGACGGGAAAAAGGCCGTGATGGCTAACGGCAGTTCACTGACGAAAGCCGATGCTGTGTCAGTGGATGAACACGAGCGCGAATGGAACGAGATATTCGACGGCATACACGACGTAGTGGATGCCTGCGCTTTTCAGGACGGACACATCGACTACGATGAACTGGATGCCTTCTTCACAGTGAACAAGAAACTGGCAGACAAGTATGGCATGCAATGCTGGACCAATGCCGAAAGTTTCGACCGAGATATGCCCATCAAATTTTTCCCTATTAAGTGGGACAAGCTACGAATGAAGCTGGAGGCTGCCAGACGTGCTGGCTACGACAAAGCCATCACTTTTGAATTCTCCCATTTTATGAGTCCGCAATCCGCCTACCTACAGGCAGGGCATCTGTACAACCGTTATAAGGAGTATTTTCACATCAAGTAAGCACGCTAAATGTACAATAACCATGAATTCTACAGTAAATCTCCATTATCTGATATTCCTTTCTGTGGTGGCTGCTTTGGGTGGTTTCCTTTTTGGTTACGATGCTGCAGTCATTTCAGGTACTATCTCGCAAGTGACATCACGCTTTTCACTTGATGAAATACAGGTAGGCTGGTTTGTCGGCTGTGCATTGATAGGTTCTATCATCGGCGTGTTGATGGCAGGCAAGTTGAGTGACCACTGGGGACGTAAGGTGACGATGCTCGTGGCCGCTATCTTTTTCTCCGTGTCCGGTATCGTTTGTGCATTTGTCAATTCGTTCGACCAGTTGGTGATGGCACGTATTCTAGGAGGTGTCGGTATCGGTGTCGTTTCCATTGTTTCACCGCTTTATATCTCCGAGGTTTCCATCGCAAAATATCGCGGCCGTTTGGTTTCCCTTTACCAACTTGCCGTTACTATCGGTTTTCTAGGAGCTTACCTCACTAATTTCCAGTTGCTTCATTTCTCGCAGAGTGGTACCATGCTGGGTAACGAGTGGATGAATCGTATCTTTGTGTCCGAAGTGTGGCGGGGAATGTTGGGAGTCTCCGGAATCCCATCCGTGCTCTTTTTTTGCATTATCTTCTTTATTCCCGAGAGTCCCCGCTGGCTTATCCTGAAGGGACGTGATGCACGTGCTGTAAACATTTTCCGTAAAATATACCTCTCCGAGGCGGAGATGAATGCCCAGTTGCAAGACACCAAATCCGTTATCTGCTCCGAGGCTAAATCTGATTGGAAGTTCCTGCTTCAACCAGGCATCTTCAAGGCCGTACTGATAGGTGCCGCCATTGCCATTCTCGGTCAGTTTATGGGTGTGAATGCCGTACTCTATTACGGTCCCTCTATTTTCGAGAAGGCCGGTCTGTCGGGCGGTGACGCCTTGTTCAGCCAGGTGCTGGTGGGCATAGTCAATGTAATGACTACCATCATTGCCGTATTCATCATTGATAAGGTGGGGCGCAAGAAGTTGGTCTACTACGGTGTGTCCGGAATGGTGCTCTCGTTGCTGTTCATCAGTTTCTACTTTCACTTTAGCGAAAGCATGGGGTTACCCAACTCTTTTCTACTTTTCTTCTTTCTTTTCTACGTCTTCTGTTGTGCCATCTCCATTAGTGCGGTCATCTTCGTACTGCTGTCTGAAATGTATCCCACGCGCATCCGCGGCATGGCTATGTCCATCGCCGGGTTTGCCCTATGGATAGGTACTTATCTTGTGGGCCAGCTCACCCCCTGGATGCTCCAGAATCTTACTCCAACCGGAACATTCCTGCTGTTCGCCCTCATGTGCGTGCCCTACATGTTGATAATCTGGAAACTGATTCCAGAAACCACAGGCAAGTCGCTGGAGGAGATAGAATGCTACTGGATGAAGAAAGAATAAAATCGACCTTATTTATAATAATCAGGTTTCGGACTTTCGAAGCCTGAATCACAAATAATAACCTTCAAACATACCATTATGGATTTTAAAAAATTAGCAGAACAGTACAAAAACGAGTTGCTTGACAATGTACTTCCTTTCTGGTTGCGACATTCGCAGGACTTTGAATGCGGAGGTTACTACACATGTCTGGACCGTGACGGTCGGGTGTTCGACACGGACAAGTTTATCTGGCTGCAGGGGCGCGAAATATGGCTGTTCTCCATGCTCTACAACAAGGTGGAAAAACGTAAGGAGTGGCTCGACTGCGCCATTCAAGGCGGCGAGTTCCTAAAAAAGTACGGCCACGACGGCCACTATAACTGGTACTTCTCTCTCGATCGCCAAGGTAATCCGCTGGTGGAACCCTATAACATCTTCTCCTATACCTTCGCAACAATGGCGTTCGGGCAGCTCAATCTCGCTACCGGCAACCGGGAATACGCGGAGATAGCTAAGAAAACGTTCGATATCATTCTCTCTAAGGTAGACAATCCCAAGGGGCGATGGAACAAGCAGCATCCCGGTACACGTAACTTAAAAGGATTTGCTCTTCCAATGATACTTTGCAATTTGGCGTTGGAAATAGAACATTTATTGGCTGAAGACTATTTGTTAAAGACGATGGATACTTGTATCCATGAAGTGATGGAAGTATTTCTGCGTCCGGAACTAGGAGGAATTATTGTGGAAAATCTGAACGAAGATAATAGCTTGGTGGATTGCTTTGAAGGTCGTCAGGTAACCCCCGGCCATGCTATTGAAGCTATGTGGTTTATTATGGATTTGGGCAAACGCTTGAATCGTCCGGAATTGATAAATAAGGCTAAAGATACTGCATTGAAAATGTTGGAATACGGTTGGGATGAAGAATTTGGCGGTATATACTATTTTATGGATCGTAACGGATTCCCCCCGCAACAATTGGAATGGGATCAGAAGCTTTGGTGGGTACATATTGAAACTTTGATTTCTATGATTAAAGGGTATCAATTGACTGGTGACTCCAAATGCTTGGAATGGTTTGAAAAGATGCATAATTACACTTGGAGTCATTTTAAGGATAAAGAACATCCGGAATGGTTTGGTTATCTAAGTCGTAGAGGCGAAGTGCTTCTTCCTTTGAAGGGTGGAAAGTGGAAAGGATGTTTCCATGTGCCCAGAGGTTTGTTCCAATGTTGGCAGGCTTTGGAAGAACTTGCCAATAAGTGATGTTGTGGTGATACGTTTTTAGAGTTAATTAGATATTTATATTATGAAAAGAAGTTTACTTATAACAATGCTGCTGTCTTTTCTCTTGGGAAGTTCATGTGTGAATAAGAATGAAGAGAGAATAGATGTGTTGATTATTGGAGGAGGTGCCAGTGGAGTGTCGGCAGGTATTCAGGCTTCTCGTTTGGGGGCAAAGACTTTGATTGTTGAAGAAACAGATTGGCTGGGTGGTATGCTTACTGCTGCTGGGGTAAGTGCGATAGATGGTAATTATAATCTTCCTGCAGGGATATGGGGCGAATTCAAAAATCGTCTGGCTGTACATTATGGAGATTTGGATTCTTTAAAAACTGGATGGGTAAGCAATGTGCTTTTTGAACCTTCTGTAGGAAATGAAATTTTCAATGAAATGGTTGCGGCCGAGAATAATTTGCAAGTTTTGAAAAAAACTTCGTTGAAGACGTTGAAACGAAAAGGTCAAAAATGGTCTGTTCAGGTTAACTTGCCTAATGGTAAAGTGAAGGATATAGAGGCCAAGATTGTGATAGATGCAACAGAATTGGGTGATGTGGCAAAGCTTTGCGGAGTCCGTTATGATATCGGTATGGAGAATAGGCATGAAACAGGTGAGGATATTGCACCGGAAGCAGCCAATAGCATTGTGCAGGATTTGACGTATGTGGCTATATTGAAAGATTATGGTAAGGATGTGACCATCCAGCGTCCAGAAGGATATAACCCCAATGAGTTTGCATGTGCTTGTACGAACGATCTTTGCGTTTCTCCTAAAGAATCGAATCGCGTCTGGTCGAAAGATATGATGATAACTTATGGTAAATTACCCAATAACAAGTATATGATTAATTGGCCGATTGAAGGCAACGATTATTATATCAATCTGGTGGAGATGTCAGCAAAGGAACGTGAGGAGGCTTTGAAAGCGGCCAAACATTATACAATGTGCTTTGTCTATTTCTTGCAGCATGAGTTGGGGTATAATACATTGGGATTGGCGGATGATGAGTATCCTACGGAAGATAAGTTGCCGTTTATTCCTTATCATAGGGAATCACGTCGCATCCATGGGCAAGTACGTTTCACGTTGAATCATATCACAAAACCATTTGATCAAAAAGAAAAATTATATAGGACATGTATCGCAGTAGGTGATTATCCGGTAGACCATCATCACACTCGTTATCAAGGTAAAGAGAAACTTCCTAATTTATATTTCTATCCGATACCATCCTACGGTTTGCCGTTAGGAACTTTGATACCTCAGGATGTGGAAGGTTTGATTGTTGCGGAAAAATCAATTTCTGTGTCGAACATAGTGAATGGAACTACTAGATTGCAGCCTGTGGTTATGCAGATAGGACAAGCAGCAGGAACTTTGGCAGCTTTGTCCATCGAACAGGACAAGAAGATAGCCGAGGTATCGGTACGTGATGTGCAGAATAAGATTTTGGAGGCCGGAGGCTATTTGTTGCCCTATTTGGATGTGCCAGTTGATTCTCCTTTGTTCGCATCATTGCAACGGATTGGTTCTACAGGTATTATGAAAGGAGTAGGACGTAATGTAGAATGGTCTAATCAAACTTGGTTTAGAGCTGATGCATTGTTGGTAAAGAATGAACTACAGGGATTGTCTGATGTATATCCGAATGTGGGTGTTACAATCGAAGGTAATTTACCCGTATCATTGCGAGAGGCTGCTGATTTGATAAAGAAAATAGCTGTAAGCGAAGGTATCGATATGGATGTGGATAAAAAAATAGAGAAACTTTGGACTGAGTTCCAATGGGGAAATGTTGATTGGACGGAAAATGTCTCTCGTGCGAAAATGGCTTTATTGATTGATAAGATTTTGGATCCATTCAATAAAAAACAAGTTGATGTTTATGGTAATTATATTGGACAGAAAACTTGAAGAGATATCTGAATAAAGAATATGAAAGACATTAAAAGTATACTTCTTGTTCTTATGTTATTAGTGTGTGCTTGCGGGTGCAAACAGATTCAAGAAGAAGAGAATAAGCAAAGAGACTATGTGGCTTTGGTTGATCCGTTGATTGGTTCAGGAGGACATGGACACGTTTTTGTAGGAGCTTCTGTCCCCCATGGTATGGTACAATTGGGCCCCAATAACTTATCTAAGGGTTGGGATTGGTGTTCTGGTTATCATGATTCAGACTCTACTATTATTGGATTTGCTCATACGCACTTGAGCGGAACCGGAATTGCTGATTTAGGTGATATTATATTTATGCCTGTACATGGAGTAAATGGTAATGTGGATATGTTGTATCCTAAGGATTATGTCTCTTCTTTCTCCAAAAAAGCACAATATGTAACTCCTGGTTATTATTCCGTCTCTTTGGAAAAATATGGTATTTCAGCAAAGTTGACAGCAACGGAAAGAGTTGGTTATCATAGTTATGTTTATCCGGATTCAGTAGAGGCGCAGCTGGTTGTTGACTTGGATGAAAGTGTACAATCATTAATGATGCGTAAAGGAACCTTGAAAGCTGAATTAGTGCAATTGAATGATACGGCAATTTCGGGTTATCGCATTTCAGATGAATGGGCTATGGATCATCGGGTCTTTTTTAATACAGTATTTTCTGCTCCTATACGTGATTTTAAACTTTATCAGAAAGATAAAGCCGTTAGAGGACTTTTAAATTTTGGTTGTCTTGATGAGCCTTTGGTGGTGAAAACAGGTATTTCATACACATCGGAAGATGGAGCTGCGTTGAATTTGGCAAAAGAGTCAAACAATAAAGATTTTGATGCAGTGCAGGCCAAAGCTTATGCCAAGTGGAACCAATGTTTAGGGACAATTGATTTTCATGCGGAGGATGATGCAGAGAAGATATTCTATACAGCCTTGTATCATACGATGATTTCACCTTCAATATTTGCTGATGTTGATGGAAAATATCGAGGGGCAGATAGCAAGATACATAAGGCCGTTCCGGGCTTTACTCCGTATACTATATTCTCTTTATGGGATACTTATCGGGCTGTACAACCTTTGAATACATTGATAGATGGTAAGGTTGCTGATTATGTGAATTCTTTATTGGATATTTATGATTGTCAAGGTACATTGCCTGTGTGGCATTTGGCTGGTAATGAAACTAGTTGCATGGTGGGTGTTCATTCCATCCCTATCATTGTAGATGCTTGTTTGAAAAACATTCAAGGTATAGACAAGGAGCGTGCATTCAAGGCTGTTCGGAGTATAGAACAGATGAATGAAAATGGTTTGGACTATGTACGCAATCAAGGATTTATTCCAGCTGATAAAGTTTCTTGGTCTGTTGCTAGGGGGTTGGAGTATGCTGTTGATGATTATGCTGTTGCTATGTTGGCTAAGGATTTGAATAAGGAAGAAGATTACCGATTATTTTTAAAGCGTTCGAAGTACTATACACATTATTTTGATGCTTCATTGGGATTTATGCGTGGTAAATTATCAGATGGTAATTGGCGAATGAATTTCGATCCTTTTCATAGTGTGCACTTGGAAGATGATTATGTGGAAGGAAATGCGTGGCAGTATACTTGGCTTGTTCCTCACGACCCAGAAGGTTTGATTCAACTTTTTGGTGGGAAAGAACGCTTTGTTTCAAAATTGGATAGTTTGTTTACGGTAAGTTCAGAATTGAATGAAGGCGCCTCCATTGATATATCAGGTTTGATAGGGCAATATGCTCATGGAAATGAGCCTAGTCATCACATCCTATATTTGTATGCATATGTGGGAGAAAATGAGAAAATGGCTCGTTTGCTTCGTCAAGTGTATAACAATTTTTATTCAACTCAACCGGATGGGCTGATTGGAAATGAAGATTGTGGCCAAATGTCAGCTTGGTATATTTTCTCTGCATTAGGTTTTTATCCGGTTAATCCTGTTGATGGGACTTTTGTCTTTGGAACTCCATTATGTAATGAGGCAACGTTGAAGTTGGTGAATGGCAAGGAATTGAAAATTAAAGTAAAAAACAACTCCAATGAAAATATCTATATCCAATCTGTTAAATTGAATGGAGTAGAGGTTGACTCTTCTGCCATATCTTATCAAGAGATTATGAATGGAGGAGTCTTGGAATATGAGATGGGAAAAAACAATTAATCTATTACTAAATCAAAATTAATTAATCAATTATGAAAAAAATCCTGTTTTTACTATGTTTGTTGGGGGCTGTCTGTATGCAAGCACAGAATCTAACGGTAAAAGGAGTGGTTTCGGATAATATGGATGTATTACCCGGTGTTACAATTGTTATTGCTGGTACCGATAAAGGTACAGTGACGGACATTGATGGAAAATATTCTATTGATGTGCCTAAAGGAAGTAAACTTATATTCTCTTATGTTGGGTACCGTTCTCAAACGGTTACTGCTAATCAGAGTAGATTGGACATTAGATTGTCTGTAGATGCTATTCAACTGGAAGAAGCGGTGGTTGTAGGTTATGCTAAGCAGAAAAAAGCAACTTTGACGGGAGCAGTTTCTTCTGTAAGTTCTGAGACTTTGACTAAGAGAAATGTAGCTTCTTTGTCAACGGCTCTTCAAGGAGCGATGCCTGGTGTTACAATCCAACAGACTTCAGGACAGCCGGGAGCAGACGGATCTACAATTCGTGTTCGTGGTATAGGTTCTATTAATTCTAATCAGGATCCTTTGGTATTGGTGGACGGCATTGAAACGGATATAAATCAAGTAGATCCTAATACGGTTGAATCTATATCGGTATTGAAAGATGCGGCTTCTGCTTCTATTTACGGTTCGCGTGCATCGAATGGTGTTATCTTGATTACAACTAAAAGAGGAAAAGAAGGAAAGGTTACTACTACTTATAGTGGATATGTAACGATTCAACGTCCTACTAATATGCCCGAGCCTGTTGCAGCTTGGGAATATTTGCAGGCAGAATTGAATTCTTGGGATAATGCTGGTATGACGGTGACAGAGACTCAGAGAGCTCAACAATTAAAATTGATTGAGGAACAGCGTACTTTGCGTCCAGATAATTGGAACCGATATGATACAAATTGGAAGGAAGAAACCATTAGTGATTATTCATTGATGCATAATCATAATGTCACAGTAAGTGGTGGTAGTGAAAACTTGTCTTTCTTTGGTTCTGGTTCTTATATGTATCAAGATGGTTTGATCCCTAATGATAATTATGATAGAACCAATTTGAGATTGAATGCTGATGCTAAGATTTTACCTTGGGCTAAGTTGGGCTTGGAGACTAATTTGCGCCAATCTAATTTGTCGAACCCGGGAATGGGAAGTCCTAAATCAATTATCAACCAGGCTTTATATATGTTGCCGACTATTTCAGCAGCAAAAGAGTTGGATGGTAATTGGGGATATGGAAAAAATGGTCTGAATCCGACTGCTATGGCCAATGATAGTGGAGAAAAACGAACTACGTCAACTGAAGCGTTGGTTAATGGAACTTTGACATTGACTCCTATAAAAGGACTGGATATAATAGGTCAATATTCTCGTAGACAAGTGACGAATCGTGGTCGTAGTTTAATCACTCCTTATACAACGTCTTTGAAAGGACAAGTTTTGGGAAATTATCCGGCACAGGATGGACTTACAGAATCTTGGAATCAAACAATTCGGAATTATTATCGAGCTCAAGCTTCTTATGAGAGGACAATAAAAGAGCACTATGCTAAGTTATTAGTTGGTTTCCAAGCAGAAGATAGTGAATATACCTCATTCTCTGGAGGAAAGAAGGGTTTTGATTTAGGACAGAATTATCTGGATAATGGTGATGGATCTACAGCTACATCTAGTGGAGGAGCTAATTCGTGGGCTATGATGTCATGGTATGCTCGTTTAAATTATAATTATAAGCAGCGTTATTTATTGGAGATCAATGGGCGTTATGATGGTTCTTCTCGCTTTACGCCTGATAACCGTTGGGGCTTCTTCCCATCTGTATCGGCTGGTTGGGTTATCTCCCAAGAAAACTTTATGGAAAAGGCGAACGATATTGTTGACATTTTGAAATTAAGGGTTTCATACGGTCTATTAGGAAACCAAAATATTGGTAATTATCCTTATGCTTCTACAATAAATCCAGGTTATGGTTACTATTTGGGTGACAATAAAGAATTGACTCCGGGAGTAGCTCAGATTGCATTGTCTAATGCAGATATTACTTGGGAAAAATCAAAGCAATTTGATTTAGGTATGGATTTGAGCATGTGGAACGGTTTGTTGACAGTTACCGCAGATTATTATATTAAGAATGTATATGATATGCTAATGAAATTCCCTGTGCCGTATTATGCTGGTATGAAACCAGCATATTCAAATGCAGGTGATATGTCCAATAAAGGATGGGAAATTAGTATTGGACACAGAAATAAGATTAATGATTTTACTTATGGAGTTACATTTACACTTAATGATAATCGTAATAAAATTACGGATTTGAATGGCTTGAATTCGCAGGATAAAACATTGGTAGAAGGTTATCCTAATCAAGGTATATGGGGATATTTGACTGACGGATATTATAAAGATTGGGATGATGTTGCAAATTCGCCTAAATTGAGTAATGCTGCACGTCCAGGTTTTGTGAAATATAAAAAAGTATATAAGGGCGAGGATACTGATCCTATGTTGATAGATTCGCGTGATATGGTTTATTTAGGTGACCCATTTCCTCATTTTGAGTATGGATTGACATTAAATGCAGGTTGGAAGAATTTTGATTTAACAGTTTTCTTTCAAGGTGTTGGACAACGTTCTGCTTATATGAGTGGAATAGGTTTGAAGCCATTTGCCAATGGAGCAAATCTTTTTAGACATCAGTTGGATTCATGGACGCCGGAAAATCAGAATGCCGAGTATCCTATTCTTGTGCCAGAGGCAAATTCTTCAGATAATTACGTGAAATCAGACAAATGGGTACGTGATGCTTCTTATTGTCGTTTAAAAAACTTGGTTATAGGTTACACATTGCCTTCTGCTGTTGCTAGTAAATTGAAGATTGCTAGTTTAAGGCTATATGTTAGCGGACAGAATTTATTTACGATAAGTGATTTTTATAGTGGTTATGACCCTGAAGCCTCTTATAGTGGAACTCAGGGAGGTGAATTCTATCCTATTATGCAAACTTTTACATTTGGCTTAGATTTAAAATTTTAAAATAGAAAATAGTATATGCAAAATATATTGAATGTCAAAGCTTTTTTTGCTTTGTTTTTAGTGACTTTTTCTTTTACAAGTTGTAGCGATTATTTAGATCGTGAGCCTATGAGCGAATATTTGTCTTCAGATTTTTATAATAATGAAGGAGCTATAAAACAAGGTGCAACAGCTTGTTATGCTTTGTTAAAGATGGATCATACGAATGGGAGTAGCAGTAATATTCCTTTGTCTATATTATGGGATATGTATACTCCTTTTGGAATAGAACGTGCTGATAATAGTTCTATGGGAGTGGGAAATATAGATTCTCGTACAAATTTTACTCCAGAATTTATTTGGGCTACCCTTTACACTTCTGTAGCAAGATGTAATTCTGTACTTGATGGAGCGGCTCCTTTTTATAATACTTTGTCTGATAAGGCTAAAGTTTATTTGGCAGAAATTAAAGTTTTGAGAGCTCATTATAACATGCAGTTAGTTTCATTGTGGGGTGATATACCTTATTTTGAAACATCGGTTACTGCTGAACAACTCAAGAATATGACTCGTACTCCATGGAGAGAAGTTGTAGATAAGATTATGATTGATTTGGAGGAAGCAGCATCAATTTTGCCTTGGGAGGCGTCTGAGTGGGGACGTGTTGATAAGTCTGTTGCTTTGGGCTTGAAAGCCCGTATGGGACTTTATGCAGGTTCTTGGTGTAAATTTGGTTTTGGTCGTGATGCTGTGAAAGATGAAGCGCAAGCTGAAATCTATTTTAAAGAATCTGCTGCCGCAGCCAAAAGAGTGATAAATGAGAGTGGGCGTGATCTAGCTATAAATTATAAGGACTTATTTACTCGTACTGGACAGATGAAGTCTGATGTTAAGAAAGAGAGTATGTTGTTTATGATGTTCTCTGATTTCGGTGATAAAAGCTATCATTATATGTCATTGGGAGAGCAATGTCGTATGATTGGGCAGAGTGGCCGTTTTCCTACTCAGCAATTGGTAGATACTTATGAAATGAAGAATGGTAAACGTATTGATGAGGTCGGTTCGGGCTATGACCCTAAGAAACCTTTTATCAGTAGGGACCCTCGTTTGAAAGAGACTGTTTATACTCATCATGATACGATTATTGGTAATACAGGTTCGAATAAGATGAAATTCTTGATGGAGCTATTTAATCCTCAGACTAAATCGTGGGATGAAACCGGTGCAGAGAAAATGGTTGCTAATTTGGATTATGAGGGATCTGTTGCTCAATATGGTTATGTATTTAGCGGAGTAGGATTTGCATGGAAAAAATACAACCATTTTGATGACGAAGCTTCTGCGACTCCTACCTATAACATTCATCTGATGCGTTTTGCTGAAGTGCTGCTGACTTATGCAGAAGCTAAAATTGAATTGAATGAATTGGATGCTACAGTATTTAACGCAATTGATCGAGTTCGTGCTCGTGTAGGTATGCCTGGCATCCTGACAGTTGATCCTACTCGTGAAAACAGTCAGGCTAAGATGCGTCAAATTGTACGTCGTGAAAGAAAGGTAGAGTTGGCAAAAGAGGCTTTAATGCTGTTTGATATGCGTCGTTGGCGTACAGGTGCTTTGCAAAACGCAGAACCTACATATGGTTATCCTTTGCCGGTAGGTGTCGATGCTTCTAAGGGGATATATCCTGACGGATATGAGCAGGCAACTTCTGACATGGTGCCTTCTTATGGTGAACCTGGCTCAGAAAGAGATTTGAATGACATAGCCAGCTATGCTAAGTTTGCAGCTAAATTGCGTATGCGTGATAAAGACCGTACTTGGGAGGATAAATTCTATTTATGGGCTATTCCGCAAACGGAGCGTAACAAGTGCCCGTGGCTGACACAGAACTTAGGCTATGGCGAGTAATTCTTTGGAAAGAATTATAATATGATAGTTAGTATGAAAAAATTGATTTGTTACATAGCATTTATTGCATTTGCTTCTTTTGTGTGTGCGCAACAAAAAGTGACTATTGAAGCTCCAAGTCCCGACCCTACATTGGTAGTAAGAGGACCAGAAAAGGAAATACGCTTTGTAGACCAGCCATTTTGGGAGAAGGTAAGTAACTGTCTTTATTTGTTCTCGGATGCATTCAACTCGAAAATTCAGTCTGATCGTACGGTGTATACGGCTTTGCAGATTGATAAGAATATGCGTGTAACAGCTATTGTAAATGGAGGGGTGGATAAAAACATTCGCCCTTCCTATACTCAAAAGCTGGAGATAGCTGTGCCTGCGGGAGGATTTGTCTTGTTGGCATCAGACGACGACTACACTTTTGCCGGGTGGAAAAAATTTGTTGCTGAAAATTTCAGGATTGGAGACCTTGTAAAATTGCGTATTGACGGTGAGATAGTCTCTTTGAAGCAGGTTATTGCAGCAAAAGAAGGAAAGACGCTGCCTACGATTGAACTGAAGGATGACTATATGCAAACTGTAACAGGAAAATCGGTAGAGGTCAAGGGTATTGTGACTTCTTACAATAAGAAAGAGGGGCATCAGTTGTTCTTGAAGCAAGGTGATTCTTCGATTGTATTACCCATCAGTAGAAATGGAGAGTTTAAGGCTAATTTGGACTTGAAGCAAGGTACCAATTATTTTGATTTGCTCTTGATGCAGGATGGGGTTGAGGTAGGTAAACAGTCTTTGACCTTTTATGTGAAAAGTCAGCAGGATGACCAAAAAGAGCGTGTGATGTGGGTAGAACAATTTCCAAATGCTAAGGTACTTGTGAACAGGGAAGCTGTTTCTGCCATGATAAAAAACGTAAAGTCAGCCGATTTTACAGCCATTGGTCTGGATGTTAAGGGGCCGGAAGGTTATGTCTCTTATCGGAAAAATGATCTTTCCCATTGTCCTTATTATACGGCAACTTCCAATCCGAAGAAGAAAGTGGAAGATACCGGATTTGATTTGCTTCAAACTGTTTTGGAAGAAGCCCATGCAGCAGGCATTAAAGTGTATGTTAGTTTCAATTTCTTTACGGAAGGTAATATAACAACTCATGACTCTGCAATATTAGGACAGCATAAAGATTGGGAAGAAATTGTACAACGTCCTGAAGATAAAGGAAAATTGCTGAAAATAACAGAGAGTACGCGTGGTAAAGAGGCTGCAGAAGGTAAACTTGTTGCTTTGGCTTTTGTGAATCCTTCTAATAAGGAGGTACAGGACTATCAGTTGCTTCGCGTGGAAGAGGTTCTTAAAAATTACAATGTGGATGGCATTGTATTAGACCGTTGCCGTTATGATAATTTGTATGCTGATTTTAGTTATGCATCTCGCAATGCTTTTGAAGATTATCTCGCAGCGCAGGGCAAACGATTGGATAATTTTCCTGCTGATGCTTTTCGTATCGATTCGTTGGGGACAATGGTGAAGGGAAAGTATTTTAAAGAATGGATAACTTTTCGTTCTCAGACAATCTCTGATTTTACTGGGCGTGTTAGAAATTTGGTGGATTTGTATAAAAACAAAAAGAATCCGAATTTGAAGATGGCTGCTTATGTGGGATCATGGTATGAGGTTTATTATCAGAATGGAGTGAATTGGGCCAGTCGCTCTTTCTCGTATAATTCACGTTTGGGATTTCCAGAGAGTGTGATTTATAGCGAGGAATATAACAAGACCAGTTATTTGAAATATTTGGATTTTCTGATGATAGGTACTTATTATAAAACGGCTAAAGAGGTGAATCGTTATATCACTTTAGGCAATATATTGACATGTGGTGAATGTCCTATATTAGGATCTATTAGTCTACCGGATTTGAAAGTTCCTAATCAGGGAAAAGTGTTGGGGGCTTCGCTTAAGAATTCTGCTGGATTGATGATTTTTGATTATTGCTATGTGGATTGGGCTAATTTTTTCGAACAGATGAGAATAGCTTATTCCATTATGAATAAATAATGTATAAAACGAAGAATTATAATGAAAAATACTTTGATTAAATTGAATGGGGCATTGCTCTTTATAGCATTGTTCTTTACTTGTCTCTTATACACATCTGACGCTGCCGACGACTAGTCGAGTGTAGATCTCG
>ERZ1027237.877-NODE-877-length-15169-cov-6.782586_pt1 | contig 15169 bp, 18 predicted proteins | sample MGYA00519264_ERZ1027237 | MGnify/ENA primary metagenome ERZ1027237 (study PRJEB26926, sample SAMN06164640) | human gut metagenome | biome: ENVO:00009003; feature: ENVO:2100002; material: ENVO:00002003 | host: Homo sapiens | place: USA | collected 2012 ...
ACTGGGAACCTTCCGCCCTGTGAAGGAGGAGGAGATCACCGACCACGCCATGCACAGCGAATACTGCGTTATCCCGCAGGAGACGGCGGATCTCATCAACGAGACGAAGCGCAGCGGCGGCCGCGTTATCTGCGTGGGCACCACCAGCTGCCGCACCGTGGAGTCTCAGGCGGCGGAGGACGGCACCATGCGGGCCAGCGCCGGCTGGACGGACATCTTCATCTACCCGGGCTACCGCTTTAAGGTGATGGACGCGCTGGTCACCAACTTCCACCTGCCGGAGTCCACCCTCATCATGCTGGTATCTGCGCTGGCGGGACGGGAGCATGTGCTGTCCGCCTACAAGGAGGCCGTGGAGCAGCGTTACCGGTTCTTCTCGTTTGGCGATGCGATGTTTATCCACTAAAAGGGAAAGGAGGACTTCGGGTGCATTTGCCGGATCTCGTTTCTGACCTCGCCGTTATCCTGCTGACCGGCGGTGTCATCACCGTTATCTTCAAAAAGCTGAATCTGCCGCTGGTGCTGGGCTACATACTGGCAGGGTTTCTCATCGGCCCCTATATGCCGTTATTCTTCTCGCTGGCTGACATCGAGGCAGTGTCCACATGGAGCGAGATCGGCATCATCATCCTGATGTTCTGCCTGGGACTGGAGTTCAACCTCCACAAGCTGGCCAGCGTGGGCGGCACCGCCATCATCACAGCGCTGGTGGAGGTGGGCGGCATGCTGGCCATGGGCTTCGCCGTGGGACAGCTTATGGGCTGGGGCACCATGGACAGCATCTTCCTGGGCGGCATGCTGTCCATGTCGTCCACCACCATCATCATCAAGGCTTTCGATGAACTGAACGTCCGGAAAACGGACTTCGCCCAGCTGGTGTTCGGCACGCTGGTGATGGAGGATATCGCGGGCATCTTCATGATGATCATCCTGTCCACCATCTCCGTCAGTAAGTCCATCTCCGGCGGCGCACTGGCGCTGCAGCTGGGACTGCTGGTGCTGTATCTGGTGCTGTGGCTGGTGCTGGGCATCTTCCTGCTGCCTACGCTGCTGAACAAGGCGTCCAAGCTGATGAGCGACGAGACGCTGCTTATCGTGTCGCTGGGCATCTGCTTCGGCATGGTGCTTCTGGCGGACGCGCTTGGCTTCTCCTCGGCGCTGGGCGCGTTTCTGGCCGGTTCGCTGCTGGCAGGCACCGTCCACGCCGAGCGGGTGGAACACCTGACCTCCGGCGTTAAAGACCTGTTCGGCGCGGTATTCTTCATCTCTGTGGGTATGATGCTGGATCCCGGCGCCGTGGTAAAGTACATCTGGCCCATCCTGATACTGACCGCGGTGACCATCGTGGGGAAGCTGCTGTTTTCCTCGCTGGGCGTGCTGCTGTCGGGACACACGCTGCGGCAGGCCATCTACTGCGGCTGCTCGCTGGCGCAGATCGGCGAATTCGCGTTCATCATCGCGTCGCTGGGTCTGTCGCTGGGCGTCATCGCGGACTACATCTATCCCATCATCATCTCTGTATCGGTCATCACCACGCTGACCACACCGTTCTTCATCAAGAGCGCCGATCGGATCTGCACCGGTCTTGAAAGGCTGCTGCCGCAGAAGCTGGTGCAGCAGCTGGAGCGCTACACCGACGAGGAGCAGAGCGTCAAGGAGCAGGACAGCGACTGGGCCGTGTTCCTGCGCCGCTATGTGAAAAGAACGGTATTCTATGGCGTGCTGATGCTGGGTATCGTGATTCTGGGTGACGCGGTGCTGCTGCCGCTGCTGCGGGAAACCATCCATGTGCCGTGGATCAGCAAGGCCATCACGCTGTGCGCTGTCTATCTGTGCATCGCCATGTTCATCCGGCCCATGCTGGATGCTCATTCGCCGCAGTATACGGTGCTGTGGGCGAAGAAGCACAGCTTTCGTCTGCCGCTGATCGCTCTCAGCGTCATCCGCGTGCTCGTCATCGTGCTCATCGTGTTCCTGCCTATCCGGACGGTGCTGGGTATCCACAGTCTGTGGCTGCTGCCGCTGCTGGCAGCGGCGGTGCTGGTGGCAGGGCACTTCGGATGGTTCGCGTCGGCCTACCTGTCGGTGGAGACGCGGTTCCTTACCAACTTCAATGAGCGCCTTTTGCAGAAGTACGGCGACAGCGACGATGCCACATGGCTGGACGAGAAGCTGTACGTCACGGAGCTGATCTGCCCATCGGAGGAGGCAGGGAAGGATCTGCGGGCTCTGGGCTGGGGCAGGCGCTATGGCGTGAATATCATCAAGATCGTCCACGGCAGGCGGGAGCTGGACATCCCCTCCGGTGACACGGTGCTCGGCGAGGGAGACCGGCTGGCCGTCCTGGGTGAGCGGGAGAACCTGGTCTCCCTGCGACTGTCCGTAGGGGCGGGGGAGGCGGAGCTGCCCACGCTGCATGCCTATATCAGCGGAGAGAAGGCACTGTATACCTACACGTTGGATGTGGCGAAGAATGATCATCTGGCGGGCTGCACCATCCGCGACAGCGGTTTGCGAGAGAACTATGACTGCATGATCCTGGGGTTACAGCGGAACCTGCTGCCCATTATCGGACCCGACGTGAATTTCGTGATCCAGCGCGGCGACCTGGTATGGCTGCTGGGCTCCCGCCGCATGGCGGAGAAGGCGCTGGATGATATGGAGGAGGCATAAATGTTTAAAGTCATCAAAAAACAGGGCAAGGCGCGGCGGGGCGTGTTCACCTGCGCCCACGGCGGCGAGGTACAGACGCCGGTGTTCATGAATGTGGGTACCCAGGCCGCCATCAAGGGCGGCGTCAGCGCACTGGACCTGAAGGAACAGCTGGGCACACAGATCGAGCTTTCCAACACGTATCACCTGCACCTGCGGCCCGGCGACGACGTGGTGCGCCAGCTGGGCGGCCTGCACAAGTTCATGCGCTGGGACGGCCCTATCCTCACGGACTCCGGCGGATTCCAGGTGTTCTCATTGGCCGGCCTGCGGAAGATCAGCGAGGAGGGCGTCACCTTTGCCAGTCATCTGGACGGCCGCCGCATTTTCATGGGGCCGGAGGAGAGCATGCGCATCCAGTCCAACCTGGGTTCCGACATTGCCATGGGCTTCGACGAATGCGTGGAGAACCCTGCACCCTACGACTACGCCAAGGCCAGCTGCGAGCGGACGCTGCGCTGGCTGGCGCGGTGCAAAGCGGAGCACGACCGGCTCAACGCGCTGCCGGACACCATCAACCCCCGGCAGATGCTGTTCGGCATCAACCAGGGCGCCACCTACGCGGACCTGCGGACCTGGCACATGCAGGAGATCGCCAAGCTGGACTGCGATGGCTACGCCATCGGCGGCCTGGCGGTAGGGGAGCCCACGGATGTGATGTACGACATCATTGAGAAGGTAGAGCCCTATATGCCGGCGGATAAGCCCCGCTATCTCATGGGCGTGGGTACGCCCAGCAACATCATTGAGGGCGTGGCCCGCGGCGTGGACTTCTTCGACTGCGTGATGCCTGCCCGCAATGCCCGTCACGGCAAGCTGTTCACCTGGAGCGGCACGCTGAACATCAAGAACGCCAAGTACAAGCTGGACGAGGGAGCTATCGATCCTGAATGCGACTGCCCCGTGTGCCGGAATTTCAGCCGCGCCTACCTGCGGCACCTGTTCACGGCGGAGGAGATGCTGGCCATGCGCCTGGCGGTGATGCACAACCTGTACTTTTACAACCAGCTGACCCAGCGCATCCGCGACAGTCTGGATCAGGACTGCTTCGAGGAGTTCCGCGGCGCATACAGCAAAAAATTGGCAGAACGTGTGTGAAACCCCTTGCCAAAGAGGACGAGGTTCGGTATAATAGTGCCATTATGTAAAAAAGGAGTAACGTTCCATGTTTGACATCGCATACGCATCGACCACCGGCACCACCGGCGCCGGTACCGGTATGGGTTCCACGATCATGATGATCGTCCTGATGATCGCCATTTTCTACTTCCTGATGATCCGCCCCGAGAACAAGCGGAAAAAGCAGGCCGAGGAGATGCGCAACTCCCTGAAGAAGGGCGACTGGCTGACCACCATCGGCGGCGTGTACGGCCGCGTCGTGAGTATCACGGACCGCACCGTGGTCATCGAGACCAGCGAGGACCGCGTCCGCGTGGAGTTCCTGAAGTCCGCTATCGGTCAGGTCGGCACGCTGGACGAGCAGGCCGCCGCCCAGCAGCGTCCCGCCAAGAAGGACAAGAAGGCCGACAAGGCTGAGGAAAAGACTGTTGAGGCTCCCGCCGAGAAAACCGAGGACAGCGAGAGCAAGTAACTTCCCCGCATAGAATAATACCTCTCCCGAATATGCTGTAAAAAAGCATGTTGGGGGAGGTATTTTTATGTCCGTAAAGAAGCTGCTGGGTGCGGCGGCGTGGAAGGGGTTACTGCTGGCCGTGGTGACGCTGCTGCTCCTGTTGGCTGCGGCGGCTCTGATGCTCCAGCGCGGGCTGGTAGGAGAGAGTGCGGCGTCGGCACTGGTCTGCGCCGCCTATGTCGCCGCCGTGATGATCGGCGGGCGCAGCGCCATCCGCAGCAGCAGCGCTCCGCCGCTGCCCCAGAGCCTGGCGGTGGCGGTGTGCCTGTACGCGGTGGTGTGGCTGGTAGCCATCGGCGGCGAGACAGATTTTGCCGCACACGGCCCGCTGCTGACAGGGGCCATCTTCGGCGGTGCGGTGCTGGCAGGGCTGCCGGGCCGGAAAAAGGGAAAGCGGCAGGCAGGGACCCGTAGAGCAGGGGAGCGGCCGCGCCGCGCCACAGCCCACGGACGGCGGTGACATAAAAAATAGCATGGTTAAAATAACGAAATTCTTCGTTTCGCCTAAAAAGCCTTGACGGGGAAGGCCGCCCCTGACCGCCTGCGGGCCGTCGGGGGCGGAGCCAATATATTGTGCGCGATTTTTCCGACCCCGACCACATATCGCCGATTGTGCAGGTTCCCGAGATCCTCCGCTCTCCTCGTTTATGCGGTTTACATAATTGTGTTTACATAACATTTTGGCATAATTTACAAAAAACGGCTTTTTGCACGAAAGCCCTTGCGGTTTTGTGAGATTTGCCATATATTATTTAGTACATCCGCTCGCGGTCTATTTGTGCGCGCCGGCTCATACGGTAAGACGAGGTGAGCCGATGAAGCTGCGTAAGAATGGGGCGCATCCGGCGGTAAAGTCGGACATGCGTTTTTGGATACTGTGTGTTTGTTTCCTGCTGGGTATGGCGGCGGCGTATCCGGCGCGCCGGAGCATCAGCGCCGACGCGCTGGCGCAGTTGGGCGCCTACGTCCAGAGCTACGCCCAACTGGCGGATGGCCGCTCGCAGCAGCCTGTGTCCGTGCTGTCCGCGGCGGCAGCCTACCTGCGGTATCCGCTGCTGGCGTTTTTGTTCGGGCTCAGTGCCGCCGGTGTGGCTCTGATCCCACTGTTGTGTGCGGCACAGGGTTTTTTTCTGTCCTTTTCCGTGTGTTGCTTCGCTGCAGCGCTGGGACGGGACGGTGTGCTGCTGGCGCTGGCAGCTCTGGGGCTGCGGTGTCTGTTTGTGCTGCCGTGTACGCTGTGCCTGGCCGATGCCGGTTTTGCCCAGGCGTGCCGCGCCATGCCGCGTCTGCGGCCCCGCAGACTGGAGCTGAACTGGCGGATGCTGCTGTTTTGTGTGTTTGTGCTTCTGACCGGTACGGTGGTGGAGTGCGCCATTGTACCAAAATTTTTTGCGCTTATTTTGGCGCGTATCGCCTGAAAAAGGAGAGGGGTGAGGGAATATGACGGACTATATCGCGGCCTACCGCGCCTATCTAAGCGAGGAGAAAAGGGCCTCCGCCAATACCCTCAGCTCCTACATACGCGATCTGACCCAATTCCAGAGCTGGCTCATCACCAACGGTACTGCCGACCTCCGCAAGGTGAAGAAGGAGACCATCAACGAGTACCTGCTCCATATGAACCACAGCGGGAAGTCTCCCGCCACCGTGACCCGCTCTACCGCATCCATCAAGTCCTTCTACAGCTACATGGTGCAGTCCGGCGCAGTTAAGACCAACCCCGCCAAAGCTGTGACAGCCATGAAGGTGGAGCGCAAATATCCGGAGATCCTGACCAACCGCGAGGTGGAGCTGTTCTTAGAACAGCCCAAGTGCGTGGATGAGAAGGGGTTCCGTGACCACGCCATGCTGGAGCTGCTGTACGCCACCGGTATCCGCGTGTCGGAGCTCATCGGTCTGAACGTCGGTGACATCAACCTGTCCGCAGGCTTCATCCGATGCCGGAGCAAGGACAAGGAGCGCATCGTGCCGCTGTATCCTGCCGCCGTCAAGGCGCTGGAGGACTACGTGAAGGATATCCGGCCCCGCATCATCGCTGACGAGAACGAGCAGGCCCTGTTTGTCAACATGAACGGCGAGCGCATGAGCCGTCAGGGCTTTTGGAAGATCATCAAGTACTATCAGGAGAAGGCGGAGATCAACAAGGACATCACGCCCCACACGCTGCGCCACTCCTTCGCGGTACATTTGCTGGAGAACGGTGCGGACCTCCGCTCCATCCAGGAGATGCTGGGGCATGCCGATATCTCCTCCACTCAGATCTACACCCATGTCATCAAGAAGCAGTTGAAAGACGTGTACAACAAGGCGCATCCACGCGCCTGAAACACTGCGCCGCACCGACAGACCGCCCTGTGAAAACAGGGCGGTTTTTGTTGCTATTTTGCCGTCGGTTTGCTATAATAGAACTAATGTTTAAGAGGTGGAGGAGCGCCATGCGCATTTTGGGTATCGACCCCGGCGTGGCCATCGTAGGCTTCGGCCTTATCGAGACGGAGCGCAGCGCCGTGCGGATGCTGCAATACGGGGCCATCAACACATCGGCGGGGCTGCCGCTGGCCACGCGGCTGGTACAGATCGAACAGGATCTGACCCAGCTGATCCGGCAGTTCCAGCCGGATGAGATCGCCATCGAGGAACTGTTTTTCAGCAAGAACATCACCACCGGCATCGCCGTGGCCCACGGGCGCGGCGTCATCCTCTGCACGGCGGAGAAGATAGGCGTCCCCATCTACGAGTACACGCCCATGCAGGTAAAGCAGGCGGTGGTGGGCTACGGTCTGGCCGAGAAAAAGCAGGTCATGGACATGACGCGGCGCCTGCTGAAGCTGAATGCCGTGCCGCGGCCCGACGATGCGGCGGACGCGCTGGCCATCGCCATCTGCCACGCCCGCAGTGCCACCAGTCTGCTGCGGCGCAAGGATCCCAACGTGAAGGAGACTGTCTGATATGTTCTACTATGTCAACGGCACCGTGGCGGAGATCGAAGCCGGTCTGGCCGTCATCGACTGCAGCGGCGTAGGCTACGCCTGCGCCACCACCAACTATACGCTCTCTCAGCTGAAGAAAGGGGAGCGGGCCAAGCTCTACACCTATCTGAACGTGCGGGAGGACGCCATGGAGATGTTCGGCTTCGCCAGCCAGAGCGAGCTTCGCAGTTTTAAGATGCTCATCGGTGTGTCCGGCGTGGGCCCCAAGGCCGCGCTGTCCATCCTGTCGTCCACGACGCCGCAGCAGCTGTCCATGGCGGTGGTGATGGGTGACGAGAAGGCTCTGACCGCCGCGCCCGGAATCGGTAAGAAAATCGCCCAGCGCATCATTCTGGAGCTGAAGGACAAGCTGATCAAGGAGCAGGGCGGCTCCGAGGCCGGCAGCGGTGCGGCCGCTGCCATGCCCGCTCAGAACAACAAAGCCGGCGAGGCCGCGGCGGCGCTGGCGGTGCTGGGCTACGGCTCTCAGGAGATCGCTGCCGCCCTGAAGGGCATCGACATGGACGCGCTGCCGCTGGAGGAGATCATCCGGCAGTCGCTGAAGAAAATGGTAAAGTAGGGGAGGGCGCAGCATGAGCATTGACTTCGGCACAGACATCTACGAGGAGCCTATTGTCGCCAAGACATTCCTCACTGAGGACACCGGCGAGATATCCCTGCGTCCCCACACACTGGCGGAGTACATCGGGCAGGAGAAGGCCAAGCAGAACCTGTCTATCTTCATCGAAGCCGCCCGCCGCCGCACGGAGGCGCTGGATCACGTGCTGCTCCACGGCCCCCCGGGCCTTGGAAAAACCACGCTGGCCGGCATCATTGCCCAGGAAATGGGCGTCAATATCCGCATCACCTCCGGCCCTGCCATTGAAAAACCAGGGGATCTGGCAGCGCTGCTGACGAACCTCAATGAGAACGACATCCTGTTCGTAGACGAGATCCATCGGCTGAATCGGTCGGTGGAGGAGATCCTGTACCCCGCCATGGAGGACTACGCCATCGACATTATCATCGGCAAGGGGCCCTCCGCCAACTCCATCCGGCTGGACCTGCCGCGCTTTACCCTGATCGGCGCCACCACCCGAGCGGGCTCCCTGTCCGCACCGCTGCGGGACCGCTTCGGCGTCACGCTGCGGCTGGAGCTCTATACGCCGGAGGAGCTGGCCACCATCGTGACCCGCAGCGCCGGTATCCTCAATGTGGAGATCGAGCCGGAGGGCGCCATGGAGATCGCCCGCCGCTCCCGCGGCACACCCCGTATCGCCAACCGCATGCTCCGCCGCGTCCGTGACTTCGCCCAGGTGGTAGCTGACGGCGTCATTACACGCAAGGTGGCCGATCAGGCGCTGCTGGCGCTGGAGGTAGACTTCCTGGGTCTGGATCAGGTGGACCGCCGTATGCTCCGCGCCATTATTGAAAACTACGGTGGAGGACCGGTGGGCCTGGAGACGCTGGCCGCCACCATCGGAGAGGAATCCGTCACGTTGGAGGATGTCTACGAGCCGTATCTGATGCAGATCGGCTTCCTGACCCGCACGCCCCGGGGCCGCTGCGTGACACGGAAAGCCTACGAACACCTGCACATCGACCGTCCGGAGCCGGAGCAGCTGTCCCTGTAAACGCCGCGCCGTATACGTCGCATCGCCAAATTGAACAAATCGATAGGGCATAATCACCACGAAGCCCAACGAATTTGAGCTATTTTTGACAAACTTTCCGCAATTACTTGACAAATTATTTTGTGAAAAGGTATAATACACTATGGTAAATGATACATGGGCAGACTACGAACATCTGGCAGCGCTGAGCGACGAGGAATTGTGCGCCTGCGTCAGAGCGGGGAACCGCCTGGCGGAGGAGGTGCTGGCCGCCCGCTATCACCGTCTGGTGCGTAGCTGCGCCCGTCCGTACTTTCTGGCGGGGGGCGACAGCGAAGATCTGCTGCAGGAGGGCATGTTCGGTCTCATCAAGGCCATCCGCGAGTACGAGACGGGGCACGGCGCTTCCTTTTATACCTTTGCCGAAACATGTATCCGCCGCCGGCTCTACTCGGTGTTGAAGTCGGCTGCGTCAGGCAAGCATGCGCCCCTGAACCAAGCGGTCCCCCTTGATCCCTCATTCTTTGACGCGAATCTCTCCTTTGCCAATGCCGATCCGGAGGTGCTCCTGATCGACAGAGAAAAAGCTGCCAGTCTGTTGGAAAACGCCCGCAAGCTGTTGTCCGAATTCGAGGTAAAGATTTTAGGGTATTATTTAGACGGTCTTACGTGCCGCGAGATCGCAGAGACTGTCGGCAAGTCCCCCAAATCGGTGGACAACGCTGTGCAGCGCATACGCCGCAAAATTGCGCGGCAACTTTTATCCGGCGACATCAGCAACGGCTGAGCGCAATATATTTTTCTCAAAGAGAGGGTAAAATCATGTACGAAGACAAGACTTTAGTGTGCAAAGAGTGCGGCAACGAGTTTGTGTTCACCGCCGGTGAGCAGGAGTTCTACGCTGAGCGCGGCTTCCAGAACGAGCCCCAGCGCTGCAAGGCCTGCCGCGACGCTCGCAAGAACGCAGCCCGTGGTCCCCGTGAGTACTTCACCGCTGTCTGTGCCAAGTGCGGTGGTGAGGCCAAGGTGCCCTTCGAGCCCAAGAGCGACCGTCCCGTGTACTGCAGCGCCTGCTTCGCTGAGATGCGTGAGAACGGCTGAGTGATCCTGCACACTATCGTACACGATAACAAAAAAGGATACGTGCTTCGGCACGTATCCTTTTTTCTCCTAAAAATCCTGTTGAAACCCGCAGGATATTGGGGTATACTATACGTAACATCAATTTCGGAGGTTATTCACATGATCGAGATCACGAAAGACACCATTATCGGTGATATTCTGGACGTTGCCCCCCAGACGGCCCCCATTTTCCTGTCCATTGGCATGCACTGCCTGGGCTGCCCCTCCTCCCGTGGTGAGACAGTAGAGGAAGCGTGCGCCGTTCACGGTATCGATGTGGACAAGCTGCTGGCCGTTGTGAACGAGGAAGCTAACAAGCCCATCGCCGAGTAAATCAGACGAGCCGCCACGCATACGGCTGTATGCGTGGCGCTTTCTGCGTTGAGGAGAAATGGATCAGAAGCAATTAGCATTACGGCCACGCCTGTGCCGTCTGGCGCAGCTGGTACCGGACGGTTGTCGCCTGACGGACGTGGGAACGGATCACGGCTACCTGCCTGTGGCGCTGCTGCAGCAGGGGAGGATACTCTCCGCCATCGCCTCCGACATCGGTGCGGAGCCGCTGGAGCACGCCCGCCGCACGGCCCAGCAATACGGTGTAAAGGGCATCGACTTTCGTCTGTGCTCGGGCTTGTCCGCCATCGCGCCGGAAGAGACGGATGTCATCGTCATCGCCGGTATGGGCGGCGAGACGATTATCGCCATCCTGTCCGCGGCGCCATGGACGAGAAACGGCCATATGTTGCTGCTGCAGCCCATGACGAAGGCTGCTGACCTGCGCCATTGGCTGGCTGACAATGGGTATACCTTTACAGCGGAATGCCTGGTGGAGGACAAAGGCCGCGTTTATCCCATCCTGACGGTGACGGGCGGTGCGCACCGTTCCCTCACTGAAGCGGAGGCCCTGTGCGGCGTCCTGTTGGAGGGTGACCCACTGTACGGCGCGTATCTGGCAGAGCACGCCGCCAAGCTGCGCCGCTCGGCAGAGGGTCTGCGCCGCGGCAGCGATCCCAAAGGCCCCGCACTGGCGGCACAGGCAGACGCGCTGGCAGCGGAACTGGAAGAAAAGAGGGATGCGATATGACAACGGTACGGCAAGTGGAACAGGCGCTTTACGAATGGGCACCCCGCCAGCTGGCGGCCAGTTGGGACAACGTGGGACATCTGGTGGGTGACCCAGACAGGGGAGTGCACCGCGTCCTGGTATCGCTGGACATCACGGAGCGGGTGGTGCGGGAGGCTGTCGCAGGCGGCTTCGACATCATTGTGTCCCACCATCCGGTGATGAACTGCACATGGCACCCCGTCCAGACACTGCGCACTGACGACCGGCAGGGCCGCATCCTGATGGAGCTGGTGACACATGATATCTCCGCCATCTGTATGCACACCAATTTGGATGCGGCGGAGGGCGGCGTCAACGATATTCTCGCCCAAAAGCTGGGCCTGCGGGACCTGAAACCACTGACAGATGAAAAAATCGGCCGGGTCGGCACGTTAAAATGCGAAATACCCCTTGTGGAGTTCACCCATTTTGTGATAAAATCGTTAGGATGCAATGGTCTGCGCTATACCGACTGCGGCAAATCTGTCCACTGCGTGGCGGTGGGAGGCGGCGCCTGCGGCGACTATATCCCTCAGGCCATTGCCGCCGGCTGCGATACCTTTGTCACGTCCGACCTGCGGTATCACGAGTTTCTGGATAACACGGAGCTGAACCTCATCGACGCGGGGCATTTCCCCACAGAGGACGGGGTCTGCGCCGCCGTGGTGGACTATTTGCAAAAGGTGTTCCCCGCAGCCACCGTTATAAAAACGACCGCGCATCGCAGCGAGGTCATCCAATACTGCATAAAGGAGAAGTAAACTATGTCCGGACATTCCAAGTGGCACAATATCCAAAAGACCAAAGGCGCGGCTGACGCCAAGCGCTCCGCCACCTTTACCAAGATCGCTAAGGAGATCATCGTGGCCGTCAAGCAGGGCGGCAGCGGTGACCCCGCCAACAACTCCCGTCTGGCCACCGTGGTGGCCAAGGCCAAGGCAGCCAATATGCCCAACGACAACATCAAGCGCACCATCGACAAGGCGCTGGGCTCCGGCAACACCGATAACTATGAGTCCGTCACCTACGAGGGCTACGGTCCCTGCGGCGTGGCCGTCATCGTGGAGGCGCTGACCGACAACCGCCAGCGCACCGCGCCGGAGATCCGCCACTACTTTGATAAGTTCGGCAAGGGCATGGGTGCGCAGGGCTGCGTCAGCTGGTCCTTCGACCGCAAGGGTGTCATTGTCATCAGCAACGAGGATGAGGAACTGGACGAGGATACCGTCATGATGGACGCGCTGGATGCCGGCGCCGAGGACATGGAGGCCGATGGCCCCGTGTTTGAGGTCACCACCGACCCTGACAGCTTCAACGACGTGGTCAAGGCGCTGGAGGAGAAGGGCTACACCTTCGAGAGCGCGGAAATCGAGATGGTACCCCAGAACTACATCACCATGACCAGCGAGGACGATGTCCGCAGCATGACCAAGCTGCTGGACATGCTGGATGACAATGAGGACGTGCAGAACGTCTGGCATAACTGGCAGCAGGATTGATGGAACTTTTCTGCGGAAAAGAAGCTGATTTTCGGTAAAACAGTGCATTTTCGGAACCGATTTTTTCTCGGCTGCGAAACACATCAATTGCGCTGTGATATACCTTCCCCTTTGGTTGCGACATACCAAAGGAGGAATTGACATGAAAATCAGCGCCGCTATCAGAGAATACTTAATTGAGATTGAGGTTAGGAAGTATACCCCGAAGACCGTTCGCGGGTACCGGAATAACCTCAATCTCTTTTTGCGCTTTTGCGAGCAGGAGGCGCACATCCAAGAGGTAGAGGAAATCAATTTGGCTGTGGTGCGGCATTCAGCGCGTTTATGAGCCAGAAGGGAAGAAAAGGCAGCTACATCAACGGCCTCTTGAAAGCATCGAAGTCGTTTATCCAGTATTGCTATGATGAGGGCTACGGATGTGGATTGTCCCGTCCGCACGTGTTCTGCCCTGCCCACAAAACCCTTCTAATCCCCACCGCCGACGCATAGACATGTGGTAACAGTCAGGATTCGGAGGAAGGCATTATGAATCTATCCACATCCATCTATCAGGATATGGCGGCCCGCACGGGCGGCAGTATCTATATCGGCGTTGTCGGCCCGGTACGCACGGGCAAATCCACGTTCATCAAGCGCTTCATGGAGACCCAGGTCCTGCCCTACATCGACAATGCCTACCGCCGCGACAGGGCGCAGGATGAGCTGCCCCAGAGCGGCTCCGGCCGCACCATCATGACAGCGGAGCCGAAATTTGTGCCGGAGGAGGCCGTCCGCGTCCAACTGGAGGGAGATGCGGCCTTTTCCGTGCGGCTCATCGACTGCGTAGGGTACATGGTCCCCGGGGCTGTGGGCCAGTTCGAGGACCTGTCGCCCCGCATGGTCATGACGCCTTGGTTCGACCACGAGATCCCCATGACCGAGGCCGCGGAGATCGGCACCCGTAAGGTCATCACCGACCATTCTACCGTGGGCGTGGTCATCACCACAGACGGCACCATCACAGATATCCCACGGGAGGACTATCTGGAGGCGGAGGAGCGCGTGATCCGCGAGCTGCAGGAGATCGGCAAGCCCTTTGTGGTGTTGCTGAATTCCGCGGAGCCCCACAGCTCCCGCGCCGCCTCCATTGTGGAGGAGATTGCGGAAAAGTACGGCGTCAACTGTCTGGCGGTGAACTGCCAGACTCTGTCGGAGCAGGAGATACAGGGCCTGCTGCGTGGCCTGCTGTATGAGTTCCCGTTACAGGAACTGGACGTGTTCCTGCCGTCCTGGGTGGACGCTCTGCCTGGAGACCACCCCATCAAAAGCGGACTCTACCAGAGCGTGGCCGCGGAGACCGCCGAGCTGTGCTGCATCCGGCAGCTGGCGCCGCATCTTGCATCCCTGCAGGCGGCGGAGAACGTGGAGGATGCCGGCATAGAGCGGATCGACCTGGGCCGCGGTGTGGCGCAGGCACGGGTGCGGCTGCCCCGCAGCCTGTTCTACCAGACGTTGACAGAGCGTTCCGGTCTGGCCGTCAGTGATGACGGCGACCTGATGCAGCTGCTGACGGAGCTGGCCGACGCCAAGCGGCAGTATGACCGAGTGGCTCCCGCACTCACAGCCGCCCGTGAGACGGGCTACGGCGTGGTGCTGCCCTCGGTGGAGGAGCTGGAGTTGGAGGACCCCGAGATCGTCAAGCAGGGGGGACGCTACGGCCTGCGCATGCGGGCCAGCGCTCCGTCCATCCACATGATACGAGCGGACGTGTCTACCACCGTTTCGCCCATCGTGGGCAACGAGAAGCAGTCGGAGGAAATGGTCAACTACCTGCTCCAGCAGTTTGAAGGAGACACGGGCAAGATCTGGCAGTCCAACATCTTCGGCCGCAGCTTCAACGAGATCGCAGGGGAGGACCTGAACGCCAAGCTGAAGCGGATGCCCACCGATGCGCAGAGCAAGCTGCGGGAAGCGCTGGAGCGCATTCTTAACGAGGGAGGCGCGGGCCTGATCTGCATCATCCTGTGACCGGTGATACCGGAAAGGGCGGAGCGTATGCCCCGCCTTTTTCGGTGTCTGCGGGACACGTCTGCATAGTTTGAAATGTATGGAACGTTTGGATTTGAAATTGAACATTTTTTAACTATTTCCTCTGATAATCCTATGAAAATAAAAATTTTTAGCACAAAATTGCAAATTAATAGTGACAAATTCAAAAGGGATGCTATAATGTACTTGGAACAACTACCGCAGTCGCTGCGGAGAAAAGAAGGAAAGGACAGCATCATGGGAATCAAAATCGGTATCAATGGCTTTGGCCGCATCGGCCGTGTCGTCATGCGTATTCTGGCGGAGGACCCCGAGAAATTTGAGGTCTGCGGCATCAACCTGCGCAAAGCGGACATTGACTATATGGTCTATCTGCTGAAGTACGACTCTGTTTTCCGCAACTTCCCCGGCATGATCGAGCACGCCGGCGGCGATCTGGTGGTCAATCTGTCTCTTATACACATCTGACGCTGCCGACGACTAGTCGA
>ERZ1027237.901-NODE-901-length-14931-cov-4.980842_pt1 | contig 14931 bp, 12 predicted proteins | sample MGYA00519264_ERZ1027237 | MGnify/ENA primary metagenome ERZ1027237 (study PRJEB26926, sample SAMN06164640) | human gut metagenome | biome: ENVO:00009003; feature: ENVO:2100002; material: ENVO:00002003 | host: Homo sapiens | place: USA | collected 2012 ...
TCTACATCCATTGTTCATTCCTCAAATCAGTAAGATCACCAGCAGCGCTGCGGCGGAAAAACAAAGGGCCGCCGTGCGTTTTTCCTCATCGGGGCGCTGCTTTTCCAGTTGTGACAGGCTGTTTTGCAGCTCTTTTCTTGCAAGCAATATGCCTTTACAGGCACTCACTTCATCGCCTTGTAAGGCATTGACCAGCTCGGACAAGGCCCGCTTGTCCGTTTCCGACACCGGAAGGCAGGAGACTGTCTGACACCAGACGATTTCCGGGGACCTCCCCGCTGCCAACGCCGCCGCACTTCTCTCGAACAGCTGGGAAACCTCATGGCAGCGGCCCCGCGCCGCCTGTCGGAACAGCGGCAGCAGCGGCGTCCGGTTCAGTCGGATGGCCGTTTCCATGCGCTCCAATGTCGACGCCAATTCCGCCAAGACTTGCCGCCGGCGCCGTTGCTCCTGATGCTGAAGCCACCAGACGCTCCCTCCCGCGAACAACACGCACAGACTGCCCACCAGTTTTATCACGGCAGATTCTCCACGGCGTACAGCCGCCCCTCCGGACCTGTTCGGATCAGCACCGCCTGACGGAACACCCGCCCGGCCAGCAGTTCCTGATAAAGCGGCTTTGCTTGCAGCTCCTCTACATTGGCGGCGTGGATGGTGGCCAGCAGCGCCACGCCGCAGCCCGCCGCCTGCGAGATGGCTCGCAGATCCTCCCGGACGGTGATCTCGTCCACGGCGATAATCTGCGGATTCATAGCCCGCAGCGCCATGGGGATCGCCAGTGCCTTGGGACAGCCGCTGAGAACGTCCGTCCGGGGGCCTACATCCATCTGAGGCTGGCCCCGATACATGACGGCGATCTCCTCCCGCTCGTCGATGAGGGTGATCCGCTGGGGCGGGACGCCCTCCCCTTGGGAAAGTTGCCGCACCAGATCCCGCAGCAGCGTGGTCTTACCGCCTCCCGGTGGGGACAGCAGCAGGGTGCTGACGAACCGCCCGTCCCGGAACAGCCGGGGGGCCACGGCCTGCGCGATGCCCTTCTGCTCCCTGGAAATGCGGATCACAGCGGAGGAGATCTGTTTCAGATTGGTGACCTCCCCGTCCTTCACCACAGCGGAGCCGCAAAGTCCCACCCGGAAGCCACCCCGCACCGGAAGAAACCCCTGCCGTAGTGTTTCGATGGAGGCGTAGCGGGAAAATTCAGCGGCGATGTCGCACAAGGTCTCCAATTCCTCCGTGGTGACGATGGCCTCCAGCGACCGCTCTCCCTCCGGCAGCAGCACCGACAGACAGTGCCCCGCCCGCAGCCGGAATTCCTCCGCCCGTCTCTTGTCCGTCTCCGGCAGCTCCATGGCGATCCGCCGCAGGCGGCTGGGCAGGATGGCCGCCGCCAGTTCATAGCGCGTCTCACATTCTCTTCGTTCCAAGGGTCGTCCCTCCTTTTGTTGTTGCTCCAGTGTATGACGGCCCCCACCCGGATATGCCAGATGAAAAAAGTGGGGGTCCCCCATTTTTCACCTTATGGAAGCCTCCGCATAGACTGGATTGAAGGAAATTCCCTTCGCTACATCGTTTAGGAGGTAACACAATGCCTGAGAAAGTCATGCCCGGCCCCGTGGAGGGTACCGGCGGCATCCGTGAGGCGGTTTGCGTCCATACACGTAAGATCTATGATTCCTGCCGGGATAAGGACTGCATCGAGGACCTGCGGTTCTATCCGAAGCTCCAGTATGTGGACGTCATCAATCACGCCCTCTCCGTCAAGGGCGGGTCTGCGGACCTACTGTATGTCTATGTGGATGTGGAGCCGGTCAATTTCAATCGGGGTTTCTACACGGTGGATATGCGGTTTTTCTACAACGTGACCCTGCAAGCCTATACCAGCTGCCCCGCACCGGTGACGGTGGAGGGCCTGTGCGTCTTTGACAAGCGGGCCATCCTGTTCGGAAGCGAGGGCAGCGCCAAAATCTTCTCCTCCAAGTTCCGCTCCGGGGAGCCGGATATCCCCATGCTGCGCCGGTCCAATCTGCCTGAGGCGGTTGTGGAGGCCGTGGACCCCATCGTTCTGGACGCCCGGCTCGTGGAGAGCGGCTGCAGCCGACGGGACTGCGACTGCGATCTGTGTGAGGTGCCCCCGGCCATCAGCCAGTGCTTCGGCGGGGAGCTTTGCGGCGGAGACGAAGGCCGCCGGATCTACATTACTCTGGGGCAGTTCTCCATCGTCCGTCTGGAGCGGGATTCCCAGCTCCTGGTGCCGGTGTACGATTACTGTATGCCGGAGAAAGAGTGCTCCTGCGGCAGCACCGACGATCCTTGCAGCCTGTTCCGCAACATCAATTTCCCTGTGGGCGAATTTTTCCCGCCCAACACCGTGGCCCTCCCGGAGGATTACGAGGAGGCCAAGAACTTCTGCGCCTGCTGTCATAAATAAGGAAAAGCCCGGAGACACATTCGTGTCTCCGGGCTTGCTTGCGTTCAGATTCAATTTACCAAAAGTACATCTACCTTGCTGGTTTTGGGGTCCATGATGCAGACATAGCTGTTTCCCCGGCCCAGAGCCAGCGGCTGGCCGTCCGCCGTGGTGTATACAAAGGGACTGTTCCGGTCCGCACGGCTCCAATGGATGGGAACACTCTGCCCGTTCCGGCAAAGGAGGCCGTCTCCCTCTCCGGTGGTGCGGACCTTCAGACGGCCCTCCTTATCCCCGGAGATCACGGAGATGTTCGTCTCCAAAAGCAGCAGATTCACGGCGCTCACTTGCTCGCCGGTGTTGCCATCCACATAGGGGGCCTGATACTGGCTCACCAGATACCTGCCGGTGGCGGCATCGTAGTCGAACAGGCCGGTCTTATAGCTGGTGTAGGCCAGCTTGACGTGCTCCGCCGTCGCGCCGCCGGTCAGCGGCTCGTCAGTAAAGGTCTGGGAATAGGTGTATCCGTCCCCATGGGTCTTGGCGTATTTGCTGCTGTCCCAGAAGCTCTGGATCTTCTCGCCGGAGGTCACCAGCGTGTGCTCGTAGTCCATGGTCTTTCTGCGTTCCTGATCCCGCCAGAACACGGCGCTCTGGCTGGCACTGCCATTGACGCCGTCGATGTTGTTCACTTTCCAGCTTTTCAGATCCTGATACGCCTCCGGGCTGCCCCCGGCATGAACGTACAGGGCGTCATGGCCCAGTGCCAGTTCGATGTAATAGGGGCGGGAGGAGCGGATGCTGCCAAGGGTACCGATTCCGTCCAAGGTCTGGTAGACTGCCAGCATCCGGGTGATGCCGCCCTCGGCGGGGACCTCATAGATGATGTCAGCCTGAGCGTTGCCAAGCTGCGGCTGAGCCTTTTTCAAATTGTTCAGCATCACAGCCACCGGACGGTTCCGCTCATATTCCGGCTCCATGGGAAGTCCCGTCAGCGGATTCATTCCCGCCGGTACGGCAGGCTCCGGTTCCGCTTCCGGCTCCGGTGTCACAATGGGTTCCTCTGCCGCAGGGGGCTCCGGATCAGGGACCGGTTCCTCCTTTTTGCCACAGCCTGTCAGGACCAGAAGAAACGCCAGCGCCAGCGCCCATGCTCTCTTTTTCAAGGTATCCCGCCCTTTCATGTTATGTTAACTTCATCATACCAAGGCGGGGTAGAACCGTCAAGGGAAATTTCGCCGGGCTTCGACAAATTTCCGGCTGTACAATCATGCCCGTCTGGGGTATACTGAAATGAAAGAACGATTCACATACAAAGGAGAGCTTCCATGACCGCACGCGGATTTATCCAGGACAAGCTGGAGATCAAGTTCCTTATTCTATATCTGGCCGCCCGGGTCATTGAACCGGTGCCCTTCGACACGCTGCTGGATCTGACCCTCTGCGACGATGCCGTTGACTACTTCGATTTTTCCGAGTGTCTGGCGGATCTGGTAAAAACAGAACACCTGACTCTGGACGAGGAGAGCGGCCTCTATGCCATTACGGAAAAGGGCCGGCGCAACAGTGAGATCTGTGAGACCAGCCTCCCCTACTCCGTCCGGCTTCGGTGTGACAAGAATCTGAATGCCTGCAACCGGGCCCTGCGGCGGAAGAATCAGGTGAAAAGCTCCACGGAGCCGCGCCCCAACGGCACCTTCACCGTTTCCCTGTCTCTGGATGACGATATGGGCAGCGTGATGGACCTGAAGCTCATGGTGCCGAGAGAGGACATGGGAAAGATCCTGGCCGCCCGGTTCCGGCAGGCCCCGGAGAAGCTGTACAGTGAGATCATCGACCTCCTGCTCAACACCCCCACGCCGGAGGACGAAGAGGAGTCTTAACGAAGAATATCCATAGCGAAAGACGCCGCGTATTTTGCGCGGCGTTTCAGCGTGTCGAAAAAGTCTTTTCGCCCCGCTGAACAAGTTTTCAGAACCTTATAAAAGTTCTGAAAACTTAGGATTTCAATGGCGCAGGACACCCTTCTTGGGTTTCCCGCACACACCCTTCCTTACCGTCGCGGAGAATTTACCGTTTTATCGACAGTCTTGTTTTTTATGGCGTCGGTCATGAAAAAGCGACCGCCTGTCTTCTACACAGCTTTTGCAAGGTATTACCCACGCTTATAATGTCTGCTCTTTAACCAAAAAGGTATTACTTTTCAAGATGAATTTGATGACTATTTGGCGTTGCCATTTTCCGGTTTTTTCGGTATGATATGGGTGACGGGTTTCTTTGTCCTATGTGGAAATCCGCCGAAAAAAGGATTTAATTTGAGGAGGATTTATTGAAATGAAGAAGTTTCTTGCGCTGCTCCTGAGTCTCTCTATGGTCCTCGCCCTTTCCGCCTGCGGCGGCACTAAGAGCGACGATGACAATGCCAAAGGCGACGAGACCAAGACCGATGCTCCCGCCGAGACCGCTACCGACTTTAAGGTCGGCTTCATCATGCTCCATGATGAGAACTCCACCTATGACCTGAACTTCATCAACGCCGCTAAGGAAGCCTGCGAAAAGCTGGGCGTGGAGTACAAGATCATCACCAACGTTCCCGAGGGCCAGGAGTGCTACGACAAGGCTGCTGAGCTGGCCGATGACGGCTGCAACATCATCTTCGCCGACTCCTTCGGTCACGAGGACTACATGATCCAGGCTGCCAAGGAGTTCCCCAACGTGCAGTTCTGCCACTCCACCGGCACCAAGGCTCACACCGAGGGCCTGAGCAATTACCACAACGCCTTCGCCTCCATCTATGAGGGCCGTTATCTGGCTGGCGTTGCCGCCGGTATGAAGCTCAATGACATGATCGCCAACGGTTACATCACCGAGGATCAGGCCAAGATGGGCTATGTGGGCGCTTTCACCTATGCCGAGGTTATCTCCGGCTACACCTCCTTCTATCTGGGCGCCAAGTCCGTGTGCCCCTCTGTCACCATGGACGTGACCTTCACCGGTTCCTGGTATGACGAGACCGCTGAGAAGGAAGGCGCCAACAAGCTGATCGCCAACGGCTGCGTCCTCATCAGCCAGCACGCTGACTCCATGGGCGCTCCCACTGCCTGCGAGACCGCCGGCGTTCCCAACGTCTCCTACAACGGCTCCACCCAGGCTGCCTGCCCCAACACCTTCATCGTTTCCTCCCGGATCGACTGGGCTCCCTACTATGAGTATGCCATCACCGCCGCTATGAACGGCGATCCCATCGACGCCGACTGGACCGGCACTCTGGCTACCGGCTCCGTGGTGCTCACCGATGTCAACACCACTGCTGCCGCTGAGGGCACTCAGGAGGCCATCGACGCTGTGAAGGCCGAGCTGGAGAACGGCACCCGTCACGTCTTTGACTGCTCCACCTTCACCGTGAAGGGTGAGACTCTGACCTCCTCCATGGCTGACGTGGACACCGATCCCAACTACACTCCCGACACCGAGGCCATCGTGGACGGCTACTTCGCTGAGTCCACCTTCCGTTCTGCTCCCTATTTCGATCTGCAGATCGACGGCATCAACCTGCTGGATACCAACTTCGGCGGCTAATCGCTTCTCGATCCCAAACAGCCGGACTGCCTCAGGCAGTCCGGCTTTCCTTTTCCACGGCTCCGGTTTTCCCGGATTTTTTCCCGTCAGGCCTGTACTTTGAATTTACAAGCCGCCGGGTGTATGCTATAATTATCCATATCGAACGATCCGGCGCGGGACTGTGCTTACTCCCCCGCCGCTGAAGAAAGGGTGACTGCCTTGGCTCCTGCGTGTGCGGTAAAAATGGAAAACGTAACGAAGCGGTTCGGCAAGGTTGTGGCGAACAACGCCATCAATCTGGAACTGCGCGAAGGCGAGATCCTGTCTCTGCTGGGTGAAAACGGCAGCGGCAAGACCACGCTGATGAATATGCTTTCCGGCATCTACTTTCCCGATGAGGGACAGATCTATATTCACGGCAAGCCTGTGACCATCGCCTCCCCCAAGGACGCATTCAACTATGGCATCGGCATGATCCATCAGCATTTCAAGCTGGTGGATGTGTTCACCGCCACGGAGAACATCGTTCTGGGGCTGGAGGACAAGCTGGACCTGACCGAGGCCGGCAAGAAGGTCAAGGAGATCTGCGATAAGTACGGCTTTGACATCGACCCCAACCAGAAGATCTACGATATGTCCGTTTCCCAGAAGCAGACGGTGGAGATCGTCAAGGTGCTGTTCCGGGGCGCGGATATTCTGATCCTGGACGAGCCTACCGCCGTCCTGACGCCGCAGGAGACGGACAAGCTGTTCCAGATCATGCGGAACATGAAGGCGGACGGCAAGTCCCTCATCATCATCACCCACAAGCTCCACGAGGTGCTGGATGTCTCCGACCGGGTGGCGGTGCTCCGCAAGGGCGAGTATATCGGAGATGTGGCCACCAAGGACGCCGACCAGCAGTCCCTGACGGATATGATGGTGGGCCACAGCGTCAGCCTGAACATCGACCGGCCTGACCCGGTGAACGTAACGCCCCGTCTGGTGCTGGACGGCTTGACGGTGTTCGATGAGCTGGGCGTCAAGCGTCTGGACAATGTGAGCTTTACCGTCAACGCCGGCGAGGTGCTGGGCGTGGCCGGCGTGGCCGGCAGCGGCCAGCGGGAGCTGCTGGAATCCATTGCGGGCCTCTACCCCATCGCCTCCGGCAGCGTGACCTATTACGATCCCGCTGACGGCAAGACGAAAAATCTGGTGGGCATGGACCCCATGGACATCCGCAAGAGCGGCATTGCCATGTCCTTTGTCCCGGAGGATCGGCTGGGCATGGGTCTGGTCGGCTCCATGGGCATGACCGGCAACATGATGCTCCGCTCCTGGCGGAAGGGTCACGGTGTTTTCCTGAACCGGAAGGACCCGGAGGATCTGGCCCAGCGCATCTGGCAGGAGCTGGAGGTCGTGACCCCCAGCACCAGCTTCCCGGTGCGCCGGATGTCCGGCGGCAACGTGCAGAAGGTGCTGGTGGGCCGTGAGATCGCGCAGGCCCCCGCCGTTCTGATGACGGCCTACGCCGTCCGCGGTCTGGATATCAACACATCCTACACCATTTACAACCTGCTGACGGAGCAGAAAATGAAGGGCATCGCCGTGATGTATGTGGGTGAGGATCTGGACGTGCTGCTGGAGCTGTGCGACCGGATCGTGGTCCTCTGCGGCGGTCAGGTGTCCGGCGTGGTGGACGCCCGCACTGCCGACAAGCGGCAGATCGGTGCGCTGATGACCCGCATGGAGGGAGGCAAGACAGATGAATAAAAAGCAATCTCTGTTCCACATCGCCAAGCGGGACACCCTGCCCTGGTACAAGAGCTTCGCCATCCGGGGCTGTGCCATTCTGCTGGCTCTGGTGGTCTGCGCGGTGGTCACTATGCTGCTGACCGGCGAAAACCCTGTCAATATTTTTGCCACTATCTTCAAAGGTGCCTTCGGCTCCGCCCGAAAGTCCTGGGTCACCTTCCAGAATCTGGCGGTCCTGCTGGGTATTTCTCTGGCGGTGACGCCCGCCTTCAAAATGCGCTTTTGGAACATCGGCGCCGAGGGTCAGGTGCTCATTGGCTGTCTGGCTACGACTGCCTGCATGATCTGTCTGGCTGACAAGCTCCCCAACGCAGTGCTGATCCTGGTCTCTCTGGCCGCGGCACTGGCTGCGGGCGCTCTCTGGGGCTTCCTCCCCGCCTTCTTCAAGGCCAAGTGGAACACCAATGAAACGCTGTTCACCCTGATGATGAACTACATCGCCACCCAGCTTGCGGCCTTCTTCATCATCGTGTGGGAGGTCCCCAAGGGCGCCGGTAAGATCGGCATCATCAACCAGGGCACGGAGGCTGGCTGGCTGCCGGTGGTCGGCGGTCAGAAATACCTGCTGGTGATCCTTGTGGTGGCGGTGCTCACCGTGTTCATGTACATCTATCTTAATTACAGCAAGCATGGCTATGAGATCGCCGTGGTAGGCGAAAGCCAGCGGACCGCCAGCTATGCAGGCATCAAAGTGGAGCGGGTCATCGTCCGCACCATGGTGCTCTCCGGCGCGGTATGCGGCCTCATGGGTCTGCTGCTCACTGCCGGTACGGACCACACCCTCACCACCACTATCGTGGGCGGCCGTGGCTTCACCGCCGTCATGGTATCGTGGATGGCGAAATTCAACCCCATCATCATGATCTTCACCAGCCTGCTGCTGGTGGTGCTGGGCCGGGGCGCCAGCGAGATCTCCAGTACCTTCGGCCTGAATCAGTCCTTCTCGGACATTCTCACCGGCATTATCCTGTTTTTCATCATCGGCAGCGAATTTTTCATCACCTATCGGGTCAGCTTGCGCAAGGGCGGAAAGAAGGAGGCATAAACCATGGATCTTATTTCATTCCTTCCCCGGGCAGTCATGCAGGGTATTCCCCTGCTCTATGGCAGCACCGGCGAGATCCTGACGGAGAAATCCGGCAACCTGAACTTAGGTATCCCCGGCATCATGTATGTGGGCGGCATCTGCGGCGTCATCGGTGCGTTCTTCTACGAGCAGTCTACCCCCGTGGCCTCTATGAACGGCCTTCTGGCCGTTGGAATCCCTATGCTGTGCTCCCTGCTGGGCTCTCTGCTGATGGGTCTGCTGTACTGCCTGCTGACCGTGACCCTCCGGGCCAACCAGAACGTGACCGGCCTTGCCATGACCACCTTCGGCGTGGGCATCGGCAACTTCTTCGGCGGCTCTCTCATCAAGCTGACGGGCAGCGAGGTGCCCTCCATCGCCCTGTCCGCCACCAGCGCCTATTTCAGTAAGTCCCTGCCCTTTGCCGACAAGCTGGGGGTCTTTGGGCAGATGTTCCTGTCCTATGGATTCCTGGCGTATCTTGCCATCCTGCTGGCGCTGCTGGCCTCCTACTTCCTCAAGCACACCCGTCCCGGACTGCATCTCCGGGCCGTGGGCGAGAGCGCGTCCACGGCGGATGCCGCCGGCATCAACGTCACCAAGTACAAGTATCTGGCTACCTGCATCGGCAGTATGATCGCAGGTCTCGGCGGACTGTACTATGTGATGGACTACGCCTCCGGCGTCTGGTCCAACAATGCCTTCGGCGACCGCGGCTGGCTGGCCATCGCACTGGTGATCTTCACCATCTGGCGGCCCAACGTCAGCGTGCTGGCTTCCATCCTGTTCGGCGGGTTTTACATCCTGTATCTCTACATTCCCACCGGCACCAACCTTGCCATCAAGGAGCTTTACAAGATGCTCCCCTATGTGGTAACGCTGGCGGTGCTCATCATCGTTTCCCTGCGGAAAAAGCGGGAGGATCAGCCCCCCGCCTCTCTGGGTCTCAGCTTCTTCCGGGAAGAACGCTAACCAAACCTTTACCGGCTCTCCGTTTTCGGAGGGCCGGTTTTTTCGTTGGCAACCGACAGATAAACCAAGCCCGGCCTCCGGAATATTCCGAAAGCCGGGCTTTTTGGATCTTTGGCTGTTATTTGACTACCACATTTTCGTGACCCAGCGTCTCCTGAGCTTCCTGCACCAGCGCCGGGTGCAACAGTGCTTGGGTAGCATAGACCTTTCGGGTGTCCGCCATGACCATTTTCACCACGCTTTTGCCGGGGAACATCTGGAACACCAGCTTCATGTGGCGGATGGCGGGATCGTCGATGCTGGGGAATTTCAGGAACAGGGTCTCCCCCGCTGCCGTTTCCTGCTTGGGCTGGGGTTCCGGAATGCCGCCCTCCACCGTGGACAGAGGGTAAATGGAGTCGCACATGATCTGGGGGGCCTTTTCGTCCCGGACGGACAGCCGCCCCTTTACCACCACCGCCTGATTTTCCTTCATGTAAGCACCGCAGGTCTCCAGCACCCGGCTGAAGCACAGCAGTTCCATGGAGGCGGTGTCGTCCTCCACCATGACATAGGCCATAAGGCTGTTGTTCTTGGTGGTTTTCGTCTTGCTGGAGGTGATGACGCCGGCAATGGTGATCCGCTGGCCGTCGGTGAAGCGCTCCGGACCGTTTTCCCGGGAAAAGTCCTCGATAATTGAAACAATGGTGGGAGCGTGGAGCTTCCGCACAGCGTCCCGATAATGATCCATAGGGTGACCGGAGAGGTACAGTCCAGTGGTGGCCTTCTCCATGGTCATCAATTCCTCCGGTGTATACTCCGGAATATCAGGCAAGGGAATTTCCTTTACGGAGTTTGATTTTTCATCATTGTCGGCGGCCATGGAGAAGAAGTCCATTTGTCCTTCCACGTTTTCCCGCTGCTGGGCTGCCACGGAGTCCATCACCGACTCATAAACCTTGATAAGCTGGGAACGTCTGGCGCCCATGGAGTCAAAGGCACCGGAACGGATCAGGTTTTCCACCGCCCGCTTGTTCATTTCGCTGCCGTTCATGCGGCTGCAAAAATCGTAAAGGGAGGTAAACGGCCCCCCGGTCTCCCGCTCCCGCATCACTGCCTGAATGAAGCCCCGGCCGATGTTCTTGATGGCCACCAATCCGAACCGGATGCCCCCCTCCTCTACCGTGAATCGGTCTGCGGAGCGGTTGATGTCCGGCGGCAGCAAGGCGATGCCGCACTCCCGGCACTCACCGATGTAGCCGGAGACCTTGTCGGAGTTATCCAGCACGCTGGTCAGCAGCGCCGCCATATACTCCCGGGTGAAGTGGCACTTGAAATAAGCCGTCTGGTAGGCCACCACCGCGTAGGACACGGCATGAGCCTTGTTGAATGCGTAATTGGCGAAGGCGAAAATCTCGTCGTAGATCTTTTCGGCGGCGGCAGGGTCGATGCCGTTGGCCACGCAGCCCTTGATGTTGCGGGCGGGATCGCCGTGGAGGAACGCCTCACGCTCCTTGGCCACGTCCTTGGCCTTCTTCTTGCTCATGGCACGGCGGAGCATATCCGCCTGTCCCAGGGTGTACCCGGCAAGCTGCTGGAAGATCTGGATGACCTGCTCCTGATAGACGATACAGCCGTAAGTGATGGACAAGATCGGCTCCAGCTCCGGGATGATATAGCTGACCTTGCTGGGGTCATGCTTACAGGCGATGAACTTGGGGATAGAATCCATGGGGCCGGGACGGTACAGGGCGATGATGGCGGTGATGTCCTCAATGCTCTGGGGCTTCAGACCTACGCAGACGCCGGTCATGCCGGTGGATTCCATCTGGAACACACCGTTGGTTTTGCCGTCAGAGAGCATTTTGTAAGTCTCCGGGTCCCCCTCCGGGATGTCATCCAAGGTGAAGTCCGGCTGCCGGGTCTGCACCATTTTCACGGCATCGTCCAGCACCGTCAGGTTCCGCAGGCCCAAGAAGTCCATTTTCAGCAGGCCCAGCTCTTCCAGTGTGGTCATGATATACTGGCAGACCACGGATTCGTCATTTTTCGCCAGGGGTACATATTCGTACACCGGCTTCCGGGTGATGACCACGCCGGCGGCGTGGGTGGAGGCGTGGCGCGGCATTCCCTCCAGCGCCCTGGCGGTGTCGATGAGCTTTTTTACCTGCTCGTCGGCCTCATAGAGGTCGCTGAGCTGCTTGCTGAGCCGCAGCGCGTCATTCAGGGTGATGTGCAGGGTGTTGGGCACCAGCTTGGCGATGACGTCCACATCGGCGTAGGGCATATTCAGCACCCGGCCCACGTCCCGGATCACGCCCCGGGCGGCCATGGTGCCGAAGGTGACGATCTGAGCCACATGGTCATCGCCGTATTTGCGGCGGACGTAGTCCACCACCTCGCCCCGGCGGGTATCGCCGAAGTCCATGTCGATATCCGGCATACTCACCCGCTCCGGGTTCAGGAACCGCTCAAAGTACAAACTGTACTTCATGGGGTCGATATCGGTGATGCTGAGGCAGTAGCTGACCATGGACCCCGCCGCGCTGCCGCGGCCCGGTCCCACCGGGATGCCCACGCTTTTGGCGTAGCGCACGAAGTCGGATACGATGAGGAAATAGTCGGTAAAGCCCATTTTCTCGATCATGTCCTGCTCGTATTTCAGCTGGCCCCGGTATTTGTCATCATCGCCGTACCGGGCCTTGTAGCCCTCGTCGCACAGCTTTTTCAGATAGGAAAAGCTGTCATACCCCTCCGGCAGCTTGAATTCCGGCAGGTGGTACTTGCCGAAGGTAAATTCAAGGTTACACATCTCCGTGATTTTCTGGGTGTTTTCCAGTGCGCCCTCGTAGCCATCGAACAGCTCCGCCATTTCCTCCTCGCTGCGGAGGTAGAAGTTCTGAGGCTCGTAGCGCATCCGGTTTTCATCGTCCACCGTTTTGCCGGTCTGGATGCACAGCAGGATGTCATGGGCCTCGGCGTCCTCCTTCCGAAGATAGTGGGCGTCATTGGTGCAGACCATGGGGATGCCGGTCTCCTGATGGATCTTCAGGATAGACTGGTTCACGATCTTCTGATCCCGGATGCCGTGGTCCTGCAATTCTAAATAAAACCGATCCGGGCCGAACAGCTCCGCCATTTCCAGCGCGTAGGCCTTGGCGTTGTCATACTCCCCGTTCCGCAGGCGGCGGGGGATCTCCCCTGCCAGACACGCCGAAAGTGCGATCAGGCCCTTGGAGTGCTCCCGCAAAAGGGCCTGATCGATACGGGGTTTCACATAGAAGCCCTCCGTCCAGGCAAGAGACACCATGTAGGAGAGGTTGCGGTAGCCCTCCTCGTTTTCGCACAGCAGCACCAGATGGCGGCTCTCGCTGTCGAATTCGTGGACCTTATCGAACCGGGTGCGGCCCTGAGGGGCCACATAGACCTCGCAGCCGATGATGGGCTTCACGCCCTCCGCCTTGCAAGCCCGATAGAAGTCGATGACGCCGTACATAACACCGTGGTCCGTGATGGCACAGGCGGTCTGGCCCATAGACTTCACCACCCCCGGCAGCTCCTTGATCTTGCAGAAGCCGTCCAGCAGGCTGAACTCCGTATGCACATGCAGATGGGTGAAGGCCATAGGCCACCTCCTGTTTTCTTTCTCAAACAATCGCTAAAGTTGTTGTAATTTCAATCTGTGTAAAGTTGATTTACTATATATCTTTTGCGTGGATTTAATCGCAGTCATCCAGCGTTTTTCCGCAGTCCGGGCAGAAATGAGGCAGGCTGGACGGCATCCGGCCGCCGGCCATCAGGGACGCGCCGCAATAGGGACAGCGTAGCTTCGAAAAGGCGGTCAGAAGGCTTCCGGCCTTGATCAGGATTCCAACACCTGCCGCGATCCAAAGGAATACCGATACATCGTTTCCCCGCCACTGATAGGATTCGCCGATCAGATATGCCGTAGTCAGCATGGTCAGCGCGCCGGAAAAGAAAAGCCGTCTGCATATCTTCAACAGCTTGTGAGGACCAACAGGCTTTTTCTCCTTCATAGAGTCAGCGTCCTTTCTGAAAAGCGCTTTCCTTTTCGTGGATCACCGCTCCGCGATCATCTGCTCCACGATCTCGACCGCCGTGGCGATCATAATGTCACAGTGGCCAGTAAGCCCCAGAGCCTTGGCTGCGGGGGTGGCATCGTCCGGGACAAACTTCTTTTGCAGAAGATCCGCGCACCGCAGGGCGTCAAATCGCTCCGCGAACCGCTTTTGCAGTTCCTTGGCCTGTCCCACAGACCGCTTTTTGGAGCCGATCACATCCGCCGGGTCAGCTGGGGTCAGCAGATCCAGCACCATGACGGCGCCGGTCACAGCGCCGCATAGCTCGCCGGTGCCCGCGCCCGCACCGAAGCCGCCGCCCAAGGTCAGGCATTGCGTCTCCGTCAGTCCGATCACATCCTGAAAAGCCGCCAGAACGCTCTGGCAGCAGTTGAAGCCTTTCTTGTGGTAACCAACCGCTTGTTCACACCGATCCATAGCTTGTTCTCTCTTTCTTTTGTAAAATCGTATTATTCAGACAGGTCTCTGGATAGCTCCAGCAGCTTCCGCAGCCGGTGATTCAGACAGGATTTGCTCACCGGCGGGTCGAATTCCGCCGCCAGCTCTGAAAGGCTCAGTTCCGGATATTCCAGCCGCAGCGCTGCTGTTTCCTGAAGCTTGTCCGGCAGCTGCTCCAGCAGCTCCGCCGCTTGCAGGCGGCGGATGGCCTCCATCTGCTCCTGTGCCGCCTCCACCGCCTTATCCAGATTGGCGCTGTCGCAGTTCAGGCGGCGGTTCACGCTATTCCGCAGGTCCTTTTCCAGCTTGGCAGACATCACGTTCATGGCCGCCACGGGTGCGCCGATCAGCGTCAGAAAGTCCTCGATCTGGTCGCTCTGCTTGAAATAGGTAATGAGGCTGCCGCCCCGGCTGAGACTTTTGGGCGGATAGCCGCACTCCTGAAGCAACGAATTTAACTCCCGGCTTACCTGCAAATGGGAGGTAGTCAGTTCCAGATGGTAGCGCTTTTGGGGGTCCGTGATGCTGCCCCCGGCAAAAAAGGCTCCCCGCAGGAACGCCGCCCGGTCGCAGGTCTCCTCCACCATACCGAAATTGATGTGGAGCACCAGATT
>ERZ1027237.917-NODE-917-length-14805-cov-4.528407_pt1 | contig 14805 bp, 10 predicted proteins | sample MGYA00519264_ERZ1027237 | MGnify/ENA primary metagenome ERZ1027237 (study PRJEB26926, sample SAMN06164640) | human gut metagenome | biome: ENVO:00009003; feature: ENVO:2100002; material: ENVO:00002003 | host: Homo sapiens | place: USA | collected 2012 ...
AGATGTGTATAAGAGACAGCTTTACAGCTACTGTTAAAGCTCTCTGATGCTTTGCACAGTTTCCTGTGATTCTTCTAGGAAGGATCTTTCCTCTTTCTGACACATATCTCTTTAATTTGTTTGTATCCTTATAATCGATAACACCGTTCTTGTCTCCACAGAATACGCAGACCTTTTTTCTTCTACGCATAGGTCTTCTCTTCATTGAAGTTTCGTTACCGCTCTTTTTTACTTCATTTGCTGGCATAATATTTAACCTCCTGTTTAATTCTAATTAAATGGCAGTCCTTCGTCTTCTACACCGTCAGGAATGTTCATAAATCCATCTCCTACGGCACTTGTCGGCTCAGGTCTTGCAGATGGCTGTTCATAACCGCCTCCATGATAGGAATTGCTGCTGTCTGAAGCCTTGCTTTCTGCAAATTCAGTATTTTCTACAACAACATCTGTTGTATACACCTTATTGCCGTCCTTATTTGTATAACTGCCTGTCTGAATACGTCCTTCGACTACAAGTTTTGTTCCCTGGCGAGTATATCTTTCCATAAACTCTGCTGTTCTTCCAAATGCTACACAGGAAATAAAATCTGCTGACTGCTCATTTGCACCATCACGTTTAAAACGTCTGTCTACGGCAAGCGTAAATCTTGCTACAGCAGTTGAGTTTTCACTCTGCGAGTATCTGATTTCCGGGTCTCTTGTAAGTCTTCCCATAAGTATTACTTTATTCATATTACATCCTCCTGCTGGACATTGGTCCGAGGATACACTTACATCCTATGACGTTTGTCCGAAACTTAAGCTTCCTGCTTAACAACTAAGAATCTGATTACATTTTCCATGATACGAATGTTATCTTCAACTTCGTTTGGACAATCTGTATTTTCTGACTCGAATTTGATGAAGTAGTAATATGCATCCTTCATCTTCTGAATTTCGTAAGCTAATCTCTTCTTACCCCATTCTTCAACATCTGTTACTGTTCCACCGAAACGTACAATATATTCTTTTACCTTTTCGATTACAGCAGCTCTTTCTTCATCTTCGAGCTTTACGTTAACAACTACTGCTAACTCGTACTTATTCATGTCTTTTACCTCCTTTTGGTCTTTGGCCCGCTCAGCATGAGTGAGCAAGGATATTTATTAATATACCACGAAGAAATATTTTATCACACATTTCTACTCCACGCAAGCACTTTTTTACAATAACTCTAAAAGTTGCTCTTTTGAGAAATCTGCGGAAGAAATACTGTCACTTTCCATAATTTGTTCCGCCAGCTCCTTCTTTTTATCCTGAAGTTCGACAATTTTCTCTTCAATGCTGTCCTTCGCAATGAGTTTGTACACGGTTACAACATTTTCCTGTCCTATTCTGTGTGCCCTGTCCGTTGCCTGATTCTGAACCGCGACATTCCACCACGGATCAAAGTGAATTACAATATCGGCAGCCGTCAGATTCAGTCCGGTTCCTCCTGCTTTTAAGGAAATGCAGAATATATTTACATCATTGTTCTGTTTATCGTTAAACATATCTACAAGTGCCGTTCTGTGCTCCTTCGGTGTATCACCGGTCAGTATATAGTATTTTATGCCGTCCTGCTCGAGATGCTGTGTCAGATTTTTCAGCATACTTGTAAACTGAGAAAACACCAGTACCTTATGACCGCCTTCTATGGCATTTTTTATGAGTTCCATGCACATCACCGTCTTTGCAGACTCTTCCTTATATTTTTCATACAGCAGTGCCGGATCACAGCAAATCTGTCTTAACTTTGTCAGTTCCGACAATATCTGTATCTTCGACTTTTTAAACTCACTGTCGCTCTGTTCGTTCAGCATCATCCGTATTCTCTGGACATGAGCCTGATAGATTTCCCACTGCTCACCATCCATCTTTGCAAACATATTTTTCTCTATTTTTTCAGGAAGAAATGCCAGTACATCTTTTTTCAGACGGCGCAGGATAAACGGCGCAATCATTTTCTGTAAGAATTGCAGCTGCTTTTCGTCATTATCTATGACGATTGGCGATTCTATCTCTTCCCGGAATTTATTATACGGATATAAAAATCCCGGCATTACATAGTCAAAAATACTCCATAACTCGCTGAGTCTGTTTTCTACCGGAGTTCCGGTCAGTGCAGCCCGGAAGCCCGCCTGAATTATTTTTACAGAACGTGCGACCTGGGTATTATGATTCTTTATGTATTGTGCCTCATCTATAATTTCACATTCAAACAACTGATCTTCATAAAATTCCACATCTCTCCGAAGTAAATCGTAAGAAGTAATTAATACATCATATTCCTCTGCCTGTCTTACTTTTTCTTCCCTTTCCTGTGCATTTCCCGTTATCATCAGAGTATTCAGATCGGGTGCAAACCGCTCTATTTCAGACTTCCAGTTATATACCAGGGAAGCCGGGCAGATTACCAGCGACGGATGTTTTTTCTCATTTTCTTTAGTATTTTTCTTACAGTCAATCAACAGAGTGATTACCTGAAGTGTTTTTCCCAGTCCCATTTCATCTGCCAGAACCGCTCCGAAGCCACATTCTTTCAGTATTTTCATCCAGACAAATCCCTGCTCCTGATATGGTCTCAGCACACCTTTCATTTCTTCCGGAACTGCGGCTGACTCAAGGGCTGCATTCTTAACACGGCTGACCAGTCTACGGAAAGAATCGTCATAATGCGTATCGAGATCATAGAGTTCATTCAGTCCGGATTCAACATACATGGAACGGTATTTCGGTATTTTTACCTTTCCTGTAAGAAATTCCTTTTTGGAAAGGTGCAGCTTCTGTCCCATCTCTGTCAATGCCGAAATCTGTGAATTTTCCAACCGGATAAAATCTCCGTTTTTTAACCGGTAGTATTTCTTTCTTCTGTCATATCTTGCCAGGATTTCTCCTATCTGCTCCGGTGACATCTCATCACCGCTCACTGCCATCTCCAGAAAATCTCCTTTTACCGATATTCCAAGATGGATTTTCGGTGCAGCATTTACACGGATATTCCGGATTTCATCGGATATAAATACCTGTCCGAGTTCCTGCATAATTGGAATTCCTTCTGTCAACAGTGCATATAATTTGTCATTGCTGTCACTCAGCACCGGACATTTTTCTTCCGGATCAAAAGCATTGAACATATGATATAATCTTGTCGCTGCTACAGCCGCATCCTGCATATCTGCATTGCTTCCCGGCGGATATCTGTCGAATATATTAACACCTTCTTCTGAACCGTCCTCATAGGCAAATGCCTTACAGGTAATTACATCCGGTTCCGGCGAATCCAGATAAATCCTGATTTTCACCCTTTTCCCCAGGTACTGCTCTTCATCAAAATTACTGTGTACCTGTACATTACATACTTTTCTCAGTTCTGGCAGTACTTCCCTGACAAACATCGGAATATCCTGTTCTGCTATAGTTACTCCTGTTCTTCCGAATATGCTGCTGTACTCCAGCCATTCTTCCAGATGTTCACATTCCGTCCTTCTGACCTTGTATATACATTCTGTCCCTACGAAATAAATATAATTCTGACCGCACAAAAACCGCTGTCTGTCCATCGTTACATCAATTCCATCCGGTGTTTTAAAAACCATTGCCAGCAGATTCGGTTTTTCCTCCCGGACATTCAGCCTGACTGTATCCATTCCGCGGGTAACTGTAACCTGCCCTTCACCTACCGCATTAAAAAATGCGTCCATGAGATTGCCCCTTATCAGAATGCTTCTTTTCTGCAGATTTCTGTGTTTCTTTACATTTTCTGACTCAGACACTGCAATAAACCGCATGAGATTCTGTGAATCTTTATCATATGCACTGATGGTATTATAATAAGATAATGTTTTTCCGAACTTTGTCTTTGCACCTTTTATAAATTCTTCCGCAAAGGTTACAACACTTTTTACGATATATAGATTATGTATTCCAACCCGGAATTCCACATCCAGTGTTTTATCAACGGCTATCTCGATTTCCGGTACTATTTTTACCTGCCCTGTAAGATCCGGCTGGATATACCCTGCCCGCTTTTCCAGTGCAAAACGCTCGAGAATATCCAGAACTTCCGGATCTGTCCGCTTATGGAAGCCCTCAGCCCTGACTGCAACCATGTTGCTTCCGTCCCTCTGCCTGATGTATTCCAGAAGCATTGCAACACAATGTCTGCACAGTTCCTCACTTTTTGCCCCATCCGCACAGCTGCATTTTACTTTTTCTATGCTGCCTGTAATCTCATCAACAACTGCTTCCGCATCAAAATTCTCAATATTATTTCCTTTGATATTTGCCCGTATTTTTACCCGATGTTCTTTCTTTATTGGCTCTGTATGAAAATGTTTTACATTCCCAACCTTATAAATTAATTCTCCCCTTGAAAAGGTGTTTCTCTCTACACACCGGATCGATATATCATCTACTGTAAACATTTAATGCCTCCCTCATCATTCTGTATGGTAAATCTTTTACCTTGTAGTATACTATTTTTTGACCTAAATATCAAGCTTCACGACACCAGAAACCGAAATTACATTCTCCTCTTTCCTTGAATAAATTTTCCCCCTCATTGCTGCCTTCCGCCTGAAAAAAGTCGGTAAATCCAAACTGCTTTGCCGTAATGGCAGAGTTTACGCAGAAATTGCCCGGAGTACCAAGATAGTATTTTCCTTCACACTCCCCCGTTCCCTTAAAAAATATAATATACCGGTAGTTATAATATCCGTTGAGTAGAAATTTGTTGGAAGCCAGTCTCCAGTATTTTCCCGGAAACCATACCATATCATGCGGTTTTAATTTTACGCCGTTTGTACTTTGCCCATTTATACTGATGACACATTTTGGAAATACATGGAATATTTTTTCCTGCCAGCTTTCCGTATGACTGATCCGTCTATTTTCCTCTTCGTTTATATTGCACGAACAGCTTTGTGTCCGGGCATCCCCGCTTTGCGTATGCTCTGCCATCTCTTTCTTTTTTTTCAGGCACTCTTCATCATATTCATATATGGTGTTTTCGTCCTGCTCCTGCCGGATGGCTTCTGCCTGCAGCTTATTTTCATTATGTATTTCCCCCGGCATTTCACATTGATCCGGTGTTATTTCCTGCTGTCCAATGCCCCCGCAGGCAGCCTTATCCATCAATTTTCCATCGTAAATCAGCACTCCTGCCAGTTGATCCATAGGAAATCCGTCCTTTTCCTGATTATATTTATACTCATATTTTAACTGCATAACTCCCTGATTTAACTCTCCTTTCACGATTTTTTCCGTCTTTATACGGTCGCTGTCTTTTCCCAGCAGACAGATCCACTGCTCTCCCTCCATTTCCGGTAAATCCATAATGTGAATATCCAGTTTACAGATGTCCTCCAGCAGATTCATTTTGATGTATCCACAGTTTTTTTTCCTCTGATTATATTTATAATAACCGAGATAGATAACCATCCTTTTATACATTTATTTTCTCTCCACTAAAAAAAGTTCTCCATAAATCTACTATATTACGAAGAACTTCTGTTTATTCCATTATTCCATTACTTTTCCATATAATAAATGATCGGTCCATATCCCGTTTACACAGAGATTTTTTCTGCACAATCCTTCCCTTAAAAATCCGCATTTTTCGAGTACTCTGACCGATGCGTAATTCTCTTCCTGGACAAATGCTTCCAGCCGGTGCAGTCCGAGATATTCATAGGCAACCTGGCAGATGGTATTTACCGCTTCTGTCGCATACCCCAGATTCTTTTTCCTGACCGCCATCTTATATCCCAGGATTCCGCTGCAATAGGGACTTCCTTTTATCTGCCCTACCGACACAGTGCCGATAATACTATCCGGTTCATTTTTTTCAAATATATAATATCTGAGATATCCTTTTTTCATGGATGCTTCATATTCATTCTGAAGAATATATTCCTGATAAAATCTGGTAAAATAAGCCGATGGTTTTTCTGCCTCATATCTTGAAAAATCATCCCTGTTTTCTTTCAGGAAGTCCAGTACCTGTTCCGCCCATTTTTTATTCAGCAGACGCAATATAAGCCTGTCTGTATACAGTTCTTTATACATCACTTTTCTTTTCCCTGCTTTTCTCTCTTAATTCTTTAAAAAACTGTTTTAACATCTGACTACATTCCTCTTCCAGAATTCCTTTTTCCATTTCCACCTGATGATTAAACTGAGGAACCTGAAGAAGGTTCAGAATTGAGCCTGCACAGCCCGCTTTCGGATTCATGCAGCCAATGTATACCTTTTTTATTCTCGACTGTACGATCGCCCCGGAGCACATCTGACACGGCTCTAAGGTAATGTACATTTCGCAGTCATCAAGCCGCCAGTCCCCCATCACTTTTGATGCTTTTTTGATGGCATTTAATTCCGCATGGCTTAATGTATTCTTATCCGTAATTCTCCTGTTGTATCCTCTTCCAACGATTTTGTCCTGATATACGATCACACAGCCGATTGGGACTTCGCCGATGGCATATGCTTTTTTTGCCTGCTTAATGGCTTCTTTCATGTATTTTTCTTCTCTGGTCATGCAAGTTTTCCTTTCAAAAAAGAAACTGATGCCTATCACATCAGTCTCTTTTACTATAATAATCTGTAATTATTAATTACTTATTTTCTGATACTTTAATTGTATCAACAGCTGCTGCTCCAACACCTCTTCCTCTTAACATATAGAGTCCGTCTAATTCTGTTGAACCATTCGCTGTTACATTTCCATTATACAGAACAGTTCCATTCTGATCTGTAATTGTAAGTGCAACTGTATTTCCTGTTGTAACAACAGCCTTTACTGTTACCCATGTATCGCTTGCAATCGTCACGGTCGCTTTACTGTTGTCGTTAATCGTATATACATTGGAATTTGCACTTGCTGCTAATTTTACCAGGTATCCTGCTGTAACTCCATTATTATTCTTAGCTGTCGCATCCGTTCCCGTAGTTGTGATTACAAACTGGGAAGCAGAACGGTTTGCAATGTTACCCGGTGTAATCTTGATATCTGTTTCGATTGTGTAATTTTCTGAAACCGCACAATCAATCGCAGAATATGCACCTCTGTTTCCTGATGCCGTTGTATCAGCCGCAAAGTTTACATAATTTCCATGGGAATCTCCATCATTCTTAATAGATAATGCACTTGCTGCACTTGCTGATGACCATGCACTGATATCAGTCTTATTATAGCCCTCATAGTATACATATTTTGATGTATCTATTGTTTCCGTTGGATATGCATAGCATACGATATTGCTGATCGTTCCGTCATACTGAAGGTTTGGCCACCAGTTACCCCAGCCGAGGTTTAATGTTGTAGCACTGGAATTTAACCACTTAAGGACATTTTTATATCCGTCAATCTTATTTCCACCCTTTGTTGTACCAGCATCAACATCTTCATTCGTATATGCTGTTTCACCATTCACACTTACCTTATAGCCTGTTGGAAGGAAGTCAATTCTTATATGAGCTCCTTTTCCTATATAGTCTTTCTGAAGTGCCCAGTCTGCCATGTTTGCATCATAATATCCGCCCAAAGCATTGTAACCCAGATAAGAACCGCCTGTGAAATACAGCTTTCCATTACCACTATCTGTAAATGATACGATATTGTCAAGTCTGTCCATTGTTCCTGTAAGTTCTACATCAAACTCAATGGCAGCTCCATTATAAATCTCAAGTCCGCTTGTATTTTCAGAATTAAACGGATTTGGAATTGCATAAGTTCCTTCTTTTGCATTTGTTAAATCAATTTTTTCGTTTGTATAATATTTTGCAATTACATATGGATCTGTGTCATTCTCTGGTGCTGCATTGACTGTTACATCATAGGACTTTGTCTGTGTATAACCATTGTTTTCAAATGTTGCAGTTAATGTAACTGTTGTGTCTTCCTTTGGTTTTGTTACTGTACCATCTGTTGCGATGACATCCGGATTGCTTGAAGTCCAGCTAATCTTTGTTCCAAAGATACCCTCTGTCGGAAGTGTTAAATCATCCATTGCGGTAGATGCTACAGTCAGCTTGTCTACAGCCATAACAGTTGCTCTCTTACCCTGTAACTGTTTGGAGAACCATACTTCTTTCTCATCGGTTCCAAGTAATGTCAGACACATGGTATCTTCGTCTGTTCCTTCGATAATCTGACGAACAGCCACACCCTTGTAGGTCTGGTTATTCATATTGATTGTAACATACGGTGTTCCTTCTGTCAGACTCCATGTTCCTGTATATTTTCCGGAAACTGTTCCATCACCGTTCAATGTTACTTCTACCGGAGATATATATTTCAGATTTGCATAATCAACATTCTGTTCATTAATGATTACATCATATGTTCCTGCAATCTTAGCTGCACTGTAACCATTTTCATTCAGGGTTTCACCTGAATAACAGTAAGGAGCTGCCACTAACCAGCCCTCTTCATTCATGAATAACTGATGTGTTTTTACATAATGTCCTTCTGTACCATCATTTGTTCTGGTATGATAGATAACATATGCTTTTCCATCACTGTCTACAAATGCTGAGTTATGTCCCTGTGCAACCTGGGCAACATCCATGGTATTCCATTTGTACTGTGTCATAAGACGTACACCTACAGTACCGCAGATATTGTTTGTTCCTGCTGTGTATCTTGCATCATCACCGGAATAATCCTTATATGGTCCTGTGATCTTGTCCGAGCGGAACACTCTCATGTTATATCCGCCGTTTGCAGCCAGTCCGCCATAACTCATGAAGAGATAGTAATAATCTCCTACCTTCTGGATATAAGATGCTTCACCGGAACAATGCTGTCCGCCTGCAATCTTTAATCCCTGATAGATATCGGATTCGTTATCAATGGTTGCATAGGTATAAGTATAATCTCTTAAACCTGTCTTGCCGTCCAGTTTTAACATATAGATACCGCCGAACCATGAACCATAAGTCATCCAGAGATTTCCGTCATCATCATATAATACACATGGATCGATTGCATTCATGCTGTATGTACGGTTGCCATTTCTGTTCTGCAGATATCTTGTCTTTGCTGCAGCATCAAAAGTTCCTGCTGCCTTGCTGTAATCCGTAAGAGCAGCCTCTTCTGCACTGGTAAATCCGGAATAAACAACCGGTCCTACATAAGTCCAGTTTCCATCCAGGCTGTCTGCGGTCAGAAGTACGATGGATGTATACCAGTTATCACCATTTACACTCATGTACATACACCACTATAAATACAACCATATTTTCATTTTTCAACCTCTATACCTCTCTCAAGTATAATATAATTTGTCTAAAAAATCAATTACATTTTATAAATTATACAGCAATATTACCATATTTTTTATGCTATACTTAATCCACAGGATGGCGGGAAAAATCAGGATCCTGTTCTTATCTGCTTGACAGCATTTTGAGATATACCCAGCCAGACACAAGGAAGGAGCTTATATGAATATAACAGTTTTTCACTTTATTGGTATTTTAATTACACTTATACTTGTTGCCGCTGTTGGGATCTATTCCGGAAGCAAAGTAAAAAATGCTTCTGATTTCACAAATGGCGGTGGAAAATCGGGCAGCCTGATGGTCTGTGGTGTCCTGATGGGCGGACTGATCAGCGGTCAGGCTACTATCGGCACTGCACAGCTTGCATTTTCATTCGGAATGTCAGCCTGGTGGTTCACACTCGGCATCGGCATCGGCTGCCTGATTCTTGCCCTGTTTTATGTACTTCCACTGAGAAGCAGCAGCCACGTTACACTTCTTCAGGTTATTTCTGATGAATACGGAGAAAGTGCCGAATATCTCGGTTCTGTTTTAAGCTCCGTCGGTATCTTTATCAGTATTATCGCACAGGTAATTGCCGCAAGTGCACTTCTGACCTCCATCACGCCACTCTCACTCCCACAGTCAGCACTTTTCTCCATTCTTCTTATGTCTGTCTATGTTATTTTCGGAGGAGCATGGGGTGCCGGTATGGGCGGTATTTTGAAACTGCTGCTGATGTATCTTTCCTGTGTTATCGGTTTTGTTTCTGTCATGTATTTATCCGGCGGTTTCTCCGGTCTGACATCTTCGCTGAACAGTGTCATGACGCAGACTTCGCTGTCCAGTCTGTATGATACAGTTTCTGATACTGACGTTTCAAAACGCTTTTTTAACATGATTGCCCGCGGGCCTTTTCACGATCTCGGCTCATGCCTGTCCCTGATCTTCGGAGTCTTATCAACCCAGACGTATGCACAGGCAATCTGGTCTGCGAAAAGCAACAAAGCGGCGAAAAAAGGTGCATTGCTTACTGCGGCGCTTACCCCGCCCATTGGCATTGCCTGCACTTTTATCGGACTGTTTATGCGGACTCACTACATTACCACTGCGGAACTGACAAGCCTTCAGGCTTCAAACCTTGCCATTCCGGAAGGATTAAAGGAACTCGCGTCTTCTTCCCAGGTATTTCCTGCCTTTGTAATTGACTATATGCCTTCCCTTATCGGCGGTTTTATCCTCGGTGCATTGCTTCTCGCCGTAATCGGAGGCGGCGCAGGTCTTTCCCTCGGAGTTGCAACCATACTGGTAAAAGATATTTTAAACAAATTTATTCATTATAAGGACCCGGATGCAGTCCGGGAAGTTATCACTACCAGAATTACCATTTTGTTTGTGCTGATTCTGGCAGCCCTGATGGCTATTATCCTGCCGGGTACGTTTATCAATGACTTCGGATTCCTTTCCATGGGATTACGCGGTACGGTTGTCCTTATTCCACTTACCTGTGCTCTCTTTCTGAAAGGAAAGATTCACCGCCATGCGATTCTGGTGTCCATGATTCTCGGCCCTGCTGCCGTGTTAGCCGGAAGATTTCTGCCGATGCCTTTTGATTCGCTGTTTCTGGGAATCGCCGTATGCCTGATCTGCTGTATGGCAGGGAGAAAAAAAGAAGCCGCTGTGCATTAGCACAACAGCTTCTTTTTCTATTACCACAATATTATTTTCCCGATTTCTTAGAATAAACCTGCACCATTATTGATTAATAAGAATAACGGAGCAAATACGAGAGATACGATTGTCATAAGTTTGATCAGGATGTTGATAGATGGACCTGATGTATCCTTGAACGGATCACCTACAGTATCACCTACAACGGCTGCCTTATGAGGTTCACTTCCCTTACCACCGTGAGCACCGCCCTCGATGTATTTCTTTGCATTATCCCATGCACCACCTGCATTTGCCATGAAGATAGCCATAAGAACACCTGTTACTAACGCACCGGCTAACATACCGCCAAGAGCGCCTGTACCGAAGATTACACCCATAACGATAGGTGCTGCTACTGCAATGATACCAGGAATGATCATTTCATGAAGTGCTGCTGCGGTAGAGATACCTACACACTTCTTGTAGTCCGGCTTGCTTGTTCCGGCAAGGATTCCTTTGTCTTCCCTGAACTGTCTTCTTACTTCTTCAATCATCTTGTAAGCTGCTTTTGATACAGATTCCATTGTGATTGCTGAGAAGATGAATGGGAGCATACCACCTACAAATAAACCAACGATAACCTTAGGATCAAGTAAGTCGATGGCATTTACACCTACTGCATTTGTAAAGGATACAAATAATGCAAGTGCTGTAAGTGCAGCAGAACCGATTGCAAATCCCTTACCGATAGCTGCTGTTGTATTTCCAACAGAGTCTAACTTATCTGTGATGTCACGGACACTTTCTTCCAGTCCGGACATTTCTGCGATACCACCTGCGTTATCAGCGATAGGACCATATGCATCTACTGCGATAGTGCTTCCGCTGGTTGCAAGCATACCAACTGCCGCAAGTGCGATACCGTAAAGACCATTTGCACCGCCGCCTGTTACAAAATATGCTACGATAATACCGATTGCAATAAAGATAATCGGAATAACGGTTGACTTCATACCTACTGCAAGACCTGAAATAATGTTTGTTGCAGCACCTGTTTCAGACTGTTCTGCAATCTTCTTTACAGAACCGTATTTGTCTGATGTAAAGATTTCTGTTGCCTGTCCGATGATAAATCCTACCACAAGACCTGCGATAATTGCTACTGCTTCATTAATTCTTCCAAACATTGTGTAGCTTAATACACAAGAAGCAATGATAACGATTACATATGCAATGTCACTTCCGAGGTTTAATGCTTTCTGAGGATCAGAACCATCTTTACCCTTAACGAAGAAGTTACCAATGATAGATGCCACGATACCGATTGCAGCAAGAATTAATGGGAAGAAAGCACCCTTTGTAGGATCTGCGCTGTATGCCAGGATACCAAGTGTGATAGCTGAAATGATAGAACCTACATAAGATTCAAAAAGGTCAGCACCCATACCTGCAACGTCACCTACGTTATCACCTACGTTATCAGCGATAACAGCCGGGTTTCTAGGATCATCTTCCGGAATACCTGCTTCTACCTTACCAACAAGGTCAGCACCTACGTCTGCTGCCTTTGTGTAAATGCCACCACCTACACGCGCAAATAATGCGATAGAGGATGCACCAAGGCTGTATCCGAATAAAATATCTGCATCTTTTGTAATCAGATAGATTATGCTTACACCGACAAGTCCAAGTCCTACTACGCAGAGACCCATAACGGAACCGCCCTTATAAGCTACGTCTAATGCACTGCTCATGCCGCCCTGTTTTGCAGCATTTGCTGTTCTTACGTTTGCATCTGTTGCTACGTTCATACCGATATATCCGGCAATGATTGAGAAAATAGCACCGATCAGGAAACAAACTGCTGTCATCCATCCTGTTGCAATACCATCAGAACCGGTAAATAAACCGATCAGTACAAATAAAACTACGATGAAGATGACAAGAATCTTATATTCAGCGAATAAGAATGCCTGAGCACCTTCTTTAATGGCACCTGAAATTTCTTTCATTCTGTCTGTGCCAATTTCTTTTTTCTTGATTACCTGTGTTAAAACGATCGCATATGCAAGTGCAATCACAGCAATCACAGGAACAAGCCAGATTAAATTTTCCATTTCTGCCTCCTTAAATACTTTTAAATGAGAAAATTTTTCGTATGCACATTCTGTACTTGCACACAATAACTTTCATACTATATCATTAAATAGAGTAAAATGTCAACTCAAACCACTTTTCTAATCAAAAAAATAGAAGTTTACACAAGTTTTTTTCAAAATTTTAATATTTATAAGGCATTTTTCATAGTTTTTATGATACAATCAAAGCAGGTAAAGACTTCTTTGCCGTACTCATGGTTTATATAATAGGAGGCTTATATGACAAACTGGCTAATCAAAACTTTCATCAGGGATGCAAATGCTCCCAATACCGCATATGGCAGAATGTTATACGGAAAATTATCCGGTTGGGTCGGTATTATCTGTAATTTTCTTCTGTTTACCGGAAAATTCATTGCCGGCAGTGTTTCCGGCAGTGTTTCTATCATGGCAGATGCGGTAAACAACCTATCCGATGCCTCGTCCAGCATTATCAGTCTGCTCGGCTTCAAACTGTCTTCCCGTCCGGCAGATGAGGAACACCCCTTTGGACACGGACGTTACGAATACCTCTCCGGACTGATGGTATCGGTGCTGATTATGGTAATCGGTGTCGAACTGTTAAAGAGCAGTTTTGAAAAAATACTCCATCCGGCCCCGGTTGAATTTAACGTATTAATTGCCGTAATTCTGATTGCTTCCATCCTAATCAAATTATGGATGGCATTATTTAACCAAAAAACAGGAGAGCTTATCCACTCCCAGACATTGATTGCAACCGCCACCGACAGCCGCAATGACGTAATCAGTACACTGGCGGTTCTTACAGCCGCCGTTATCTCACACCTGTCATCCCTTAACCTGGATGGCTTTATGGGGCTTGCCGTAGCAATCTTTATTCTCTACAGCGGCTTTGGACTGATTAAAGATACTTTAGATCCCCTGCTTGGCAAAGCTCCGGATCCGGAACTTGTAGAATCCATACGTGAGAAAATCCTCAGCTATCCGGGAGTCCTCGGCACCCATGACCTCATGGTCCACGACTATGGTCCGGGCAGACAGTTTGCCAGTGTCCATGTGGAAATGGCTGCGGAACAGAATGTTCTGGAATGTCATGATATTATTGATACGATAGAACGTGATTTTAAGAAAAACTTTAATTTACATATGATTATACATTATGATCCGGTTGTAACCAATGACCCGGCTGCCAGAGATCTCCGCCGCTGGATTTCGGACGAAGTGAAAAAAATCGATCCCGGTCTTAGTATCCATGATTTGCGTGTTGTTCCCGGAAGCACTCATACCAATGTTATTTTTGACTGTGTCGTTCCACACAATCTCAGTGTCAGTGCATCCGAAATCACAAGGAGAATCACAAAAACGGTTGCAGATAAATATCCGGGGTATGTCTGTGTTATTACCATAGATGCCAGTTTTGCTGCTATTCCAAAATAACCAGTCTTATACTTCATCCTCTGTCAGGAATTCAAGCAGTTTAAAAGCACATAAAAATTCCAGTTTTACATCCGCATCGCTTAATTTTTTTCCTGTCAGCTCTTCTATTTTATTTATCCTGCTGATCAGGGTATTGCGATGTATAAACAGCTTTTTTGCCGTAACCGTCATATTATTATTATTTTCCAGATAAGTTTTCACTGTCAGCAGATATTCGGTCATATTGATCTTATCCGACTGAATAAGCTTCCCGAATATCCTGCTGCAGTAACTGTCTCTTATACACATCTCCGAGCCCACGAGACTACGC
>ERZ1027237.945-NODE-945-length-14555-cov-7.151931_pt1 | contig 14555 bp, 16 predicted proteins | sample MGYA00519264_ERZ1027237 | MGnify/ENA primary metagenome ERZ1027237 (study PRJEB26926, sample SAMN06164640) | human gut metagenome | biome: ENVO:00009003; feature: ENVO:2100002; material: ENVO:00002003 | host: Homo sapiens | place: USA | collected 2012 ...
GCCCATCGAGGTGTTCCACTCTATTTTTGCATGGCTCGTAGCTATGCTAACTTTCTAGTTATTTCCGGCCCGGGCGCAGATTTTCCAGCACTTCATCCGGCACATACAGCTTGCCCCAGCCGGTGCCGAGGTCGATCTTGGGCTTATTGGCACCGTGGAAGTCGGAGCCGCCGCTGATCTTCAGATCGTATTTGGAGGCAAGACCCCGGATCTGTCGTTCTTCAGCAGTGTTGTAGGTGCTGTAGATGGCTTCGATACCCACGAGGCCGATGCTCTTTAATTCTGCCACGAGATTATCCAATCGCTCGTCGCTCATATGGTAGAGGATCGGGTGCGCCAGCACGGGAACGCCGCCGGCACCGAGGATCAGCTCCACCGCCTGAGCGGGGGTCACCTTTTCTCTCGGAACGAAACAGGGACAGTGGTCGCCCACATAGCGGTCAAATGCTTCCTTCATGCTCTGGATATAGCCGTGGGAGAGCAGATACCTTGCAAAATGCGCCCTGGTGATAACTGCACCGGGGAATTCTGCCAGAAGTGCTTCATAGGTGATATCAATGTCATGTTCTCGAAGGAGTGCGCACATTTTCTCGTTGCGGTTCTCCCGGGAATGGATGAAATCCTCCAGGTAATGAGCAAAATCCGGCTGGTGGTAATCAATGAAAAGTCCCACCATGTGGATATCTTTTCCCTGGTATTCTGTGGAAAGTTCTATACCGGGGATGACTTCCGGCACCTGAGGCGCGGGAGCGTCAGCCGGGGATCCTTCCGCATACCGGATCGCCCGGTCCAATCCGTTTACGGTATCATGATCTGTGAGGGCGAAGGCACGCAGTCCCTTTTCCATCGCGTAATCGACTAATTCCTCCGGGGTGAAAGTGCCATCGGAGCAGGTGGAGTGTACATGTAAATCTACCATAATAGTAAAGCTCCTTTCAAAAAATGGACGTCGGCATTACCGGCATCCATTTTATTGTCTTAGTTCTCGTCGTCCTCGGTCTGTGCAGTGAATACAGTACGCTTTCTTGCCATTTCATCGCTTGCCAGATACTCATCGTAGGTAGTGATCTTGTCTACCAGGCTGCCGTTTGGCAGGATCTCGATGATACGGTTGGCGGTGGTCTGTACGAACTGGTGGTCATGGCAGGAGAACAGTGCCACACCGGGGAACTTGATCAGACCGTTGTTCAGTGCGGTGATGGACTCCATGTCCAGATGGTTCGTGGGCTCATCCAGGATCAGGCAGTTGGCACCGCTGATCATCATCTTGGACAGCAGGCAGCGCACCTTCTCACCACCGGAGAGAATACGAACCTTCTTCACACCGTCTTCACCGGCGAACAGCATACGTCCCAGGAAACCACGTACATAAGTGGCATCCTTCACGGGAGAGTAACCGGTCAGCCAGTCGGCGATGGTCATATCATTGTCGAACTCTGCGGTATTGTCCTTCGGGAAGTAGGACTGGGAAGTGGTAACACCCCACTTGTAGGTTCCCTCGTCCGGCTCCATTTCCCCGGCCAGGATCTGGAACAGAGTAGTCTTCGCCAGCTCGCAGCTACCTACGAAAGCCACCTTGTCTTCACGGCCCAGAGTGAAGGAAATGTCATCCAGCACCTTTTCACCGTTGATGGTCTTGGACAGATGCTCCACAGCCAGTACCTCGTTACCGATCTCACGCTCGGGACGGAAGTCAATATAAGGATATTTTCTGCTGGAAGGCTTAATATCATCCAGCTCAATTTTTTCCAGTGCACGTTTTCTGGAAGTAGCCTGCTTGGACTTGGAAGCATTTGCGGAGAAACGGGAGATAAACTCCTGCAGTTCCTTGATCTTTTCTTCCTTTTTCTTGTTGGCTTCCTTCATCTGCTTGATCAGCAGCTGGCTGGACTCGTACCAGAAGTCGTAGTTACCGGCATACAGCTGGATCTTGCCGTAGTCGATGTCGGCGATCTGGGTACATACCTTGTTCAGGAAGTAACGGTCATGGGATACTACGATAACGGTATTCTCGAAATCAATCAGGAAGTCTTCCAACCATGCGATCGCATCCAGATCCAGATGGTTGGTCGGCTCATCCAGCAGCAGAATGTCGGGGTTACCGAACAGTGCTTTGGCTAACAGGACCTTCACCTTCAGGCTGCCGTCTAAATCCTTCATGAGAGAGTAGTGGAACTCGGTGCCGATGCCCAGACCGTTTAACAGCATGGCGGCATTGGACTCTGCTTCCCAACCGTCCATCTCGGCGAATTCAGCTTCCAGTTCGCTGGCACGGATACCGTCCTCGTCACTGAAATCTTCCTTGGCATAGATGGCATCCTTTTCCTTCATGATCTGGAAGAGACGTTCGTTACCCATGATAACGGTATCCATAACCACGTTGTCATCGTATTTGAAATGATCCTGTTCCAACACGGAGAGACGCTGACCGGGGGTGATGACGATATCACCTTTGGTAGTGTCCAGCTGACCGGACAGAATCTTTAAAAAGGTGGATTTACCGGCACCGTTGGCTCCGATGAGTCCGTAGCAGTTGCCCTCGGTAAACTTGATGTTTACATCTTCGAATAAGGCTTTTTTGCCTACACGTAATGTTACATTATTTGCTTGTATCATTGTAAACCCTCTATTTCTCTATATTTTCTATCATTAGACATACATTTTTCATTATACATAAAAACTCAGGATTTTCAAGGAAAAATAACCACCGTACACAAATTATACACAAGATGCGATTTTGACAGCAGCCGGTGGCCCTGGGTGGGGGGTGTATTTCCGGGCGAGCCGCCACCAACTCACCCCAGTAAATTTTCCAAAAATAAAAAAGGCGATTCGGTCAGAATTTGATTGAAAGAGATACTAATAGATGATAATATAGACACATGGGAAAACCAGAGAGCCGGGCGGCTTACCCTCTTTTTCGGAGGGGCTAACCCTCCAGACGAAAGAAAGGAGGGCGTTGCCGATGTATGTTACATACTCTGATTTAATTCAGATTGGAATATTCATTTGCGCCCTTGTTGGATTGTGTTACACGATTTTCAAGGGAAAACGAAAATAGCCGCCATTACTCGCAATAATGACGGCTGTTGTAAAACAGATTCTTAATTGTTGAGGGTGAGCCGCTTCTCTGGCTTTCCCTTTTTCTATGTTCAATATAACACGTAGGCATATTTTTTTCAAGGTAAAATATCGGTGTTGACGATAAATTATTGATAATGATGTATAAATTATATAAAATATAGTCATATAAAGCAAAGAGCCATGAGCCGGGTGTATATCATCCGGCTTTTTTCTGTTTATGGAGGTGCCAGGATGAAGGCAAACAAAGCAAAAATAATTGATCTGATGTGTGAAAAGAATTTGACACAGTCGCAGCTTGCAAGGAGATGCGGTGCGCGTAATTCCACAATAACAGCAATTTTGAGAGGTCAGAGAGAGCCAACAATAAAAACCATCAATAAGATTGCTATGTGTTTAGAGTGTAGCCCTAGCGAGCTTGTGGAGGTGTAGAGATGCATAATGTAAAGCACAAACTCGCCATATATGGCAAAATGTACGGTCATACATTGCCGACAGCGGAAAAGATGGAGAACGCCGGGGCGGTTGCGGATATGGTAACGGTAGCCTATAACACAGGTGTAATTGATGCTAAAGAGAACACTAACAGATTGGCGGATCTTGAAAAGATTGTGATAGACGGATACAACACGCCGGGAGAGTTTCAAAACTGGCTTGTTGATTCTATAAGAAAAGCCCACAAAATAGGCTACGAGGAAAGGAGAAAAGAAAAATGATTGCTATTATTTGTACAACAATCGTATGTGTAACGGCGTTTTTATGTGTTGCTGTTATCGTAGGATCTAAGAAATAATTGACGAATGCAGAGCCGCGTAGAGCCGAGAGAAAATCCCGGCTCTTTTTTAGTGCCGGAAAACGGAAGGCGGTGTTAAGCGTGGCGGATAAAGTGGATAGTATCACCCTTGAAATCGAAGCAACAACGCAAAAGGCAGATAAAGGGATAGATAAGACTATAGAGAGCCTGAAAGCTATGAAAACGGCTTTGAATGGCATCAATACAAAGAAATTACGGCAGGAAATGGAAAGCTTTGAGGACTTCCAGAAGAAACTGCAAACAGTGTTTTCTAATATTAAAGTATCAGGAAACACAGAAGAACTAAGAAAGCAGATCACACAGGCAGAGGCCCGGCTTGATACATTGTTAAGCAAAGAAAATAAGCTCAAAACAGTATCAGGAATTGATGAAAATTCAAAACAGTATAGAAACTTGCAATATGATATTGCGGACGTGTGCAATACTTTAGATCAGTTATATGCGGCTATGGATAAAGTAAATGCACAAAAGCCGCTTAATTTCTGGGAAAAACCAAACTGGGCGGAGAATCTGCAGAACTACGGCACAACAGACGAAAGCATTATAAAATCTCGGCTTGGATCTGTCGAGGATGTGGAAAAAGTCGAAAGTGTGGCGACATATGCAGCAAATAATATAAAACAGTCATTTGCGGAGACAGCACAGACCGAGACAGAAGCAGCGCAGAATGTCCAGAAACTGGGCGGAAAGATGCAGACGCTAAAAGGCATAGCCGAACAGTTAAAGACGGCTTTTTCTGGCATTCGTGAAAAAATCTCGCTTGGATCTGGTGCGGAGAAGTTCAACGCAGATATGCAGGACCTCATAGATGGCATGAATCAGGCAAAGCACACCATGAAGCAGATGGAGAGCGGCGCAAAGGCTTTTGATTCTACTGCATACGAGAGGGCGGCTCAGGAATTGGCGGAAGCATCGGAGCAGATGCGAAATTATAAAAACTCTTTGACCGGTGCAACAGAGCAGACAAGCCGCCTAAAAACAGTAATTTCTGGAATTGGTGGAGTAGTAAAGGGAGCTTTTGCAAAATTGGGTTCTATTGGTTCAGGGGTTATTGTAGCGTGTAAGAAAGCCGCCGGAGCATTGAGGAGCCTAAAATCCCAGATTCCCAAACTTGGCGCAGCATTTAACGGACTTGGTAAGAAAATAAGGAGCGTAACACGCTTATTTGCATTTATGGTATTACGCCGGGCAATTACGGCATTATTAAACACCATGAAGCAGGGCTTTGACACACTGGCGCAGTATTCGGAGGCAAAGGGTGCAGAGTTCAATAAAAATATTTCTGCTATGCAGTCTGGGTTGAAACAGCTTGGAAATAGCATAATTGCAGCATTTGAGCCGCTTATAAATGCCGTTACCCCTATTATTAACGCTTTTATATCAAAACTGATTGAAGCAACGAACGCCATCGGTCAATTTTTCGCTGCATTAACAGGAAAGTCAACATTTACTCATGCAAAAAAGGTTGTAGGAAATTATGCGGAAAGTCTGGACAAAGCAACAGCGAGCACAAAGAAACTTGCAACGGCTACAGCCGGAATTGATGAGTTAAATATATTACAGGACAACAACAACGATAACGGCGGCGGATCTGGTGCAACTAATCCGGCGGACTCTTTCGAGACTGAGAAAGTCGGAGACAAGTTTGCAAATCTCGCGCAGATGATAAAGGACGCATGGGGAAAGGCGGATTTTTCAGAAATTGGCGCGATGGTGGCGGAAAAGATCAACGCAGCATTAGAGGGCATAGACTGGGCGAAAATCAAAGAAACATCAAAGAAGATAGCGCAGAGTATAGGAACATTTATAAATGGCTTTGTAGGGGCGTTAGATTGGTCTCTGGTAGGTTCTACTATTGGCGAGGGTATCAATACCGCCCTGATATTTGCAAATACTCTTTTAATAACAATAGATTGGGGAATGATAGGGCGATCACTTGCAACCGGCTTAAATTCCGCCGTAAATGTGATAGACTGGCCGGCGGTTGGCTCTTTGGTGTGTAATGGGTTCAATTCTATTATTGATCTGCTTTATGATTTTGTGTCAACTTTTGACTTTACAAATTTAGGGGAGAGTATTGGAACCGCCATAACAACGGCAATAAAAGGCATTAAGTGGAGCAAAGGCGGCGCAACTATTGGTTTGAGCATGTCCGGGTTGCTTGACACATTTATCGCATTTGTAGACACAACAGATTTTGCACAGATTGGACAGTCGATAGTGAATGCTGTTGGCGGATTCTTTGAAAATTTGTCATGGGGATCTATTGGAGAATCGTTATCAGGTGCATTTAAAGCGCTACTTGATTTTATTAGTGGCACTGTTTCCGGTGTTAGCTGGGATAAAGTACCAAAATATATTATTGACGCTATCAAGGATTTTTTCACAGGTTTTGACTGGTCCGGTGTCTCTGAGAGCTTGGGAAAACTTCTCGGATCTGCTGTAAAAGGTGCGCTTGATTTAGTCGGCAGTATCTGGGATATGTTAAAAAAATCCTGGGGGAATTTGTCCGATTATTTCAATGTATACATTCAGAACGCGGGCGAGGACATTATCGCCGGGTTATGGAATGGAATCAAAAACGCACTGAAAAATTGCGGTACATGGATAAAAAACAATCTGTTTCAGCCTTTTATTGATGGATTCAAAACCGCATTTCAAATACACAGCCCATCACGAGAAATGCAGACAATGGGAGGCTATATTGTCGAGGGGTTAATATCTGGGATTTCCGGCAAATTCTCAGGTTGTCAAGCCAAAGTTTTAGAATGGGCTGGTAAAATCAAAGATTGGTTTTCTGGTACATCATTCGGGAAAATATGTAAATCAACATGGGAAACATACGGGCAAAATATCATAGGCGGTTTTAAAGATAAAATAGGCGGTGCATATTCAACTACAAAAGACAATATTTCTGCATGGGCTGAGAATGTCAAAAAGTGGTTTAGTGGTACTTCTTTCGGCGCAATCAATAAAGATACATGGATCACTTACGCAAATGATGTCATATCAGGATTTAGAACAAAAATCGGAAACACATATACTTCAACTAGAGACAATATTTCTGCATGGGCGGCAGATATAAAGAGTTACTTCTCTGGTAGTTCACATGGCGCAGTTAATAGCACGACATTTTCAACTTATGCGCATAATATCATAAACGGATTTAAAGGAAAAATTTCTACATCCTATAGCGATTGTCAAAGCAGTATAACAACATGGGCCTCTAATGTGAAAACGTGGTTTTCGGATACGGCGAGTGCGTCGGCTTTCCGGGGATTTGCGAAAAATATTATTGATGGATTTGCTAACGGTATAAACAGTTTTTATAAAGATTGTGAGAATGCTGTGAAATCATGGGCGGGTAAGGTCTCCGACTGGTTCAAAGAAAAACTTGATATAAACAGCCCCTCTAAAGTGTTTGAGCAATTCGGATTTTATACGGTTCAGGGATTTAACAAGGGCATTGATACTGCAGGAGAAAGCACGAAAAAAGCTGTTTCTGGATGGCTTGCACCTTTTGACAATGTTTCTATAAATCCGAGGTTGTCAATCAATGACGCAGCGTTAAAAGATTACTGGGTAAATTATGGAGAAGATTTCAACCGTGATATAAGTGTGCAGCGGGTACACACATAACAGCATAAGCGGAGCCGTACAAGCTGCAATCGTGGCGGATAATCCATTGACAGCAGCATTTAAGGAAATCGCAGAAACTGTTATAGTTCCGGCAATTCAGAACGTAGAAACACAGGCAAAGCGGCAGGCAGATAAAAACGAGCAGACTATTGTAGAAATCGGAGGACGGACGATAACGAACGCAGTACGCGAACAGAAGAGCCGCAACGGTTTTTCTTTCCAACCAACATAATTTATTATGTCATTGGTAATATTGTACAACAACAAAAACGAACACACGTTTACAAAAATAATAGTCGTTAGGCTACAAATATAAAACCATTTATGTGAGCTGGGGTTCGTTTATTTTTAATCACACGCTAATTTTATAGGTAAATATGCTGAAAATCCTTTTTTGCTCTTTTTTATATTGAACAATATGAGTTCATATTGTAGAATATAAAACGTAAACAAAATATAGTTAGCCACATGGTCAATCATGGAAATAGTTCGTAGGGTTTTGTTATTACCTTGGGGTAACTATGCGTGATTGAGTCCAGGATGTCTAAAGGATAATCGGACACGGTGCAAGGTATTCACAATAATACTTTTGTATCGTGTCTTTTTTGTTTGGCTAAAAAGAAAGGAGATAGGCATGAACAAATCAACAATTAAAACTGTAGAAAATTCACCATGGAGGCGGGCGGCGGAAGCAATGGCATATTTTCAAATTGGCAGAAATCAGCTTGACAAGTTGGCGGAGACAGCGGGGGCAAAATATCGATTAGCTCCGAAATGCGTGGTCTATGACATTCCAAGAATTGAAAAATATTTGCGTGACGAATTGTAACGATTGCATTACACAGCATTACACTGTATGGAAAATGTAATGGTTAGAGTTCATCACCAGAAAGGAGGAGCGATGGGAGCAAAGCGGTACTTCTGGTTAAAGCTCATGGGTGATTTTTTTGACAAAACAGAAATCAGACTTATCGAAAAAGCACCAAACGGAAAGGAACTAGTACTTCTTTATCTTAAATTATTGTGTAGATCAATAGAATCTGATGGGTATTTACTTTTTAATGGGAGACCCTACAGCGAAGAAATTATAGCAATGATAACGGATACCTCTCAGGAGATTGTAAAGATGGGTATTTCTTTATTTGAACAATACGGACTTATTGAACGAAAAGAAAATACATTCTTCATGCCGCAAATAGTGGATATGATGGCATCAGAAACCCATTGGGCGGAGTTGAAAAGAAAGCAGAGAGAAAGACAAACAGCGCAAGAATTGGACAATGTCCAAGGGTGTCCAAATGCGTCCAACGAATGTCAAGACAATGTCCCCTTATTAAGAGATAGAGAAGAGAGAGATATAGAGAAAGATATAAAACCAGAGAAAAAGAAGAGAAAAGAAGAAAACAGCCTGCAGATTTATGAAAGACTTTACCATGATTACGAATTATCTGAAATGTTATCAGAAAAAATGAAAGATTGGGTAACTTACAAGATGGAACGTAAGGAGGCATATAAAGAAACCGGTATAAAATCGCTTATTTCACAAGTGTGCAAGCAATCCGAGCAATACGGAGATGAAAAAGTGTGCAATCTGATAGATGAATGCATGGCGAATGGATGGAAAGGGATTATCTGGGATAAGTTAATCCTGAAACCTCCCACAAAAGAAGAATTGCTACTTAACAGAGTCAATGCAGTAGACACATGGGTATAGAGAGGAGGGCATATGATGGAATTTGACGAAATTATGAACTACATTTCTGAACATGGCGAACCGCCAGAGGATAACTTACATTATATTTCGGTTGATCCACTTTGTCTTGATGCTATTTTAGAAAATTGTATTTTGTTCACTGTAGAAGTACACAAGAATTATACAGAAATGCTTTTCAGGCACATCAATAATGTTGACTGGTACTGTATGCGCATCATGGGTGCAAATTCTTTTAAAATGGCACGTTTTGCGGTACAACCTAACGGTGCAACGCAGTTTGCATTACAGGGCGAGAAATGGACGGATAAATAGTACAGGTTTTAACTGGGAACCACGGCGGAGGTGCTAAGGTTCCCAGACAAATAACGCTACGGCAGAGAGGAGGCGAAAAGGATGGCGAAAGGAAACCCAAACAGCAATTACCCGGCGGCGAAACTGTCACAGATTCCAAAGATAGGGGAATATATAAAACGGTTCGATGAGCTTATGGAGCTGCCACCATGCAAGAAGTGCGACCCGGAGGGAATAAAAGAGCGTATTGGGTTGATGTTTAAATACTGCGAAGAGAACGACCGCCGCCCAACGGTGGAATTATTAAGCGTATTCGTTGGTGTGTCTCGTACTACTCTATGGCAATGGGAACAGGACGAACACAGCGAAGCGGGGAGAATTGTTGCACGTGCAAAGGCAGCAATAAATGCAATTATCACAGAGATAGAGGAAAAAAGAATGATGGAAGATGAGCAGGACGATGTACAGATTAAATACGGCAGTGCAGGAAAAGCCGCGCTTGAAGCCATAGGACGCAAACACTAATATATGCGCGTGAGCACGTGAAATGGTTCTATTTTCGATTTTAATGCTTTTGACGGTAAAAATACACGATAAAGCACAAAGAGAGCCTTAAAATCGAAATTAGAGCGTTACAGAGGGCAAAGAAAAACACCCGGTTGTTACTTTGCCGGGTGTTAGCTCTCCTGATGATTTGAAACATAATCACGTAAAATGATATTTATTAGATTGTTGAATGATCGAGACTGTGAAACAGCAATTTTTTCAAGTTCTTTTTTCAAATCGTCCGGGATTCTAATACTTGTCGGTTTTACTTTGTTCGTGCTATCACTCATTTTTAGACCTCCATAAGTGAAGAGTACCACAAAATACAAGTAAATACAAGTGAAATTATATTGACTACAAAAAGAAATGATGTTATAATGACTACATAGTAGTTGGAATAACTACAAATAAACAGTAGAAAGGAGAAAACAACACAATGAAAACATTACCAACTTACGAGGAAAGAAACAAAGATTTTGAGAGTGGGAAATTAAACGAATCCAAGGAAATATATAATATGCTTGGAAGAGCTGGACACCACAACCACTTAGCGGATGAATGGGAATGGCTGATTTTCTGCCTTGAAAACGCAGAACTCAAAGAAAAATACGGTCTCAACTCAATAGAAGATGTTATTGAGTTTATGAACTATCGTGAAAAAGACGTATGTCTCAATTATTGCGATATGGTTCCCGGATTTACCAAGGCAAAGAACGGCGAGTTTGTAAAAAACTAAAAAACAGAAAAAAGAACGGCACCCCACAACCTACCAAGCCAAGGGGAGCCGTTCCGAAAGCTGATGATGAAACTCACCGACATTTTTATTTTATGTTGTGTGAGCTTCCTTGTCAAGAAACAGAAAAAGGAGGCGTGTAAAATGATTACTATTGTAACAGATCTGGAAAACTGCGCAGGAATGCAGCCGGAAATTATGCCGGGTGATACTATATGTATTGATCCCGGTGAGAGAACCGGAGAAAACGGTATATATGTAATTGAATACAAAGGAAATCAAAAATTTTGCAGACTTACAACAACCGCTTGCGGTAAATGGTTAATTTTTTCTAATCCGGTGCACCGGGCGGAATTCGTACCGGTGGAAGAACTGGAAATGTTGAAGATATTTGGAAAGGTAATAAAACAGGTTAGAGAATATTAACCACATGGATAACACCACCCGGAAAGATTCGATGTATGCTCGTCTGAACACAAAATACAATAACCGGAGGGTAATACCATGATCGTATTAACAATCAAACCAAGAAAAAAGAGATTTAGAGACTTTTTTATTAAGCCTGAACCACAAAGACATTTTTTTAATTATGAATTTCCCAAGGAGGCAAAGACTACCAATGAGCCAACAAATCGGGATGCATGAAGCTTATAGAATCGCCAGGAGTTGCGGCTATAAAAAAGATCAACCGGTAAGTTATCAAGTCATGACTGCTATTGTGGCTAGTGCTTACCAAAAAGGCAAAGAAGAGGCAGGCAAAAAGTCTCACAGTTGAAGAAAGGGGCGGCGCGTCTTTTGGCGTGTTGCCCTTTTTCTGTAGAAAGGCGGTTTTGTATATGGTAAAAGGAGCGCAGACCATAGCACAATATAAAATTATGCGATGGATAGAAGAACACTTTACAGACGTTGAAATAAAGCCACAGAAAGCCGATAGCGTGAAAATAACGGATAGTGTGGGCGGATGTATGATAATTACAATAAACGCCGCAGGTGACGTTATAGACGCACTCAGCGGCGAAATATTAGACAGAGAGGGGGCGCAATGATATGGCGAAAGGGTTAGACGGAAAGAAACTACCGGCGGGCATTACCCAGAGAACAAACGGTTTATATATGGGGCGTGTAACCTATCACGGAACCAGTCACACGCTTTATGATCGTAATCTTACAGAACTAAAAAAGAAAATGGTTGATTTGCGTTATACTTTGGAACATGGAACATTTGTAAAAGAAAGTAAATTGACCTTTGATGATTGGTTTGATGAATGGATTACAACATACAAACAAAATACAGTAAAGCAAGGCACTGTTGAGAGTTATAAAAAACATTATTCGGCATATCTAAAAAAACCACTTGGAAAATTGAAACTGGCAGATATTAGAGCGGAACACCTGCAAAAAGTGTTGAATACTATGAGCAAAGAGGGATATGCAGACGATACAATAATGTTGACATATTGCGTGCTATCTGGTGCATTTAAGCAGGCGTATAAAAACGAATTGATCGCAAAGACCCCTTTTTCACTCATTACCAGACCAAAAGGAAAAGCAAAAAAAGAAAGAGTTGTGTTCACTAAAGAACAACAAGAAATATATATGCAGTATGCAGAAAAATCTTATTTGTGTAATCTTTTTCAACTGGCAATATGCACGGGAATGCGTAACGGCGAATTAGGCGGGCTACTATGGTCTGATGTAGATTTTAAGAACAAAGTTATTCATATACAACATACACTTGTACCAAGTGAGGGCGGAGGATGGCGAAACGATACACCAAAGACCAGAACAAGCAAGAGAGACATCCCAATGATTGGCAAAGCGTACGACATACTAAAGCGGCAGGAAAAACGATACAAGGAAAGCAAAGGGAATGTTACAAAGATCAATAATGATGATTTTGTTTTTTCTGTAATGGGTGAGCCAATCAGCAGGAAACGCATAACCCACGAAATAGGAGTAATGCTTGAAAATATGGAAAATGACGGCGTTAAATTCCCCTATTTTACATTGCATACAACGCGACACACATTCGCTACAAGATGCATAGAAAGCGGCATGAATCCGCAGGTGTTAAAAGTAATATTAGGCCACGCCACATTATCAATGACGATGGATCTATACAGCCATGTACTGCCAGACACCAAGGCGGAGCAAATGGCAAAGGTTGCAAACGCATTTTAAGGAACTAAGGAACAAAGAAAGGGAGGAGCCGACACACTGGCAACCCTCCCTTTTTTGTACTCAATCATACACAAATCATACACAAATTTCTATAAAAAAATACAAGACAATATAAAATCATTTCCTTATTATATTCAGCAAATACGAGACATTATAACACACAATAAAACATAACTATTTCAACTTGATGTTGACATCTTCGAATAATGCTTTCTTACCCACACGGTAAGTTACGTTGTTTGCACTGATCATTCTAAAAACCTCTTCTTATTTATATGCGTTACAAAGTCACTTCTTCCATTATACATAAAAGTCCACATATTTCAAGGAGAAAGTGTGATATTTCAGCGTTTTCTCGGGCGGTGGACCAGCCAGTGTGCCATGCTGGAACGACTTACGTCACTTCGTGGTGGCTGATGCTTCGAAACAGGCGCCCAATGCAAAAGCAGTTCCGGAAAGAAAATTTACCTCAATTTTACCCCCGAAGATTGCGAGAAGCATTCTCCTTTGATAGAATAGAACTATCAACTTGGGAGGTTTTCTTATGGAGACAAAATTAAATTACAAAAGAACGTTTCTGATCGGACTGGCTTTTCTTAGCATCTGTTCTTTCTGGCAGATGTATGACAACATTATCCCGCTGATCCTGCAGAACACCTATCATCTGGGAGAGACTATGACGGGAGCGGTCATGGCACTGGACAATGTGCTGGCCATCTTCCTGCTGCCGGTGTGCGGTATGCTGTCAGACAAGGTACATACGAAGCTTGGCAGAAGAATGCCATTTATCGTGGTGGGGACGATCCTGGCAGTGATCTTCATGATGATGTTGCCGATGATCGATAATGCGGAGAAGGCAAGATGGGCCACCGGAGGGTCCTTCAGTAACCAGGTGTTCTTTTTAGGGGTGCTGTTCCTCACGCTGGTGTCCATGGGACTGTACCGTTCTCCGGCGGTAGCACTGATGCCGGATGTGACGCCGAACCATCTGCGCAGCCGCGCCAATGCGGTGATCAACCTTATGGGAGCCGTAGGCGGTGTCTATGCCCTGATCATGATCAAGGTACTGGTGGGCAAAGGGGAAACACCGGATTACCTGCCGCTGTTTGCCAGCATTGCTGCAGTCATGGCTATTGCAGTGGGAATCCTCGTGATCACCATCCGGGAAAATAAGCTGCGGGAAGAAGTGGAAAAGGCAGAAGCCGCAAACGCAGACACCATAGAAGAAAAAGCGATGGCCGAAGGCGTGGAAGCTGCCGGAGAGATCGAGGCAGTGGGAGACACCGGAGAGGCAAAAGCTTTCGAGGAAAAACAGAAGACGGCAAAGACCGAAAGCGCCAAGGACATGCCGAAGGATGTGAAGCGCAGTATGTACTTCATGCTGGCATCCATCTTCTTATGGTTCACCGCTTATAATGCCGTGACCACAGCATTTTCCCGTTATACGAAAGTAGTATGGAAGATGGAGGGCGGAAGCTTCGCCAACTGTCTGATGGTAGCGACGGTAGCTGCTATTCTGAGCTATATTCCCATTGGAAACATCTCTGCGAAGATCG
>ERZ1027237.946-NODE-946-length-14554-cov-8.976343_pt1 | contig 14554 bp, 11 predicted proteins | sample MGYA00519264_ERZ1027237 | MGnify/ENA primary metagenome ERZ1027237 (study PRJEB26926, sample SAMN06164640) | human gut metagenome | biome: ENVO:00009003; feature: ENVO:2100002; material: ENVO:00002003 | host: Homo sapiens | place: USA | collected 2012 ...
GCTTGCTGTTGTTTTATATAGCGGAGTGGAGCAGTTGGTAGCTCATTAGGTTCATAACCCAGAAGGCGCAGGTTCAAGTCCTGCCTCCGCAACCAGAAAAGAAACCTCTCTTGTCTACCAAGACAAGAGAGGTTTCTTCTTGCTTTCAGGTCAAAATACAGGGCTAATAATAGAAAAAACGGGCTTTGGAGCGGTCGATTGGTTACTCCGAAGCCCGTTTTTTGCGTTCAGCAGCAAAAGAATACCGAAATCACTGTTGTACAAATAGAATTTCTTTGCTCTGCAAGCAACTACTAAATGTGTTTAGGGTATAGGACTTGAACCTGATGTTTGCGAAAAATCCAGTTCGAGTAATGATATAATTACGCATAAGCCTTGAAAAATCGGAAGTTTTGTGTTATACTTAATTAGTATTATTATACCCATTTCAAAGAGGAGGCACAGCATGGCTGCCAATATGCAAAAAATCAAGCTGCTAAAGCTTTATGAGCTGCTGCGTAAAGAGACGGATGAAACACATCCCATCTCCCGCGTCGAGCTCTGCAGACGGCTGAATGAGATGGGCATTTCCAGTAATGTCAGGACGCTGAGTTTGGATATCGAAGTGATGCAGAAAAATGGCTTCGAGATCATGAGCTACCTGAAGGATAAGGAAAAGTTCTACTATGTTCCGGAGCATGAGCTCACCGTGCCGGAAATAAAAATACTGATTGATGCGGTACAGGCAGCCAGCTTTATCACAGAGAAAAAAACGGCCGAGCTGATAGAAAAGGTTGCCGCTCTCGGTGGATCACATCAAGCTGAACTGCTAAAAGAAAACATGGTATGCTTCAACACCCGGAAGCACACCAACGAAGCCATTCTCTACACGGTGGACGGCATTGAGAATGCCATCATTCGCAGGAAGAAGATCGAATTCAACTACTTCCATTTGAATGAAAAGTCGGAGCGTGTATATGTCACCGCCAGCGATGGCAGCAAGAAGCGCTACTACGTGGAGCCGGTCGCGCTTATCTTCAATGAAGACAACTACTATCTGATGGCATACAGCAGCAAGCATCCGGACAGCACCGCCAACTATCGCATTGATCGCATGGATCATCTTACCGTTGTAGAAGAATCGGTAATATCGGATGAGGCTGTAGCCCGGATCGATGGCGTGGCAGAATATACGGAGCAGGTTTTCAAAATGTTCAGCGGTGAGCTGGAGGACGTTGTGATACAGTTCAGCAAGCAGCTTATCAGCCCCGTGTTTGATAAGTTTGGAGAAGACACACCTATGATGTCCGTGAACGACACCACCTGCGCGGCGACAGTACATGTGCAGATAAGCCCTCCCTTTTTTGGATGGCTGGCGCAGTTCGGGAACAGAATGCAGGTCATCTCCCCACCCAACATAATCGATCAGTACAAAGAACACATTAACAATATTGTCGGAGGAAACGCGGAATGATTACAGGAGCAGTTAAAAATAAGGTCGATAAGATCTGGACAGACATTTGGGCTGGCGGCATAGCAAATCCGCTGACTGTTATCGAGCAGCTTACATATCTCATGTTCATCCGTTCCCTCGACGAAAAGGAACTGGAGACCGAAGAATTTGAAACGATGACCGGCGAAAAGATGGCAAAGATTTTCCCCCAGTCTCCCGTCGGGCAATCAATGCGTTGGAGCAAGTTCAAAAACGATGATCCGCGCCAGATTTTCGACGTGATCTCCCAGCGTGTATTTCCTGCGATTAAAAGCATGAAGTACGGTCGTCTCCCTGATTTTAACGAAAAGGGTGAACTTGTAGAGATCGAAGACGAGCCCAGCAAAGCAGACGAAAGCACGACCGCTTTTGCACGGTATATGAGCAATGCAATGTTCATCATCCCCACCCCGCAGCTGCTTCAGAAAATAATCACGGGGCTGGACGACCTTTACGAACATGATATTGCAGAGTTGGATATGCAGGGCGACCTGTATGAGTACATGCTTGGCAAGCTGGCTACAGCAGGCCAGAACGGGCAGTTCCGCACTCCGAAACATATCCGAGAGATGATGGTCGAGTTGCTGCAGCCAACACCGGATGATACTATTTGCGATCCAGCATGCGGAACGGCTGGCTTCTTGGTTTCTGCGTCGGAGTACATCCGTCGCAACTATGAGGATACCATGACCTCCGAGCAATGGCAGCATTTTGCAGGCCCCGCATTTACGGGGTTTGATACGGACTACACCATGCTCCGCATTTCTGCTATGAACCTCATGCTGCACTCTATCAGCAATCCGGAGATTGATTATAAGGATAGCGTATCGAAGCAGAATCAGATTTCCGATCGCTTCACGATGTGCTTGGCAAATCCCCCGTTCAAGGGAACGATCGACGCAGAGAGCATCCACGATAATCTGAAAGCAGTAACAAACACGAAGAAAACCGAGCTTCTGTTTCTTGCTTTGTTCCTGCGGATGCTGAAAAAAGGCGGCCAGTGCGCCTGTATCGTTCCGGATGGTGTATTGTTCGGATCGTCCTCGGCACATAAATCCATTCGCAAAGAGCTCGTTGAGAACCACCAGCTCCGTGCCGTGATCTCAATGCCTTCCGGCGTATTCAAGCCATATGCAGGCGTTTCCACCGCTGTGCTGGTATTCACAAAGACCGGCGCGGGCGGTACCGACAAAGTATGGTTCTATGACATGAAGGCCGACGGCTTCAGCCTCGACGACAAGCGTTCCGAGATTGCGGATAACGATATCCCCGATATCATTCAGAGATTCCGCCACTTGGAGCAGGAAACCGCACGCGAGCGCACCGAGCAGAGCTTCTTCGTACCGAAACAGGAGATCGTAGACAATGGATATGACCTCTCTATTAACAAGTACAAAAAGACCGAGTATGTGGCTGTTGAGTATCCTCCTACGAGTGAAATACTTGACGAACTGGAAAAGCTGAATGAGCAAATTAATGCGGAAACAAAGGCATTACGTGCCCTGCTCGGTGAATGAGGAAGGAGGCACTCGCAAATTCGGATTTGTGGGGATGAAGGGATGAAAGTAAAACTTGAAGATGTCTGTGAGCGGGGTTCATCAAATCTAAAGCAATCGGATGTTGAGGGGAAGAACGGAGATTACGCGGTTTATGGAGCATCTGGTTACATTGGAAGTGTTGATTTTTACCATCAGGAACTACCATATGTGGCAGTTGTAAAAGATGGTGCAGGGATAGGTAGAACCGTACTACTTCCTGCGAAATCATCGGTCATTGGCACAATGCAGTATCTTCTACCAAAAAGGAATGTGCTGCCGGAATACCTTGGCTATGTCGTCAGGTACATGCATTTAGAAAAGTATTTCTCAGGGGCAACAATTCCACATATCTATTTCCGAGATTATAAAAACGAAGAGTTCAACTTAGTGCCAGCAGATCGTCAAAAAGAAATTGTTGCCACGTTAGAAAAGCTGGAAGCAATTGTTTCTGCTCGCCGGCAGCAACTCCAAAAGCTAGACGAGCTGGTGAAATCCCGATTTATCGAACTGTTTGGTGATCAAACAGCCAACCCCTATGCTTGGCAACAAACAACCATCGGCGCATGTTGCACTCTGAAAAGCGGAACGTCTCTGCCTGCTGATAAAGAAAACGAAGGCGGGGCAATACCGTATGTAAAAGTCGGTGACATGAATTATCCCGGAAACGAGCAGTATATCACAACATCATCAAGATTTGTTTCGGAGCAGACTGCTGGCGCAGGTGTATTTCCGGTAGGAACGGTGGTATTCCCCAAAAGAGGTGGGGCGATCGGCACAAACAAGAAGCGCCTCACGAGGCTTCCTATTTGTGCGGATCTAAACGTCATGGGCGTAACTGCTGGCAGAAGATTAACGCCGCAGTATCTGATGGCGTATTTTAACACCGTTGATCTTGGCACATTAAACAATGGATCGTCTGTCCCGCAGATCAACAATAAGGACATAGCTCCACTATTGATTTGCATCCCCCCAATGGCGCTACAAGAACAGTTCGCGGCCTTCGTCGAACAGACCGACAAATCAAAATTGGCAGTGCAGAAAGGGCTGCAGGAACTGGAGATTCTGAAAAAATCTCTGATGCAACAGTATTTTGGCTAAATGAGCCGGTGCAGGATATTGGTACACTAAATAAATTTAGAGGTGTACTAACATGAAAAATCAACTTATTTCCGAAATCACACGACAAATGATCCCGTATTTGGATAACGCACAGATGGAGCAATTGCAGAATGTTCTGCAGTATGCTCTTTGGAATGTCCAAATCACCGCTAATGAGGACGGCGCTCAGCAGCCGGACAAAGAAACCAATGCCGAGTTGCTGGAAATGTTTTTGTCGGCAAAGCGAGTTGAGGGGTGCAGCGAAAAAACGCTGCGGTATTATGAAACCTCAATCCGCAGGCTGTTCGCGGCGGTAGATTGCCATGTGACACATATGCAGACGGATGATTTGCGGGGATATCTTTCCGATTACCAACAGCGGACTCAATGCAGCAAGAGCAACATAGATAACATTCGCAGAATCATGTCCAGCTTCTTTACATGGCTGGAGGACGAAAACTACATATTGAAAAGCCCTGTTCGGCGAATTCACAAAATCCGCTCAAACAAGACCGTTAAGGAGACATACACGGATGAGGCACTGGAAACCATGCGCGATCAGTGCGGTTGTTTGCGTGATTTGGCGATGATAGACCTGCTCGCCTCCACTGGAATGCGTGTTGGAGAGCTGGTGAGGCTGAACCGCGACGACATTGATTTTGAGAACAGGGAGTGCGTTGTGTTTGGAAAAGGCAGCAAAGAGCGTCCCGTATACTTCGATGCCCGCACCAAAATTCATCTTAAAAACTATCTGGAAAGCAGGAGTGATGATAACCCCGCACTATTCGTATCGCTACTCAGTCCATACAATAGGCTGGAGATCAGCGGAGTGGAAGTGCGATTGCGAAAGCTGGGACTGAAGCTCGGTATCACAAAGGTGCATCCGCATAAGTTCCGTAGAACGCTGGCAACGCGCGCCATCGACAAAGGAATGCCGATAGAACAGGTGCAGCGGCTTCTCGGTCACGCCAAAATTGATACCACAATGCAGTACGCAATGGTGAATCAGAACAATGTAAAGATTTCCCACAGAAAATACATCGGCTGATTGCCAATCCCGATTTATCGAACTGTTTGGTGATTATAATTTGACGCATCCGCAGGATTCATGGGTTTCCATAAAGGAAATTGGAACAGTTGTCGGTGGAGCTACCCCGAAAACAGATCATGACGAATACTGGGGTGGCTCATACCGCTGGATCACGCCTGCAGAATTAGATGCGGATAGTGGATACATTTACGACTCAGTAAGGAAGCTAACAAAAGCTGGTGTGGAAAGCTGCTCATTACAAGAAATACCTGTTGGAACGGTGATTTTGTCTTCTCGTGCACCGATTGGTAAAGTGGCCATTGCGGGAAATACGTTCTATTGCAATCAGGGCTTTAAAAACATCATTTGCAAGGAGGGTATAACACCGCGATATTTGTATACCGTTCTTCTGCTGAACGTTGAACACTTAAATTCACTTGGAAGGGGCGCGACATTTAAAGAAATCTCCAAGGGAATCGTCGAAAACATTCGCATTCCCGTGCCCCCAATTGAACTTCAACAGCAATTTACAGCCTTCGTCGAACAGACCGACAAATCAAAACTTTGCGGTAAGATGGAGGTGGCAGCATGAAAATAAAGCTTAAGCAGGCGTTTAATTTGCAAATGGGAAAGACGCCAGCACGCAATAGGCCAGATTACTGGAACGGCGAAAATAAGTGGATATCCATTGCTGATATTGGAAATACAGGAAAATTTCTTGTCAAAACAAAGGAGAGCATAACCGAAGCAGGCATTGAAGGCAGCGGTATCAAGGTCGTCCCACAAGGAACGGTCATAATGAGCTTCAAACTATCAATCGGAAAGACTGCCATTACATCCGAAGACATGTACACCAACGAAGCAATTATGGCGTTCATTGATAACGGAAAATTTGCAGTTGACACGGATTACCTGTATCACCTTTGTTGCGGGACAAATTGGACGGCAGGAACCAACAAAGCGGTTATGGGCTTGATCCTCAACAAAGCGACGCTTTTGGAAAAAGAAATCCCGTTGCCCGATATCAATGAACAGCACGAAATCGCAACTAAGCTGGATAAAATAGATGCAATTATTGCTGAGCGACAGCAGCAGTTGGAACTGATTGATCAGCTCGTCAAGTCCCGATTTATCGAACTGTTTGGTGATTATAATTTGACGCATCCGCAGGATTCATGGGTTTCCATAAAGGAAATTGGAACAGTTGTCGGTGGAGCTACCCCGAAAACAGATCATGACGAATACTGGGGTGGCTCATACCGCTGGATCACGCCTGCAGAATTAGATGCGGATAGTGGATACATTTACGACTCAGTAAGGAAGCTAACAAAAGCTGGTGTGGAAAGCTGCTCATTACAAGAAATACCTGTTGGAACGGTGATTTTGTCTTCTCGTGCACCGATTGGTAAAGTGGCCATTGCGGGAAATACGTTCTATTGCAATCAGGGCTTTAAAAACATCATTTGCAAGGAGGGTATAACACCGCGATATTTGTATACCGTTCTTCTGCTGAACGTTGAACACTTAAATTCACTTGGAAGGGGCGCGACATTTAAAGAAATCTCCAAGGGAATCGTCGAAAACATTCGCATTCCCGTGCCCCCAATTGAACTTCAACAGCAATTTACAGCCTTCGTCGAACAGACCGACAAATCAAAACTTTGCGGTAAGATGGAGGTGGCAGCATGAAAATAAAGCTTAAGCAGGCGTTTAATTTGCAAATGGGAAAGACGCCAGCACGCAATAGGCCAGATTACTGGAACGGCGAAAATAAGTGGATATCCATTGCTGATATTGGAAATACAGGAAAATTTCTTGTCAAAACAAAGGAGAGCATAACCGAAGCAGGCATTGAAGGCAGCGGTATCAAGGTCGTCCCACAAGGAACGGTCATAATGAGCTTCAAACTATCAATCGGAAAGACTGCCATTACATCCGAAGACATGTACACCAACGAAGCAATTATGGCGTTCATTGATAACGGAAAATTTGCAGTTGACACGGATTACCTGTATCACCTTTGTTGCGGGACAAATTGGACGGCAGGAACCAACAAAGCGGTTATGGGCTTGATCCTCAACAAAGCGACGCTTTTGGAAAAAGAAATCCCGTTGCCCGATATCAATGAACAGCACGAAATCGCAACTAAGCTGGATAAAATAGATGCAATTATTGCTGAGCGACAGCAGCAGTTGGAACTGATTGATCAGCTCGTCAAGTCCCGATTTATCGAACTGTTTGGATCGATTAGCGAAGAAGTCCCGCTGTCGTATTACATCGCTGGTCTAAACGCAGGAAAAAGTCTTGCTGGTGAAGAAGAAAACCACAATAAGGTGCTGAAAACAGGGGCGGCAACTTACGATTATTTTGATGCAACTCAGATTAAAAATCTTCCGATTGACTACGAACCACAAGAAAGTCATCGTGTGAAAGCTGGGGATGTCATCATTAGCCGTATGAACACAGCAGAATTAGTTGGTGCAGCAGCGTATGTATGGGATGTCCCTGAACACATTTACCTTCCAGATAGATTGTGGAGAGCAGATGTTAAAGAAACGGCAAACCCGATTTTCGTGTGGCAAGTGTTGATCCAAAGTAGCACTAAGGAAAGCATTCGTCGTATAGCTTCTGGGACAAGCGGTAGCATGAAGAATATTTCCAAGCTTGGACTGCTGGGAATTCGTGTCGTAAAAGCACCAATTAACCTGCAACAGCAATTTGCAGCCTTCGTCGAACAGACCGACAAATCAAAATATTACAGCTCTTTGAGCTTTAGATACTGCCAAGCGGCAGAGAATGCATACAGACAGGAGTGGATTACATGTCGAACTTCGGATTTCTAAAAGATAAAAAGGAGTACGCGCTATTTGCCTCGGCTGCGATCGAAGCGGAAAAGGTGTATGCTTCCGCGCCTGCAATGTGCGCCGTCGGCAGCAGAAAAGCTCTGGAGTTAGCGGTCAAATGGGTGTATTCGGCTGATAAGACGATGCAGATGCCTTATAAAGACAATCTGCAGGCACTCATTCATGAGCCGACATTCCGTTTTGCGGTGGACTACAACACATGGGGCAAACTGCCATTTATTATTAAGCTGGGCAATCTGGCCGTTCACACAGAGCGAAGCGTACAGGCCAGCGACGCCCTCGCTTCCCTGCAGGGACTCTTTGAGTTTATCCAGTGGGTGGACTATTGCTATGGTGCCGACTATGAAGAGCGGCAGTTCGATGAGGCACTGATTCCGACTGAAAAGGTCGTCGTTGACACCAAGAAAATAAAAGAGCAAGAGAGTCTGCTCGGTGAGAAGGACGCAGAGATTGAGGCTTTGCGTAAAAAGATCGAGCAGATGTCCGAGCAGATCACTGCAACAAAGGAGCAGCACAAGCAGGAGCGCACCTTTGTCGCAGCAGACCTTTCCGAGTTTAAGACCCGCAAAATCTATATCGATGTGGACATGAAGCAGATGGGCTGGAAATTCTCCGGAGCAGACGCTGACGTTCAGGAAGAGTACCCCGTCGAAGGCATGGCTGGTGTGCTGGGACAGATGGGATATGTGGATTATGTGCTGTTCGGGAAAGACGGCCTGCCCCTCGCAGTGGTGGAGGCCAAAAGATCCAGCAAAGACCCGAACATAGGCCGCAAGCAAGCCGTGCTGTATGCTGACTGTCTGGAGAGAAAATTCGGACGTCGCCCCATGATGTTCACGACCAATGGTTTTGAAACCTACTTCTGGGACGATCAGAGCAGCCCACAGCGTAAAGTCAGCGGCATATTCAGCAAAGACGATCTGCAGAAGCTGATGAACCGTCGTACCGAGCGGAAAGATCTGATGACCATTCCGATCGATGACAGGATCACAGACCGCTACTACCAAAAGGAAGCCATTCGTGCTGTATGCGAGCATATCGGACAAGGGTTTAGAAAGCACCTGCTGGTCATGGCAACGGGAACGGGTAAAACCAGAACCGCGTCAAGCCTTACCGATGTGCTCAGTCGTGGCAAATACGTCACCAACATTCTGTTCTTGGCTGATCGCACGGCGCTGGTGAAACAGGCAAAGGACGATTTCAAGAACTATCTGCCGGATATGTCTCTTTGCAATCTGTGCTCTAATAAGGACGACCGGAGCGCACGGATCGTATTCTCGACATACCCGACAATGCTGAACGCCATAGACGATATGAAGGCGAAAGATGGGCAGCGCATGTTTACCCCCGCCCACTTTGACCTCATCATCATCGACGAGAGCCACCGCAGCATATTCAAAAAATACCGCGCGATTTTCGAGTATTTCGATGCGATCATGGTCGGCCTAACCGCAACACCCAAAACAGACGTTGATCGCAATACCTACGATTTCTTTGAAATGGAGCACGGCGTACCGACATATGCATACGACTACGAGACGGCGGTATATCAGGATCATGTGCTCGTGCCCTACTATAACTACGAGGTAAAGACAAAGTTCTTAGAGGAAGGTATCACATACGACGACCTTTCCGATGAGGACAAGGAACGGTATGAAGAGGACTTTATTGAGGACGGTCTGATGCCCGACTTCATTCCGTCAGCACAGCTGAACAAGTTCGTTTTCAATGAGACAACCGTTGACACGGTGCTTCAGGATTTGATGAAGCGCGGCATCCGTGTTGCTGGCGGTGACAGACTGGGCAAAACAATCATTTTCGCCCAGAACAAGCGCCATGCAGAGTTCATTCTGGAGCGGTTTAATAAGCTGTACCCCAAATACCGTGGCACATTTGCACAGCGTGTTATCTGCGATGATACATACGCGCAGACGATCATTGACGATTTCAAAATTCCAGAGAAAGACCCGATCATAGCAGTTTCTGTGGATATGATGGATACCGGCATCGATGTGCCGGAGTGCGTCAACCTCGTATTCTTTAAAAAGGTGCGATCAAAGACGAAATTCTGGCAGATGATCGGACGTGGTACTCGTCTCAGTAAGGAGCTCACCTGCATCGATCAGATTGACGGCGAATACACGGCAAAGAGACGGTTCCTCATCTTTGACTATTGCGGAAACTTTGAATACTTCCGCGCTCACAAAGAGGGCTTTGAGTCCCGCGAGACGAAGACGCTGTCGGAGAACATATTTGGGAAGCAGATTCGCATTGCGGTGGCGCTTCAGGAAAGTGCGTTTGCCGGAGACGACTATCAGAGCTGGAGATCCGAGCTTGTAGAGACATGCTACTCTCAGGTATTGGCGCTGAACACCGATCTCATCGCCGTGCGGCTGCACATACAAAGCATTGAAAAGTATAAGAAACCCGGGGCTTTCAACTACATTAGTGAAGGCGACAAGGGTGAACTTATGCAGCAGATTGCGCCAATCGTTCACTTGGATGACAACGACGAATTTGCAAAGCGCTTCGATAACTTCATGTACGGTCTGGTGATTGCCCAGATAGAGCAGATGCCCTCGCTTAAGAATGCACAGAAACAGCTCCGCGATATTGGAACGCTGCTGGAGCGTAAGGTCAGCATCCCACAGGTTAAAGCAAAACTGCCGATCATCAAGGAGGTCAACACAGACGCTTTCTGGAATGCGAACGATGTTCTGCTGTATGAGCGGGTGCGAAAGGAGCTTCGTGAGCTGATAAAGTTTCTGAATGACGTTGACCCTCGAAAGCCGATTATAACTCGGTTATCTGACCCGATTATAGATCAGAAAGAAGGCGACCCGATGGAGCCGGGGTACGATTTCGAAGACTATCGTGCCAAGGTCAATCGCTACGTCAACGAAAATGGAAATGCGCTTGCCATCTATAAGCTAACACACAACATCCCCCTCTCTGCTGCGGATTACCGCGAGCTGGAGCATGTGCTGACAAGCGAATTGGGCAGCAAGGAAGACTACGAAAGAGAATATGGTGATACGCCGTTTGGTTTGCTGATCCGTAAAATCGCCAAGCTGGATCACGAAGCAGCAATGCAGGCTTTTTCACAGTTCATAAACGACCAGTCGCTGAACCAGAAGCAGATCTCTTTTGTGCATAAGATCATTAACCACATCGAGCAGAATGGGTATATGGAGAATGTTACCGAGCTGCAGAATCCGCCATTTGACAAGCCGATCAGCTTTGTAAAGCTCTTTGATGCCCGTACACGTGCAGCGTTGTTAGCCGCGATCAACAAAGTGAAAGAAAACGCGGTTGTCATTGCTGCGTAATGGCAGCACAAAATAATATAGTGTAGGAGGCACTGAATGGAAGAACAATATTCCGTTTTAGAAGACGCTGCTCGCGACATGTTTGCTCGTGCTGTATGGTCGCATAAAATTCAAGAGAAACAAGCAGATATTTATCAAAAGCAGTTTAAACAGATGGAAACTGTGAACATCGCCTGTACATCTCTGACATCAGTCGGCATTCTATCCACCATTTTTGTCGATCAGCTTTGGATAAAAATCGCATCAGCCGTTTTATCCTTTGTCACAGTATTCATTGCGGCATACTTCAAGTCGTTTGATTTGAATACACTGGCTAAGGCGCACAAGGAAGCAGCAAACAAGCTACTGATTGTGCGTAATGAAATTACATGCCTGCTAACATCCATTAAGTTGAAGGAAAAATCAGTATCTGAGCTGGAAGAAGGATACCGTAAATTGATGGATAAAGCAAATGAGATATACATGGCTGTACCCACGACAACTGATCAAGCTGTAGATATGGCGAAAGATGCCCTGCAGGTCACTGAAGATAACACCTTTTCGGAGGAAGAAATTGATTCATACCTTCCCCCGGCATTGCAAAAAGGAGGAAAAAAATGAGTTATCATGTATCAAAGCACGGTGAAATAATCCCGATGGATACAAGGATGATTATTTCCACCAGATATAAAACAATTACAAAGGCAGTTAATAGAGAGTTCTGGAATTCAACGAGCGAAACCTCCCATAGCTTATACGTTGGATCTTATGGCCGTGGAACAGCAGTTGATACCAGTGATATTGACATGCTGGTAGAGCTTCCGAAATCAGAATATGACCGGTTTGATATTTACAAGGGAAACGGCCAGTCGCGTCTCCTTCAAGTAGTTAAGAGCGCAATTCAAACGTCGTACCCTCGAACGGATGTACGCGCCGATGGTCAAGTAGTAGAGATCGCGTTTACCGATGGGATAAAATTTGAGGTGTTACCTGCATTCGTCAGTTCGGATTGGTATGAAAATGTAACATACCAATACCCCGACACAAATATGGGAGGAAATTGGCGTTCTACCAATCCAAAAGCGGAGCAAGAGGCCATGCGTAGCAAAAACAATTCAGATTATGGACTCCTGTTTGATACATGCAAACACATGCGGTATATTCGAGATAGTTTCTTCAGTAGCTATCACCTATCCGGAATCGTTATCGATAGTTTCGTATATGCTGCGATTGGTGGATGGTCTTGGTCGCAGCCGTCTAGCACATCATCGGCACCAGCCGGAGATTATGAAAAGCATCTATACAACACTTACATTAACACTTACAGGTACGCGTCTACGATAACAGCTCCCGGCAGCAATCAGACTGTAGATTTGAGGAATAGTAGAGACTGCCTTGAAAAAGTGCTTTACAAGATGACTCAATAATAAAATAGGAAGAATGACACCTCGCAGTCACAATGGCTGCGAGGTGTTTCTGTAAGTGCGGATTTTATGGAATATAGATTACGGGGACATTCTGCCGATCAGCATAATCAATCGTATTTTTCGTACCGCCCTTCTCACCGTTGAACACGGCGATCACACGACCGGCGTGGTCGACCATCCATTCATTGCGGCGTTGGAAGCAGCCACGATCATACTGCGGAGAAATGAAACGGACGATATCGGCACCGGCCAGTGCCGAAGCATAGCGACTTTGCCATGTTGGCGACCATGCACGTTCAAAGCCCTGATAGGGGCTTGCAGCAATCAGATGAATCGGAGAGCCATTGTCCCGGAGACGAAGGACGACCTCTGCAGCCCAGATGTCAACACCTCTGGCCATAACGGAGATGAAAGTCTGGAAACCGTCTGTGATAGCAGCGCGGATTTCCCGTTCAAGCGAGGCTACGGTTTCAACCTCGCTTTTATGCCAACCTTGACAATATACAGCAATATTTTGACTATAAGGCGACCCACGGCAGAAAAGATGGGAATGGCGGTCTATCACCTAAAACCCTTCGTCTGCACAAGAATGTTCTTCAGCTTGCCTTTAAGGAGGCTATGCGGCATAAGCTCATAAGGTCTAATCCCTGTGAACTCGTGAGGCTACCAAAACTTGAGAGACGGGAGTATGAGTGGTATAACGCCAGTGAAATTAACACTCTGCTTGAGACCATAAAGGACGAACCTTTGCATCCGCTCATCCAAACTACAGTCATGTATGGACTGCGGCGCAGTGAGGTTTTGGGTCTACAGTGGCAAAGTATTGATTTTGACACAAATACTATCCTTATACATCACACGGTCTCTATGTCAACCAAGGTTGTCGAGAAAGACAAAACTAAAAACAAATCAAGTTATCGGTCGTTTCGGCTGTTTCCTGAAATTAGAGAGCTACTGCTTCAGCTCAAAGAAGAGGAACAGAAGAACAGAGAGTTCTTTGGAGACACCTATGTGGAGAATGATTATATCTTCAAATGGGCGAATGGCGCAATGTATGACCCGTCATATATATCGCACAAATTCGGAGACCTATTGAGAAAATATAATCTCCCGCATATAAGATTCCACGATCTAAGACATAGTTGTGCGAGCCTTCTTCTCGCCAAAGGTTGTTCGCTCAAGGACGTCCAAGATTGGATGGGTCACGCCGATATAAAGATGACTTGTAATATATATGGACACCTTGATTTGTCGAGGAAAAAGATGACCTCTGAAATTATTCGCGAAACTTTAGCTCAGGCGTGTTAGACAAAACGTTAGACACATGGGAATTTCGAGCTATTTTAAAAAAAGAAAAAGCCCTGAACCCGTTGAGGCTCAAGGCTTCTGAGATGGCTCCCCCTGTTGGACTCGAACCAACGACCCTTTCGGTCAGAAACATAGTCGCCTTGCTCGCTTGGAGCGCTTCGCAATGCTCGTTGTTTCTTCCTGCTCAGAGCACCGCTTCATCTGCCGCAGGCAGCGCGGTGCTACGAGCCAGTTAACAGCCGGTGCGGCTGTGTGTGGCAGGGTCGACGGTTTGGGTCAGCAAGTAAAGTGAAAAAGAGCAGGAAGACTGATGTCTCCCTGCTCTTTTTGGCTCCCCCTGTTGGACTCGAACCAACGACCCTGCGGTTAACAGCCGCATGCTCTACCGACTGAGCTAAGGAGGAATGTTACTACCGCCCAGTATTAGTGGGCGGTAATTTGTGTCGGCGTCGACCTATCTTCCCGGGAGGCTGCCCTCCGAGTATTGTCAGCACGAGTGAGCTTAACTAC
>ERZ1027237.955-NODE-955-length-14470-cov-18.368991_pt1 | contig 14470 bp, 10 predicted proteins | sample MGYA00519264_ERZ1027237 | MGnify/ENA primary metagenome ERZ1027237 (study PRJEB26926, sample SAMN06164640) | human gut metagenome | biome: ENVO:00009003; feature: ENVO:2100002; material: ENVO:00002003 | host: Homo sapiens | place: USA | collected 2012 ...
TGGAATGAGCGGACGCCAGAAGGGAAAAGGCGCAAGCAGATGGCGCAGGTGAATCCGAGAATCGTATTACCAAAATCAAATTGGGATTCCCCTGCCTGTGGGCAAAGGAATCCCGTCTGTGCTTATTTGGCTTGGAAAACGGTGTTGAGCTTTGCAACCAGCTCTTCAACGTCGTTGCCATGCACCATCGCGGCTTCTTCGAGCGTTTCCGCCGTCGAATGCGGGCAGAACAGGCAGTGCATCCCCATATCGGTGAAAATCTTCACCACCGCGTCCATCGCCGCGTCTGAGCAGGAGCGCAGCACTTCGCCTACGGTCATATCCTTGTTAATCATGCGTGGAACTTCCTTTCCCGGCGCACGATTGGGCGCGCCGCTCTTCTATGATACCCCGGAAAGGCGCATCTGTCAACCCTTTCGACAGGAAAATCACTCCATATCCACCGGCAGGTCGGAATCGTTAAACGGGTTCTCGCCGTCGTATGCTTCCAGCTGCACCTTCTTGTTCCGGGCGACTGGCGCGCTGGTGACGGACTGCATGTGAACAGTCATGTTCTCCTGCTCATCAAATTCAAGCAGAATCATGTCGCCGGGTGTCGTCATGGCGATAATCTCCGTCTGCGGCGAACGGCTTCTCCGCGCGTATTCGCGGATGACCTCCGCCCGCTCCCAGAAATGCATAGGAATCATCAGCCGCGGCTTAGCGACCATTGCGAAATAGTTCGGCCCCGCGTCGAACATCATGCCCAGCCGCGGATCTACCGGGAAGAACGCCACATCAACCTTTTCCCCGCGCATCGTCTCCATCACCTGCTGAAAATCGCGCTCCGCCTCTTCAATCTCGCGCGGCGTTGATTCCTCCCGCCAGTGCCAGTTGTTGAGGTCGCCCGCGTGGAAGATGCGGATGCCGTCCATCTCCACAAGGTACGACAGCCCTTCATCCGTGGAGTCGAACGCCTTCACCTTCACATGCCGCGACAGCGTGATTTCGCCCCCCACGCCCATCCGCCGCCCGTGCAGCGATGCATCCATCGTTTCCGGCAAAATGTACGTCACCGGCGCATACTGCTCCCATGTATACACAACCGGGTCGAAGTGGTCCTCGTGCCCGTGGCTGATGAACACGAACACCTCGCTGAAGTGGCTGAGCGTTTCTGGCGTAATCCGCTGCGCTGCGGGCAGCTTTTTCCCCTGCCGCCCCATCCAGTAGTCAAACACCAGTAGCGTTTCGCCGCTCGCCACCGAGAACCCGCTGTGGTAGTAGTATTTCACCGTCATCTGTTCCGTCAAGAATGAGCACCCCCGTCAACGCCCTTCGGCTTTTCACCGCGGACAAAATGAATTTTACTTGCCGCCGCCGGAGCGCTCCCACGCGCCTGCGGATTGATTTCGCTCATCCTCTTTATTATGCCACGATAAACCCTTTTTGTCAAATTTTTTGGCGTTTTGAGTGCTGAAAACCCATTATTTCTTTGATTTCGGCAAAAATTCAGCGTAATTTCCCCACTTTGCAACCACTTTTCGCACGAAAAAGCCTCCTGCTTTCCCCAACCTCATATCTTCCAATATATCGCCTTGCGCCCCTCAAAACTGACCTGATACTTTCCCCCAAGCGCCCGCACCATCTCCTTCGCCCGTTCCACATCCGCATAATCCCGTACCGTATCATGGCTATCACTGCCAAACGTGAAATTCTCCCCGCCCAGCTCAATATACCTGCGAATCAGCGACGAATGCGCGAACGTATCCCCCGTCGTCGCGTACCCTGATGTATTCACCTCGATACACTTTCCCAGCGCAATCACATGCCGGAAAATCGCATCAAACGCATCCGGCGCATCCTCGTACACCAGCGCGCGCTCCTTCCCCGTATAGATGGAGAACTTCGCCACATACCCGATGTGTGCCACGCTGTCAAAGTCCTCCCAGTCCAGTATCGATTCCGCCTTCGCCTCGGCGTATTCCCGATACGCCTGCGCACGCGTTTTGCCTGTGAAATACTTTTCCGAATCGTAGCAGTCCACGCCGTTCACCAAGTGCAGCGACAGCAGGCGGAAATCCAGCGGCAGCGTGTCCAGCAGTGCCTTCGTCTCCGCCCGACACAGCGGATTGTCCCCAATTTCGATGCCGCTGCGGATGACCAGCGCCGGATACGCCGCCCGGCAGCGCGCAATCTCCGCGAACCAATCCGCCCACACCGGCGGCACGTCCATCTCTTCTTCAGGATGTCCGGGTTCGATGTGCTCCGTCAGGGCGATTTCCTGCACGCCGCGCGCCATCATCGTTTCGCAAAGCTCAGGCATTGTCTGCCGCCCGTCCATCGAGTGATTCGTGTGCAAATGGTAGTCCATTCGACGATGTTCCACGTGAAACATTCCTTTCTCGCCTTATTTCGCGTCTATCTCCGGCACGGCAATCGCCTTCCCCACGCGCAGCGCATACAGGTATCGCTCCTTGACCGGCTTCCCCGTGATTTCTGTCAGTGCCCGCGCATACCATGCCAGCTGCTCCGCGTACCGGTTCACCAGCGTCTGTTCGTCGTCCACACGGTCAGTCTTGTAGTCTACCAACACCCACGCGCCGTTTTCCTCGAACGCGCAGTCAATCACGCCTTGCAGCAGCAGCGCCTGCTGACCCGTCAAGCGCAGGTTGAATGCCCACTCGCGCCGGACATTCCCGCTTTGCAGCATCCGCCGCCCGATTTCGCTCGTGAAGTATCCGCTGATAGCGCCCACGCTGATGATGTGCAGCTCCTCCTCCGTGAACAGTCCGCGCTTCTGCATCGCTTCCAGTGCCTCACGGATGACCGTCGGGATATCGTCCGCCACCCGCAGCGCATCCAGCGGCATCAGCGACATCGCCCGATGCGTCAGCGTGCCGCGCTCCGCCGCCGTCATCCGCTTCTCCTCCATGAATGCCGGACGGCGTGGCAGTTCCGACAGCAGCAGCGGCGTGCCGTTCGCATCCACCGCGTGCTTCGTCTCAGCGTCCTCCTCCACATCCGAAAGCGGCAGTGCGTTCGCCTGCTTTTTCACAAGCGCGGATACTGACGTTTTCAGCGGCAGAATGTCCGTCTGAACCGTTTTTTCCGGGAAAACGCCCTCTGGCGGTGCCGTTTGCAAAAGCGAAAGCACCTTTGATGCATCCGCCTCCGTCTCCCCTACTTTATCCACAGTTTTCTGAGGCAGTTCGTCCCAATCTCGGCAATCCCATGGGGTTGAGGCCTGTGGATAATTTGTGGATTTCGTGTGTGCATCGGTGGATATCGCCTGCATCACCCATGTAATCATGCTCCCAGCCTCTCGCACGCGACTGTCACTCGGCGGCAAATCCAAATCCCACTTCGTGCGCTCAAGATCCGTCACCGTTGCCACCAGTTCCAGATGCAGCTTCGCCCGCGTCATCGCCACATACAGCAGGCGCGCGCGTTCCGCCAGCTCGTCCAGCCGCCGCTGTTCTTCGAAAGCCTCCTGCATCAGCGTTCTTCGGCAGATGTTCAGCTTCCGGTTAATGTACGGCATCGCCACGCCCAGTTTCGGGTGCAGCATCAGCTCACTGGTCTGCGTCCACAGAAGCCTGCGCTCCATGTTCATCAGGAACACCACGGGGAACTCCAGCCCCTTTGATTTGTGCATCGTCATCACGCGCACCAAATCTTCGTTTTCGGTCAGCATTTTGGCGGATATGCTGTCCCCGCCCCGCTCCTGCTCGTCCATCCGCGTGATGAACGCCGCCAGCGTGACGCCGCCTTCCGCCTCGAATCCCTGCGCCCGTTCGTACAGCATCCGCAGATTCCCCTGGCGAACTTCCCCTTTTGGGAGCGCCCCGACCGCCGCGTAGTAGCCCGAATCGGTCATCAGGTGCCAAATGAAGTCCGATAACCGCATGACTTCCGCCTGAAACCGCCATGTTTCAAGTTTTTCGCTGATTTTTCGGCACTTTTGGGCGAATTCATCCTCCCCGCCGCACGCTTTGGCGAACGCCTGATAGAACGGCACGTTCTGCCCCGTCTGCATCAGGCGAATTTGCGCCAATTCCTCGTCCGTCAGCGAGAACGGCACCATTTTCAGCACCGTCAGCAGCGGAAAATCCTGCTGCGCGTTGTCAATCAGGCTCAACAGCGCCTTCATATCCATGATTTCCGGCAGGTTGAAATAGCTTTCCGCACCGTCGTAAAAGGTCGGAATCCCCTCTTCCGTCAGCGCATCGACAACTGTCTGCGCCAAATTCGTCGTCTGCGCAAGCAGAATCACCATATCGCGGTACGAAATCGTCTTTCCATCCGGCATCGTCATTCCCAAAAGCTCCTTGATGCGCCGCGCCACCACGCGCGCCTCTGTCTGCAGCACTTCCTCGTGGCCAGCCGCCTCGCTCGCACTCCCCTCCAGCGCATCCCTGATGTCCGGCCCACGCAGCAGGTGCACCATCACGGGCGGATCGTCCTCCCGCGCACCCAGCCCGCAAATCAGCTCATCCTCCGGCGCATAGGTCAGCTCCGTCACCGCAGGGCGCATCGTCTGCCGGAACACGCGGTTCGTCGCATCCAGCACCGGGAAGCTGCTTCGGAAGTTCTGCTGGAGCACGATTTTCCGCTCCCTCGCCCCCTCGTCTTCCGAAAACGTCTGCATCCGCCCCAAAAAGAGTGTCGGGTCGGCCTTGCGGAAGCGGTAAATCGACTGCTTCACATCCCCGACCATGAACAGGCAGTTCTGTTCCCCGTGGATGGCCTGCAGAATCGCGTCCTGCACCTGACTCACGTCTTGGCACTCATCCACGAAAATGTGGTCAAACTCTCCCTGCATTTGCGCCCGCACTTCCGGCTGCTCCAAAATATCGAGCGTGTACTGCTCCATGTCCCCAAAGTCCATGCAGTTCCGGAGGTTTTTCTCCTCGCGGAAATGCTGATGTGTCCGTTTGACCAGTGCCGCCAGCCCGCGCAGCTGCGCCTGAATCGCCGGAATTTCCCGTTCCAGCTGCGTAAAATCGGGATTCAGCAGCTCGTTCGCCCTTTCTGCGCGCTTTTTGATTGCCGTCCGCCCATCGCTGAAGCGCTTCCCCCATTCCTTTTCTTCCGCCGACAGGCCACGTTTCGGGGACAATCGTGGCAGGGAGAAGTTCGCAACGGCCGTCCTAAGCGCCTCCCCCTCCAAACCTTGCAGTGCCGAAACAAGCTGCGCGTCCGCATTCAGCGCTTCCATGCGATCCATCACCGCGTTCGGCATGTCAAATAGGCTGCGAATCGCTATTAGCGCATCATCCATCGCTCCCACCTGCAATTTCGCCGCATTTTCGAGCGTTTCCACCCACGGCTGCTGCATAAGCGGCTGCGAAAGCTGATCCACATGCTCATCCAGCCACGCAAACGGCTTCGGCAGGGCCATCAAAAAGTCGTACAACTGCGCCGTCAGCGACAAAAGTTTGTCCTGCTTCCACGCATCCGCCAGCAGAAGGAAGTTTTCATCCGTTCGCTCGTCTAACAGCTCGTCCATTGCCGTCGTGAACGCGGCTTCAAAGAGCAGTTTCTGCTGCTGTTCGTCGCACACGCGGACAAGCGGGTCTACGCCCACCTGCTCGAAGTGGCTGCGAATGACGCGCTGGCAGAATGCATGAATCGTCGAAATCTGCGTCGTTTCCAATTCATCAAGTGCCTTCACCATTGCTGGGTCACGGCTGATAGCCTCTCGGCTGATTCGCTTTGCCAAGCGCTGGCGCATTTCCGCTGCCGCTGCCTTCGTGAACGTGACGATGAGCATCCGATTCATCGACGCGCCTTCGCGGACAAGCGAGACGATCCGCTCCACCAGCACGGCGGTTTTGCCCGACCCTGCGGCGGCACTGACGAGAATGGTGTGGTTGCGCGCGCGAATCGCCTGCTCCTGCTGCTTCGTCCAATTCGGCATCGTGATTCCTCCTGCGTTTTTGTTGTCTCCATTGTACCACAAAGGCGGATGTGATTCAATGTTTCACGTGAAACATTCCTTTTTGCGCTGCTTTCATTGACGTTCTTTGTATGGTGATGATAATATAATTATTTTATTCTTGAAGTGCTTGATTTTCCTGCATTCTATCGGAATTTTGCTCACATTCTCATTCTAATTTACCTTGATGATCATCCCTTTGTCCGTCGCATCATTCGCTCTGTCTCAGCGCATTATACAAAAACAGCCGGCAGGCACTTTTTTGCCCGCCAGCCGAATGTTTCACGTGGAACAATTTCATTTTCCGGATGGTTCATCGAGTTCCGGGTCATCCAGCAAATCCGGCTTCATCACTTCATCGCCCGCCGACTCTTCCTGAACATGCCCCTCCCCGTCGCTGTCCATCCACACGCGATAACTCCGTTTTTCTCGGCAGCCGTCGAGGTCGCTTTCGTCCGTGCAGGTGATGAATGTCTGCACGCCCTCGATTTCGCGCAGCAGCCGCGTGCGCCGCGTCATGTCGAGTTCGCTCATCACGTCGTCGAGCAGCAAAATCGGCGTCTCCCCTGTCTCTGTGCGGAACGTCTCCAGCTGTGCCAGCTTAATTGCCAACGCCGCCGTGCGGATTTGCCCCTGCGACGCGAACACCTTCATGCTTCGCCCCATCAGCGACAGCCCGATGTCCTCGCGGTGAATACCGCAGCCTGCACCGCCGACGCGAATATCCTCCTGCCTGCTTTTTTTCAGCTCCGCCCGAATCGCCGGCACAGGATTGCTTCTTTCCGGCACGCACGGCTGATAGGTCATTCTGAACATTTCGTTCGGACGTCCGCTGATTCGCTCATACTTCTCCGCCGCGATTTTCGCCAATTGCTTCACCAATTTGTCCCGCAAGGGCATGATGATGCCGCATGGTGTCGCCATTGCTTCTTCAAACGTATCCAGCAGCACCGGGTCAGGCGTTATCCCGCGCTTTGCCTCGCGAAGCAGTGCCGTCCGCTGCTCCAGCGCCTTTTGATACTGCTGAAGCGCGCTGAAATACGCTGTTGACAGCTGAGAAAGCATCATATCGAGCATTCTGCGGCGGATTGCAGGCCCTTCTTTGACCAGCATCAAGTCTTCCGGCGAGAAAATCACGCATTGAACATGCCCCATCAGCGCTGAAATGCGTTCTGCGCGCTTGCAGTCAATAAAAACCGTTTTTTTTCGCGCTTCTGATGGCGTTAATTTTACCGCAATTTCTGTTTTGCCGCTTTTTTTGCGCAGCGTCACGCCAGATGCCGCCATCATTGCGCCTTTCCGCACCACTTCGCGGTCTAATCCTGTGCGGTGTGAGCGTCCAAGGGCGCAATAATGAACGGCTTCCAGCAGGTTTGTTTTGCCGGAGCCGTTTTGTCCGAGGAGAATATTCACGCCCGGATGAGGGGTCAATATTAGCGAATGATAGTTGCGGAAGTCCCGCAGCCGAATGGTTTCTATCTGCATTTTCGTTATGAATCCATATCGGATTGGTCGCGAAATGGGCGCACAGCTTTTCCCCGTGCGCCCGGTTTTCTTCCAGTTTTATCCTCTTGTTAGGTGAACACGCGCACCGGCAGAATCAGGTAAAGGTAATCCTCCCCTTCCTGCGGCGCAATCACACACGGGCTGACATTGCTGTTGAAGCGCATGCACAGTTTTTCATCCGTGATGTTGCGAATCACGTCGGTGATGTACTTCGCATTGAAGGCAATTTCAATCGGGTCGCCCGTCAGTTCCGTCTCCAGCTCTTCCAGCACGTCGCCCAACTCCGCGTTCGACGAGATGGCAAGCGTATCCCCCGAAAAAGACATGCGAATCAGGTTATTCTTGCCTTCCCGAGCCATCAAGCTCGCGCGGTCAATGGCGTTCTGCACGCCCACGCGATCCGCCAGCGCCGTCGTGCGGAAGGAAGCAGGCAAAATTTTCCGATAGTCGATGTACTCGCCCGTCAGCAGCACCGTCGAAAGTGTCGTCGTCCCGAACGATGCCGTCATGCGCGACTGGTCAAACACCAGCGTGCAGTATTCATCCGTGTCGCCGAGCACCTTGCTCATTTCGTTCAGCACGCGACCCGGAATGACTACACGCACATTTTCTTTTCCGCCGGGCAGCTCAAAGGGCATAACCGCCTTCTGAATCGCCAGCCGGAATCCGTCCAGCGCCACCAGGCGCGCTTCGGTTGGTTCAACTTCCAGCAGACAGCCTGTTAAAATCTGGCGATTATCTTCTGTTGCAATCGCGAACACAACACGGGAAATCATTTCCTTCAATTTATTCTGCGGAATGCGGACGGTCGTGCCCTCCGCCACACGCGCCATCTCCGGATAATCAGTCGGATTCATGCCCGCCAGATTCGACTTCGAGGACAAGCAGCGAATCGATGCCGCATGATTTTCGCCTACGCGGATGGTCACTTCCCCGCCGGGCAGCTTGCGGCTCAGTTCCGTAAACAGGCGCCCCGGCAGAACGGCAGTGCCTTCCTCTTTCACGTCCGCCAGAATCGACATTTCAATAGATAGGTTGCCGTCAGAGCAGGTCAGTTTCACATGCTCGCCCACGGCAGAAAGGTGCACGCCCTCTAAAATCTGTTTTGTCGGACGAGCCGACAGGGCGCGGGTAACGGTATTCAAGCCGTCCAGCAGCAGCTGAACATTGGTAGTAAATTGCATGGCGCGAAGCCCTCCCATGAGAGAATGCAGGGAATTATATTTCCGCAGTCGTAGTAGGGGATGTGGATGCTGTGGATAACCCCTTTCCTGCTTGATGTTGCAAGGGTTTGTCCACAAGGATAACGCTGTGGATATCCATCCTGCTTCTCCACAGCGCTGTGGACACGGCGGTTGCGCTCCAGTCAGGGAATCCCCTCTGACTCTGTATATTCGAGTTCCTGAAGGGGGATTCCTGCCTGTTTTCCAAGAAAATCTCGATTTTTTTCGCAATGAAGTTGCAAGAAATCCTGCAAAACGTGGCATTTCCGGCTTATCCACCGTATCCACAGGCTGCACATTCCACCGTTTGTGGATATTTCCAGCGGGTGATTACGGGAGCTTTCGGCAAAACCTGCGGAGATTCCACAGCTTTTCCACAAGTTTGGCTGTGGATAATTTCCCTGCCCTCTCTGCCCCTGAAAATGGCGAATAACCCGCTGGTTAATCACTTTTTTCGGACATCTGCGAAAGGAAAAACGCCATGTAACCTTTCCGCAGGTACATGAAAGCGCTGCAGAATTCCCTGCAAAATTTTGAAGGCTACATGGCAAGCAGGTTGCAAATTTTCCGCGCACGTGATAAAATTAGAATGGAAAAACGTCTGCGGACGAAATGGAGGAAAAGAAACAATGAAAATTGCGCTGATTAACGAGAACAGCCAGGCCGCCAAAAACGCGATGATTGAAAGCGTGCTGCGCAAGGTGGTTGAACCGATGGGCCACGAAGTGGTGAACTATGGCATGTACACGGCGGAGGACGAATGCCAGCTGACGTATGTGAAGGCGGGGCTTTTGGCGTCGCTGCTTTTGGAAACGGGTGCGGCGGATTATGTCGTGACAGGCTGCGGAACGGGCGAAGGCGCGATGCTGGCGTGCAACTCGTTCCCCGGCGTGCTGTGCGGGCATGTGGTGGATCCGTCGGACGGCTACATGTTTGCGCAGATCAACGACGGCAACTGTGTGGCGCTGCCGTTCGCAAAAGACTTCGGCTGGGGTGCGGAGCTGAAATTGGAGATGATTTTCCAGCAGCTGTTTGGTTTCGGGCATGGCAATGGCTATCCGAAGGAGCGTGTTGTGCCGGAGCAGCGGAATAAGAAGATTCTGGACGGTGTGAAGAAGGTAACGTATCGTCCGCTGCTGGATATTTTGAAGGATTTGGATCAGAATTTTGTGAAGGAAACGATTTCGGGGAAGCATTTCGCGGAATACTTCTATCGCGACAGTAAGGACGAAGCGATTAAAGCGTACTTGAAGGAACTGCACTAATACGATTGCTGCATATATCTGCGAATCTGCTTTACAGTATACAAGGATAAGCCCCTTTCTGACTGCTGCCTGACAAGGAGAAAGTATGAACATGAAAACAAAACATCACCCGCTTCGAACGATTCTGCTGTCCCTGCTGATTCTTTTGCTGCTGGTCCTTGTCGTTTTTGTCGGCTTTTACTTTACCCGCTTGCAGACGATTCAGAGCATTGAGCAAATAACAGACTATGATGATGGTTACAACCTATACCGCATGAATGTGCAGTACGATTATAGTCTGGATCGTGTAATTGCATATGGCATTACGGATAATCAGACGATGCTGGATGCAATTTTGAAGGAGGCATTGCCGCTTCTGCCCGTCAACATGAAGGTGCCGAATTACGGCTGTACGGCGTTTACGCTGACGGATACGGATGGCAGCGTGCATATGGGGCGCAACTATGATTTCAAGCGAGATACGTCCGCGATGCTGGTATACTGTGCGCCAAAGGATGGCTATCGGTCTGTCGCCTTTGCTGCGCTGGATAATGTGAGCGCGAATATACCGGATGAAAGCCTGAAAAAGAAGTTAGCAACCCTTACTGCGCCGTTTATCTGTCTGGATGGCATGAATGAAAAGGGTGTTTCGATTGCGGTGCTGACGCTGGACAGTGAGCCGGTTCATCAGAATACAGGAAAGCCGACGATTGCGACCACGCTGGCGATTCGTCTTGTGCTGGATCGTGCAGCAACGACAGAAGAGGCTGTGCAGCTGCTCAGCAGCTATGATATGTTTGCTTCGTCGGGGCGCGATTATCATTTCTACATTACAGACGCCAGCGGCGATGGGCGTGTCGTGGAATACGACTGCGAGAAGGAGACTCGTCCGCTTGTTGCAACGCCAATGGAAGCCATCACGAATTTCTACGGTCTGTACCGAGACAAAGTGCTTCCGAACCAGCGTAATGGCATTTACGGTCATGGCAGGGAACGCTATGATGCGGTTATGAAAGTGCTGGAAGAACAGGCGGAAGGGTATACCAATGACACCGTATGGGATGCGCTGAAAGCATCGTCGCAAGAACCGAACCCCGTGGACATCACGAGCAATACCCAGTGGTCGATTGCGTATAACAATACCGGCTTGACGGCAGAAATCGTGATTCGCCGCCATTGGGACGAAATAATTTCGTATTCCCTGTCGCAGAATGATGTGACGCGATAAGCAATGATTTGGAGGAATCTGCCCTATGACAGAAGCTTCTTCCCTGACGCCGCGCTTCCCGGTTTTCCTGCACGGCGGCGACTATAACCCTGACCAGTGGCTGGATCATCCGGAAATTCTGGAACAGGACATCGAGCTGATGCATAAGGCACATGTGAACTGTGTGTCGATTGCGATTTTCGCGTGGGCGCGGCTGGAACCGGAGGACGGCGTGTACGACTTCGCGTGGCTGGACGAAGTCATCGACCGGCTGTGGCGCGGCGGCATCCACATCATTCTGGCAACGCCGTCGGGCGCGCGTCCGGCGTGGATGGCGCAGAAGTACCCCGAAGTCCTGCGTGTGAATCAGCACTACGAGCGCTACCACTTCGGCGGACGGCACAATCATTGCCTGACCAGCCCGGTTTACCGCCGCAAGGTACGGGAGATGGACACGGCGCTGGCGCAGCGGTATGCGCATCATCCGGCAGTCATCCTCTGGCACCTGTCCAACGAGTTTTCCGGCGACTGCTACTGCCCGCTGTGTCAGGAAAAATTCCGCCAGTGGCTGAAAAAGCGCTATGGAACGCTGGAAAACCTCAATCAGGCGTGGTGGACATCGTTCTGGAGCCACCGCTACACCGACTGGTCGCAGGTGGAAGCGCCCGGCGAAATGGCGGAAACCAGCACCAACGGCATGTTTATCGACTGGCGGCGCTTCTCCACCCATCAGTGCAAGACGTTCATGATGGCGGAGCGCGACGCGGTGCAGGCGGTGGATTCTTCGCTGAAGTGCACGGCGAACCTGATGGAGCGTTTCTGGGATTACGACTATTTCTCCCTTGCGGAGGGCATGGACGTTGTCTCGTGGGACAGCTATCCCGCGTGGCATTCAGGGGATGATGTGGCGAAAGCAGCGGAGTTTGCCATGAACCACGACATCATGCGTTCGCTGAAAAATCAGCCGTTCCTGCTCATGGAATCGACGCCCTCGCAGGTCAACTGGAAGCCCGTCAACAAGCTCAAACGCCCCGGAATGCACCTCTTGTCCTCCTTGCAGGCAGTGGCGCATGGCAGCCAAAGCGTCTGCTACTTCCAGTGGCGCAAGGGGCGTGGCGCGGCGGAGCAGTTCCACGGCGCGGTCGTTGACCACGACGGGCGCGGCGATACGCGCGTTTTCCGCGATGTGACGCAGGTAGGTCAGGCGCTGGAGACGCTGCAGCCCCTGTACAGCAAGCCAAACGCCCCCGCGAAGGCGTGTGTCCTCTTTGACTGGAGCAACTGGTGGGCGATTGACTACGCGCAGACGGGGCAGAAGGGCAACATGCGCTACTTTGACAGCGTGAATATGCACTATCGCGCACTGTGGGAGCAGGGCATTGCGGTGGATTTCCGCGATATGCGCCCCTGCACCGATTTGAGCCAATACCGGCTGGTCGTTGCGCCGATGCTCTTCCTGATGAAGGAGGGCTTCTCCCAAAAGCTGCGCGCGTTTGTCGAAAACGGCGGTACGCTGCTGATGACGTATTTCTCCGGCGTGGTGGATGACAGCGGTCTGGCGTATCTGGGCGGTGCGCCGCATGACCTGACGGATGTGCTGGGTGTGCGCGCGACGGAACTTGATGCGCTCTACCCGCAGGATGTGCAGCACATGGTTTTCCCGGACGGGCGGCGCTATGCGGTGCATGAGCTGTGCGAACTGCCGGAAAAGCACGATGCGCAGGTGCTGGCGGAGTACGGCGAGGACTTCTATGCAGGACTTCCCTGCCTGACGAAGCACGCATTCGGCGCGGGGCAGGCGTACTATCTGGCGGCGAAGCCGGAGCAGGACGGTCTGGATGCGATTTACACCGCAATTGCGGCGGAGCTTTCGCTGCCCAAGGCGATGCAGGAGAAGCTGCCGACCGGGGTGATTGCGACGGAGCGCGGCGGCGCGGCGTTTGTGCAGAATTATTCGGGCAAAACGCAGCAGGTCACGCTGGACGGCAGCTATGAGGAGATGCTGACGGGCGAAGTGCTGTCTGGCACGCAGGAGATGCCGGTGAATGGCGTTTGGGTGCTGAAAAAGCAAGCCTGATGCAGTCTTGATGCAGGAATTTCGCCTCTGCGGAGGTGACCAAAGGGCATGAAAACAGACGAATGTCTGCGGTCGCCCCCTTGACCCCTTCGGCGCGGATACTCCCATGCGGCTTGATTTTTGTTGTTGCTTTGGGGAACGAAAAGCACACCAACTAAAAAGCAACGATAACAGCCAATAAACTTAGATGGGGATGCGAAGCAGTCCAGAGGGCGACCGCAGACTTCGTCTGTTTTCATTGCCCTCTGGTCGCTCCCGCAGGAGCGAAATCCCTGCATAAACACGCGGACACTGCATGCAGTTGTCACCAACTCAATCGCGAAAAAGGGTCAAGGGAGGAACTCCCTTGCAGGGTGCAGGGACAGCGTCCCTGCTGGGGTCAAGGGGCAACGCCCCTTGGGTCTCCCCTCGTTCCCCCTCTACACAATCGTCACAATTGCAACGGCGATGCAAGGAAAGTGTGAATTTGCTGTAACAAGTGGGGCGAAAAGGTTGCGCGCGGGGAAAAAGCGTGCCATAATAGAGAACGAGAAAGCCCGATGAAACGGGTGTGAAAGGAAGTTCAAGCTCATGAAATCTCCTAAGCGTTTGATGGCGCTCGCTCTTGCGGCGACGCTGATGTGCCTGCCGGGTGCGTCTCTGGCAGAGGATGCCGCGGCGACGGATGCGCCGGCTGCAATCGAAGAAACGACAACGACGGTGGCGGAAGACCCAAATGAGGTGCTGGCGACGGTCAACGGCGTGGAAATCACCCGTGCGCGTTTCAACACCTTCTATCAGTCCATGCTGTCCTACTATGGGCAGTATTACGACACGACGAACGAAAGTCTGCAGGCGGCCATCCGCCAGAGCGCGCTGGAAGTGGCGGTGCAGTATGAGCTGATGAATCAGAAGCTGGTGGAGCTGGGGCTGTCACTGACGGAGGAAGAAATCGCCGCCGTGGAAGCGGAAGCGCAGACCAACTGGGATGCTGCCGTGCAGAATGGCATGGAGTACATGGGCATCACCGATGATTCCACCGACGAAGAGCGCGCCAGCGCCATGGTGGAGGTTCTCTCCTCGCTGGAAGCGGAAGGCTTCACCGAGGAATCCTACAAGGCGAGCTGCGTGGAAGAAGCGGGTTACAATAAGCTGATGGACGATATCGTCAAGGATGTGACCGTCTCCGACGAGGATGTTCAGGCGGAGTTTGACTCGCTGGTGGAAGCCGACAAGGAAAAGTACGAGGGTCATGTCGATCAGTATGAGAATGACCAGTACATGAACCGCATGTACGCCGCCTATGGCTACACGGAC
>ERZ1027237.960-NODE-960-length-14423-cov-3.985106_pt1 | contig 14423 bp, 10 predicted proteins | sample MGYA00519264_ERZ1027237 | MGnify/ENA primary metagenome ERZ1027237 (study PRJEB26926, sample SAMN06164640) | human gut metagenome | biome: ENVO:00009003; feature: ENVO:2100002; material: ENVO:00002003 | host: Homo sapiens | place: USA | collected 2012 ...
ACGAGATGCAGCGTAGTCTCGTGGGCTCGGAGATGTGTATAAGAGACAGTTTGAAGAGTCTGCGGATTCCGTTTCCTGACTCCGAAGAAGGAAATGCCAATAACCTGTACTGGAAAGCTTTACATAGTATAGATAGTGGGGATTATAGTGCAATGTACCGGTTTTCGTATGATACCGTTAATATTCTGATTAATCTGATCTGTTTTTTCCTATACAGTACGGTGCTTGGTTATTTAAATCTGTGGATTATGATTTTATTACTTGTATTATCTCTGCTTCAGTACACACTATGCATTTCAGAGGTTCGGTATATGGAGCGTTATCGTGACAGGTATGCACAATTTTATAAGAAAAGAAGCTATCTGCATTCGGTGATGGGAAAGGAAGAAGCAGCCAAGGATATTCGTATTTTTCCGATGAAGCAATGGCTGAATTACCATAATGATGTGTTAATCTCTTTAAAAAGAGGCATTGATAAAGAAAAGATGACCAGGGAAAAAATATACTGGCAGGCCGGAAGCCTGCTTGCGCTGGGGCGTGATTTGTTTGCTTATATTTACCTGATCCGGCAGGCGCAGGCAGGGATCATTGATGCAGGAGAATTTGTCTTGTATTTTGGTGCTATTACGGGGTTTGCAGTATTTGTAAATTCGATCATGACTTCTTTTGCAAGTCTGCAGGAAGGAAATATTTCGCTGAATCATTTGAGAAGCTATCTGGAATTGGAGGAGGAAGATGTACATTCCGGTTCTCATTCCATCCGGGAATTACAAATGCCGGTTTCCTTTACCTTCCGGAATGTGTCTTTCCGGTATCTCTCGAAGGAAGAAGGTGCAGAAGGGGAAGCAGAGGATCCGGGACAATGGATTTTCCGGCATCTGAACCTGACAATTCATGGTGGGGAAAAGATTGCGATCGTTGGTACCAATGGTGCCGGCAAGACCACACTGGTAAAGCTGCTGTGTGGATTATATGAACCGCAGGAGGGGGAAATCCTGGTAAATGGAATTCCGATCAGGGAGTTCCCTAAAGAAGAACTTTATAAATTGTATGCAGCAGTATTTCAGGAGCCTTTTATTATGCCTTTTACGCTTGGAGAAAATCTGGCTTTATCTAAAGATTATGATAAGGAACAATGTATTTCTGCGCTGGAAGAAGCCGGACTAAGGGAACTGTTTGAAAAGAGAGGATATACCCTTGATACCTATTTTGGAAAGGATATGGGAGAAGACGGAATTGAATTATCCGGTGGACAGAAGCAGAAGTTCTTACTGGCAAGGGCATTATATAAGGACGCTCCGGTTCTGATACTGGATGAGCCGACGGCTGCTCTTGATCCGATTGCGGAAAGTGAGATTTACGACGAATATGCGAAGCTTTCCAAAGATAAGACAGCAATCTTTATTTCTCATAGGTTAGCCAGTACCCGGTTTTCAGATCGGATTCTGCTTATTGGAAACCAGGGAATCTTAGAAGAAGGAACACATGAAGAACTGCTTCAAAAGAACGGAGTATATGCGGAAATGTTCGAGGTCCAGAAGAGCTATTATGAAAAGGAACGTTTAGGTAAGGAGGCATTTGCATGAGTCAGGACGCAGAAATTTTAAAAAAACAGAGCTTCAGGCAGAATATTCATCATGTGGTACGGTTGGTAAAATTGATTCATTCTCTGGATCACAGCTTTTATGTATGGAACTTTGTTTCTGTTATAATGAAAGCGGTTATTACTTATGGAGTGCTTCTTCTTTCTTCCTTTGTGATTAATGGACTGAGCAGTGGAACAGATTATGCTTACATCCTGAAGGTTACTGTTGGAACGGCAATTCTGTTAAGCGGTGCGGCTTCCATAGATTATTTTATTGATAAGCATCTGGAAATGGCGATGAATGTCATGGAAACACAATATATGGCATTACAGCAGGAGAAGATTATGAATCTGGATTATGCTCTGATTGATAGTCCGAGGCTTAAGGAAATCCGGGAACGGATGCGGCTTGAAAGAAACTGGGGAGCCGGAATTTATTCCATGTTCTGGCAGGAGAAGAATTTTCTTATCCATCTGCTGAAGCTTGTTGCTGCATTGATTTTGTTATTTCCACAACTGCAATATTTCAAAGGAAAGGTGCAGACAGAAAGCATCGGTATCTTTTTGTTTCTATTTGCAATTATGATTGTTGGAGTATTTATTATCCGTTACTTAAGCAGGATGTATTTGTATATGTGTTTTCATATCCCGACAAAAGAGGAAAAGAAATGGAGTATTCAATATACCTGGGACTTTGTATGGCATGGAAAATATGATAGTAAAAATGGAAAAGATGTACGGATTTATGATGCTTATCCTCTGATGAAGGCATATACCTATGATAAACTTCAGGCTAAGGAATTTAAAAAGAATGTGTTTTATAAATTTTCCATGATTTATGGCTCTCTTGGTATTGTTAATAACTTTGTATCAGCATCGATACTTGCCGGATCTTATCTTATTGCTGTGATGATTGCAAAAGAAGGAAACCTGTCAGCCGGTAACGTCATTTTATTTGGAGGCTGTTTATCAAATTTCCTGATGAATCTTTTTTCAGTTGAATACGATTACCTTGAGATTTTACGGGCTGCATTGCAGCAGGCAGGGATTTTTGAATTATTTGATCTGACGGATGAAATGTACAAGGGTTCTCTTCCCATGGAAAAGCGCAGCGATGGGGAATATCAGATTGAATTTAAAAATGTGTCCTTCCACTATCCGGGGAGTAAGGAATATGCGTTAAAGAACTTGTCCATGAAGCTGCAGATTGGGGAAAAGCTTGCGATTGTAGGAAGGAACGGTTCCGGTAAAACAACAATGATCAAGCTATTGTGCCGCTTGTATGATCCGGACGAGGGAGAAATTCTGTTAAACGGAGTGAATATCAAAAAGTTCCGTCATGAAGAATATGAAACGTTGTTTTCCGTTATTTTTCAGGATTATATTCTGGTCAGCCTTAAGCTTTCAGAAAATGTGGCAGCAAATCACACTGTGGATGTGGATAAAGTCCGGAAATGTCTGGATGACAGTGGATTCGGAGATCGTCTGCAGACACTTTCCCAGGGAATCGATACTTATCTTTATAAAGATTATGAAGAGGAAGGAATCGACATAAGTGGCGGAGAGGCACAGAAAATAGCGATTGCAAGGGCGCTTTACAAGGATGCACCGTTTGTTCTTTTGGATGAACCGACGGCTGCTCTTGATCCGATCGCAGAGTCAGAGATTTACACGAACTTTGATAAAATTGTCGGAAATAAAACGGCTGTGTATATCAGCCACCGCCTCTCTTCCTGCAAATTCTGTGACCGGATAGCCGTTTTTAAGGATGGGCAACTGGTGCAGTACGGGAACCATGACACCCTGCTAAAGGATCATGATGGAGAATATGCGGTGATGTGGAATAAACAGGCGAAGTATTATACGGCATAATACCGCAGAGTATTTACAGAAATTTTTATAATTTCAAATATATATATTGCAAAATAAGGAAACTATATGCTAACATCAGAACAAAGCATATAGTTTCTTTTGATCTAAATTTCATTTGGATAAATGTAATACAAATATCCTTTCTTATGAATTATGCAAGAATATCTATGCTTTTAAATTCCAAATACATTTAAGGGCTGGAAGCTTTAAGGGAGGTAAAAATAAAATGTGTGAAGTATTAGATCGGGCAATTAACGAAGGAAGATGCGAGGGTTTAATATCCGTCTGTAAAGATTTTAAATTAAGTTATGAACAAACCGCTGCCAAGTTAAAAGAAAAGTTTCAGTTAAGTGATCAGGAAATAGAGAAAAGCATGAAACTATACTGGTAATTGGGGTCAGGGATCATGGAGCAAAAGCAGTTGAAATATTCGAAGTTAATGGAAGATTTAAGGGAGAAGATGGTGTCGGGAGAAATCCAGGCAGGAGACAGGCTTCCTTCAGAAAATGAATTATCGGCTCAGTATCAGGTCAGCAGACAGACGGTGCGCAAGGCTCTTTCGGTGCTTCAGAATGAAGGCTATATTTACGCGGAGCATGGGAGAGGAACCTTCTGTTCCGAGCGGGTCTTACATACGGGACATTCCCATAATATTGCCGTAGTTACCACGTATCTGTCGGATTATATTTTCCCGCGTGTAATCGGGGGAATCGATAAGGTATTGACGGAGCAGGGCTACAGCATCATTCTGAAAAATACAAGGAATTCCAGAAGTCAGGAGGCAAGATGCTTAGAAGAGCTTCTTCAGAAGGACATTGACGGAATTATTATCGAGCCGAGCAAAAGTCAGATTTATTGTAAGCACACCCACCTGTATGAAAAGCTGGAAGAGTATGGTATTCCTTACGTGTTTATCCAGGGCTGCTTTGCAACGATGAAGGAGAAGCCAAGGGTGCTTATGGATGATGCGATGGGTGGTTATCTTATTACGAAGTATCTGATCGATACAGGGCATAAGTCGATCATTGGCGTGTTTAAGTCGGATGATATCCAGGGGCAGAATCGACATAAGGGATATGTAAAGGCACTGCAGGAAGCGGGAATTCCTTATGAACCGGATCATGTGATCTGGTTTTATACGGAGGATCGTGCCATTCATCCGTATGAGGCCATTAAGCAGATGGCAGAAAGCGGAGTTCCGATGGATGGGGTTGTCTGCTATAATGACCAGATTGCCATGAAGGTGATTCAGGGTCTTACTGCTGCCGGTAAGAAGGTTCCTTCCGATGTATCTGTAACCGGATATGACAATTCCTACATAGCGAACAATGGAGGACTGCAGTTGACGACTATTGTTCATCCTCAGGAAAAACTGGGGGAGATGGCAGCAGAGCTGCTGCTTAAACTGATTCATTGTGAAGGGCATAGAAACAAATTGCCGGAGGATCCGTCAAAAGAAAAGATGAAAGAGCCGGTCTGCACAGATATTCTGATCGCACCGGAGCTGGTTGTCGGAAATTCCTGTATTGTGAGAGATTCAATAGAAAAAAGCATGTCCTGAATCAGAATGGTATCTTTTTCAGGACATGCTTTGTGCTTCTGATTTATCTGGTAAGGCGGATTACATTCCAGCTGTGTTTTCCAAGAACGGTATGCATTTTGCCGTTCTCAAGCTTCGTAGCATCGGAATGCGTCGGGGCAACGTGATCCGGGTCCGCTTCGGTGTTGACTGCCTTCATATCGTCGTTGGTCAGTACGATATGCTCAGCCAGACGGTATCCCTCGAACTGACGCAGATCACAGGAAACCTCCATATCCTCATCCAGACTCTTGTTGACTGCAAAAATGGTCAGTGCATCATGCTCTTCATCCCAGATGCAGACAGAGTCAAGGTATGGAGCCTCGCCATAGGTTTTGCTCTCATAAACCGGAGTCAGAACCTGTGTGTTTAACACGGTTCCACGGCCGTATACACTTGCGTGCATATACGGATAAAAGATGGTCTGACGCCATGCGCCGGTGTCGGATGTCATGATCGGGGCGATGACATTGACAAGCTGTGCCAGACATGCGATTTTAACACGGTCAGCGTGGCGCAGGAGTGTGATCAGTAAGCTTCCGACGAGCAGTGAGTCCTCAAAGTTGTAGACATCTTCCAGCTGATGCGGTGCACGAACCCATTTTTCAAGCTTCTTATCCTGCTCATTGCTGTGATACCATACATTCCACTCATCGAAGGAAAGGTTGATCTGCTTCTTACCATGTTTTTTAGCTTTGACCGCATCACAGATAGCAACGACACCGGAAATGAAGTCATCCATACCCTTGGAGCTTGCCAGAAAATCAACCGTGTCGTCAGCAGCATTTCCATAATACTGATGCAGGGAGAGGTAATCCACTTCGTCATAGCATTCGTCCAAAATCGTATATTCCCAGGAGCCGAAGGTCGGCATGGTAAGACCGGAGCTTCCGCAGGCAACTGTTTCGATGGTCGGATCCATGAACTTCATCAGACGGGAAGTTTCTGCAGCAATACGGCCATATTCGGAAGCAGTCTTATGCCCCATCTGCCATGGTCCATCCATCTCATTACCAAGGCACCAGAGCTTGATGTTGTGCGGCTCTTTATAGCCGTGGGACTTTCTCAGATCACTGTAGTAGGTCCCCTCTTTGAAATTACAGTATTCCAGAACATTTTTAGCGTCCTCCGGTCCACGGGTTCCGAGGTTGACAGCCATCATGATATCGCTGCCGGCTTTTTTGGACCAGTCAGCAAATTCGTTCAGGCCAAACTCGTTTGTCTCAATAACGCCCCAGGCAAGCTCCGGTTTTGCAGGCCGTTTGTCCTTCGGACCTACACTGTCCTCCCAGTGATAGCCGGAGACAAAATTTCCACCCGGATAACGGACGATCGGTACCTGAAGCTCTCTGACGAGAGCCAGCGTATCCTTGCGCAAGCCCTGCTCATCGGAAAGTGCACTTCCCTCCTGATAGATTCCTTCATAAACAGCACGTCCCAGGTGTTCGATAAAGGAACCAAAGATTCGTTTGTCAACTTTTCCGGTCAGAAAGTATTTGTCAATGATAATCTCTGCTTTTTTCATATTTTAAAATTCTCCTTTCAGATAATGTTTTCTTATGATTTTGATTTTAACAGGAGGGAGAAAAAAACCTAGAGATTTTTGTCCGATAAAATTGACTTTTCTTCCGGCCTTGCGATAGAATGGGAAAAAGGAGAAGAGGATGGATTTTTCGATTCATATTTGTGAATATAACAGATCTAATGCAGATTACGATATTATTTACCGTCCGGAGGGCGGTGGAGATTATCTGTTTCTGCTGTTTAAAACACCAATGCGGGTGTATGTGGGAAAGCAGTTTTCCATTACACAGGAAAATGCCTGTATTTTTTACACACCCGGTCATGAGCAGCATTATCAGGCGGTACAGAAATTCCGCAACAGCTACGTGCATTTCTGGTGTAATGAGGATCTGGGAGCGAGGTACGGAATTGTGCCGAACATGATTTTTTATCCGCAGAATACGGAAGAAATTGATGAATATATCCGTTGTCTGCAGCGGGAATATATTACAAAAGATCCTTATGCGGCGGAATATGAGGAGACACTGGTCCGTCAGATGCTGATCACAGCATCACGTGGTATGTTGCTGCATCGGAAAGCAGCCGCAGAGCCGGAGGGATTATACCGTGAGTTTCAGGAGCTGCGCCTTGCCATGCTGAGCCACTATGAAAAGGAATGGACCATGGAAAAGCTTTGCGAGAGGGCCAATATGGAAAAAAGCCAGTTTTATTCCTATTATAAAAAGTTTTTCAGCAGCACGCCGCATAATGATCTGATAGAGGTGCGCCTCGATAAGGCGAAAAACCTTCTCACGAACCAGGCGCTCTCCATTAGTCAGACTGCTGAGCTTTGCGGCTTTTCCAATCCGTCGCACTTCAGCCGCTATTTCAAAAAGCACTGCGGCTGTTCACCGAAGGAATGGCGTCTTGGTTCTCAGCAAAACAACGGGAATTATGGGAGTAGAACCGACAGCAGTAATTATCCGGAGGGGGGAGAATCATGATTAAGGTTTTTCTGGTAGAGGATGAGTATGTCATCCGTGAGGGAATCAAGAAGAATATTGACTGGCAGGCACATGGATATGAATTCTGCGGAGAAGCAGGAGATGGAGAGCTTGCTTTTCCGATGATTCAGGAAATACGGCCGGATATTGTGATTACCGATATCCGCATGCCATTTATGGACGGACTGGTCTTGAGCAGGCTGATCAAAAAGGAATTTCCGGAAACAGAAATTATTATTTTAAGCGGATATGAAGAATTTGAGTATGCCAAAGAAGGAATTAAAATTGGTGTAGCCCAGTATCTTCTGAAACCGATCAGCGGAGATGCCCTGATTAAGGAAATTGACCTGGTGGCGGCATCCATTGTAGAGCGGAAGCAGAAGGAACGGATCCGGGAACGTTACTTTAAACAGAGTATGGACCGTGAATCGGAGAAAGATAACCTCAATATCCAGGAGCTGGATTACAAGCAGTTTGAGAAAAGTAAGCTGCAGGAGTTTATGAAGGTCGGATGCAAGGAGGAGGTTCCTTACTTTATTGACGAGATGTTTCAAAAGCTGGATCATAGTGCCGTGAAATCCAGAATCTTCCGGCAGTACATTGTGATGGATGCCTATTTTTGTGTTGCAGAATTTGTGGAAGAGATCGGTTTGTCGAGGGATGAAGTGGAACCGATGGATGTTGCTTCGGATGTATTGTCAAGTATCGAATATTCCAAGGAGTATATTGTCCGTATTATTCAAAAAGCAATTGATGAACGGGATCAGGTATCCGGAAATAAATATAAGGGTCTGATGGACGATGTGAAGGCATATATTGAAGCCCATTATGTGGAAGAGGATCTTACCTTAAATCAGCTTGCTGCACATGTGAACTTTTCACCCAATCATTTCAGTATGATTTTCAGTCAGCAGACAGGACAGCCATTTATTAAATATCTGACCGATTTTCGTATGAATAAGGCTAAAGAGCTCCTTCGCTGTACCGGCAAAAAGAGCAGCGAGATCGGACTGGAGGTCGGATATAAGGATCCGCATTATTTCTCAGCCCTGTTCCGTAAAACGCAGGGAATGACACCGACACAATACCGGGAAGGAAAAGCATGAATAAGAAATTGAAAAATGCAGCGAAGGATTTTTACGACCGTTCTTCCCTGACAAGTAAAATACGATATTCTTATCTGGTGATCCTGATTCCTATTTTTTTGTTTCTGCTCTTTTGCTTTTATAATTTCTGGGCAGCGAACTACCGGTATCAGGATATGATTAACTCTACCGTAGCAGCCAGTGAGTTTACGCTTGATTTTAAAAAGGATTTTGACTATGAGACCTATCTTCTGATTGTAGGAAACAAGACAGTAGAAGAATCAGAACTCCGGGATATGCTTACCAATGCGAACCGGATCATTACCGGATTGGAGCAGATTACGGATTCCAGAGACAATCTTGCCAGATTAAAGAGTATTAAGAAGTATCTGAATAATCTTGATACCTATGTGGATCGTATTGAACAGAATATCCGGGTAGGAAACCGTTATGAGGACAATATGGAAATCTGGGAAAACGATGTTCAGATTGTAACGACACTCGTGCGCGAAACGATTTTTCAGTATATTTATTATGAAACAAAGGGAATTCAGGAATCCCATGCGGAATACCAGAGCTTTTTCGTTTCCATGATTGAAATTTCCGTCATTGCCTTTGTAGCGGTTTTGCTGTTGATTGTGTTTATTTCCCATTATATTCCTTTAAGTATTTCAAGACCGATTACGGAGCTTGTGGAGGTGACACAGCAGGTATCGCAGGGAAATCTGCAGGTAAGATCCCATGTTAATACAGGTGTGGAAGCAAAGCAGTTAAGCGAATCCTTAAATACGATGATTGACAAAATTAACGAGCTTCTTGAACAGGTAAAGAAGGAGCAGATCCGTATCCGGAAGGCAGAATTTGAGCTTCTTCAGGCACAGATTAATCCGCATTTTCTGTATAATACACTGGATACCATTATCTGGCTGGCAGAAAGTGATGAGCAGAAGCAGGTTGTCCATATGGTGGAGAGTCTGTCGGACTTTTTCCGGACCTCTTTGAATCAGGGAAAGGATATTATTTCGATCAAAGAAGAAATCCAGCATGTCCGCAGTTATCTGGAAATCCAGCAGATGCGGTATCAGGATATCCTGGAATATGAAATTAATGTTCCGGAGGAATTTTATCAGAATACGATTCCCAAGATCACCGTGCAGCCTCTTGTGGAAAATGCACTTTATCATGGCATTAAGAATAAACGTGGCAAGGGGAAGATCACGGTAAGAGGATACCGGGAGGGTTCCTTTTTTATCCTGGAGGTGCAGGACAATGGAATCGGTATGCAGCCGGAACGTTTGGAGCAGGTAAGGAATGCACTGGTTCATAAGCAGTTCGTGGAAAGTAAGGTATACGGATTATATAATGTAAACGAACGGATCCGCTTAAACTGTGGAGAAGAATATGGTCTCAGGATTTCAAGTACCTATCAGGAAGGAACTACAGTGAAGATTTTTCTGCCGGATGCAGACAGTGGTTTGACCAGTCCGGCAGAAGAAATTCAACCGGATTCGTAAAAAAATCAACTTAAAGTAGTTTTTGAGGATAAATTTCAACTTTTGCCATAGGGATCTTCATGGTATTTTCAGCCGGAAAAGTTATGATAGTCTTATCAAAGAGATCAGTCTTTGATGAGACTATTTTTCATTAATGGGAGGTTATAACATATGAAGAGAAAACTTATGGCTTTGGCAATGGCAGCAGCAATGCTAATTGGATTAACCGCATGCGGATCCGGTTCCGCACCGGCTTCATCTACGGCATCGACAGACACAGAAAGTACATCAGACAGCGCATCTGCTTCTACAGACACAGCAGCAGATACTTCTGCATCAGGTGAGTTAATCAAGGTTGGTATCATTAATAATGACCCGAATGAATCCGGATATCGTACCGCAAATGACAAGGACCTGAAGGCAATGTTTACAGCAGAAAACGGCTATGAAGCATCTTTCGCATACAGCTTAAAGAATGATGAGCAGATTACTGCAGCACAGAAGTTCATTCAGGACGGTGTGGATTATCTTCTTCTTTCCGCAGCAGATACTGCCGGCTGGGATTCCGTATTAAAGGATGCACAGGATGCAGGTATCCGCGTAATCTTATTTGACCGTACCATCGATGCAGATGCAAGTCTTTATGAAGCATCCATCGTATCTGATATGGCAAAGGAAGGCCAGACTGCAGTTGACTGGTTAAAAGGACAGGGACTCAGCGAATATAAGATCATTCACCTTCAGGGCGTTATGGGTTCTGCAGCACAGCAGGGACGTTCCGGTGCATTGGATGAAGCAGTTGCTTCTGATGGCTGGACACTGGTAACACAGCAGACTGCAGAGTGGAATGCAGAAAAAGCACAGCAGATCGTACAGTCTGTTATTGATTCCGGCGAATCCTTCAATGTAATTTATGCAGAAAATGATGATATGGCTAAGGGAGCTGTAGCAGCACTTGATAAAGCAAATATTTCCCACGGTGTTGGCAAGGACGTTATTGTTATGGGCTTTGACTGCAACAAGTGGGCATTGGAAGAATTATTAAATCAGAACTGGAACTATGATGGACAGTGCAATCCTTTCCAGGCATCTTACATCGATGACATCATTAAGACATTGGAAAGCGGCGGAACCATTTCCGAGAAGACCATCATCATGGAAGAAAAGGGCTTTGATGCAGCTTCTATTACCCAGGAAGATGTTGATAAATACGGTATTTAAGGAAATATAGGGAAGGTCTGACATTTTTGACAGATCAGAATTATAAAATCAGGGTAACTATTCAGGATTAATGTAATTGTTAAGATAACGGTAAAGCGATTGAATAGTTACAGATGAATAAGCGCGGTGCAGGAAGGAGACATTCAAAGCTGCTCCGCGCTTATTATAAAGGCAAGGAGAGTGACGGCTGCAGTGAAAGAACATATTGTTTTACAAATGGAAAATATACATAAAAGCTTTCCCGGAGTACGTGCCCTGCAGGGAGTTGATTTTTCACTTTGTGAGGGTGAAATTCATGCATTGATGGGTGAAAACGGTGCCGGAAAATCTACATTAATTAAGGTATTAACCGGAGTTTATGGAAAAGAAGAGGGAAATATCTATCTGAAAGGCCATGACAAGCCGGTCAGTATCAAATCACCCCAGGATGCACAGGAGCTTGGAATCAGTACAGTATATCAGGAAATTACTCTGTGTCCGAATCTTTCTGTAGCAGAGAATATGTATATTGGAAGAACGAAGGGCTTCATGCAGAACTGGAAATCCATGAATGAAGGCGCAAACCGTATATTAAAGTCTCTGGATATTCCGACGGATGCATCGGAGCAGCTGGCAAACTGCTCGATTGCTGTCCAGCAGATGGTAGCTATTGCACGTGCAGTAGATATGGACTGCAAGGTTCTGATTCTGGATGAGCCGACCTCCTCTTTGGATGAGCAGGAGGTTGAAAAGCTGTTTAAGTTAATGCGTGATCTGAAGGCAAGAGGCGTTGGAATTATCTTTGTAACACATTTCCTCGATCAGGTATATGAGGTATGTGATAAGATTACGGTTCTCCGCGACGGCAAGCTGGTTGGACAGTATGAAATTAAGGATCTTCCGAGAGTCCAGCTTGTTGCAAAGATGCTTGGAAAAGAGCTGGATGATATGTCATCCATCCGTGATGACGATAAGGTGTACCATGGAACCGATGCGTCTGAGAATGTTTTGGAAGCAGAGCAGCTAGTAAGTAATGCAGGAATCAAGCCGTTTGATTTTTATATAAAGAAGGGTGAGGTGAATGGATTTACCGGACTTCTGGGCTCCGGACGAAGCGAATGTGTCCGTGCTATCTTTGGTGCAGATCATGTATCAGGCGGAACGGTGAAGATGAAAGGTAAGAAGGTAAAGATTACCAGACCGATTGATGCGATGCGTCATGGAATTGCTTATCTTCCGGAAGACCGTAAGGTGGATGGAATCGTAGGTGACCTTTCTGTCCGTGAAAATATTATTCTGGCACAGCAGGTATTACGGGGATTCTTTAAACCCTTCTCAAAGGCAGAGGCAAATAAAATTGCAGAGGAATACATTAAGCTTCTGGATATTAAAACAGCATCTGCAGATACCCCGATTAAATCCCTTTCCGGTGGTAACCAGCAGAAGGTGATCCTTGCAAGATGGTTATTCACACATCCGGAATATCTGATTCTGGATGAGCCGACAAGAGGTATTGATGTCGGAACAAAGATTGATATACAGAAGCTGGTATTGGATCTGGCATCAGAGGGAATGAGCGTAACCTTTATTTCTTCCGAAACCGATGAAATGCTTCGTACCTGTTCAAGACTCATCGTTATGCGTGACCGCAAGGTGGTTGGTGAGCTTACAGGAAAGGATTTAACGCAGGCAAAAATTATGAGTACAATAGCCGGAGGTGATATGGAATGATACAGAAAATATTTCGCAGACAGATCTTTATTCCCATAGCTGCATTATTGATTTTGGCTATTTTCAATTTAATTGCAGATCCTTCGTTCTATAAAATTACGTTGGGTTATAACAGTGCGGGAAATCCGGTATTGTCCGGATACCTGATCACCATTCTGGATTATGGTTCAGAGCTTGCGATCCTTGCTATCGGTATGACGCTTGTTACGGCAGCTTCCGGTGGGCAGGATATCAGCGTGGGCGCAGCCATCGCCATCAGCGGCAGTGTGATCCTCCGGGTGCTTTGCGGAACCAATTCAAGACCGGACACCCTGCAGGCACCGATTATTGTAGCGTTCCTTATAAGCTGCGTGGTAGCAATGCTTTTTGGAGCATTTAACGGAGCGTTGGTTGCATATTTTAAAATCCAGCCTATGGTAGCGACTCTGATTCTGTATACGGCAGGACGTTCCATTGCAGCCTGGATCAATAACAACGAGCTTCCCATTGTCAATGACGCTACCTTTGCGGTATTTGGTGGTTTCATTCCGGGAATCCCGATTCCGACGCCGGTTTTCATTGCGGCAGCGTGTATCCTCGTGACCGTATTGGTTTTGAAGTTTACGAATCTTGGACTGTATACGCAGGCAGTCGGTATTAACGAAAGCTCTTCCAGACTGAATGGTTTAAATCCGGCATTTATCAAGTTCCTGACCTTTGTAATTCTCGGACTTTGCGTGGCAGTAGCAGGACTCATCAAGGTCAGCCGTTTATCTTCCATTAACTATTCGGTAATTGCGAAGGATATTGAAATGGATGCTATTCTCGCCGTAGCACTTGGAGGGAATGCATTAGGTGGTGGTAAGTTCAATATGACAGCATCCATACTTGGTGCTTTTGTTATTCAGTTCCTGACAACGACCTTGTATAAATTCAATGTCCAGTCAGATGCTCTCCCTGCATATAAGGCAGTTGTTGTTATTCTGCTCGTGGTATTCAGTGCACCTGTAGTACGGGAAAAAATGGGAGAGTTCTTTAAGCGGATGAAAGCAGGAACACTGAAGAAGGAGGTACAGTAATATGAAGGCAAAAAGGAAAATGAAATTAACAGACACCAGTCTGCTGCTGTTGATTACTGTTGTTGTTTTCTTTGCAATGTATATCGGTGCAATTCTTTTTCAGGGAAAAGGCTTTTTAAAGCCGCAGACCTTCTTTAATATTTTAAATGCAAATGCTGCCCTGATTATTATTTCCTGTGGCATGAGCCTTGTGATGATTACCGGTGGAATTGATATTTCGGTAGGTGGTGTGGTAGCCCTTGTAAGTATGTGCTGCGCGGTATATCTGGATTATCATGGTGGTAACTGTCTCTTATACACATCTGACGCTGCC
>ERZ1027237.989-NODE-989-length-14229-cov-6.051432_pt1 | contig 14229 bp, 11 predicted proteins | sample MGYA00519264_ERZ1027237 | MGnify/ENA primary metagenome ERZ1027237 (study PRJEB26926, sample SAMN06164640) | human gut metagenome | biome: ENVO:00009003; feature: ENVO:2100002; material: ENVO:00002003 | host: Homo sapiens | place: USA | collected 2012 ...
GCTTCCCCTGTGCGATTGCCAGAGCATCGTTGGTGTGGCTCTTGGGAAGCACAAGCAGCTTCTCTCGGGTTGCCTTTGTGATATAGCCTCTCGTTTCGACAACGGGGATAGGCAACTCAGAGCAGAGCCTCTGCATTAAAGTCTTCCGCATGATGCCCATGAATGTGGCATCCCGTGTGGAACGACGCTTGCGCTTTTTGAAGTCACCCTCCGTAATCAACCCCTTGTGGAGTTTCTCGTGACAACTCTCGCAAAGGGTAACTTGGTTGTCCGGAGCGTCGCCGCCTACCTTCCTGCTCTCCAGATGGTGGACGTGAAGCCAGACCTCTTTTTTCTTGGTTGCGTGTGCTCCGCAGCACTGACAGGTGTAATCATCTCTCCAAAGCACGTATTGCCGTACATTGTAGTGACCATACATCTCGCCCTTCTGGTAATCCTCACCTTGCGGAACGGGCTTTCCATCCGCAATGGCTTTCAGCAGCTGCAGGTCGAACTCGGCGGTCTCTATGACCACTTTGCTCACGGGCAGGATGCGGCAAACCCTCTTGATTGAGGTGATGTGCTCTTGGATTTTGACCTCCACAGAAGGCGCCAACCAACCCTTGCGTTTGCTTCGGACTCGGTTATCGAAGCGCGACTTACGATACCGGGTCTTGCGATTTCTTCGGGCTCTGCGGAACTCTCGACGGGCGGATAGCAAATTCACCACATCATTCCGAGGAGTTACGTCAGCTGCAAAGACTTCTTCCTTCTTTGTGGATGCGGATATTCCAATGGTCTTACTTCCATCGTCCACGCCCAGAATAACTTCTTGGGTGTAGCCGCTGCTCCCGTAGACCAGCTGGATGGTAAAGGGCGTCCTCTTCTTCACTTTGGCTTTCCCGGCATCTAACAGATGACGGGCTTTTGCCGGGGAGCAGGGCATCAGCGGACGTCCGTGCTTGTTGATGACATACACTTTGTTTGGCATGATGCCTTCCTCCTTCTTCTTTGGTTGTGGCTAACGAAAAAGCCACGCGGCCTTTCGGCCGTCAGGTATCCGTACCCAATGTTATCTCAAGGTTTTCGTGTGCAACACCGCTCCTTACCCTCAGAGCTTTTAATCACACACCGCAGTGCGGCAGGTTCGGATTCACGCCCGCCGGTGCCTATTCTTACATTCTTGAGTAACGTAGTGCTCGAAACACTTAGGGTAGTCAATCAGGGCTTACGATTTCTCGCAAGCCCCCTCCAAATCGTTAGATTTGGTGGGGGTTATTGACGATCTGAGAGATGTTCATAAAGAAAGCCTCCTTAAAATTACAGGTTGAAGCGGCGGCGGGCCTCCTCCCGGAGAGAGGGCACCCGCCGGACGATCCGCAGGGGGATGATGAGTCCCACGCAGACCGCCAGCACGATCAGGGACCACCCTGGCTGCCACACACCACGGAAATACCGGTCGATGCAGAATTCAATGCCCACCGCCAGAAGCCCAGCCGCCCCGATGACCAGGGCAATGGCGGAGAGGGTAGAGCGCCGCCCGCCCCGGAGCAGAAAGCTCAAAAGAAAGACCAGCACCCCAGCCCAGCCGATCATGGGCAGAGCCAGCCCCCGGAACCAGCGGCTGCCGCCCAGGTCGATGGAGATGAGCCAGACATAGATGCCAATGGCCGCCACATCGGCGGTGAGCCGGAAAAAGACCGGCAGCCGCCGCAGCACCATAGGCAGGGTGAACCAGACCCACAGCATCACCGCCGCCCCGATGACGTACAGAGACCAGGGACGGTCCGTGGGCAGAAACAGGTTCAAAAGCCCGCAGCACAGGGACACGGACACCAGCATAGCCGTCAGCAGAATGGCGGCCTCTCGCCTGGAGGCGGGCTGTACGGCAGCGGAGTTGGCAGGAAAGTAGGGCGGCGCATCCAGTTCCGGATGCCAGGCAGGCGTCCCGCACAGGGGACAGGTTTTGGCGCTGGGGTCCAGCTCCACGCCGCAGTTGACACAGTAAGACATAACATGCTCCTCTTATCGGTTGCTCTCGATCCGCACCGGAATGCCCTCCCGGACCAGAAAGCGGAAAAAGTCCCGCTCTGTGTCCGTTTCGGCCTGGGTGCCGGCAAAGGTGATTTCCATGATGTCTCCATAGCTGATGGAGGCACAGTGGCACCGGGGCACGGTGGCCTGGCCCAGCACCACCTCCATGCCCTGAATATGGGGAGCCATCTCCGGCGACACGGTGAAGACACCGGGATTGGTATAGGTGCAGGAGTAGGGCCGCACCCCCAGGAGATAGTAGTTGAGGGCCATCACCGGGTTTTTCAGAAACACCGGCACCGCCCGGAGAAAGAAATTCTTCGTGAAGCGGACATTGCCGGTAAAGGCGGCCTGCAGCTCCTGGCGGTGGACGTGGAGCTTCATATAGTGACGCACCTGGGAGACAATTTCCGGAAAAGTGTAATCCCCCAAGGCAGGGTCGATGCTGGGACGGACGGTGGTAATGAAGTTCCGCACCGTTTCCGAGGGGAACCAGCTTCGCAGATTGATGGGCACCGCCAGGGCCACCGGGCGTTCCTTGTGGGGATGCTCCCGACGCTGCTTTTCCAGCAGCACGTGGATCAGCGCGGCGGAGAGGTACTCTGTGATGGAGGCGTCATAACTCCGTGCGGTCTCCCGGAGCTTCTCCAGGGGCACGAAGCCCATGGTGACATGGAAGGTGTAAAAAGGCTCCGGGGTGCCGGTGTTGGCATAGGCCTTAGGCATCCGCCGCAGACCCAGGGCGTGCCGCCCGGCATAGCGGGCGTAAGCGTCCTCCAGCTCCTCCTTCCGGGGCGGCTCCGCCAGATCAAGTACGCCGTTTCCGGCTGGAACGCTTATGCCGGTCTGCCGCAGATACTCCGCCAGCAGCGTCCGGAAAAAGATCAGGGCCCCGGCCCCGTCGGACAGGGCGTGGAACACCTCCAGAGAGATGCGGTTCCGGTAGTAGTAAAACCGCACCAGCCAGCCGTTGTCCTCCCGGAAGCGCACCGGCTGGCAGGGATTGGCCACGTCGGCCTTCAGAAAGGGGCCCGGGGCGGTGTTTGGCTCCAGATAGTACCAGAATAGACCCCGGCGGATGCGGACGGAAAAGCTGGGGAACCGGGGCAGCACCCGGTCAATGGCGTTTTGCAGGGCGGCGGGCCGCACCGGCTCTGTCATCAGGGCGGAGAAGCGGTAGATGGCGGAATATTCCTCCCTTTGCAGGGCGGAATAGAGAATACCGGCATTGTCCAGCCGGTACCACTGACTGTCCGGTTTTGCCATCCGCGTCACCTCCCCGAAAATAGTTACAGATCATTGTAGCACATGGGGAAAAGCGTGACAAGAGATGGCCCATTTTCCACTTCCCATTTTTCGTGATTTATGGTATTCTGCAATTAACACGAAAGAGCGGAGGACCTATGGAAAAGCTGCAATTAGGCAGAAAATGGAAAACGGATGCCGAAAAACCCCGGATGGACCCGCTGATGCGGGCGCTGAAAGCCCTGCACAGCGCCGGTTCCCCGGAGGCCATGACCCCGGAGGAGCTGGAGCATCAGCGCCGGAACCAGGAAATTCTGGGCCGCCTTACCGCCCCTATGGCGGGGATGGAGTATGAAGAGCTTTCCATCGGGGCCATGCCTGCTGCCTGGACCCGGCTGAAAGCGCCCCATGGGGACCGCCGGGTGATCCTCTACTGCCACGGCGGCGGCTATACCAGCGGCAACCTGGGTTATTCCCGGGTGCTGTCCTCCAAGCTGGCCCACGTCACCGGCTACGATGTGCTGAGCTTTGAGTACCGGCTGGCGCCGGAGCATCCCTACCCGGCGGCAGTGGAGGATGCCATGCGGGCCTGGGACTATCTGATGTATCAGGGATACGGGGCGGAAAACGTGACGGTGGCGGGAGATTCCGCCGGGGGCAACCTGGCCCTGGTGCTGTGCCGCCGCTTGAAGGCCGCTGGGCGCCGGATGCCCCGGGCCCTGCTGCTGATGTCCCCCTGGACGGATATGACCATGTCCGGGGCATCCTACCGTGAGCGGGTGGAGAGCGACCCCATGCTGACACCGGAGTACATCGAGGCCGTCCGGAGGGCATACGCCGGGGACAGGGATCTCCATGACCCGGATTTGTCGCCCCTGCTGGGGGACCTGGGGAGCTTTCCACCTACCCTGATCCAGGTGGGAGACCATGAGATCCTCTATTCCGATTCCGCGTCCCTGGCTGCGGCGCTGCGGGCGGCCCATGTGCCCTGCCGGCTGGAGGTCAGCGAGGGAATGTGGCACGTATTTCAGATGTTCCCCATCAAAAAAGCGGCGGCGGCCATGGAAAGCGCCGCCCGGTTTCTGCTGGAACTATAAAAATGAAAAGGCCTGCTCGAAGGAGCGGGCCTTTTGCTTTTGTAGCCGGTACTGGTGGAGTAGTACACATCGCTGAGCCGCATGGCCTCCGCCCGGGAAGGGGCATAGGCGATGGCGGAGATGGCGAAATCATATTTGCCGTCCGCCACACCGGCCAGCACGGCGGTGAAATCCAGAGCGGTGATCTTCAGGTCTACGCCGAGTTTGTCGGCGATGTATCTGGCCACCTCAATGTCCATGCCCTGATACTGGTCCTCCCCGCTCTTGTTGGGGTCTACATATTCATAGGGGGCGAAATAGGGCTCGGTACACAGCTCGATATAGCCTTTTTCCTTGATCTGCGCCAGACGGTCCTTGGTCTCCCCATTCTTGCTGCCGCCGCAGGTGGTGCAGGCCAGTGCCAGAACAGCCGCCAACAAAATTGCCATTGCCTTTTCATATCCTTGCCCTCGTTTCTGTTGGTTTTGGGACGTTGGTGCCGCCCTTTTGATGGCATTTGTCATAACAGGGACGATTTAATTTGTCAGCGCTTTAGCGTGGTAATTCGTTACCAATTACTAAGCAAAATTTCAACGTTTTTGTAGCCTTTATGCAAGGGGCCTTCGGATGCGGAAAACAGGGTCGGTCAAATCCGCCGAGGGCTGCAGATTAACCCACCCGTCAGGAATTGCAGCGCAGGCAGGTGGCGATTGGACATAAGGCAGATGGTCATGCAGAACGGACCTTCGGATAAAAAAACGCTGCCGCAAAATTGCGGCAGTGCTCTTTGTAGAATTAGATATGCATTTGCTCAAATCAGCCAGGCTGGGACATACCAATTCTTCTGGTCGACCGGAATCAGATCTGGCGGCATGCAGATAACCGCGCCGATCCCAATTTTTGTTTTCAGATGCGCGGCTCCAGCTGAAATACTGTCCGCATCGGGCTCTTTTTCGATGGGATTCAGCACGCTGAAGTTCTTCGTGGCATCCTTTGGCGCGGAATTCTTTTTGATCTCTATCGGCGAAACAACGCCGTCCTGATAGATAATAAGGTCGATCTCTTTTTTGTTGCTGTCACGGTAGAAGTATAGCGGAGGCTGAGATTTCCCCTGATTGAGGTAACTCTTATAAATCTCGGATACAACCCATGTCTCAAAGAACGCGCCGTCCATGGCACCCCGCTCCAATGTCTCCGCGCTGGTCCATCTGGTGAGATGTGCGCAAAGTCCCGTGTCCAGAAAATACATTCTCGGGGCCTTGATCACCCGCTTCAAGGCATTGTTGGAATAGGGCTGGATCAATGCCACGATACCTGAGGATACCAAAATCGAAAGCCACTGCTTTGCGGTTGGCGCAGATACGCCGACCTCGGACGCAAGCGCTTCGTAGTTCACATTGGTGGCCGTCCGTGCCGCTACAACCGCCATGAAATTCAAAAATGTCGTTTCGTCTCCGACCTGTGAAAGATCCTTGATATCTCTGCTAATGTATGTCTCCAGATAGGACTCGTAGTATTGCGCTCGATCCACCTGCTCATTTTCATAGAGGCGGGGCATGGAGCCCTTATAGATGCGGGTGAATATCTCAGAGATCGACATTTGCGGAGCGGCAGTCATCCGATCCATCAATGCAGGGATATCTACTGTGAACGCAGGAAAGTGGTTGCCGTTGATCTCACTGTTGGACAGCCCCTCCATCCGTACAATGCCGGCACGGCCGGCGAGAGATTCCGTTACCCGCTTCATCATGCGGAAGGTCTGTGAACCGGTCAGCCAGAAATCCCCACACTGTTTCTCGCGATCCACATAGACCTTGATGTAATCGAACAGTTCCGGCGCATACTGCACCTCATCAATCAGGACCGGCGGTGCATATCGTTGTAGGAACAATTCCGGATCACTCTTCGCAAACGCACGGATTGTGGGATTATCCAGAGATACGATTTTTCGTTCCCTTCCCGCCAGATGAGTCAGCAATGTGGTTTTTCCAACCTGTCGAGGGCCCGTGACGATCAGCACCGGAAAAGTCTCGTTGATTTTTTGAATAACCGGCGCAATTGATCTCTCGTAATACATGAAGCTCCCTCCTTCGCCGCAACTATTTATGCAAATCCAAAGTGACACTTTAGTTTATACCACATCCTGCCGTTTAATACAAGTGCAAAACCCAATTCTGAAAGACACATTATGGGCAAATGCGGCGTATGTATGCCTGTCCCGTGCGGCAACGGCACATCGACCGGGAACTGCAAAAAAATCTTGACATCTTTTTTTCAGTGTGTTAAAGTTTCCCTGTTCTTTTTCAGAACGCCTGTGCATATGCACGTCTTGACCATCCCTCCGACGAGGGATCGAGGCTACACGGACGGCCGGGTCAAATGCCGAAAACCCGTCGAAGAGCCGGGGACCGCACCGCGGGTGCGGGTTGGCAACTTTGTTGCCTTATTGATCGAGCGGAAGAGCTCAAGTTTTTAAGTTGCTTATTACGTTCTGGCGCACACAACTTGTAAACGAGTGAACCTCACCACCCAAGCGTGAACGCTATGGATGGAGCTTCCGGGGGTTTAGGCCCCAGACTCATTTCCACCGTGGGGCCAAGACTCAGAAACTGAAACTGATTGACAGTTCAGCACCGCGTAGAGGCTAAAGAGGGTGGATAATGTGCAATTTGTTCTTCGCTCTAATTCTGGAACTTTTGCCATAATTAGAGACCATTCCGTGCGAGGACAGTTCCGTCTGGACGCATAACGCTGCACACAGCGTCGGTGTTAATGCCAAGGTCAACAGCAAGAATGGTCTGGTCTTTTAGAGGCTTCGTGCCGAAAGCAACCGTTTCTTCAAAGGCAAAGCATAAGGCATAACGGCGGTTCCGCTTCACGAGTTTAGGCGCTGACCCGCTAACCTCCCCCCAATGCTCCCGGATGTAGTCTGTATCCTGCTTTCTAAGCAGAACTTTGACCCATACCCAATCGTTCTTGTGGTAGAGTTTCAACAGGGCCGTCCCATCACCGTTGTCTTCGTACATGTTGTCTTTGTAGAAAGTCGGCATAGCTGAACGAGAGGTCTGGAGTTTAGGTTCTTTCCCTTTTCTGCCTGCACTCTCCCAATGAGAAACAGCAGCACGGTACGAAGATACGGCGCCAAGCGCCTCGGAAATCGTGGACCGCCGCAGGTAACTGGGGTACTTATAGAACTGTTTGTCGAATTCAGGATACTTGGCAACACTCGTACGGCTTGCATGAACAAGCAATTCAACTGTCCTCTGTGCTTTGAGCGTGGACTTCGCATAGAACTCTCCAAGACCGGTATCCCATTCAGACTCTACGATGCGGATAAGAAGAGAAAGCGCATCGCGATAAACCCGAATGGTATCTTTGAAGATTCTGTTTTCGTCAATGACCTTCGTGCAATAGCTTGAAACTATCTTTGCCATACGCTTTCACCCCCTGTTGCTAAATGCCTTTGGCTATGGTATTATTCTACCATAATAAGAATTGGTTGTAAAGTGACATGCGGAGGGCGTAAACATGAGCTATCGAACAAATAGGCACAGTTGTTATGACTTGGAATATCATTTGGTTGTAGTAACAAAATACAGGCATCCGGTCATAGACGGAGCCTTTAAGGACCGGCTCACAGAACTGACGTATCGTATCTTTGAGGAGAACTTCCAGTGCTACGTGAATGAGATAAACACCGATAAGGACCACATCCATATCCTCTTCGAGGCACCGCCTCAAATGACTTTGTCCTCCTTGGTCTGTTCCTACAAGACGGTAACGGCAAGACTACTCAGAAAAGAATTCGCCGAATACCTTGCTCCGTTCTATTGGAAACCCTATCTCTGGAGTCGTTCGTATTTTGTTTGCACTGTGAGTGAACGCAGCCACGAACTTATTACCGAGTATATACGAAACCAGAGGAATAAGGAAAAAGGCTAACCTCTCCCAAACTGCTTTGGAAGAGGTGTGCGCCTTTTGTTAATCAATAAGAGTGATAAAATGGACTGCATGCACGGTGCTCCCCGGTCTATGCGGAAAAGGGTAATTCTCTCTGTTTGGATGTTTCAAGCCACGGGCGCAGGTGCGTCTGTGGCTTTTTTCGTTCTTCCGCCGGTCTATGACTGCAAAGGAGAGTAAAAACATGAAAAAGAGAATCGTGAATGCACTGCTGGCAGGATTCCTGCTGGTATCCGCGACTGCCTGCGGCAAGCAGCCCGCTACGGACGCCGCACAGCCCGTGGCTGACCCCACACAAGCCTACCTCGACACGGTAGACGTGGATTACGCCTATGATCTGGCGCTGAAGCTGGAGGACATCCGCAGCAACGAAACCCTTGGCTACCGGACAGCAGGCTCCGACGCGGAGCTTGCCACCGGCGATATGCTCAAGGCGGAAATGGAGCGCATCGGACTGCAAAACGTCACGAAGGATGCGTTCACGCTGGATACGCAGGATTCGCTGTTTGGCTTGAGCCGACGGTGTATCCCTTCTTGGGTTTCCCGCGCACACCCTTCCTTTCCGTTGCGAAGAATCTACCTCTTTATCGACAGCCTTCCCTCTTATCGTATCGAAAAAGTCTTTTTGGCCCGCCGTGCCGCATAAAAAACGGCCAGCAGCGCTTCGGCTGCTGGCCGTAATTTATATTCTTTCGCCGTCTTTTGGCGGGGAGCGGGTCCATTCGGAAAGGGTCCCTCCTCCCTGCTGTTTGCCCTTTGTTACGCGTTGCCGGCCAGATAATCCACGGCAAACTGCGCCATCAGCGCAGTCCCCTTGGGAAGCAGGGACTCGTTGACCGTAAACTTTTCGTGGTGGTTGTTGTAGATCATGCCGTTGGCCTCGTCCCGGCAGCCGATGAACCCAAACACGGCGGGAATTTCCGCAGCGTAGTTGGCGAAGTCCTCGCTGCCCATCATGGCGGGCATGTGGCAGAGCGTCTCCTCGCCGAAGAGCTTGACCACGGCCTTCTGGGCGATCTCTGTGAGGTCATCGTCATCGTTGATCACGGGATGCACCACATGGGCATACTTGAGCACAGCCTTCATGCCCAGACCCTCCGCCGTGTTCTCCACGATCTGCCGCATGGCCTCCTCGTGCTTATCCAGGAAGTAGGCACGGGTGACGCCCTCCATGGTGACATGATTGGCGATCGCGTTGTAGCGATTGCCGCCGGAGATGGTTCCGATGGTGAGCACCACGGGGTCCAGGGGGTTGCTCATGCGGGAGACATACTGCTGGAGGTTATTGATGATCGCCGCAGCGCCGGTGATGGCATCCGCGCCCAGATGGGGCGTGGCCGCATGGGAGGAGGTACCAATCACATCCACCGTGAAGCGGCCGGAGTAGGCCATGCGGGGACCGGCGGTAACGTCGATATAGGGAATATCCAGCGTACCCCAGACGTGCTGGCCGAAGATGGCGTCCACCCCGTCCAGCGCGCCCTCTGCGATCATAGCCTTAGAGCCGATGACGTGCTCCTCCGCAGGCTGGAAAATGAGCCGCACATCGCCCCGCAGCTCCTCCCGGTGCTCCTGAAGGAGCTTGGCGGCGCCCAGCAGCATGGCAATGTGGGTATCGTGGCCGCAGGCGTGCATTTTCCCAGGCTCGCAGGAGGCGAAGGGCAGTCCCGTCTCCTCCTGGAAGGACAGCGCATCCGTGTCTGCCCGCAGGCCCACGGTCTTGCCGGGCTTGCCGCCGTGGATGGTGGCGACCAGACCGTAGCAATTGACCATATCCCGGATGTCGGTGATCCCCAGCGCCTCCAGATCCCGGTGGATGGCGTCCCGGGTGTTCTTCTCCTCCCCGGTCAGCTCCGGATGCTGATGGTAGTAATGCCGACGCTCCACCACATAAGGGGCAGCGTCCTGTGCCAATGCCTTGATGTCCATTGTCCGCTCCTTCCTCAGCTGAATTACTGCTGTGCGGTCTCAGCGAGGTAGTCGGCGGCGAACTGCGCGGCCACCGCGGCGCCGCGATGGAGGATCGTCTCGTCCACGTCGTACTTCTCGTGATGGTTGCCGTACATATAATCCCAGTCCTTATTGTGGCTGGCCACAAAGCCGTAGATATAGGGGATGCCGTCCTTGCCGAACCAGGAGAAGTCCTCGCTGCCCATCAGAGGCGCGGGGGTAATGAGGGATTCCTTACCGTAAAGCTTGGTAACGACAGCCTGAGCAATGCGGTTGAGCTGCTCGTCGCTGTTGATGACAGGCTCCGTCATGTACTGATAGCTCAGGGTCGCCTTGGCGCCGAAGGCGGCAGCGGTGCACTCGGCCACCTTACGCAGCGCGTCCTCCACCTGCGTGCCGGTGAGGAAAGTACGTACGGTGCCCTCCAGTGTGGCGTGGCCGGCCAACACGTTCCAGCGGTTGCCGGCCGTGACCTTGCCCACGGTGATGACCAGCGGGTTGAGTGGATCGTTCATCCGGGAGACCAGCTGCTGGATGGACTGGAGAATGGAGCTTGCCACCATCACGGCGTCCACGCCCTCATGGGGGGCGGAAGCGTGGGCGGACTTGCCCTCCACCTCAATGGTGAAGCCGTGGCAGCAGGCCATGAGGTTGCCGGCGGGGAAAGCGATACCCGGGGCGTCATAGGTGCCCCAGACATGCACACCGTAAATGGCGTCCACACCGTCCAGCGCATGCTCCTTCATCATCTGCAGAGCGCCCACGGCGGTTTCCTCCGCAGGCTGGAACACCAGACGCACGTCGCCGGAAAGCTCGTCCTTCACCTCGTTGAGGATCTTGGCGGCACCCAGCAGCATGGCCATGTGATTGTCATGGCCGCAGGCGTGCATCTTGCCCTCGTTGTGGGAGGCGAAGGGCAGGCCGGTCTCCTCCTTGACGGGCAGTGCGTCAATATCGGCGCGCAGCGCCACGGTCTTGCCGGGCTTGCCGCCGTGAATGGTGGCGGTCAGGCCGTAGCAGGTCTCCATCTCGTGAATGTCGGTGATGCCCAGTGCCTCCAGATCCTCCTTCAGATGGGCGCGGGTGTTCTTCTCCTCGCCGGAGAGCTCCGGGCAGGTGTGATAATACCGGCGGCGATCAATGATGTAATCGTTGTACTGTTCCGCAAGAGCTTTGATATCCATAATATACACGATCCTTTCTGTATACAATCTGATAGCTTTATTGTAGCGGTTTTTTCTGAATGTGCAAGACTGATTTTATGAACAAAGCTGTCCGGCGGAAAGAGCCGGACAGCTTTGCGGATGACTGGATCAGAACATTTCGGCAAAGATGCCGGCGATTACCACGGAGGTGATGGTCACAGTGGTGAAGCCACCCACGATCATGGGCGGGAACATCTTGCTCATCAGGAATTCCTTCTCCTCCGGGGTCTGCGCCAGAGCGGTGCAGGTGGCCTCGGTGATGATGGCATTGGGCGGGAAACCGTAGAGTGCGGTCAAGGCCGTGGCGGTGGCCATCAGGAAGGAGACCTTCAGGATCTTGGCGGCAATGAAGCACAGAATGACCATGCCGATAACGCCCACCACGATCAGGAGGATCATGGGGCCGATGATGTTTCCGAGCATCTCGGGGGTGCAGCCATTCAGACCGTCGAACACATACATCATCAGAGCGAACATGATAATGCCATAGGAGTTGGCCTTATTGATGGCGTTTTCATCCAGGAAGCCGATGCTGGTGAAGATGACGCCCAGAACCAGCGCATACACAGCGCCGCTGATCTTCATGTTGATGACGGGGATCACGATGGTGCCCAGCTGGGTTGCGAGCCAGGACACGATGCCCAGCTTCAGCAGGATGACCACAGGGCCGTTCCAGTTGGCAGGCAGAGGGGGAATCAGCTTCTTGTGCTCCTCAGCAGTGCCGTTGTTGAGCTTGCCGTTGACGGCGTCCACATCGCTGACGGCGCTTTCCAGCTTGTACTCACCGGCGCGATAGCCCTTGATCAGCTTCTTGCCCTCCAGCTGGAGGCAGACAGCGGTAAGGGGATAGCCGGCAAAGCCCTGCACGCAGTACATAGCGATGGCGAAGATGGCGGCTTCGGTAAGGCCATTAGCCTCCGCAGCTGTCTTCATGGTGGTGGCAGCGATGATGCCGCCGGTCAGCGGGGGCAGACCGGCAACCACCAGGTCACGGCCGATCACGCCGGGCAGAATGACCAGGCACAGCGCGCACATACCGGCAAGACCGGCCAGACACACGACGATGGTCTTCCACTGGGATAGCAGCTGCTTGATGGAAATGACCGTGCCCATGTGGGTGATAAGCAGGTAAATGCCGATGGTGCTGCCAAAGGGGATCAGCATGGAGTCGCTTACAACGGTGGTGGGAATAACAGTCCAGAAGCCTACCAGAAGTACGGCGGCGGTGACGAAAACCGATGGGATCCAGGCCTTCGTCAGGTTTGAGACTGCTTCGCCGATGAAATACACGACGCCGCAGATCACAAACGCGAGTGCAAAATTGTACATAGTGTTTCTCCTCTCGTCTCTCCTTACATGACGTACGCTTTTTTGAATTAAAGAGTTAAATCCAAAAAAGTTGTTTTTATGGTACTCTGATCATGGTTAGATGTCAAGATAAATTTTGACAAAATTTAACACCGCCCATGCTTCGGATTTTTTACCAAAGCACGGGCGGCGCTTTTGCGGAAAGCCTTACGATGCAAGGTCTTCCGCTTCTTTATGAAGCAAGGCTCATTGGGAACGCCAAAGCTGCGAGGATGATCCGTTCATCAGCTTCGCAACGAACACACTTTTCTGATTTGTGTATACGCTAATAGCTTGTAAACGGTAAGTAACCTGTACCTTGTATACCTTATACATTAGCTTTAGCGGTCACAAAGCAGCAGGAGCAGAGAACACTGCGGGGGCGCTCCTGACAGGGGCGCCCCCGCAGCACTTATGTCATATCCATTCAAGTCTCGGGAACGCAGCTCCCGGCGGCAAGATTGTAGATATCGAAATGGGCCTGCTTGTCCAGGCCGATATAGCCGCCGGTCTTGCCGTCACCGATGTGGTTCATCTCCACCAGCTCCGGAATGTCCGCCGGATCGGCGCCGATCTCGGCAAAGGTCAGGGGCATCCCGATGGATCGCAGGAATGCCCGGAAGGCCTCGATACCCTCCAGCGCCGTGCGTTTGGGATCGTCGAAGTCCATTTGGCAGCCAAAGACCCGGACAGCCATCTGGGCCAGGCGCTTTTCGCCGCCGTGCTCCGCGCAGTAGCGCATCCACGCCGGCATGATGACCGCCAGACCCGCGCCGTGGGCGCAGTCGTACTTGGCGGAGAGCACGTGCTCCAGATGGTGGCTGTTCCAGTCCTGCTGACGGCCCACGCCCATAATGTCATTGTGGCACACCATACCGGCCCACATGATGTTTGCACGGGCCTCGTAATTGTGAGGGTCCTCCATGGCCCGGCGGCCCTCATGGAGCATGGCCAGCAGAACGCCCTCCAGCATCCGGTCCGTGACCTCCACGTCCGGCGTATTGGTGAAATAGCGCTCAAAGGTGTGGGCCATGATGTCCGTGATGCCGCAGGCCGTCTGATAAGCGGGCAGGCTTTCCGTGAGGGCAGGGTCCAGCACGGAGAAGCAGGGACGGAGGCAGTCGGCCTCCGCGCCGTTCTTCTCCAGAGTTTTCTCGTTGGTGATGATGGAATCCGGAGAGCCTTCGCTGCCGGAGGCGGCAATGGTCAGGACGGTGCCCACAGGCAGAGCCTGCTCCGGCACCTTCCCGGAGAAAAAGTCCCAGAAATCACCGTCATAAGGAACACCGATGGCGATGGCCTTGGCGGTATCGATGACGCTGCCGCCGCCCACGGCCAGAACAAAGTCGATCTTCTCCCGGCGGCACAGTTCGATTCCCTCGTACCTGTCTCTTATACACATCTCCGAGCCCACGAGACTACGCTGCATCTCG
>ERZ1027237.1002-NODE-1002-length-14141-cov-5.279710_pt1 | contig 14141 bp, 9 predicted proteins | sample MGYA00519264_ERZ1027237 | MGnify/ENA primary metagenome ERZ1027237 (study PRJEB26926, sample SAMN06164640) | human gut metagenome | biome: ENVO:00009003; feature: ENVO:2100002; material: ENVO:00002003 | host: Homo sapiens | place: USA | collected 2012 ...
GATGTCGCAAGCGACCGCCGCAGGCGCGAGAATGTGCCAAGGCACATTCTTTGTTTCGCGAGTAGAAGGTAAGGAGAATTACATGGAACAGACTAATGACAGAACATTTTTAGAAACAGAACCGGTAGGAAAGCTGTTATTAAAACTGGCATTGCCTACCGTTGCAGCCCAGTTGATTAATATGATGTATAACATAGTAGACCGTATGTACATCGGCCATATTCCGGGGGATGGTGCAATGGCACTGACCGGAGTTGGTGTATGTATGCCGCTTATTATGGTAGTATCTGCGTTTGCAGCACTGATTAGCAATGGTGGTGCTCCACGGGCAACCATATTTATGGGAAAAGGAGAGAAGGACAAGGCGGAAAAAACGCTGGGGAACTGTTTTTGCACCCAGATTATTGTATCGCTGATACTGACTGCATTTCTGCTGGCTGGAAACAGAGGCTTTCTTCTGGCATTTGGAGCCAGCGAAAATACGATTTCTTTTGCTGCTGATTATATGAATATTTATACTATAGGAACGATTTTTGTGCAGTTGACCCTGGGGATGAATGCATTTATTACGGCGCAGGGATTTGCCAGAACCAGTATGCTGTCGGTACTGATTGGTGCAGTGATTAACATTGTGCTGGATCCGGTATTTATCTTTGGATTTGGAATGGGTGTAAAAGGAGCAGCGCTGGCAACGGTTCTTTCCCAGGCATGTTCCTGTATCTGGGTGCTGGCTTTCTTATGCGGAAAGAAAACGCATCTTCGCCTGAAAGGAAAAAATATGGTTTTACAGGCAAATATTATTTGGCCGAGTATTGCACTTGGAACAGCAATGTTTATTATGCAGGCAAGCGAGAGCGTGATTTCAGTCTGCTTTAATTCTTCGTTATTACGATATGGCGGAGATATGGCAGTAGGAGCCATGACCATATTAACCAGTGTCATGCAGTTTGCACTACTTCCGTTACAGGGATTGGGTCAGGGAGCGCAGCCGATTATCAGCTATAATTATGGAGCCAAAAGAGCAGACAGGGTAAAAGAAGCCTATTTCTTATTATTGAAAATTGATGTTGGATTTTCCTTTGTTTTGTGGGCACTGGTGATGGCATTTCCAAGAGCATTTGCAGCCATGTTTACCTCGGATGCGGCACTGATTGCATATACAGGAAATGCACTCCGGATTTATCTTATGGCAATTATGATATTCGGAATCCAGATGGCGTGTCAGATGGCATTTACATCACTGGGAAAAGCAGTATCTTCCATTATTGTAGCGGTCATGCGTAAATTCGTATTGTTACTGCCGCTTATTTATATTATGCCGCACATTTTTACCGGCAATCAGGCAATGGCAGTTTATATGGCAGAGCCGGTAGCGGATGTGCTGGCGGTAAGCTTTACGTCTGTACTGTTCTATTTCCAGTTCCGCAAGGCGCTGCGTCAGATAGAAGAATAGTTCAAAAAGAGCCTTTTTTGAGGCTCTTTTTCGTTGACAATAAGTTATCATATATGATAACATAGAGACAGTTGTTGAGGTGAGAAATGGAGAAGAATAAGAGCAGGGAGCAGTCGACGCGTTCGGATGTGGTGCGTCAGTTGAAGGCGGTGCGCAAGGAACAGCATATTACCCAGGAAGTGCTTGCAGAGCGGGCAGGCACGAAGAAATCCAATATTTCCAGATTGGAGAGCGGAAGATATAATCCAAGTCTGGATTTTCTGGTGAAGGTAGCAGGCTGTCTGGGGAAGACCGTAGAGATTCAGATCATGGACAAATAGAAGGAGACAGGGTATTATTATGAAGAAGAACAAACCGAAGACCATGGGGAAAAATATTGACCGGGATGTGGAATTATGCAGAACTACCAATGCCAGAGTCAGCAGTCAGATGATGCGGACACTGGTAAGCCATGAGATTCCGTTTACACAGAACTGGGTGAGAGTTCCATTTTATAAGAGAGTTGCTTATAATGGGGCGAAGGAAGTCTGCGTTATCAGCACACATTATAACCAGTATCAGCGGGCGAGAAGAGTATTAGACCATATGGAAGTGGTATATCGGGAACGCATGATTTTGCATGCGGTATAAGACAGGAGGAAAAAGAGATGGAGAGCTTAACAAAGCAGTTTCCGGATAAGGAGACCTTTGACAAATTCTTTGTAGAGAATTTCAAGACCATGACTTACGAAGATGTAAAAGAAGGCTTAGAGGAATTAGTCAAGGCAGAAGGATTAAATATATTTCAGGATGATTATGTGAAAAATGTACGGAAAGAGGATTTTAAAGAGCATCTTTCCAAGGGCGCACGATTTGAATTTGAAAATGCCATGACAGAAGCATTTTACGATAAGAATCCGGAAGTATATGAGGCGGCATTTGGACTTTACGAAGAAGTACCAAAGCAGGCAATGGCAATTACTGAGACTTTTCACCGCACGTATCAGGAGATATATGAAGAGAGTTTAAATTGTATGTTTGATGCAGTGATAGTTCCGTTGTTATAAGAAAAAATTTTTCGGATATTTGAATGTATAATCCACTTTTTTAGAATAGCAGATTCTGACTGTGATTCTAAGAAAGTGGATTTTTTGACTTTAGAAAAATTTAATTTCAAAAAGTGAAAAGATTGTGCTACCATTACAATAAGCAGGTAACAGGTGATTGTGAATGGGATAGATTTTGTCATCAGGACTATCTTTCCAATGTTTGTAAGAAATGCTGCATGGTTCGTCGAAGGACAGATGCCTGATAAAGGCTGTTAGGGACACTGGAAATTTCGTCGGGAAACAGGCAACGCTGGTACAGGGATGTACCAGCGAGGCACAACTGAACATGGATGTGAATTTGTGCCGGTTGCCGGATGAAATTAATATGATAGCGAAATTCCCAGTGTCCCTTGCAGGCATTATGTGGCATCTGTCTTCGACGGACAGTGCAGCGATTCAGTCAAAGCAACCGGAAAGACGGTTTTTATAACTTTCCGTTTGCACAATCACCTGAATAACCAGAATAAAAGGAGGAGGCTATCAAATGGCATTTGTATCCTTTCAGAATGTAAGTAAAGTATATAAAACCGGAGAAGTTACGATAGAAGCATTACATGATGTGAATTTTGAAATAGAAAAGGGAGAATTCTGCGTTATCGTAGGAGCGTCCGGAGCGGGAAAGACAACAATATTAAATATATTGGGAGGAATGGATTATCTGACCACCGGAAAAGTATATCTGGATGGAGAAGAAGTCTCAGCATATAATAAGCGGCAGCTTACCAGTTACCGGAGATATGATGTGGGATTTGTATTCCAGTTTTATAATCTGGTGCAGAATCTTACAGTATTGGAAAATGTTGAACTTGCAGCACAGATTTGCAAGGAACCGTTAGATGCAGCAACAGTTTTAGATGAGGTGGGCTTAAGTGAACGGAAAGCCAATTTCCCGGCACAGCTATCCGGTGGAGAACAGCAGAGAGTGGCAATTGCGAGAGCGCTGGCAAAGAATCCGAAGGTGCTGCTTTGTGATGAACCGACAGGCGCACTGGATTATAATACCGGAAAAGCCGTTTTAAAACTGCTGCAGAATACCTGCAGAAAACAGGGCAAAACCGTCATTGTAATTACACATAATCAGGCACTGACGGCAATGGCAGACCGTGTCATTACCGTAAAGAGCGGAACCATTCAAAAGATAGAGAAAAATGAACATATCGTGGATGTCGATGAGATTGAATGGTAGTTCATGTGGAAAAGAAAGGGTTTGAAATATGAAATCCATGATGAAGAGAAATACATTTCGTGAGATAAAGAAAAGCTTTGGAAGATATTTTGCTATCCTTGCCATTGTTGCACTGGGTGTTGCATTTTTTTCCGGCCTTAAGATTACCCAGTCGGTCATGGTGCATTCTGCGGATGTCTATTTAAAGGATTTGCAATTCTATGATTATCGTCTGGTATCCACACTTGGCTTTACAGAAGAAAATGTAGAAGCACTGGCAGAAAAAGAAGATGTCCGGGCGGCGGAGGGTGCCATATCGGCAGAGGTTCTTTATAAGGATGCCGGAGAAAATGAGCGCGTTATCAAGATGCATTCCATCACAGAGAAGGTCAATAAACTGAAGCTGGTTGCCGGAGAAATGCCGCAGTCCGCTGATGAATGTGTGGTAGATTCCGCACTTTTTTCAGAAGATGCCATTGGAAGCAAGCTGGTTCTTTCGGAAAATAATACAACAGATGATTTAGATAAATTTGCATACAAAGAATATACGATTACCGGACTGGTACAGTCACCGTGCTATATCCAGTTTGAACGTGGCAATACATCCATTGGAAATGGCAGAATCAGCGGATTTGCCTATATATTAAAAGATGGATTTGCAGTAGATTATGACACAGAAATCTATATTAAATTTGATGAAGATTATGACATCTATTCCGATGAGTATGATTCCTATATGGACGCAAAGGAAGCAGACTGGGAGGCATATACAAAGGAACAGGCAGATATCCGTTATGAAAAGATTGTAAAAGACGCACAGGACGAACTGGATGAGAAGAAGGAAGAGTTAGAGGAAAAGCGGGCAGAAGCGGAAGCGGAATTAGAATCGGCAAAGCAGCAGCTTGCGGATGGAGAAACAGAGATCTCTGATGGAAAAAATCAGATTGCTTCTGCAAAGACCGAGCTTTCTGCTAAAGCATCGGAGCTGCAGTCCGGGAAGGATGCATTGTCTTCTAAGGCGGCAGAATTAGAGAGCGCATCGCAGCAGATTTCCGGGCAGGAAAGTGCACTGGCAGCAAAAAAGGCAGAGTATGAGCAGGGATTGAATGCTTATCTGGCAGCAAAGCAGCAGGTGACGGATCAGAGAAACAGTCTTGAGACCGCAAAAGCACAGTTGACGAAAAATACTCCGGGCTATGAAGAGATGCTGGCACAGATTGAAGCCGGTTTAACGGAGGTTGCCGGTGCAGAAGCAGAATTAAATGCAAAGAATGCGGAATTAGAAGCAGCCGCAGGTCAGCTTTCTTCTGCGGAAAGCCAGCTGGCAGCCGCAAAGCAGCAGATAGAAGATGGAAAAAATGCACTGGCAGCTGCCGAGGCAGAGCTTACGGATGGGGAGAACCAGCTTGCGGCAGCAAAAGAACAGATAGAAGAAAAAGAAGATCAGCTTGAGGCTGCAGAAACAGAGCTGGCAGACGGCTTACTGCAGTATCAGGAGAAGCAGAGTGAATTTGATGAGCAGATGCAGGATGCGGATGACCAGATAGCAGATGCACAGAGTAAGATAGATGAAATCGAGAAACCGGAGACTTATGTACTGGACCGGAATACCAATGTAGGTTATGTGTGCCTGAAAAATGATTCCGGTGTAGTAAAAGGAATTGCCAATGTATTTCCGGTATTCTTCTTTCTGGTGGCAGCGTTAATCTGTATGACTACCATGAACCGGATGGTGGAAGAACAGCGGACACAGATTGGTGTGCTAAAGGCACTGGGTTTTAGTGAAGGAAAGATAATGGGAAAGTATCTTTTCTATTCCGGCTCTGCAGCCATCAGCGGAACGTTAATCGGCTATGTGCTGGGAATCCATTTCTTCCCGTTAGTCATCATAACCGCCTATGGAATTGTCTATAAAATGGGTGGGATTTATTATGTGTCTGACCTGCCATTAGCACTGGTTTCACTTACCGTTGCAGTACTTTGCTCCGTTGGGACGACCTGGCTGTCCTGCCATAAAGAGTTAAAAGAAGTGGCGGCAGATTTGATGCGGCCGAAAGCACCAAAAGCCGGAAAACGTGTATTCTTAGAGCATGTACCATTTATCTGGAAGAGACTTAAATTCTTGCAGAAGGTATCCGTAAGAAATATTGTCCGCTATAAGAAGCGTTTCTTTATGATGGTAATCGGAATCAGCGGCTGTACGGCATTGCTGGTGATGGGCTTTGGTGTAAGAGATTCTGTAGTGGCAGTGGCAGACCAGCAGTATGAAGAAATCCAGCTTTACGACATTGGAGTTACATTAAAAGATGGAAAGATGCCGGGAGAGGCTGACCTTAAATCTTTAGATTCTGTATTGGAAAAGGAAAATGCAGCAGGCATGTATGCCATGGAAAAGACCATTGACCTGGTGACAGATAAAGGAACTAAGTCGATTCATATGGTGGCAGTGGAAAATCCGGATGAAGTAGGAGACTTTATTTCGCTGCATACAAAGAAACAGGAGCCGATTGCTTATCCAAAAGAAGGAGAAGCAGTACTTTCGAAGAAAGTGGCAGAAACCTATGCAGTCAAAAAAGGCGATACGATTCTGCTGCGTGACAGTGACAACAATGAGATGCACTTAAAAATCACCGGAATCTGTGAGAATCATATTTATAATTATGTATACATTGCACCGGAATCCTATGAAAAACAGATTGGGGATGTGGTATTTAAAAATGTGTATGTGAGACTGCCGGATGCGTCAGATATTCATGAAGTGAGTGCGGCACTGATGAAAGCAGATGGTGTGACGGCAGTAACCGTTAATTCCGATATGTTAAGCCGGATTTCACAGATGATGTCCTGTATGAATTATATTGTCATTATCATTATTATCTGTGCCGGAGCACTGGCATTTATCGTATTATATAATCTTAATAATATCAATATTACGGAACGGGTGAGAGAGATAGCTACCATTAAAGTATTAGGCTTCTATCCAAAGGAAACGGCATCTTATGTGTTTCGGGAGAATATGGTCTTAACTGCCATCGGCTGCGGACTGGGACTGATTTTAGGAAAATGGTTCCATCGTTTTGTAATGGGTGAGATACAGATTGATATGGTATCCTTTAATGTACAGATTAATGCAGTAAGTTATCTCTTTAGTGTTTTGCTGACGATGGGCTTTGCATGGATTGTAAACTGTATGATGACAGGCAAATTAGAACGTATCAACATGGCAGAATCCTTAAAATCAATAGACTAAAGCAGGCTGTTTTCTGGCGATTTCTTTCTGGCAAACCGAAGGAGCGCAAGAAAGGATAAAAAAGTAGTCAGCAGTTCGCCTGCAAGCATGCCATAGAGGTAGCAGCGGATGCCATATGTTGGAATCAGTGCATAGATAAAGAAAATGCGTAAAGTGCAGCCGCTCATATTAATGTAGAACGCACGTCCCGGTTTCCCTAGACCGTGAAGAACGGAAGTAAGGGTGGTGGACAGATAGAGGAAAGGGCAGATCCAGCTTAATATGAGTATGAAACTGCCGGCTAATGTGTTCTGGAAAACGAATTGTCCAATCCATTTCCCAGTCAGAAGAAAACCGAAGGTACAGGAAAAGCCAAGAAGCAGACAATAAAACACCGTTTTTTTAATAGTACGGCGGATTAAGTGAAAATCCTTTCTTGCATAGGCTTCTGAAATAGCAGGCATCAGCAGCACCGAGACAGAATTTACAAGGACATTGGGAAAAAGAATCATTGGCATTGCCATTCCGGTAAAAATGCCGAAGACGCTCAAGGCATCCTGATTGCTGTAGCCATATTTTTTTAAGCAGATGGGAATCAGAATGGCTTCAATACTGGAAAATAAGTGATATGCTACGTGATTGGTGGTAAGGGGCAGCGCAAAGAGGGAAAGCTCCTTAAAAATTCTTTTTATATGCCTGCTGCACTTTTGGAAATGAAGGCAGCTTACGGAAAAGAGTGAAGAGGCCAGTTCACCGCAGACAACACCCCAGACAGCAATGGATGGGGTGATGGGATAACTTTTTTCCAGGCAGATAAGATAAAGTATATAGACACTTAAGACCCGGACAACCTGCTCCATAAGCTGGCTTACGGATGGCACCAGAGTTTTCTTCTTCCCATAATAATAACCATTGATACAGGCATGGACACTGGCAGGAATCAGGCAGTAGGAAAGAATAACTAGGAGTGGAGCACAACGGGATTCATCTAAAATATGAATGGCAATAAAATCAGAATAAGAAATCAGAATAACAGTAAGTGAGAGTGCAATTCCCACAGAAAGAACCAGACCGGCATAGAGGTAACTCATGCCGGTATTTTTATGGTCGGCTGCAGCAACAAAGCGGGAGACAGCGGTCTGGATGCCTGAGGAACTGAAGGCAATACAGAGGGCAAAAACCGGAAAAATAAGCTGATAAATTCCAAGACCTTCTGCACCAATTATGCGGGAGAGGAATATTCTATAGAAGAAACCGATTACTCTGTTGGAAAGTCCGGTCACAGTAAGCAGGAGAGTACCGGCAATCAGTGGATTTGAAATGGATTTCAACGGTTTCAATTGGAGCCTCCATGAAAAAGCAGATTTGTCAAAAGTATATGATAAATCAGAGGCAGAAAGAACTATTCTCAGAGGGAAAGAAGCATGAAGAAAATGATTTATCTTGATAATGCAGCAACAACACCGACAGCACCGGAAGTAATCGAAGCAATGCTGCCCTTTTATGAGCGTCGTTATGGAAACCCATCTGCCCTGTATGATCTGGGGCAAAAAAGTCATGATGCCATAGAAGAAAGCCGGAAGATAATTGCGCAGAGCATCGGGGCGCAGCCGGAGGAAATATATTTCACAGCCGGAGGAAGTGAATCTGATAACTGGGCATTGAAATGTACCGCAGAAAGTATGGTTATGCGTGGCCGGCATATCATTACCACGAAAATAGAGCATCATGCCATTTTAAGAACCTGCGGATATCTGGAACAGAATGGTTATGAGATTACTTACCTTCCGGTAAATGACAAGGGAACGGTTTCCTTGGAGCAGGTGCGGCGGGCAATCCGGCCGGATACCATATTGATTTCTGTTATGATGGCAAATAATGAGATTGGTACCATAGAACCTATAGCAAGAATCGGTATGCTTGCCAGGAGATATGGAATCTGTTTTCATACGGATGCCGTACAGGCATATGGACATATTCCCATTGAGGTCAACAGAATGAATATTGATATGATGAGTGCCAGCGCACATAAATTCAACGGACCTAAGGGAACCGGATTTTTATATGTGCGAAAGAAAAAGAGGATACCTCCTTTTATCCATGGAGGAGGCCAGGAAAGCGGTGTCCGGGCGGGAACTGAGAATGTGCCGGGAATTGTAGGCATGGGAAAAGCGGCAGCTATGGCAATGGAAAGCTTAAAAGAGCGGATGGAAATCGAGACAAGGATGCGGGATTACTTGATTTATTCAGTATTAAAGCAGGTGCCGAAGGTAAGGCTGAATGGGGAATGGAACAACCGCCTTCCGAATAATGTGGACTTTTGTTTTGATGAGTTAGAAGGTGGGAATCTTTTGGTTATGCTGGATATGGATGGAATCTGTGCATCGGCAGGTTCAGCGTGTTCTTCCGGAGAACATGAGCCATCCCATGTGTTAACAGCCATCGGTGTACCGCCGGAAATTGCAAGGGGAGCATTGCGGCTTACTTTAAATGAAAAAATTACGGCAGAGCAGATTGATTATGTGACTGCCTGCATCAAAAAGAATGTCACAATCCTAAGGGGACAGAAGGAAACCGTAAAATTCACTTGACGGATGCTGACAGTGTGGGTAAACTGTGAGTGCAGCTAAAAATTTGCCTGTAGGATAGGATTAAATATATGAAGGAAAAAGTAGTAGTTGGAATGTCCGGCGGAGTGGATTCTTCCGTTGCGGCATATCTTTTAAAGGAACAGGGCTATGATGTGATTGGTGTAACCATGCAGATCTGGCAGGAGGAGGAAGAAACACAGCAGCAGGAAAATGGTGGCTGCTGTGGCCTCAGTGCCGTGGATGATGCCAGAAGAGTGGCTGACCGGTTGGAAATACCATATTATGTGATGAACTTTAAACAGGAATTTAAACAGTATGTAATGGATTATTTTGTGGCAGAATATTTGGCAGGAAGAACGCCGAATCCATGTATTGCCTGTAACCGTTATGTGAAATGGGAGTCACTTCTTGCCAGAAGCTTAAGCATCGGAGCAGATTATATTGCAACCGGACATTATGCAAGAATTGCAAAATGTGACAACGGACGTTTCGCAGTGGCAAAATCTGTAACAGCAGCCAAGGATCAGACCTATGCATTATATAACCTGACACAGGAGCAGTTATCCCATACATTGATGCCGGTAGGTGCTTATCATAAAGATGAAATCCGCAAAATCGCAGAAGAGGTGGGACTTCCGGTGGCTCATAAGAGAGACAGCCAGGAAATCTGCTTTATTCCGGATAATGACTATGCAGGTTTTATTGACCGTGAGGTTGGAGATGCAGTTCCGGGAGAGGGAAACTTTGTGACAAAAGATGGTGAAATTATCGGACGGCACAAAGGAATTACCCACTATACCGTAGGACAGCGCCGTGGCTTGAATATACCATATGGCAAACGGATTTTTGTAACAGAGATCAGACCGGAAACCAATGAAGTAGTGGTAGGTTCGCCAGAGGATGTATTTACGGATACACTGGTTGCAGACCATGTCAATTATATGGGACTTACCGATTTTGATGGCAGACGTCTCTTAGGTAAAATCCGTTATGGACATGCAGGAGCCATGTGTACCGTGGAAAATATCGGAGAGGGCAGGATCCGCTGTCATTTTGAAGAACCGGTCCGTGCTGTGACACCGGGTCAGGCGGTGGTATTTTATGATGGGGAATTTGTCGCAGGCGGTGGAATTATTATAGGAAAATAGTGAATTGTGCACAAAAATGAAATGGTAAAATTATATATTATATACGAAGTTTACATTCCGGACTTGACGTTTCTGATAAAATATAGTACATTTGTAATGTAATAAGCAGGGACGCAAACCGGATTGTTACTAGAGATAGGCAAGACTGGATTGCACTTTAAGATAATTGTTAGGTCGGATTATTTAGAGTGTAATGCAGCTTTTTTTATATCATAAACAGGTGAAACGTAATGCAGATTATCAAAGTAATTAACAATAATGTAATCAGTTCCGAGGACGATAAAGGTAAAGAAATCATCGTTATGGGAAAGGGCATAGGCTTCGGAAAGAAAGCCGGAGAAGAAATAGATGAGACAAAGATAGAAAAAGTATTCTCCCTTCCGGACGAAAGTACCAGCCAGTTCATGCAGGTGGTAAAGGACATGCCGTATGAATATATCCGGACAGCCGAGCTGGTTATCGCATATGCCAGAGAAACATTAGGTTATCATTTAAGTAAAAATATTTATGTGACATTAACAGACCACTTGGGATACGCTATAGAGAGAAAGCAGCAGGGCATCGTTGTTGCAAATGAGCTTTCCTGGGAGATGAAGAAATTCTACAATGCAGAATTTCAGGTGGGATTGAAAGCCTTAGATATTGTAAAACAGGAACTAGACGTGGAGCTGCCGGAGGATGAAGCTGGATTTATTGCGATGCATCTGGTAAATGCACAGATGGGCGGTCAGATGAATCAGTCCAGGAATATGCCGGCAATGATAAAGGATATACTCAATATAGTCAGATATACCTTTCAGGTGGAATTGGATGAAAAGAGCCTGTCCTATGAGCGTTTTGTAACGCATTTAAGATTCTTTGTACAGCGGGTAATCAGTCGGGAAGACAGTGAACGTAATGATGAAGAATTTGACCAGTTGATTGCGGATCGTTTCCCACATTCCTACGAATGTGCACAGAAGATAAAGAGTTACATGAAGAAGAAGCTTGATTATGAAGTCTCGGATGTAGAGATTTCCTATCTGGCAGTACACATTCATCGTGTGATTCACAGTATGAATAAGTAAATACCCTTTCGGCAAGGGATTGTTACGTTAAGACGGCAAAACCCAGACGAATAAGACTCATAGGAAGAGTTTTATTTGTTTGGGCTTTTTTAATTTACAGGAAATTGCTTTCCTGTAAAGTAAAAAACGCTCCGCGAGGATGCACACTGCGGCGTATAAGGTAGATGTCGCAAGCGACCGCCGCAGGCGCGAGAATGTGCCAAGGCACATTCGTTGTTTTTAACAAAATGAATAAAACACAAGAGTGTTTTAGATAAAAATGAACATGCTATAAAAAATAAAAATGGAGGGATTGTTATGGCAAGTAAGTATGATGGACTGGCAAGAATTATTATCCAGAACGTAGGCGGCAGGGAGAATATCATAAGCCTTGCGCACTGTGTTACCAGACTTCGTTTTAAATTAAAAGACGAGTCCAAGGCTAACACAGAAGTATTAAAAGCAACGGAAGGAATTGTGACAGTAATGAAATCTGGCGGACAGTATCAGATAGTAATCGGAAATCATGTACCGGATGTCTATGATGTGGTTTGTGAACATGCACATCTGGTCGGAAACGGAGCTGTTTCCGAGGATGCAGAAGACGGCGGAGAGAAGATGGGGCTTGGTGCAAGACTCATTGATTTGATTTCCGGTGTATTCCAGCCATTCCTTGGTGTGCTTTGTGCAGCAGGTATTATCAAAGGTCTTTTGGCACTGTGGTCTTTTATCGCAAGTCAGTCAGGAATTGATGTTACCACAAGCGGAGCATATCAGCTCTGGTATTCCATTGGAGACGGATTCTTCTATTTTCTGCCGATTATCTTAGGATATACTGCAGCAAAGAAATTTAAGATGAATGAATTTATCGGAATGGCACTTGGTATATCACTTACCTATCCGGCACTGGTTAATCTGACTTCAGGAGAACTGATAGGTTCCCTGTTTGCAGGAACTTCCTTTGAAATGAATTATTATACAACCTTTTTTGGAATTCCTGTTATTATGCCATCCAGTGGTTATACTTCTTCGGTAGTACCAATTGTTATTGCAGTGGCTTGTGCTGCCTGGCTGGAAAAGAGATTAAAGAAAGTAATTCCGGACGTTATTAAAACATTTATCGTTCCGGTTGTAACTTTGGCAGTAATGGTTCCACTTACCTATCTGGTAATCGGACCGGTATCTACTTTCCTTTGCAACATTATCGGTATTATTTTCGGAGCAATCTATAACCTTCCGGTTGTAGGAGGTCTTGTAGCAGGTATCTTAGTCGGAGCATTCTGGCAGGTACTGGTAATCTTCGGATTACATTGGGGACTTGTTCCACTGGCAATGATTAATTATGGAACTTTAGGATATGACTTCATCCTTTCTCCATATTTCGCAGCATCTTTTGCGCAGTCCATGGTTGTACTGGCTATTGTATTAAAGACGAAAGATAAGCAACTTAGAAATATTGCATTACCGGCGTTTATCTCAGGACTCTTTGGTGTAACAGAGCCATGTATTTATGGTATTACACTTCCAAAGAAAAAACCATTCGTAATTTCCTGTATTGCATCCGCTATTGGTGGTGGAATCATAGGATTTGCCGGAGTTAAAACTTATATGATGGGTGGTCTTGGATTCTTCGGACTTCCGGCATTCATCGATGGTGAGTCAAAGAGCGTTTACAGTTTGATCTGGGTATTAATCGGTATGGCAGTAGCTATGGTAGTTGCGTTCGTAGCAACTTACATTACCTATCATGATGATGCTCCACAGAATGATGAAGCAAAAATAGAAAAGAAAGGCACAAAAACCGCAGCAAACCAGGTAATTGCATCTCCTCTTACCGGAGAAGTAAAAGCCTTGGAAGAAGTAGAAGATGAAGCATTTTCAAGCGGAGCATTAGGTCAGGGTGTTGCTATTCTCCCGTCCGAAGGCAAATTATATGCACCATGTGATGGCGAAGTAGTAACCTTCTTCCCAACCGGTCATGCCATTGGAATAGTATCCGATGGCGGAGCAGAAATCCTGATTCATGTGGGCATGGATACCGTGAAATTAGATGGAGAAGGATTTACACCGAAGGTAGCACAGGGAGCCAAAGTAAAGAAAGGTGACCTTTTATTGGAATTTGATATTGCAAAGATTACAGGAGCAGGATATTCCGTTCTGACTCCGGTTATCATCAGCAACACAGCAGATTACGCAGATGTAGTTCCGACAGATGCAAAGAAAGTTGCAGCGTTGGACACATTGATTACCGTTTTATAAATTAGTTTTCCATAGTTTTTTATACCTAAGGGTGCGGGCTCTGATAAAGGGCTCGTGCTCTATCCAACAAAATCAGAAGCCTTATTGCAGGGCAGAATGAGAAAAGAAAAATATAAAAACAGAAATTATAAATTTTCAAAAATAAAAATAATAAGAAGCAGG
>ERZ1027237.1015-NODE-1015-length-13984-cov-3.855266_pt1 | contig 13984 bp, 12 predicted proteins | sample MGYA00519264_ERZ1027237 | MGnify/ENA primary metagenome ERZ1027237 (study PRJEB26926, sample SAMN06164640) | human gut metagenome | biome: ENVO:00009003; feature: ENVO:2100002; material: ENVO:00002003 | host: Homo sapiens | place: USA | collected 2012 ...
CGTGGGCTCGGAGATGTGTATAAGAGACAGAACCTATACCGCGCGCCGCCACGAGCTGCGCACGAAGATCGGAAGCGGCATCATCCTGCTCCCGAGCAATTCGCTCTCGCCGAACAATTATCCCAACAACGCCTACTACTTCCGGCAGGACTCCTCGTTCCGCTACTATTTCGGACTGAACGTACCGTCGGTCGTCGGCGTGATCGACGCCGACTACCGCGGCGAGTGCACCGTCGCGCTGCACAACGATACGGACGAGCCGCGCACCGTCGCGCCCGGCGACCGCATCGCCCAGCTCGTGATCCTGCCGTTTCTGGCGGCGGAATTTTCGGACGCCGACACGCTCGATGCGACCGACCGCGGCGCGGGCGGCTTTGGCAGCACCGGCCGGTAAACAGAACAGGAAAGCCCGATCCCCGGAGCAGCGCTCCGGGGATCGGGCTTCTTTTATGTTCAGCGGTCGGCAGCGAACACGGGCGAGAACTCATCGAGCCGCTCGGAGGTGTAGCGCCGGGTATTGTCCTCGCACACGGGCAGCATCTGCTGCGTGAAGGCGGCGCAGCGCGCCCACTCATCCGTCACCTTGTCGCTGTGCGCGGTGTTCAGGTCGTAGTGCGTCGTGAGATAGTCGGCGAGGTAGGGCGTGAACTTCTCCGCGCCGAAGACGTTCAGGTGCTCGGCGTTGGCGAAGTCGCTCAGCGGGTCGAGGCCGATGGCGTCCATCTGCGTGTCGAAGTTCGCAAAATCATACCCGTACTCCTGCACGACGGATTCAAGCTTTGCAAACACGGCATCATAGTTTTCAATGACGGTGCGGTGCGGGAAGCGGGCAAAGAGCACGTTTTTGATTCCCTGTGCCCTGGCCGTCTCGCAGAAGGTGCGCAGGCTCTGCTCGTTGAAATCGTCGAGCGATTGCTGGCGGACGGGGATCTCGTCCGTCTCCGTGAGGAACATGGAGATGGACAGAAACGGCTTGGTGTACGAATAACCCGCGTCGCGCGCCTGCTGCTGCAGGGACAGCGAATTGCGGATGAGGTCCCGCTTTCTCCAGTTGTCGTGGTATTTGAGCAGCGGTATATAGTACGACAGGCGCTTGCCCTGCACGCACTCGTTGATGGCCTGCACCTTGTTGCGTGAGAGCGGCAGCGTGTCGAGCCACTCGCGCGTTGCGGCCTTGCCGAGCTCCTTGCGCTCGTCCTCCGTGTAGAGAAAGCCGTTGACCTCGACCACGTAGACCGCAGGGCTCTGCCGCTTGGCGGCCTCACGCAGCATGGAGGGGTACATGATCCCCTGTGCGGCCGACACGGCCAGCGGATAGCTCGTGAAGCCTGCGTGCTGCCACGCCAGCGGCGCGCAGTAGTCCGTGAACGTCTCGCTCGCGCCGAGGATCATGACATCGAGCGAATTTTTCGGCTCGAGGTAGAAGCTGTGGACATACTGCTGCTCGGTGGCGTCGTTCACGGCCAGCAGGCGCGAGAGCGCGCCGTAGAGCAGCGCCGCCACGAGCAGAAACGCGATGACGCGCACGACGGTATTTCTTTTTGCGTGTTGTTTTGGATTCATTGATGTTCTCCACATGCTGTGTTAGCGCCACGCGGCAAATTGCGGCGAAAACTCGTTGAGATTCTGCTCCGTGTTCGCAGCGGCCAGCTCCTTGCACAGCGGCAGCGTCTGCGTCACGAAGGCGGCGCAGCGGTCCCACATGGCGGTGAGCTCGGCGCTGTACGTGCCCGTCAGGTCATAGTGCGCGGTGAGATACTGCCCGAGCCACGCGGTGAAGATCTCCATGCCGGCGGTGTTGAGGTGGTCGGAGTCGATAAAATCCGCGCAGCGGTCCAGACCGATGGTGTCAAACGCGTCGTGCAGGTCGAGCAGGTCGTAGCCGTATTCGCCCACGACGGCGGCCACGTCGTCAAAGACGCCGGGGTCGGTCGTCTGCGTGCGGTGCGGCGTGCGCAGAAAGAGCGTCTGCACGCCGAGACTCTGCGCCTGCGCGCAGAACGCGCGCAGATACTGTTCGTTCGCCGCGCTGAGCGTCAGCGGCCGGACATCGGGCTCAAAATCCGCGGACAGGGACTTGCACACCGTCTCCACGCCCTTGGTCAGCGAGCAGCCGGTCTCATCCATGATGTGCAGACGCCGCTGCACCGGCACCCATTTTCCCACCTGATACCAGTTGGCGTGGTACTTGGCGATGTTGAAGTAAAACGAGGTCTGCAGCTCTCGCGGCACACAGGTGCGGATGGTCTCGAGCCGGTTGCGCGACCAGGGGATGTTGTCGATCCACTTGCGGAGGTTGGCCTCCAGCGTTTCCGGGTTCTCGTCGTTGATGAAGCCGTCGATGTCCACGACGATCAGCTTCGGGTGCTGGCGGTTCACCGCTTCTGTGAGCAGGGAGCCGTAGAGCCGTGCCGGAATGTTCGAGACCGTCAGCGGATAGCTCGTGTAGCCGTACTGCTGCCACGCGAGCGGGGCGCTGTAGCCCGTGTAGAGCTGGCTCGCGCCGATGAGCACCACGTCGAGGCTGTCCTCCGGCTCGAGGAAGAAGCCGTGCACGTGGCGCTTGTCCCAGTCGTTATTCGCGACGAGCATCGGAGAGATGAGCCCGATGCCCAGCACGGCGATGAGCACGAAAACGATCGCGCGTACCGCTGTGCGGGATTTGGAGATCGGTCGTTTTGTCATAGCTTAAAACTGCATATACACGAATTCGGATGCCTGCACGCCGGGGCCGTAAACGCCCATGAGCACGACGGCGAAGATGCCGGCAAGCAGCACGGCCCAGCGCAGGGCGAGACACTTCTCGTCGAGGATCTCGCGGATGGTGCGCTGCGAGCGCTCCTGAATGACGGAGGCGGTGAAGATCACGACTGTGCCGAACAGCAGCACGGCCCAGTCATACCGCGTCAGCGGCAGGGCCTCGAGCACGGCGCCCGGCCGCAGCTGCGACAGGTGCAGATCGGTCACGGATTTCAACATCATGCCCATCGCGGCGCGAAATCCGTCGGCGATGTCAAAGTAATAGCCGATGAGCACGACCACGAACGTGCGCAGCATGGAAAACACCTGATACCACGCGCTTTTTCGCTCGATGTGCAGCGCGGCGACGACCTTGTCCGACACCGGCTGCAGCAGCGTGGACACGAGGATGACCATGCCGTTCCAGAAGCCGAAGGCGACGTATTTCCAGCTCGCCCCGTGCCAGATGCCGATGATGAGAAACGTGATCAGCGAGGCCACGGCCGTCGGCAGGACCTTGCCGATGTGGCTGCCGAGGTGCTGCCTGGCGTGGCGTCCCCAGTTGAGAAACGCCTTCGAGATCGACAGCGGATAGAACAGGTAGTTGCGCAGCCAGTCGCCGAGCGAGATGTGCCAGCGGTGCCAGTACTCGGTGAGTGTGCGCGAGAAGTACGGCCGGCGGAAGTTTTCGCCCATGGTGATGCCGAACATCTGCGCCACGCCGCGCGAGATGTCGATGCCGCCGGAGAAGTCGGCATAGAGCTGCAGCGCGTACACGATCGCCGCCAGCAGCACGTAGGTGCCGGCGTAGTCGGTGTACGCGCCGGCGACGGTGTGGATCATGCCCACGGCGCGGTCGGCGATGACGAGCTTCTTGAAAAAGCCCCAGAGGATCAGCTGCGCGCCGAAGCGGATGTTGTCAAAGCTATACTTGTGCTCGTCATAGAGCTGGTGCGCCAGCTGGTCGTACACGCCGATCGGGCCCTGAATGATCTGCGGGAAGAAGGACACGAACAGCGCGAGCTTGCCGACGTTGCGCTCGGCGGGCACTTTCTCGCGGTAGACATCGAGCACGTAGCCCATGGACTGGAACGTGTAAAACGAGATGCCCAGCGGCAGCAGCAGCCCGATGTGGCCGAGCGAGACCGTCAGCCCCACGGACGCAAAGAGCGTCTCCATGGACTCGGCAAAGAAGTTATAGTATTTGAGCACGGCGAGGATGCCGAAGTTCAGCAGCAGGATGGCGATCATGAGCGCCTTGCGGCGGGACTTGCAGCGCTTTTTGTACGCCTTGCGCTCCTCGCGCTCCCAGTCCTGCTTGTGCGCGGCGACGGTCTGCTCCATGCGCGCGGTCATGGCGTCCATGCCGCGGGCGCCGAAGTAGGTCGTGAGCGTCGTCACGAGGATAAAGCCCATGTAGCGCAGGCACACGAACGCGTAAAATGCGTAGCTGCCGATCAGCAGCACCACCCACTGAAAGCGCTTCGGCACGAGGTAGTACAGCACCAGCAGCGCGAGCAGCAGCAGGTAAAACGGCAGCGATGTCAGCGTCATGCTTCGTCCTCCGGCGTCCGGCAGGTGTTGAGCACGTCGGTCGCGAACCGGTCGCGCACGAGCGTGAAGTCCCCGCCGCGGCAGAGCGCCACGCGCGGCATGTCACGCGAGAGGAACACGGCCACGCCCTCCGTCACGGAGTAGGCGCCGCAGCGTCCGAAGGCGATCACGTCGCCCACGCGCAGGGGCGGCAGCTGCGCCTCGCGCACGAGCACGTCCGCGGTCGTGCACAGGCTGCCGCAGAGCATCCACGGCCCGGCGGCGTCCGCGCTCTCGCGCAGGAGCGTCAGCGGCGGGGACTGCATGCCCATGAGCTGACCGTCATACTTCACCTGATGCATACCGCCGTCGCACACGGCATAGTTCACGCCGAGGTTGCACTTGGCGTCGGCCACGCCGGTGAGAAACGTGCCGCAGGGGGCGGCGAAAAAGCGCCCCATCTCGATCGTCAGCGGATACTTTTCGCCGAAGGCGCGGATGTGCTCCGCCGCCGCGTCGAGCAGCGCGCTGTCGCGCGCCTCGGCATCGTCGCGCAGGCACTCGGCGTTCAGCCCGGGGCCGTATTCCACGTGCTGCGCCGTGAAGCCGTACTTGTCGTGCAGCATTGTGAGGTATTCATCCAGATGCGCAAGCTCCTTTGCGATCACGGCGTCCTTGCGCTTTTGCGTGCCGGAAAAATAGTGGATGCCCGCGATCGTCACGTTCGGGAACTCCGCGCGGCGCGCAACGAGATCCTCCAGCGCGGCGGGATCCATGCCGAACTGGCTGCCGGCGGTCAGGCGCGGCAGCACGCGCACGTGCTTTCCCTGCGCGGCCGCGGCGGCGCAGATGAGATCAAAATGCAGCGTGCTCTCGGCCGTGAGCAGGTCTGCCCCCAGCGCGACGGCGCGCGCGACATCGTCCGCGCCCTTGTTCACGCCGGAGTAGAGGATGCGCTCGGGCGCGATGCCGAGCTTTTCGCAGATCGTCAGCTCGCCCGGGGAGCAGACCTCCACCCAGCGGAACACGTCCGGCAGGCCGCGCAGCACGAAGGGGTTTGCCTTCATGGAGTAGCAAAGCTGCACGTGAGAGCCGAACGCGGCGCGCACTTTTTCAGCGCGCGCCGTGAAAGCATCCAGATCAAACAGATACAGCGGCGTACCGTATTCGGCGGCCGCCGTTTTCAGAGCAGTCCTGTCCATCAGTCCTCGTCCTGCAGGCGCTGCACCATGGCCAGCAGACTCTTGGCGGAGTTGAAGTTCTCCGGCACGAGATCCTTTGCACCGATCTCGATGTCGAACGCGTCGTTGAGCGCCGCGACGAGCGACACGATGTCAAACGACTCGAGAATGTGGTCGTCGATGAGCGCGGTCTCGGTCTCAAAATCCACGTCCGGGCGCAGATCGGTCAGAATGTCCATCAGTTCCTGTTCCATAATAAAATACCTCCTGAAAAGTGAGTAATGTAAGCGATTATCGGTGGGCGTCGGCGATGCGCCCGGCCAGCGCGCGCATATTCGTCTTGCCGTTGTCGAGCCGGGGCATGGCGTCAAGCTGCTCGATCTTGCGCGGCACCATAAAGCCCGGCAGGTCGGCGCGCAGCGCCACGGCGATGTCGCGCTTGGTCACGTCCGCGCCGGTGTAAAACAGCCAGATCTGCTCGTGCTCCTGATCGTAGAGCGCGCAGGCCTCCTCCACGCCGGACACCTTCGCCGCGGCGAGGTCGATCTCGCCGAGCTCCACGCGGTGACCGAGGTGCTTGACCTGCCGGTCCTTGCGGCCGTGGAACATGAGGTTGCCGTCGGGCGCGAAGTGCCCGAGGTCGCCGGTCTTGTAGATGCGCTCGTCATACGCGCGGTTGAGCGGGTTTTGCAGGAAGCTCTCTGCGGTCTTTTCGCGGCTGTTGTAGTAGCCCAGCGCGAGGATGGGCCCCTTGACGCAGATCTCGCCGATCTCGCCGTCGGGCACGGCCTCATTTTGCTCCGAGAGCAGAAACACCTCATAGTGCGGGTACGGCTTGCCGATCGGCAGCACGTCGGTGTCCTCGACCAGACCGGGCACGACGTAATACGTGCACGAGGCGGTCGCCTCCGTCGGACCGTACTGGTTGACGAAGCGCGCCTGCGGCAGCGCGAGCTGCCACTGGCGCAGGCAGCTGCACGGCATCACCGAGCCGGAGAAGCACACCTTGCGCAGGTGCTGCGGCACGCTGCACTCGAACGCGCCCAGCGCGGCCGGCACCGTCAGCGCCGAGACGCTCCAGCCCACGGCCGTGACGCCCTTGTCGTTCATGTATTCGAACAGACGCTCCGGCGACATGAAAAGTTCCTTCGGGATGATGGCCGTCGTCGCGCCGAAGCGCAGCGGCAGGTAAATGTCGCGCACGGCGGCGATGTAGTCCAGCGGCGACTGGTTGCCGAGCACGTCCTCGCGCACGATGCCCATCACGCCGGCGTAGTCCTCGATGTAGCACATGAGCGAGTGCTGCGCCGTGATGACGCCCTTGGGCGTACCGGTCGAGCCGGAGGTGAAGATGATGTACAGCGGGTCGAGCTCACGCGCGCGCGCGCGGCAGTCAGCCAGCAGCGCCGCGTCCTCGCAGCCCTCGAGCAGATCCTCCGCGATGAGGATCTCGCCGCTGAATTCCAGCGTCCTGGCCTTGTCGTAAAACGCGCGCTGCACGATCATCAGGTCGGTGTCGAGCGTATTTAAAATAGAGTTGAGCCGGTGCACGGGCATCGTCCCGTCCATCGGCGCGTAGCAGCAGCCGGCGTATACCGCGCCGAGAAACACGGCCGGGGTGTGTGCGTTGCGCCCGCTCATCACGGCGATGGGCGCCTTGCGTCCGGCGCGCAGCCTTGCCGCCGCCGTGCCGATGATGCGCGCCTCGCGCCGCACGTCGGCAAAGGTCACCGCGCCGTCCTCGTCAAGAAAGGCGGGCTTGTCCGGACAGGCTGCGGCGGTGACTTCCAGCCAGTCGAGCACGTTTGTATCCATGCGTGCAGCTCCTTCCTGTTATCTATCCATAATCGGCAATTATCCTATCATGTTTCCCCGCTAAAAACAAGCAAAACCGCGACAGTTTTAAGAAAAGGTAAGATTCCCGCGCGCCCGCGCTCCGCACTTGACGCACCCGCAGCCGAAACGTACAATGGGTGTTGGATAACTGTACAGCTTTTTGGACAGCAAAAGGAAAAGCTGTTTGATTTTCACAAAAATATCGCTGAAAGTTTGTGTATAATACCCCTGTCGGTGTGCAATAAAACGTGGTATACCTTTGGTTAGTAAGCGTGACGGCTGAAGTGGGGCGGGAAACTCCGAAGCGTTCCCGCCCCGCCCCGCCGTGCGCGTTTCCGGTTCGGACAGGCTGCGCTTCGGAGGTCTGCCCTCCGGCCGGGATCAACAGGGGGGATGCCCGCGAAGGGAAAGGAAGAACGAAGATGTCAAAACAGGTTCAGAAAGTGTGCAATGCCATCTCCACCGCTGCGGTGGTGCTGGTGGTCATTCTGGCGCTGCTTCTGGTGGGTGTGCGGCTGGTCGGTCTGCGGCCGATGTGCGTCCTGTCCGGCAGCATGGAGCCGACGTATCACACCGGCTCGCTGATCTATGTCAAGCCCTGTGCGCCCGAGGACGTGCAGGTCGGTGACGCGATCACGTTCGTACTCAATGAGGACTTGGATGTCGTCACACACCGCGTGATCTCCATCGATGCGGAAAACGAGCATTTCTACACGCAGGGAGACGCGAACGACGCGCCCGACGGCGCACCTGTCTATTTCAAGAACCTCATCGGCCGCCCGGTGTTCACCATCCCGTATCTGGGCTATGTTTCGCACTGGGTCTCGAACCCGCCGGGGATGTATCTGGCCATTGCGATCGCGATCGTGCTCGTCGTTCTGGCGTTCCTGCCGGATATGCTGCGCAAGGCGGCTGAGGCCGATGCCCGCGATGCGGCGCGCCGAGCAGAGGCAGAAAACGTGGCAAAATGCACAGAAAATGGCGGCAAAAACCGTCAGATTTAAACATTTTCACGGGAGCATGAAATATTTTCAAATCTCCGTGCATTAACTCAATGAACGCTGACAGCGCACGTTGGACGCTGTTGGGACATGGTAAGTTCGGAACATGATGCTTTTGTAAGGGAGGATAACACGAAATGAAGAAGAAAACTTTGACGATCGCCATCGCGCTCGTGCTTGTCGTGGCGCTGGCGGTTGGCGCGACGTGGGCGTATCTGACGGCGCAGAGCGGCCCGGTTGTGAACACGTTCACGGTCGGCAAGCTGTTTGATCAGGGCGGCGCGTTGACGCTGAAAGAGCACAAGGCGGTTGCGCAGACTTCCGGCGAGTATTCTTACAAGGTCAACACTGAAGAGGTGACGGGCAACGAGTACAATCTGCTCCCCGGCACGAAGATCGAAAAAGACCCGTTTGTTAAGGTCACCGGCCTGAAAGCCGGCGCTTCCTGCTATCTTTATGTTGAGGTCGTGGCTTCGGACGCGAGTAGCGTTCTGAATTATAGTGTGGCCGATACGTGGGAGCTGCTTGCTGGTGTTACGGGCAAGAACGGCGGCGCGGTTTACGTTTACAAGACGAACGATGGCAACAGAGTGACTGCAGATGTCACTGCGACCAACATTCTGGCGAACAACCTTGTCGAGGTTAACGATTTTGACGTGAATTCGGATGCGACTGCCAGCCTGACGTTCTATGGCTATCTGTGCCAGTCCGCTGGTTTTGCGGATGCTGCGGCCGCGTTTGCCGAGTGCTTTTAAGTAACTCCCTCGCAGCTTTCCCTGAGCCAATCCCTTGAATACCTTGTACAGAGAGCTGTACATAAAAAAGAAAAGGAGAACGCTACTTATGAAGAAGAAATCCATTCTGATGGCTGCGATCGCAGTCATGCTCGTCGCGGTGCTGGTCGTCGGCGGCACGCTGGCGTACTTCACCGATACGAAGTCCGCGACCAATACGTTCACCATGGGCAATGTCAAGATTGCTCTGGATGAGCAGCAGAAGGGCGAAAACGGTCTTGAGGCCTTTGAACAGAACAAGACCCTTGTCCCCGGCAAGTCCAACGACGGCAATGCCGTTTCCAAGATCGTTACGGTTAAGAACACGGGCGCGAATGATGCTTGGGTTTGGGTTGAGCTGAAGATTCCCAAGTACCTTGTGAGCAAGGAATATCCCACCAACGAGAGCAAGAACGCTCTGCACTGGAACAGCTACGGCTGCTTCAACGTGGAGTATAACTCCGGAAATTATTGGGGCCTCGCGACCAACGACGGCATCGTTGATGCAAACCACAAAGTTACCGACCCCAAAATGGTTGCTGTTGAAGATGGCCTCTGGAACGACTACAAGTATGTTGGCACTGAAACAATCGGTGGCATCGAGTATGTTGTAATCCGCACGACCATGGCAAAGACCCTGCCCGCTGGCAAGACCTCTCTGCCCTGCCTCGCTCAGGTCTACATGGATTGGCGCGTGACCATGAATGAAGATGGCACTCAGTACATCCTGCCCGCTGGCGATCCGATCTCTGCGAATGCTTCTTGGGAAGTCATCGTGACCGCTTACGCGATCCAGGCGGATGGCTTTAACGCGGTGGATGAGGCTGTTGCTGCTTATAACAACAACGGCAAGTAATTCCCCAACATTTTGACCCCAAAGGGGCGGCGAAATCGCCGCCCCCATCGGGGACTCTGGCTCGGCTTCAATCCGGGCGCGGGCGGCGGGACTGCCGCTGTCCGCGCGCAGACTGAAAGAGAGAATCCCGCAGAAACAGTCCCGGCGTGCCTTCGGGCGCGGAAGAGAATCCCTGCGCACAGCGCAGAATAACCCCCGGCAAGGAGAAAGGTGGTTTGTGCATGAAGAAGAAGTGGACCATCGCGACGGTGCTCCTCCTGGCAGTGGCACTGCTGGCGGTCGGTACGTGGGCGTACTTTTCGGCCGTCGGCACGGCGGACAACGTCATCACGATGGGCTCGGTCAAGCTCGCGCTGCACGACGAGGACGGTAACGGCAATCCGTTCACGACCGTGCGCGTCATGCCCGGCAGCGTCGTGAACAAAGTGGTGTATGTGGAGAATGTCGGCACGGGTGCGTTTTACACCCGCGTGAAGATCACGCCCGAGATCCTCAACGCCGACAGCGAGCGCATGCCGCTCGACCCGAGCGAGCACCTGCTGGTGCTGGATCTGAACGATACCGACTGGATCGCCGGAGCGGACGGGTACTATTATTATAATGGTGCGGTCGATCCGAAGATGGCCACGACGCAGTTGTTCAGCCGCGTCACGTTCAGCACCAAAATGGGCAACGAATACCAGAATTCCACGGTGCACATCTATGTAACGGCGGAGGCCGTGCAGACGGCGAACCTTGAGCAGTACGCCGCCAATGATGTCAGAGATGTATGGAAGCACGTCGGAGCGGTCGAGGCGAGCACCTCGAGCACGCAGATCGACCCGATCCCGACGCCCTGAGAAAGGAGGACGAAACCATGAAAAGACGCATTCTCTCGCTCGTCCTCTGTGTAGCCCTGCTCCTGAGCCTGTGCCTGTTCATGGGCGCCGGCGTGGTCGGGGATGCGGCTGCGGATATGGCTGAGACCGCAGGAACGGTCGAGGACACGCAGTCGTCTCCGACGGTGGGGCCGATTCTTCCGCTCGTGGTGACGCGGCCGCAGACGTCTCCTTACCGCGCCGCGCGCGCGCCGTCGCTTGCCGATACCGGTGAGACGCAGGATGATGGTCTGGAGCTGACTAAGACGGTTACGCCGAAAGCCGACGGCGGCTATACGGTGCATCTGGAAGCGTACACGACCGGCACGGTCACGACGAGCACCACAACGAAGCCCTGTGACATTGTCCTTGTGCTCGACCAGTCCGGCTCGATGGCGGACGATTTCAACGGGGAAGAGACGGACAATGAAGCGGACACTCGCCAGTACGCAATGAAGCAGGCCGTCAATACTTTCATTGACAATGTGGCAACAAAAGCCAAGGATGAAGGCGTGGAACACCGGATCGCGATCGTTAAGTTTGCGGGAGATTCCACGAACACGGTCGGCGATACTACGTATCAGGATGGCAGATATCGTTATAATTATTCTCAGGTCGTGAAAGAACTGACTGCGGTCAATGATGCCAACGGAGCAAATGTGACCACACTGAAAACGGCGGTTAACCAGCTGCAGGCTAAGGGCGGCACGCAGACGCAAAACGGCTTGAACCATGCGCAGAGGCTTCTGTCGAGTGTCGATTCCGCGCGCGACAGCAGCAAGGTCGTGATCGTGTTCACGGATGGCATGCCGGGCAATTCCGGTTTCGATGCAAAGGTTGCGACCAGCGCTATTGCAAGCGCAAAGTCGATGAAGGATGCCGGTGTGACCGTGTACACGGTTGGCATTTTCACCGGGGCGAACGTTGACCAGCTGTATGGCAACACCGGGTTCTCAAAAAACTCGAACGGAAGCGTTGGGAGTTATTGGGCCAACAAGAACACAAGCAATGGTATCGATGTTCCGGCTGGGAACCGCTTTTTGAACTATGTGTCCAGCAACTTCAAGGCTGCCTCGGAGATAGGGTTAAAGGATTATGCAGATGAACACTGGTTCTCCGCTAGTTATTACGGTTGGGTAGTGACGAAAAACTTCACCCGCGACAAAACCGGCTATTATATGACGGCGAGCAACTCGACGGCGTTGAATAACATCTTTACCTCCATCAGCCAGACGATCGGCAGCGCCAATATTGACCTTGGCAGCGAGACGGTCATCAAAGACATCGTGACGCCGTACTTTACGGTGCCGCAAAACGCCGGTGCTATTCGTCTCTCCACTGCAGCCTATAACGGCAGCGCATTTGGGGCTCCGGTCGCAGCCGATCCTTCGGTGACGGCAGCGATCGATCCGGCAACGCGGGCGGTCAATGTGACCGGCTTCGATTTCAACCAGAACTATGTCTCCACAAACGCTAAGGCGGATGGCACGTTCGGAAAGAAACTGATCATCGAGTTTGATGCCTCTGTGGAAGCTGGCTTCCTCGGCGGCAATCAGGTGCCAACGAATGATGGGCAGTCCGGCATCTATGCGAAGGGAATCATGATCAAGGCGTTCGATGTGCCGACGCAGGACGTGGAAGTAAAAAGCATCACGCCGACGGCGGATGACAAGACGATCTACCTTGGCGATTCTGCCAATTTGCAGGAGCTTGTGCACCAGAATGCCACATTTGACGGCACAAATAACGCTTTTGTGAACGTGACCTACACGGTCAAGGATGAAAACGGCGGAACGGTCGGCACGTACACGGTTCCTGCCGGAAGCAGCAGCGGAATATGGGAGTGGAGCGATGCGGCAAGCGACGGCACCGTCTCCCCGGAGCAGACCACGACCTACACGGTGACGTGCACGGTTTCGCCTATGCAAAGTGGAACGTATGAGAGCGTTTCTAAAGATGCTGCGTTCACCATCACGGTCAACACCTGCAGCCTGACGATCTCCAAGGCCGTCACCGGCGACGGCGCGAACCCGAACCAGACGTTCGTGTTCGATGTCAAGGATAGCACCGGTAAGGTCGTGACCACCATCGTGCTCAAGGACGGCGACAGCAAAACTATCACCGGTCTGGCCGTCGGCACGTACACGGTCACCGAGGATACAAACTGGTCGTGGAGCTACAGCATCGTTGGCGACAACAACAAGACGGCTACGCTCAGCGGCACGACGACCAGCGCTGTGGTCGATGTCACCAACCATTACAATTCGCACAACTGGCTCACGAGCATTGCCGACGTGATCAACACTTGGATCAGCGGCAGCGCCGCGCAGAAAAACTGAACAGGAGGGATGACATATGAAACGTATCTTTAACGGTTCAGGCGGGAGAAAGACCGCGCTCATCCTCTCCCTGTGCCTGATCTTCGCGCTGGCCGTCGGCACGACGTTCGCCCTGCTCAAGGCGAGCACCGCCCCCGTGGAGAACACCTTCACGGCGGCCAAATCCGGAACGGACATCGTCGAGGAATTGGATGGAAACCAGAAAAAGAGCATCGTCGTCCAAAACACCGGCACGGCCGTGTCCTATGTCCGCGTTAAGCTGGTCATGAACTGGGTGGATGAGAGCGGCAATGTCTCCGCCGAGCCGGTGAACATCACGCCGAGCATCACGGACGACTGGTTCGAGCAGGGCGGCATCTACTACTACAAGATGCCGGTCGCGGCAAAGGATTTCACGACCAACCTGCTGAAAACGCCCATCACGCAGGACGCTGCACCCGAGGGTTACCACCTTGAGGTGACGGTGCTGGCCGAGAGCATTCAGGCCGCACCGAGCATGGCTGTGCAGCAGAGCTGGGGCGTGGGCGTTGACAGCAACGGCTATCTGACGCAGCCGACCACGACACCATAAGGAGGGCATCGGTATGAAACACAAGAAGTTTACCATGATCGTCGCCCTCGTGCTGGTGGTCGCGCTGGCTGCGGGGCTGGGCATCTGGGCGACGGGCGAGGAAAAGCTCCCCACCGTTACCTACTATGACGGCAACGACGGCAACAACGCGCGCTTTGCCTTTACCAACACCGGCAAGGGCTCGGCGACGGACCTGTTTGCCAACTTCTCCAACTGCATGCCCGGCGACAGCCTCACGCAGACCATCTGCTGTCTCTTATACACATCTGACGCTGCCGACGACTAGTCGAGTGTAGAT
>ERZ1027237.1052-NODE-1052-length-13718-cov-7.265242_pt1 | contig 13718 bp, 10 predicted proteins | sample MGYA00519264_ERZ1027237 | MGnify/ENA primary metagenome ERZ1027237 (study PRJEB26926, sample SAMN06164640) | human gut metagenome | biome: ENVO:00009003; feature: ENVO:2100002; material: ENVO:00002003 | host: Homo sapiens | place: USA | collected 2012 ...
CACTCGACTAGTCGTCGGCAGCGTCAGATGTGTATAAGAGACAGAGGGATTAGATATAGTCTCGGCGAACACGGCTTTTGTGTTATCTTTGAATGCCGCGTTGAGCTCCTCCTCCGTCGCATCGGGGCGAACGAAAGTGAAATCGATGCCGAGTTTTTTCATCGTGACGTTGAAAAGATTGAAAGTTCCGCCGTATATCGCGGACGCGGCAACGACATGGTCGCCTGCGGAGCAGATATTGAAAACGGAGAAGAACGACGACGCCTGGCCGGACGAAGTAAGCATCGCGCCGACGCCGCCCTCAAGGTCGGCTATCTTCGCGGCTACACAGTCGTTTGTCGGGTTCTGGAGACGGGTGTAGAAATATCCGGACTCCTGCAGATCGAAGAGCCTGCCCATCTGCTCGCTCGATTCGTATTTATATGTCGTGCTCTGGACTATCGGCACAACGCGCGGCTCGCCGTTTTTCGGAGTATAGCCGGACTGCACGCACTTTGTTTCTATATTAAAGCTCATTTTGTCTCCTCCTTTTTGTCAGTCTTTGAGAAAATGACCCATAAGGTCGAAGCCGGGATCAACAAAATTGCCGGTATCGGATGCTGATTTTTCATTTATGCTCGCAACGCCGCTGTCAAGCTCTTTGCCTTTACGGTAAATCAGATACGGCACGGGGTCGGATGCGTGGGTGCGGGTCGATATCGGGGTCGGATGATCCGGCAGAACCATGACTTTATAATCGTCCTGAGTGTTGAGATAGTCAAGGATTATAGGCATTATACGGCTGTCAATAAGCTCGATTGCTTTGACTTTATTTTCGGGCTCGTTTCTGTGGCCGCACTCGTCGGGAGCCTCGACATGGATATAGACAAGGTCCTGACCTTTACGCCATTCGTCGATTGCAGCGTTCGCTTTGCCCTCGAAATTCGTGTCGATATAGCCGGTTGCGCCCTCGACTTCGGGTGTGTTCATGCCGGCGCAGATGCCGATGCCCTTGAGCAGGTCGACTGCCGAGACGATGCTGCCTTTCACGCCGAACTTCTCTTCAAAGGACGGCAGAGCAGGACGGCTTCCCTCGCCCCAGAGCCAGATTGAATTTGCGGGGAGCTTGCCCTCGGCTATTCTCTTCTTGTTCACGGGGTGATCCTTCAGAAGGTCGTAGCTCTCGCGCATCATGGCAATGAGCTTTTCGGCGTTTGGAGAAGTCGAAAGATACTCGCCGATAACTCTGCCGGAGATATCATGCGGAGGAGTCATCTTGCCGAGATCCGTCGTGCCGTTATGTACGATAAGGCAATGGCGATAAGCCACGCCGCTGTAAAAATCAAATTCGCTGCTGCCGAAATGCTCCTGCACGGTCTCGATTATCTGCGCCGCCTCTTCGGTCGAGATATCGCCGCCGGAGTAGTCGAGCATGGTCTTTGCGCCGTAATCCGCCTCGTCGCTCAAGGTGACAAGGTTGCAGCGCAGAGCGATATCCGTTTCGCTCATCTTGACTCCGATGCTGACCGCCTCAAGGGGCGAGCGTCCTGTGTAGCACTTCTTCGGATCGAATCCGAGCACGCTCATATTTGCAACATCGCTGCCGGGTTTGAGTCCGGCGGCAACGGTTCTGACAAGTCCGACTTCACCCTTCGACGCGAGCGCATCGATATTGGGCTTCTTTGCAACTTCCATCGGCGTCTTGCCGCCGAGAGCCTCAACGGGATAATCCGCCATGCCGTCGCAGAGAACTACAGCATATTTCATATATCTTCACCCTTTCAGAGAATTTATGCACAAACAATGCATATCGGGCGCGGCAAGTTCGGTTAGCATATGCATACTTGCCCGCCGCTGCTTTAATTATATCATAAAGTATCAGCGCATTAAAGCGGAAATTGCGAAAGATTATACACATATACTATATAAAAAAGAGTGCAAAATGACGAAAAATTATTTGTCAAAATGCGCTTGCAGCATATAATTGAGCGAGGCACAATGATATAATCGATTTGGAAGAAATATTCAAAAGGAGGATACATATGACGAGAAAATTATTCGCGCTTTTGCTCGCGTGCCTGCTGATTCTCATGAGCTTCACGGCGTGCGGCAGCAAAACGCCCGAAGCGGACACAACTGCGGCAGAAAACACAACTGCGGCAGAAGTCAATGCGCAGACGAGCGCAGAAGAGACGAACTCCGAAGCGGTATCCGAATCCGCAGAGGAGAGCACTGCTCAGAACACGCAGAAACCGACGGCAGACAAGCCAGCATCGAAGCCCGCAACAACTGCAAAATCGAATAATTCCGGTTCAGCTTCAAAAGGCAAGCTTGAAGTCAGCGCAGGAAGCGTAAAAAGCATCGCCGGCGCAAAAGTGCTCAGGGCGTGGAAACTCAATTCAAACGGAGTGAATATAGAAATCCACCGAATAGCCTATGGGCCGCAGATAACTCAGGCTTTCAAAAAAGCGAACGCTGACGGCGCTATCGACTACGACAAGACGGTCACTTATCAGCCGGTAGTCAATATAGCGATAATCACCTGCTCGCCCGAGCACATCGGCGTTGCATCGAGCCAACAGCTCCTCGGCACGAATGTCGGCAAGGTCGAAGATATGGGCAGAAAGAGCGGCGCGCTCATAGCAATAAACGGCGAGGCAGGCTCAACATATAAAAAAGGCGCGCCGACAATTCGCAGCGGCTCGGTAGTTTCGACCGACGGCAGCGGGCAAAAGCGACTGTTGATCTACAGAAACGGCACATGGAAAGTCGAAACGCTCACAAACGAAAACTGCAAATCGTATATCTCGCAGGGCGTTTACAATTCCCTGCGCTACCAGTGGCAGGTCATAGCAAACGGCAAGGCGACCAACGAGCACGACACTTATTATCACAACCGCACGGTGTTCGCGCAGATATCGGAGAACAAATATATCATGGCTGTCGGCGAATTTATGCCGCTCGACAATATGATGAAAGTCCTCATAGCATACGGCGCGAGAAATGCGTTTTTGCTAAACGGCGGCAACTGCTCGTCGATGTATGTCAAGGGCATCGGCAACACGACCGGCACAAAAGCGACTCAGCTCAAGAATCTCAACAAGCCGTGCGTTATCGAGAGCGAATTTTTCGCGGCAAACGGCATGCTCGGGCTCAACTCCGCCGGGAAGCAGAAGCTGGGCGGACCTTGCAACGAACTCGACATAGTATATGTAAAATAAAGCAGAAGGGGTGAGACGATGAAAAAGGCTTTCAGAGCGGCTGCAATTGCGGCAATTCTGCTATTTGCGCTGACTTTTATCGAGAACGCAAAAATCAAAAGCGCATCGGCTCACCTACTGTTTTCTTCGTCCGTCAGCGTCGGTGGCAATGAATCGTGGGAAGTCACGCTCAAGAGCGGCGACAGAATAGCCATCGGCTCATATCTCGGCGAGCCTATTATATGGAGAGTCATCGAAACTGACGGCAAAACTCTGCTCATGAGCGAAAAAGTGCTGTGCTTCAGGGCGCTCGACCCGTCTGAGGACGGCATCGGCAGTTCCGATTATCTCGCCTCTCCCCTGCGCGCATGGCTCAATTCGGAGAGCGGATTTTTAAATCCGGAGAATTTTTCAGAGTTTGACCTTTCGCTCATATCGCCTGACAAAAACGGCGATTCAATATTCCTGCCGTCAAAAGATATGCTCAAAAATATAAGCGCCGCCGACCGCCGCAGAAGCCCGACCGAGCAGTGCATCAAAAATGATACTTCGCGCTATTTAACTCTGCGCAAATACTGCTGGTATTGGACAAGCTCGCCGGTTTCAACGAATCAGAGCAGCGTGACGGCGGTCACCACAACCGGCGGATTCTATAAAACGCTCGCGGCGGACGAGCTGTGCGGCGTATGCCCGGCGATGTATCTTCACAGCGGTATTCTCGTTCTTTGCGGAAGCGGAACCGCCGAAAATCCGTATGCGTTGGCGGGAGATGGCGAAAGATGAGAGAAAAGCTGAAAGAATTTCAAAACTCTCCGCGCTCGATAATCGCCGCATTCTCCGCCGCCGTGCTGTTTTTCTGCACGGTGTTCACGCGGCTGATCCTCAAAACCGACGACGGTCACTTTCTCGGCATACTCCACCGAAACGGATTCACAGTAACAAGCTGGCTGCACGAGCGGTACACGACCGTGTCCGGGCGGATAGTCGGCGAATGGCTGATGATAAATTTTCTGCGCCTGCCGCTCATTTTCTGGAAGCTGTTCATCGCCGCGCTGATTATATATATAATGTATTTTCTCTGCCGCCTGTCGGACTTTTTCGACGAAAAGACAGATATAAGACAGAGATATATCTTCGCCTGCTCGGTGCCGTTGGCAGTATTCCTGTCATGCCTCAACCCGTCGGTGTTCTGGTTTGCGGGTTCGTTCACATTCCTCGTTCCGTTCGCCGCCTTGCTTATCACGGTGACTCCGCTCACATTCGAGGTGTTCGGCGGGCGCGTGAATCCCATGGCATATGTCGCCGCCGCGATTGCTTCTGTCGTCGCGGCATCTCAGGAGCAGTCATGTGCCGCAGTGCTCGCGCTGCAGGTGATTCTGCTGATTTTTTCGGCATATCAACGCAGGCTCAGATTCCGTCAATTCATCCCGCTTCTGCCGAGCGCAGTTTCCGCCGCGGTGTTAGTTCTCTCGCCCGGACTTCGCGGGCGCGGAGCGATGGAGGCGGCGTCGGGTTTTGAAAGATTCTCTAAAATGAATATATTCGAAAAACTGCTCTGCGGATTTTCGAATTATTTTGCATTTTCATTTTTCTTCTCGCTGATAACAGCAGCTGTTTTTCTCGTTCTGCTCGGCGCATCGGTATATGAAGCGTTCGGCGGTTCGCGGAAAATAAAGAAAATCACATCAGTCTTTGCAATATTCGCCTCGGTGCTGTGCGTCGGAGTCAACGCCGCATATATTATTATCCGCCGTACCACCCCGGACAAGGGCTTTGAAAAGATGTTCAAGAGCGGCAATTACCTTCCGCTCGAACTCGCGGTTATCGCGCTCTGTTTTGTCTTTCTCTTTAGTATTTTCATTCTTATGGCGGCGCTCATCAAAAAGAACAAAAAGCTCTGGTTCACCGTCGGCGTACTGTTCAGCGCCGCCGTCTGCTGCGCCGCAGTGCTCGGATTCTCTTCGTCCGTCTACGCCTCTGGTCAGCGCGTGTTTTACTACACCGAGATGTTCACGCTCATCGCCTGTGCAGCGATGTATTCTTCACTTTCCGATAGCAAAGCGAAAAAATTCGCGGGATATGCAGTCCCGACAGCCGCATTTATTTTCTATATTATCAATTGTTTCACCTACACATTCCTTGAGATACCCATAATGGGCTAAATCGAATTGTAAAGCGATTTACTTTACAATTTACGCGCTTATTTTTTAGCGCAAAAGTCGAAGCTCCCGTGCGACTTTCCCGATATATCAACACATTCGTGGACGCATGGGAGCTTTTGTTTTTTTATTTATAAATCATGTAAAGCTTAACAGCTTGTCATCAATGACCGTGCGGAACGACATCGAGTTTGTCATGCTCCTCGCCGAGATCGGCGCGCAGGAGCGCAAAAAACACTATTGCGAGCAATATTTCGGCGCACCAGATGGTCTTGCCACCGAGATAGCTGCAGAGAAAAGTTGAAGCGACCGCGCCCGCGACAAACGAGCCTATCATCAGCAGATGCGCGAACATCTTGCCGCGTGCCTCTTTATTACCGCTGCGAAGCCACTTGACGAGGTTCGAGCCGACCTGGCGGACATGGTTGGTGCAGAAGGTAGTCGCCATCGGAATCTTTTTCGCCTGGCGGAATGTATTGAACTGCATCGAAGCGATAAAATTCACAGCCACCTGGCAGATCTGCGGCGGCGCATTGTCCGGGACGAAGCCGAGCGCAAATATCCACGCCATTTCAAACGCCACGAACGCCGTGTCCCAGCGGACTATCTTGCGGCGGTTTATATGCTTGGGCAAAAATTCCGAAATGACCGTGCCGAGCAGATAAGCCGAAGCAGGCAGAAGATAATACAGCGCCTTGCGCCAGTTCCCGCGCCCGAGCTGAACCGCCATGAGCACGAAGTTTGCCGTCTGCGCGTTGCAGAACACGCCGCCCTTTTGAACATAAGTATATGCGCCGAAAAATCCGCCGACCGCTATCATAACGGCAAAAATCCAGAGCTTTTCGCATTCGAGAAGCTCTTCCTCTTTTTTGAGAGCCTTTCCTTTCATCGTTCACCACACCGTTTCTTTTCTACAACGCATAAGTTTATCACTGCTCCCCGTCTCTGTCAAGGAACGGGAAATAGCCGCAGCATCTTGAAAAAAAGCCGTTTTCATGGTATTATTTAGGGTATTATATACCATTATAGAATGCAGTATAAAACAAGAGGAGAATAGCATGTCAAAGCTTTTGAAGTATTTGAAAAAATACAAAATTGAAAGTATTCTCGCGCCGTTTTTCAAGCTCATTGAAGTGACGTTCGAGCTGATTGTTCCGCTGATAGTCTCAACTATAATCGACATCGGCATAGAGAACGGCGACAAGGTTTATATTATCAAACGCTGCCTGCTGCTCGGTCTGTTCGGCATACTGGGTCTTTGCAGTACGCTTGTGGCGCAGTATTTCTCGGCGAAAGCGTCAGTCGGCTTCGCTACTGATATCCGCCACGCGCTCTTCCAGCATATCGGCAAGCTCTCTTATTCCCAGCTCGATTCGCTCGGCGCGCCGACGCTTATAACCCGCCTGACGGGCGACATAAACCAGGTGCAGACCGGAACAAACCTGACCCTGCGTCTCGTCCTGCGCTCGCCGTTCGTCGTATTCGGCGCGGTGATAATGGCGTTCACGGTCGATGTAAAATCGTCGCTCGTGTTCGTCGTTGCGGTGCCCGCCCTCGCTGCGGTCGTGTTCGCGATTATGCTCGTGTGCATCCCGATGTACCGCAAGGTTCAGCAGAAACTGGACGGGCTGCTGAGCAAGACGCGCGAAAACCTGCTCGGCACCCGCGTTGTCAGAGCGTTCTGCAAAGAGGAAGAGGAAATTGCAGACTTCGACGCGAAAAACAGCGCCCTGACCGAGATGCAGACGGCGGTCGGCAGGATATCCGCTTTCATGAACCCCGCAACCTTTGTGCTCATAAACCTCGCGATAATCGCACTGATATATGTCGGCGCAATACGCGTTGATTCCGGCGCCATCTCGCGCGGCGCGGTCGTTGCGCTCTATAACTATATGTCACAGATCCTCGTTGAGCTGATAAAGCTCGCGAATCTTATAATCAGCGTCACAAAGGCGATAGCCTGCGGCAACCGAATTCAATCGGTGCTCGATATCGAGCCCGGCACCGTCCCCGGCACTGTCACCGACGGCAACGAAAACAGCGAATATTCGGTCGAGTTTGACAAGGCGTGCCTGTCATATAACGGCAGCGAGGAATCGCTGCACAATATTGACCTCAAAATCCCACGCGGCAGCTCGATAGGCGTTATCGGCTCGACCGGCTCGGGCAAAACCTCGCTCGTCAATCTTATTCCGCGATTCTACGATGTCACCGGCGGGTGCGTGCTCGTTGACGGCGTTGACGTGCGCGACTACGACACAAAGGCTCTGCGCTCGAAAATAGGCGTCGTCTCGCAGAAAAAAGCCCTGTTCGCCGGCACTGTCAGGGACAATATCCGCTTCGGCAAGCAGGACGCCACAGACGAAGAAATCTGGCAGGCGCTCGAAACGGCGCAGGCAAAGCAGATGATAGAGGACAAGAGCGGACAGCTCGACTTTGTCCTCGAACACGAGGGCAAGAACCTCTCGGGCGGTCAGCGCCAAAGAATGACTATAGCCCGCGCCCTCGTCAGAAAACCAGAGGTGCTCATCCTCGACGATGCGGCGAGCGCACTCGACTACGCCACCGGTGCTGCGCTGAACAAGGCGCTGAGAAACACCGACTTTGCCCCGACTGTTATAACCGTGTCCCAGCGCGTTGCGGCGATAAGAAACGCCGATACCATAGTAGTTCTCGACGAGGGCGAGATAGTCGGCGTGGGCACGAACGACGAGCTTCTGCGCTCGTGCGAAGTCTACAAAGAAATTTTCGATTCCCAGCTTGAAAAGGAGGATGCGTAACCGTGAAGAACAAAACCGTTTTCAAGCGCGTTATCGCGGTCATCGGCCGCTCAAAGCTTCTGCTGTTCCTTTCGCTCATCCTCTCCGTTGCAAGCGTTATTCTCTCGCTCTATATCCCCGTCCTCGCCGGACGCGCGATAGACGGAATAAAGCTGCACGGCAACGTTGATTTTGAAGTCATAAAGAAGTGCCTTTTCGGCATTCTGATCTGCGTCATAGTCGGCGGAGTGCTCCAGTGGGTGATGAACATCATCAACAACCGCATAGCTTATAATACCGTGCGCGATATACGCTCAAAGGCGTTTTCGCATATGCAGACCCTGCCCGTGGCGTTCGCCGACTCCCACCCCTACGGCGATATCGTCAGCCGCATAACGGCGGACGCAGAGCAGTTTGCCGACGGACTGATTCTCGGCTTCTCCCAGCTGTTCACGGGCGTTGTCACGATAGCCGTGACGCTCGTTTTCATGCTCACTATATCGCCGCTCATCACTCTCGCGGTCGTCGTGCTGACCCCGATATCGCTGTTCACGGCGCGTTTTATAGCACGCCGTACTTATTCGATGTTCAAAAAGCAGTCCGAGACCCGCGGCGAGCAGACTGCGCTCATCAACGAAATGATACAGAATCAAAAGACCGTTCAGGCGTTTTCTTATGAAGACCGAGCGGTTGAAAGATTTGACGAGAGCAATGAAAAGCTGCGCAAATATTCGCTCAAATCCATATTCTTCTCGTCGCTTACAAACCCGACCACCAGATTTATCAACAATCTTATCTACGCCGTAGTCGGGCTCATGGGCGGAATATTCGCCATCGGCGGCATGGTGACCGTCGGCGGATTCGTCAGCTTCCTCGCCTACTCGAACCAGTACACAAAGCCGTTCAACGAGATTTCCGGCGTCGTGACAGAGCTTCAGAATGCCCTCGCCTGCGCGGCAAGAATATTCGAGCTCATAGACGAAAAGCCCGAGGAGTCGGACGAAAATTGCTCGGCGCTCAGCGACCCCGAGGGAAGCGTGGAGTTCGACAATGTCCGCTTCTCATATGACAAGAGCAAAAAGCTCATCGACGGCTTCGATTTCTTTGCCCCGTCCGGCAAGACAATAGCCGTTGTCGGTCCGACAGGATGCGGCAAGACTACGCTTATCAATCTCCTGCTCCGCTTCTACGACGTTGACGGCGGAAGCATAAAGGTTGACGGCGAGAATATAAACGACATCACACGCCACAGCCTCAGACACCATTTCGGCATGGTGCTCCAGGATACCTGGATAAAGAACGGCACCGTCCGCGAGAATATAGCGTTCGGCAAACCCGACGCCACGGATGAAGAGATAATCGCCGCCGCCAAGGCAGCACGCGCTCACAGCTTTATAAAGCGCCTCAAAAACGGCTACGACACCGTCATCGGCGACGACGACGGACTCTCCGAGGGTGAAAGACAGCTGCTCTGCATCGCGCGCGTCATGCTCATGAAGCCGCCGATGCTAATCCTCGACGAGGCGACTTCATCGATAGACACCAGAACGGAATTGAAAGTTCAGGATGCGTTCAATACACTCATGCAGGGGCGCACCTCGTTCGTCGTGGCGCACAGGCTCTCGACCATCCGCCACGCCGACTGCATTCTCGTCATGAAAGACGGCAAGGTCGCCGAGCAGGGCACGCACGAAGAGCTGCTCGCGAAGAACGGATTCTATACGAAGCTCTACAACAGCCAGTTTGCGCAGTGAAATATATGCCATGGAACAACGGAGAAGAAAGCCTAACAGGCTGAAAGATTACGACTATTCGCAAAACGGAGCATATTTCATCACAATTTGCATAGATGACAGAAAGCCAATATTGTCACGCATTGCCGTAGGGGCGACCGCATAATACAACAGTTCAAAGGTTCCGTAACTAAGCAAGTAAAAAAATCGATTTGGCAAAAAGGTTTTTATGACCATATAATCCGTGACGAATACGATTATCAAATCAAATGGCAATATATTGACGACAACCCGATCAAATGGGCTGAGGACGAATTGCATCAGGATTGAAAAACAGCCGAATAACCGCCGCAGTATCTTTCATTTGAAAGTTCGCGGCGGTTATTTTTTATTCGGCGTAAAATGGCGGTTCAGAGCGAAAATATAAAGCTCAATTCGACAAATATCATTTTTAGTCCCGCCTTGTTGACATCGGCAAAAAGTGTGATATAATTATAACGGCTGTTATAAAACAAGCGTTTTATAATTATTATTGGAGGACGCCATGGACTACATTCGCCTGTCACCCGAAAATCTCGAGAGCGAGCACATATGCTGCGCCATATCAAACGCCAAGGACCCGCAGGTCATTGCAAAGAAGCAGTGGCTCGCCGAAAGGCTCGGCGAGGGTCTGGTATTTTTAAAAGCCGACGCGCGCGGGAAGTGCTTTATTGAGTATATCCCCGCCGAAAATGCATGGGCGCCGATAGACGCGCCAGGCTATATGTTCATCGACTGTCTCTGGGTCTCCGGCTCTTTCAAAGGTCACGGATATTCAAACGACCTGCTCAACGAATGTATCCGCGACAGCCGCGAAAAGGGCAAATCGGGGCTTTGCATACTCTCGTCGGCGAAGAAGCGCGGTTTTCTCTCCGACCCGAAGTATCTGAAATATAAGGGCTTCATAAAGGTCGATTCGGCAGAGCCGTATTTCGAGCTGATGTATCTGCCGTTTGATCCGTCCGCGCCCGCTCCGCGCTTTCGTGAGCAGGCAAAGAGCGCTCAGACTGACGGCAGCGGGTTCGAGATATTTTATACAAGCCAGTGCCCGTTTACGGCGAAATATGTTCCGCTAATTGAAAACATGGCAAACGATATGAATCTGCCGCTGAGCGCCGTGCATATCTCATCGCGCGAGCAGGCTCAAAACGCGCCCTGCGCCTACACCGCATTTTCGCTGTTCTATAACGGAAAGTTCATAACGCACGAGATACCGAGCGAAAAGAAATTCGCGGCGATTTGTGAAGAGTTCGTAAAATAAAATACCGCCGGATTGACCGGCAGCGTAAAATATACTAATATAGAAAAGGGAAAAGATATCTGTCCGCCCCGGCGGACGAAAAGGAGACATTATGCTTAACATCAAAAACCTGACCAAAACCTACGGCGAGAAAAAGGCTGTTGACGACCTGACGCTGCATATCGCGCCCGGCGAGATATACGGCTTCATCGGCCACAACGGCGCGGGCAAGACCACAACGCTAAAATCCGTTGTCGGCATTTTGCAGTTCGACGAGGGTGAGATAACGATAAACGGCATCTCGATAAAAGATGACCCGCTCGCCTGCAAAAAAATCATAGCCTATATCCCCGACAATCCCGACCTCTACGAATACATGACGGGAATAAAATATCTGAACTTCATCGCCGATATTTTCGGCGTCAGCGTCGACGACCGCCGCGAGCGCATACATAAATATGCCGATATGTTCGGGCTGACCGCCGACCTCGCGCAGCCCATCTCGGCGTATTCCCACGGCATGAAACAGAAGCTCGCGATAATCTCCGCATGGATCCACGAGCCCAAGTTAATCATCATGGACGAGCCCTTCGTCGGTCTCGATCCCGCCGCATCGCATCTGTTAAAAGGCATGATGCGCGAGGTCTGCAACTCCGGCGGTGCAATATTCTTCTCGACCCATGTGCTCGAAGTTGCCGAAAAGCTCTGCGACAAGGTCGCGATAATAAAAAGCGGAAAGCTCATCCGCTCCGGCACAATGGAAGAGGTCAAGGGCGACTCCAGCCTTGAGAACGTGTTCCTCGAACTGGAGGGAGAAGAATGCTGAAAACACTGATAAAAAAACAGCTTCTCGAACTCAATAAAAGTTTCTTCGTTGACCGCAAGACGGGCAAGGGCAAATCTCACCGCTCGGCGACGTTCTCGATAGTGCTGTTCATATTGCTCATGATTTTTGCCATCGGCGGAATGTTCTGCTATATGTCATATTCGATGCGCCCGCTGATAACCTATGGCATGAGTTGGCTCTATTTTGCCATTATGGGCGCTACCGCCGCGCTTTTCGGCGTTTTCGGCAGCGTGTTCAACACATATTCGAGCCTCTATGACGCAAAGGACAACGACCTTCTGCTCTCGATGCCCATTCCAGTGCGCGATATCATGGCGGCGCGCCTCATCGGAGTCTATCTCATGGGGCTGATGTATTCCGGCGTTGTGGTAATCCCCGCCGTCGGCGTGTATTTCATAACCGCGCATCCCGGAATATCCGGCATAACAGCCGTTATAATGGCCGTTATGGTGACTGTTCTTGTGCTTATACTGTCGTGCATACTCGGCTGGGTCGTTGCAAAAATCGCAGTTAAATTAAAAAACAAGAGCATTATAACAGTTATAGTTTCAATAGCGTTTCTCGGCGGCTACTACTATGTCTACTTCAGGGCGAACGAGATAATCACCGGCATCGTTGCGAACAGCGCGGCTGTTGCCGCAAAGGTGCGCATGTCCGCCTATCCGCTCTATATTTTCGGCAAGGCGTTCGCGGGCGATGTTCTGCCGACAATTATAATTTCACTCATCATTCTCGCTCTGCTCGCCGCGACGTGGCTCATAATGTCGCGCACATTCTTAAAGCTCGTCACGAGCAGCGGAAAGACCGCAAAGACAGTCTACAAAGAGAAGACGGTCAAGCAGCAGGGCACTGACCGCGCGCTTCTGCGCCGCGAGATAAACCACTTTCTCTCGAGCCCGTCTTATATGCTCAACTGCTCGCTCGGGGCGCTGTTTATGATAGCCGTCGCTGTTTTCTCGCTGATAAAAAGCGACTGGTTTATCGGCGTTGTCACCCGCATGGATGAGGATTTGCTGGAATACGCCCCGACATTTGCGTGCTTACTTTTATGCCTGCTCTCTTCTATGAATATACTCACCGCGCCCGCGATATCCCTCGAGGGCAAGAGCCTTTGGATAGCCCGTTCGCTCCCCGTCACCTCGTGGCAGATTCTCAGAGCGAAGCTGAAGCTCCATATGCTCTTCACCGCCGTCCCCGCACTGATATGCAGCATATGCTTCTGTATTGCCCTCAAGCCGGAGCTTCTCACGGCGGCGGTCATGATTATCCTGCCGCAGATATTCACGCTCCTATGCGCCGTTTCGGGGCTCAGAGTGAACATCAGGATGCCCAACCTCACCTGGAGCAGTGAGAGCGGAGCGGTCAAGCAGAGTCTCGGCATCATGCTCGCGATGTGCCTCGGCTGGGCGTATATCATCGTGCTCATTGCGGTCTATCTGTTCGCAGTGCAGGTGCTGCCGAATGTATTCGCGCTGATGATCGCGACGGCGGTCATAGCAATAATAACCGTGATATCCTTTTCAAGGCTCAAGCGCAAGGGCGTAAAGAGATTTGAGACACTGTAAGCAAAATTAAATATCAGCAGCCGTGGTTCGTTGAGAATCACGGCTGTTGTTTTTTGCGATAAATTAAAATATTGAAGTAAATAAATATAACAAACTACGCCGACAGCGCACAAAAAATTATCTGACATTCAGCGACTTGAGTTATCGCGGCTTCGTATCGGCTGCGCCGATATCGGACAGCCGCAAGGGCTGTCCCT
>ERZ1027237.1064-NODE-1064-length-13654-cov-7.800868_pt1 | contig 13654 bp, 12 predicted proteins | sample MGYA00519264_ERZ1027237 | MGnify/ENA primary metagenome ERZ1027237 (study PRJEB26926, sample SAMN06164640) | human gut metagenome | biome: ENVO:00009003; feature: ENVO:2100002; material: ENVO:00002003 | host: Homo sapiens | place: USA | collected 2012 ...
CGTGAAAAGAATTGCTGTTGTGGAAGATGAAGTCTATATGCGGGAAGAACTCTGCGATATGCTCCAAAAGGACGGCTATCTTGTGGAGGCAATTACCGAGTTTGAAGATGCCGCTCGGCTCTTGGCAGCCCTCCGCCCTGACCTTGTGATCTTAGACCTGAACTTGCCGGAGATCAGTGGCTTTCAAATCTGCCAGGAGCTAAAGAATAAAACTGCTATCCCCGTCCTGGTGCTGACTTCCAGAGATCAGGTAAAGGATGAACTGCAAGCGTTCCAGTTGGGTGCCGATGAATATTTGACGAAGCCGTGCAGAAAAGATCGACTTCTTGCCAGGGTATCCAATATTCTCAAAAGGTATGAAGGCCGTACCAATCTCATAGAGGGACCAGATTTCCTGTTAGACCAGCAGACCTACACGCTTTATATTCATAATACCTCTGTGGTGCTTCCAAAAAATCAGGGAAAACTGTTGGTCGCTCTTTTGTCCGGCGGCGATGCTCTGGTCACGACGGAGCAGCTTTGCATGGCACTATGGGGAACCACGGAATACATAGATGAAAATGCCTTGCAGGTTAACCTAACCCGGCTGAAAAAAACGATGTCCGCCCTTGAAATGAAGCAGCGAATCGTTGCAGTTCGAGGAATGGGCTACCGTTTGGAAGCGGAGGTGTCTCTATGAAGCAGCTTTGGCACATGATAGAACGGTACTACCCCTGGCTTCTGTTGCTGCTGGGCGTGGATTGCTTTTGCGCTGTCATTCTTTGGATTTCTGACATTCAGGTATTTCAAACCTTGATCGGGTTAGTAGTTCTGACGAGCATCCTTTTGTTTTCAGCGATTCTGTTTGTACTAAACAAGAGGGAGAACACCCACATGGAACTGTTCCGGGATTTCCTCAGTGATCCTACCATCTGCAATGAAGAACGGCTGCTCAGTGCCATTAGTCAGAAAGAAGGAGAATCTGTCCGATTTTTGGCTTCGGTTTTACGGGAATACAAAAACGAGAGTAACAATATGGCGGATGCCCTACGGGACTATGAAGAATACGTGGAGGGCTGGGCACATGAAGCGAAAACGCCCCTATCGTTGCTGACCATGCTCTTGGATAACCGGAACGATGAAATCTCTCCTTCCCTGCAAGCAAAGCTGGATTATGTCCGCAGTCAGCTTCAGGAGGATGTCACGCAGATGCTGTACTATGCCCGGTTGAAGAGCAGTACAAAGGATTACCGATTTGAGGATGTCAATTTGAATGACTGCTTGGGTGAAGTTCTGGAGGACTATGCCCCACTTCTTGAAGAGAAGCATTTTGTCATTCTCAACAAACTGCAATCTGAAACAGTCTATACAGACCGTAGAGGACTTCAGTTTATGTTGGGACAAATCGTTAGCAATGCCATCAAATATAGCAGCGATAGTCCCATGCTTACAATTTCCGTGATACATTCGGAGACTGCAGATATCCTTTCTGTTGAAGATAACGGCATTGGCGTAAAAAAATATAATCTGCCGTACATTTTTCAAAAGGGCTTTACCGGGGATTCTACTGACAGCAGAAAGAAGGCTACCGGTATGGGACTTTACCTGGTTAAGAAGATGGCCGACGATCTAAATCTTCATCTGGAAGCAGCTTCCCAGTGGGGAAAGAGCTTCAAGATTGTCATCTTCTTTCCTAAATTGAGATCCAGCGGAGGAAAATAATATAAACAGAAAAACGCCCGCAGGATTTTCTCCTGCGGGCAGCGTGTTGTCAGCTATCCCAAGGCTTGTATTCTGTTACAGTTTTCAAATAGGTTTCGGGATCGCCGTTCAAGATAAGGTCTGCATACTCCAAAGGAGCGTTGTAGATCAAATAATCCAGCTCTGACCGCTGATACATATTGTCAGCAATCTCGTTCTCAACGACGATAGTGTCAATCGCAATCATACTGCCGTCGCTGAATTTCACTTCCACACAGCAATTATCCATATTGTAGGCACAAGATATTAAGGTTTTCATGGTATGTCCTCCATAATTCGTAATATAAAGCGAAAATCCCGTCTGACTTCCTGTTAGAAATCAGACGGGATTTGTCCGTATGCACCCCGGAAACCGTCAGCTAACAGTTGATAAGTAAATTAGTTCCTTATCACTGTTAAGCCAAGGGTTTCGGGACTTTTTTTATTTTGCCCGAACGGAAAACGCCCCCTGATTTTCTAACACAATTCTAACGCTTTCAAACACCGTCTCTCCGGTACCGGCCCTCTCGCGCTGCTCCTGTCGCCGGAGTCCCTGGCTCTGGGAGCCCCGCTCCCACTGCTGTAACGCAACCCAAAGCTCCCCCCGATGCAAAGCATCGAGGGGAGCTTCAGTTATCGTTGTACCGGCTCCCGCAGGTCCTTGGGCAGCCAGAATTTCCGCCACAGGCAGAACAAAAACAGCACCCCGCGGAAGCACAGCTCTATGCACATGGCGACCCACGCGCCGTGCAGACCCAGCCGGGAAGTGAGCAGCAGCGTCAGCGGGATACGGACGCCCCACATACTGGCGAAGTTCAGCACGGAGCTGAGCAGGGAGCTGCCCGCCCCCTGGAACACACCGGCGCACACCATAGCCGCGCCGAACAGCGGCTCGGCGAACACCACGATGCGCAGCACCTCCGTCCCCAGCGCCACCACCTGGGCATCGGGGCTCAGCAACCCGATGATCCACGGTGCCAGCACATACATGCACGCCGACATCACCGCCATGATGCCCATGCCCAGCAGCACCGTCACCCAGCTCAGCCGCGTCACCAGATCCCGCCGCCTGGCGCCTACGCTCTGGCCGATCAGCGTCACCGCTGCCGTCTCCACGCCGGTCCCCGGCATGTAGCACAGCGCCTCCGCCGTGACGGCGAAGGAGTTGGCTGCGATGGACAGCGTCCCCAGCGGCGCGATCACGCCGGTGGTAACGATCTGTCCGCCGGACATCACCGCATGCTCGATGGCCACCGGCATCCCCAGCCGCAAGGCCCGTTTCAGCTGCTGCGGCACGAACCGCAGCTTCTCGCCCCGCCGCAGCCCCAGCATAGGCGAGCGCAGCAGGTACATGCACATCAACAGCGCGATGACCGCCTCCGCCAATCCCGTGCCCAGCGCCGCACCGGCCACGCCCAGTCCCGCCCCCGGCAGGGTGAACCCCCCGACCTGACGGGTGGGGAAGATAAGCAGCAGGTTGAACAGCACATCCAGCCCGCACATCAGCACCAGCAGGGCGCTGGGCGTCCGCATGTTGCCGCCCGCCTGCAAAAGCGCCGCGCCCAGCCCGTTCAGCTGCAGTGCCGGCAGGAACAGAGCGAACACCAAAAAGTACGCGGAGGCGTCAGCCCAGATGCTCTCCTCCGCTCCCAGCCAGTGGGGCAGCGGTCCGGCCAGCGCGGCGGACAGCGCTGCCAGTACCATTCCGAAGGCCACTCCCACCAGCAGGCTCTGCTTCACCAGATTGCGGGCATCCCGCTCCTCCCCCGCGCCGATGCGCTGGGCCGTCTGGACGCAGAAACCCACCGTCAGCGCACGGCACAGGCCCATCAGAAGCCACGTGCTGGACGCTACCAATCCGATGGCGGCGCTGGCCTCGCGGCCCAGATGCCCCACCATGGATGAATCAATATACTGCATCGCGATGGACGACAGCTGCGCCAGAATGGCGGGGATACTCAGCTGCAATGCCATCGTTGTCTGCTGCCGCAGTGTCAGCTCTTCGCCGTGCCGCAGCGCCGCCAGCAGGTCTTTTTTCACGTCCCCACTCCTCTCGATCATCGTCCTACCACTATACCTGCTGTGAGCCAAAAGGTCAACCGCAAAATATGCCGCCGTCAGATGATTCGGTCCCGAAGCTGGATTTGATACGCCGTCAGCGGCACCCCCTCGCTCAGCTTTCCGTTAAGCCCGTAGCTATCGCCGAGACGCCCGCCAGACCCCGCCGTCAAAAGTCTTGGACAAGCGCCGCTGTCTGTGCTATACTGTCCATAGGCGCGCCGCGCCACTTTTTCCGAAAGGACAGACTGCTATGCACCCTCAGTTCACCGAGCTGACGCCCCGCTGGTTCAAGCGGGCCTTTATCTACACCGGCTCCATTGGCGAGTTCCGCTATCGCTTTAACAACGACGCCAAGGAAAACGTCATCCACGCCGCTGTCTACTCCCAACTGTGCTACGAGCTGGCTGCGGATGTGGCGGAGCAGGATTTTCCCTGGGACGACGACGGCGTGGAGGCGCTGAAGGCGTGGCTCCAGAGCCGCTACGAGGCGTACTGCGCCGCCAACGCCTGATGCTGATTTCATGACATGACAGAAGGGACGCAGCCGGAAAACCGGCTGCGTCCCTTTTTTGCAACTTTTTCGGCCGCTCTGTTACGCCAGCGTGCCGTCGATGTTCACCACCTGCACCGTCAGCGGGATGTCCTTGCCGCAGGCGGCCAGCGCTGTTTTCACTGCGTGCTCCAGCCCGCCGCAGCAGGGCACTTCCATCCGCAGCAGCGTCACGGAGCGGATGTCATTTCCCCGGAAAATGGCGGTGAGCTTCTCGCTGTAATCCACCATGTCCAGCTTGGGACAGCCGATGAGCAGCGTCCGGCCTGAGAGGAATCGGCGGTGGAAGTCGCCGTAAGTATAGGCAGTGCAGTCCGCGGCGATCAGCAGATCGCGGCCCGCAAAGGCGGGGCCTGCCGTGGGCGCCAGCTTGATCTGCACCGGCCAGTTGGTGAGCTGCCCGGGCACGGACTCTCCCGCTGCCGCAGGGGCTTTCGCCGTCATCTGCCGGATGCGGCTGCCGGGACAGCCGGTGTGGGCCGCCGCCTTGGCAGCCTGGGCGGCCTTCACCGCCGCCTCGTCGTAGGCAGGAGCCTCCCGCTCCTCAAAGGTGATGGCGCCGGTGGGGCAGGACGGCAGACAGTCTCCCAGCCCGTCGCAGTAGTGCTCCCGCATCAGCCTGGCCTTGCCGTTCACCAGGTCGATGGCCCCCTCGTGGCAGGCGTGGACACACTTGCCGCAGCCGTTACACTTTTCCTCATCGATGTGAATGATCCTCCGGATCATGCAGATCCCTCCTATTCGTGTTGTGCAGTGTCAGTATACTCCCGCCGCCGCGCGTTCATCTGTTGCATTTGTCACTTTGCAAAATAACAGTATTTGGAACTTTTCCGGCCATTTGGGTTATTTCTTCATCATGCCATTGTTTTACACGAAAAAACGGGAGCGGCGCTCCCGTTTTTTTCCAGTTCAGCGGTCGCTCCACGCGCCGCGGGTCATCAGGGCCAGCATGGGCATCAGCTCCAGACGGCCGGTAAGCATCTCCAGCGACAGCACCAGCTTGCTCAGCGGTGACAGGATGGAAAAGTTTTCCATAGGGCCAAGAATACCCAGGCCGGGTCCCACGTTGCTGATGCAGGTCAGGGACGCGGCGAAGGATTCCTGAAAGCCGTAGTTATCCCAGCTCACCACCAGCGCGCCGGTCAGCACCACCGCCATATAGGCCATGATATACGCGCCGGTAGACAAGACGACACGCTCCTCCACGGGCTGACCGTCCACTGTGATGACGCTGACGTGGTTGGGGTGGACCATGCGCTTTAGCTCGCGGACCAGCGATTTCCAAAGGATCAGCACACGGGACAGCTTCATACCGCCGGAGGTGGAGCCGGCGCAGCCGCCGGTGAACATCAGCACCAGCAGCGCCATACGGCAGAACGTGGGCCACAGGGCGAAATCCACGGTGGCAAAGCCAGTGGTGGTCATGATGGTCACGGTCTGGAACGCCGCGTCCGTCACGGATTCGCCCAGCGGCACCCCCGCCTGCACACGCAGGCACACGCAGATCAGCAGCGTCACACTCACCACGATGGTGGTGTAGACCCGCAGCTCCTCGCTGCGCAGGGCGGTACGGAGCTTGCCGGTGGCGGCCAGGAACAGCAGGGAGAAGTTGACGCCCGCCAGAAACGAAAAGACGGTAATGATCCACATCACCGCAGGACTGCTGCCCGCCAGCGAGGTGTTGTTGATGGAAAAGCCGCCGGTGGCCATGGTGGTGAAGGCGTGGTTCACCGCGGAGAACCAGCTGAGCCCCGCGATGCGCAGGCAGGCCATCTCCAGCACTGTCAGCGCCACGTAGATGCCGTACAGGATCTTGGCGGTGCTGCCCACCTTGGGCACCAGCTTGGACTTGATGGGGCCCGGGCTCTCCGCCCGCATCAGGTACACCGCGCCATCCCCCAGCTTGGGCATCAGCGCCAGAAACAGCACCAGAACGCCCATGCCGCCCATCCATTGGGTCAGGGAGCGCCACAGCAGAACGCTGTAGGGCAGGTGCTCCACCTCAGGGAACACCGTGGAGCCGGTAGTGGTCAGGCCGGACACCGTTTCAAACACAGCGTCCACGTAGCTGTCCAGCGCACCGGTGAGCACGTAGGGAAGCGCTCCCATCAGGGACAGGGCGATCCAGCTCAGGGCCACGGCCATAAAGCCGTCCCGCCCGTGCATCTTTCGGTTTTTCACCGGCACCAGATGCAGCGCGCCGCCGATCAGGATGCACAGCACCGCCGTGATGAAAAACGGCAGCCACGCCTCGCCGGAAAACACCGACACCGCCAGCGGCAGCAACAGAAAGCCTGCCTCCACCCACAGCACGTAGCTGGTGATATTTGCGACCAAACGAAAGTTCATGGCAGTTCCTCATAGCCGCGGCGAAGCGCGGCAAAAGCAGGCATCCCCCCTCTGACTGCGGGGCGGCGGAGATGCCCTGGTTTCACATGGTATGGTGCGGCCGTCCAGACCGCATACATTTGAATTATATATCCGCACCGTGCCCCTGTCAAGGATGGGCGAAAAAAACATCCCGACAAGAAAAAGTTTCGTGTAAGTACGCGTTTTTTGGCACTGCGGCGCAGGTATGTTAAAATTATTATAGACAATAAGCGCCATTTTTTGAGAATTTTTCATTGCTTAAACAACTTTTTTGATTCAATTGACTTTTTCACTTTTTGTGGTATTCTAAATGCAACTTTAGCATCGTTCCGGGCAGGGCGCTGTGCCCCGCTCAGATGAAAGGAGGTCTCTGCCTTGAGCAGACTTGACATCAAGAGTCCCAGCCGCGCACAGACCGTGGTAGATAACCTCTACCGCGATGTAGAGCGCCGCATCGCCGCCAGTCCCCCGGGTCTGTGCCCCGTGGACATGTCGCTGGCGTTCCTGCATCTGTGCCACGCACAGTCCTGCGGCAAGTGCGTGCCCTGCCGCATCGGTCTGGGGCAGCTGAGCAAGCTCATCGCCACGGTGCTGGACGGCACCGCCGACATGGGCACTATCGACATCATCGAAAAGACCGCCCGTACCACGCTGAACACCGCCGACTGCGCCATCGGCCGCGATGCGGCCAGGCTGGTGCTGGACGGACTGGAGGGCTTCCGCGACGACTACGAGGAGCACATCCAGCACCATCGATGTCTGGCGGGCCTGCAGCTGCCGGTACCCTGCGTGGCGCTGTGCCCCGCGGGCGTGGATGTGCCGGGCTACATGGCGCTGGTGGGCGAGGGCCGCTGCGCTGACGCGGTGCGCCTGATCCGGAAGGACAACCCCTTCCCCACCGCCTGCGCTTACATCTGCGAGCACCCCTGCGAGGCGCGGTGCCGCCGGAACATGATCGACGACGCCATCAACATCCGCGGCCTGAAGCGTTACGCCGTGGACCACGCAGGCGATGTGCCCCAGCCCGCCTGTGCGCCGCCTACCGACAAGAAGGTGGCCATTATCGGAGGAGGGCCCAGCGGACTGAGCTGCGCCTACTATCTGGCGCTGATGGGCCATAAGGTCACGGTGTTCGAGGAGCGGGAGAAGCTGGGCGGTATGCTGCGCTACGGCATTCCCAGCTATCGTTTTCCCCGCCAGCTGTTGGACGCGGAGATCGAATCCATTCTCTCCCTGGGTATTGAAGCACACACCGGCACCACCGTGGGCGTGGACGTGTGGGTGGAGGAGCTGCAGAAGGAATACGACTGTCTGTATATCGCCATCGGCGCTCATCAGGACAAGAAGGTGGGCATCCCCGGGGAGGACAGCAAAAATGTGATGTCCGCCGTGGAGATGCTGCGCTCCATCGGCGACGACGTGATGCCGGACTTCTCCGGCAAGCAGGTAGTGGTCATCGGCGGCGGCAACGTGGCCATGGACGTGACCCGCAGCTCCATCCGTCTGGGGGCGGACAAGGTGACCTGCGTCTACCGCCGCCGCATAGAGGACATGACGGCCCTGCCCGATGAGGTGACGGGCGCCATGGCCGAGGGCGCGGAGATCCAGACCCTGATGGCCCCCGTCCGCATTGAGGCTGATGAGGACGGCTGCGCCGCAGCGCTGTGGGTCCAGCCCCAGATCATCGGCGAGGCCGACAAGTCCGGTCGCCCCCGGCCCAACAAGGCCGACCTGCCGGAGGTGCGCATCCCTGCGGACATCATCGTGGTGGCCATCGGGCAGGGCATTGAGATCCAGGGCTTCGAGCAGGCCGGTGTACCCATCAAGCGGGGCGTATTCGTGGCAGGGCTGTCCGGTCAGGTAGGCGACATGGACAACCTGTTTGCCGGAGGCGACTGCGTCACCGGCCCCGCCACAGCCATCCGCGCCATCGCCGCCGGTAAGGTGGCGGCGGCCAACATCGATGTACATCTGGGCTTCCAGCACGAGATCGAGGTGGATGTGGACATCCCGTCCCCGCGGCTGAACAACCGCGGCCCTCACGGGCGCATCAACACCACCGAGCGGGAGGCCTGCGAACGCCGGTGCGACTTCGAGGACATCGAGTGCGGCCTGACGGAGGAGGGCGCCCGCACTGAGGCATCCCGCTGCCTGCGCTGCGACCACTTCGGCTACGGTATTTTCAGAGGAGGGAGGAATGTCAAATGGTAACGCTGACCATCGATGGCCATGCCGTCACGGTGCCGGAGGACACCACCATTCTGGAGGCGGCCCGCAGCATCCATATCGAGATCCCCACTCTGTGCTATCTCAAGGGCATCAATGAGATCGGCGCCTGCCGCATCTGCACCGTGGAGGTGGAGGGGCAGCCCCGTCTGGTCCCCGCCTGCGACAACGTGGTGTCCCGGGGCATGGTGGTCCACACCAACTCCCCCCGCGTCCGCGAGGCGCGGCGCGTAAACCTGCGGCTGCTGCTGAGCCAGCACGACACCAAATGCACCAAGTGTACCCGCAGCGGCAACTGCAAGCTCCAGCAGCTCACCAATGACTACAACCTGCTGGGCGAGCACTACATCGAGGATCTTCGGAACATCCCCGACGACTTCTCCAACCCCGTCATCCGGCTGGAGAACCGCTGCGTCAAGTGCATGCGCTGCATCCAGATCTGCGACAAGGTGCAGACCATGGGCATCTGGGACCTGATGGGCACCGGCTCCCACACCACCGTAGGCGTGGCCCGTACCCGCACGCTGGGCGAGAGCGACTGCACGTTCTGCGGTCAGTGCGTCACCCACTGTCCCGTGGGCGGTCTGCAGGAGCACGACGACACCGGCAAGGTGTTTGACGCTCTGGCCGATCCCCAGCGCATCACCGTGGTGCAGATGGCCCCCGCCGTTCGGGCGGCCTGGGCGGAATTCTTCCACCTGGACCCCAAGTACGCCACGGCGGAGCGGATGGTGACGGCCCTGAAAACCATGGGCTTCGACTATGTATTCGACACCAATTTCACCGCCGACCTGACCATCATGGAGGAGGGCAGCGAGTTCATCGAGCGCTTTACCCACCGCAACAAGTACCACTGGCCCATGTTCACCAGCTGCTGCCCCGGCTGGGTGCGGTTCGTCAAGAGCCAGTTCCCCGCCTACATCGGCAACCTGTCCACGGCCAAGAGCCCCCAGCAGATGTTCGGCGCTGTGGTCAAGAGCTATCTGGCCGACCAGCTGAACGTGGACCCCAAAAAGCTGTTTGTGGTATCCATCATGCCCTGCACCGCCAAGAAGGCGGAGGCGGCGCTGCCCACCATGCGGGACGCCGAGGGCGATCCCGACGTGGACGTGGTGCTGACCACCCGCGAGATCGTCCGCATGTTCCGCGGTGAGCAGATCAATCCCGCCGTCCTGTCGGAAACGCCGTTCGACAGCCCTCTGGGCTTCGGCACCGGCGCAGCCGTGGTATTCGGTGCCACCGGCGGCGTCATGGACGCGGCTCTGCGCAGCGCCTATTATCTGGTAACGGGGAAAAACCCCGATCCCGACGCCTTCCACGCCGTCCGAGGAATGGACAGCTGGAAGGAGGCAAAGTTCACTATCCCCGGCGCAGGCGACGTGCGCGTGGCGGTGGTCAGCAGTCTGGGTGCGACCCGGAAGCTGATGAACGCCATCGACGCCGGTGAGGTGGACTATGACTTCGTGGAGGTCATGGCGTGTCCCGGCGGCTGCGCCGGCGGCGGCGGACAGCCCATCCACGACAGTGTGGAGATGGCAGCCAGCCGCGGCGACGTGCTGTGGAATATCGACAAGAATACAAAGGTGCGCTTCTCCCATGAGAACAAGGACGTACAGGCGCTGTATAAGGAGTACCTGCGCCAGCCGCTGGGTCACAAGGCCCATATGCTGCTGCACACCGACCACTTCGGATGGAAGATGCCCAGCGGCCACTGAGAAGCAAAAAAACATCCCGTGCATCGGCACGGGATGTTTTTTTATACAGGTTCAGCGCTTCAGAGCCTTGCGGATGGCGGGGGCGATGGTGACGGCGATGACGCCGCCGATGGCCGCCGTTACCAGCTGAGGCCAGGAGAAGGACGCGGACATGGCGGAGGCTGCCGCCTCCGGCAGGTTCAGAGCAGGAATGGCCACTCTGGTCACCAGCAGGAACAGCACCACGAACTTGCACACGGCCGCCGCGGCCACCGCCAGGTAACTGCGCAGCCCCAGGGGCTTGCCGCCGGCGATGAAGTGGAGTACCAGCACCAGTACCAGATTGCCCACGGCGATGAAGGGCACGATGGCCAGCTTGGCAGGGCCTACGCCCACCAGGAAGGCGCAGAAGGGGCTGACCAGAGCCACCACCGCGCCGCACCATACGCCGCCCACCAGGGTGGACACGCCCAGCACCAGATTGACGCAGGAGCCGGTGACGAACTGCCCCAGGGCCTTGGTGGCCCACTGCAGCGCCACCAGCAGCGCGATCATGACCGCCGTCTCAGCGATCCAGAAAGTTTTATTTTTCATGCGGAAACCTCTTTCTTTTTCTTTTCCTTTATGATAGCATGTCCGGAAGAAGTTTACGTTGCCACGGCAACAAAAGGAGGATGCGCATGGATATCGACACGGCGCTGCTGCGGCGGACGGGCCTGTTTCAGGGCATAGAGGACGGCGACATCCGGCGGCTGCTGGACTGCCTGCACTGTCCGGTGCGGCGATACGGGCGGGGCGAGTTTCTGTGGCATGCCGGCGACGCGGTGCCCATGGCGGGCATCGTGCTGGAGGGCTGCGTGGATGCGGTGCAGTACGGTGAGGACGGCGGCGCGGTGCTGACGGCGCGGCAGGAGAAGGGCGGTGTGTTCGGCGACCTGCTGATGGCAGCTGGGCAGGCCAGTCCCCTGTCGCTGGTGGCGTCGGCGGAGGGAGCGGCGGTGCTGTTCCTGCCGCTGGAGGGTATTCTGTCCGACTGCGGGCGGGGCTGCGCCTGCCACGTGGCGCTGCGGCGGAATCTGCTGGCGGAGACGGCCAGCAAATTCTGGGGCCTGCGGCAGCGGGTGGCCTATCTCACGGAGCCCCAGCTGCGGCGGCGCATCCTGCTGTTCCTGCGGGACCGGCGGGAGGCGGCGGGCAGCGACTATTTCCGCGTGCCCTACTCCCGTCAGGAGATGGCGGAGGTACTGGGCGTCAACCGCAGCGCCCTGTCCCGTGAGCTGGGACGGATGCAGCGGGAGGGGCTGCTGGAATTCTACCGCAGCAGCTTCCGGCTGAAAAACGTATAAAAGCAGCCCTCCGCTTCACATTCAGTGCGGAGGGCTGCTTTTATAGGGCGCTTATTTCAGAATGCCTACGCCCATGATGACCGCGCCAAGCACCACCAGTACGATGCCGGTAGCGCGGTTCAGCGTCTTGGGCTGTGCCATATTGGCGAACACCGCGGCGATGCGGGCCCACACCAGTGTGAAGATGACGCAGAGTGTCCACACCAGCCAGTCCGGCGTGCCCCCGATGGCGAAATGGGATACCGCGCCGGTGAGGGCCGTGAAGGTCATGATAAAGACGCTGGTGCCCACCGCCGTTTTCAGCTCGTAGCCCAGCACGGTGGTAAGGATCAGGAGCATCATCATGCCGCCGCCTGCGCCGATGAAGCCGCAGATGAAGCCGATGAGCATGCCGCAGACCAGCGACTGGACCACCCGCTTCTTCGCCGACACGCTCTGCATGGACTCCTTGGTGGTCATCACCGGGCGGACGATGAACTTGATACCCAGCAGGAACGTCATGAACACGGAGAAATTCCCCATGGTGGCAGAAGGCACCAGACTGGCAACGTAGCTGCCCACCACGGTGAATGCCAGCACGCTGCCCATCATGATAAGGCCGTTTTTCACGTCCAGATTGCCGTTCTTATGGTACGTATAGGCCGAGACGGCGCTGGCCAGCACGTCGGAGGACAGGGCGATGCCCACCGCCATATAGGGGTCCATACCCAGAAATGTGATGAGCATGGGGCTGATCACCGCCGCAGCGCTCATACCGGCAAAGCCGGTGCCCAGGCCCGCGCCCATACCGGCGAAAAACGTGACTAAGATCGTGATCCATATCTGCATACTATCGCTCCTCCCGCAGCAGCTGATCCAGATTGCTGTCAATGATCTGCATGGCGTCAATGAACGCCGTCCGCAGCGGCGGCTCCATGCCGCGGAACAGGCTGTCGAAGAACGCTGTTTGCAGCTGCCGTCCGCGGCGGATGACCTCCTGCGCCCTGGGGGTGCATGCCAGCGCCGTCTTGCGGCGGTCTCCCGCCACCGGCTGCCGCGTCAGGTATCCCTCCTGCACCAGCTTGTCCACGTTGACGGACACCAGATTTGCCTTGATGTGCCGCACCTCCACAATGTCCCGCGCCGTCCGGTAGGACGGGTTGTTGGCCAGGAACAGCAGGATGTCGAAGGCTGTCTGTGTCAGGCCCAGCTCGCGGCACAGCGGCTTGCATACCGCGCCGTAGGCCAGGGCGACCTTCTGGGCGAACTCCACATTGGCGTGCATATGTGCCATCCCCTTTACTTCAACTTTGTATTGTTCAAATTTGAATTAAAAATAGCACAACGCCGCCTCTCTGTCAAGTGGGGTCGGAAAAATAGCGCAGGGCGGCGCTCAGACAGGAAAAGGCCCTCCGCGTGGCAGAAAAGAAAACCCTCCGCACAGGCGGAGGGTTTTCTTTTCTTGCGTTTTTACACCTGACCGGCCTTAACGCGGTCAAACTCGCTGTCCATGTCGGCGCTGGGCTTCCGGGTCAGCAGGGAGACCACCACGATGACCAGTGCGCTGAACAGGAAGGCGGGCAGCAGCTCGTAGATGCCCCACACACCGCCCATCGGCTTCAGCACGCCGCGCCAGAAGAATACCATGGCGCCGCCGGCCACCATACCGGCGATGGCGCCGGCGCGGGTGGTACGTTTCCAGAACAGGG
>ERZ1027237.1078-NODE-1078-length-13540-cov-4.316796_pt1 | contig 13540 bp, 12 predicted proteins | sample MGYA00519264_ERZ1027237 | MGnify/ENA primary metagenome ERZ1027237 (study PRJEB26926, sample SAMN06164640) | human gut metagenome | biome: ENVO:00009003; feature: ENVO:2100002; material: ENVO:00002003 | host: Homo sapiens | place: USA | collected 2012 ...
GCAGCACATAGCCGCTGTCCAGCACAAAGCCGGGTTCCTGCCGCTGCCCGAATCCGGGCAAGCCCATCGGGACGGTTTCGGCGGTAATACGGGAGAGCTGTGCCAGCGGTCCGATCTCATCAAATGCAGCCGGCTGAAGGTCTGACGCACCGGCATACATCGGAGCGTAGACCTTCGGGACGGCAGATTCACCGGTCACAAGGCGATCTGCCGACTGGTATAACCACGGAATATCCGGCATAGAGGTCAACATCGTGCCATCGCTCAAAATGTACTCGGCGTCCTTGACATTTTCGTGCTTGGGGCCGAGGTGTTCGGCAAAGGTGTCGAACGGGACGGGTTCTAACCGTTTCGTATTTTCGTTCATCGTCGTTCCTTTCTAATTTCTAAGGCTTCGTTAAATAGAGCCACTTTGTTTTCATCTCATGCGGCGCGATATAATAGTTTCTTTTCCTGCTGCCTGTCCATTCTTTACCTCCAGCCTCACCGCAGTTTCGGAAGTTCGCAGCCTTGAGGCTTGCTCCGTTTTCGGATGCCAGCGTATAAGTGATAATCTTCCTATATCCCATATCCCGCGCTATACGCTGGCAAGCACCATATAGCTTAGAGCAGGCATTGCGCGTTCCATCTGTGCAATTTCGGTAAATTTCTAATGTATCGCCATCATCGCTATACCGCGAAACAGGTCTACCGCAAATCGCAACGCCACACAATTCATCATTGTTCCAGCAGGCTATCGCAAACTTCCCGCCAACAGGTGGAATATTGTGCCTGTGATATTTTTCAACAAATATTTTTGCTTGAGCTAAATGAATCGGTCTAATTACGAGCATTTTTCCTCTCTCCGCATTTGAGGATTTTGTCCGTTTTCTTAGATACTATCTTCTTCTCAAATTCCAGCTTATAATTCACATACCGCCCGGTATCCGCCAGAACGACAATGGCATCGTAGGTCGTGCCTTTCTTTTCGCTGAACAGGCCGGACATCTTTACGCGCCCCTTTTTCAGTAACGCCGTCGCCGCAGATTTCGTCAGCTCCTTGTGCTTATCCTTGAAGAACCGGTCATTTTTCCACATGGTGAAGCCGCAGCCCTGCCGGGTACACTGGAAGCTCAGCTTGCGCTCCATGACGCTCCCGCCGCAGCGGGGACACGCACCAATGCTCTCGCGCTCATCGAACAGTTCGGTTTCCACCTGCACATTCTTATAGCACGCCACCAGCTCGGACACCTGCTTTTGAATGCCGGCCAGAAATTCCTCCGGGGATAGAGCGCCGTGCTCGACTTCTTTCAGCGCAGACTCCCATTCTGCTGTCAGCTTTGCGGACTTGATGCTCTCCGGCAGGATCACAACGAGGTTGTGACCCTTTTTCGTGGGGAGAAGCTGACGGCCCTTTCGTTCCAAAAAGCCGCCCTTTACCAGCTTTTCCAGCACTCCGGCGCGGGTCGCAGGTGTACCCAGCCCGGTGCGCTCTACGCCCTCGATCTCAGCAAACTCCTCTGCACTGGCGTGCTCCATTGCTGAGAGTAGCGTGTCCTCCGTAAAGTGCTTGGGTGGTGTGGTGGAACCCTCTTTTGTCATGGCACGGGAAACGGATACGATCTGTCCCTGTGTCAGCGGCGGTAGCGTATCCAGCGGTTCGCTCGCCTCCGGTTTTTGTTTCAGTGTGGAGAGGAACGCTTTCTCCGTTGCCCTCCAGCCGGGTTCTATCACCGTGCGCCCATTGGCGGTAAAGACTACGCCGTCCTGCTCCAGCCGGACAGCAGTATCCTCATACTGATGGATTTTACCAATGGCACACAGCAGCCGCACCATCACCAGCGTCAGCACATTGCGCTCACCGGCAGGCAGTGACGCCAGTGCATCCTCTGTGACCTGCATGGTGGGCAGCAACGCATGGTGATCGGATACTTTACTACTGTTAACAACGCGCCCCACATCCGTGATCGCATAGGGCAGCGCAAACGGTAGCAGCTTTGCAGACTGCTCGGCAAGAGCCGGAACGCCATCCGCCATATCTTCGGTCAGGTAATTGGAATCCGTGCGAGGATAGGTCAGCAGTTTCTTCTCATAAAGCGCCTGTGCGTAGTCCAAGACCTGCTGGGCGGTATAGCCGAACAGCCGGTTGCCGTCCCGCTGCAAGGTGGTGAGGTCGTACAGTTTCGGCGGACGCGCTGTTTTTTTCGTCTGCTCCACAGCGGTTATGGTGAGGGACTGTCCCTCGCAGGCGGCACACAGCTTGTCCGCGTCCTTGCGCTGGTCAAACCGATCTGATACCGCGCGAAAGCCGCAGTCCAGCTCCACCGTGTAGAATTTTTCTTTTTTGAAGTTCTCGATAGCGCTCTCACGCTCCACCACCAGAGCAAGAGTGGGCGTCATCACGCGCCCCACATTCAGCGTCCGATGGTACAGTGTGGAAAACAGGCGCGTTGCATTGATGCCCACCAGCCAGTCTGCCTTGGATCGGCAAAGCGCCGCCGCATAGAGTGCGTCATAATCCGCGCCGGGACGCAGCGCCGCAAAGCCGTCCCGAATCGCGCTTTCCTCCATTGAGGAGATCCACAGGCGTTCTATCGGCTTGCGGCAGTCCGCCATTTCATAGACCAGCCGAAAGATCAGCTCGCCCTCGCGTCCGGCATCGGTGGCACATACGATGCTCTCCACATCGTCCCGCTGCATGAGCGTTTGCAGTACGGCAAACTGCGCCTTTTTGTCCGGTGTGATGATAAACTGCCACGGCTCCGGCAGGATCGGCAGATCGTCCATCTGCCATTTAGAATAGGCGGGGTCATAGGCGTCTGCCGACGCCATTTCCACCAAATGCCCAAGGCACCAGCTTACAAGATACCCGCCGCCCTCCAGATAGCCGTCCTGCCGCTGCCGCGCGCCCAGCACAGAGGCAATGCTCTGTGCCACGGACGGCTTCTCCGTTATAACTAATTTCATAAAACTGCTCCTTGTAAATTTTGTTGTTTTGCTGTATGATTTTTGCGTAGGAGGCGGTAAATATGTCGAATTCTAACAAGCGAAAAAAGCAATGCAAGAATTTATCAAATTCACCGCGCGAATGCGCTATAAAGCGATATAAGCCAGAAGATTTAACTTTGATTGATTGCTTAGACATTGTTAAAAATGAATACAGTATTGAGCGTGCTAAACGGCAGAGCTTTGAAACTCGTGCAGGTATCATAATTACCCTGCTCGCGGCAATCTGCGTATTCATGTTTGAGCAAATTAGCCTTGTAGACGCTTTGAAGCGCTTCGGAGAACCGTTGACTATGCACCTTGCAATAACTATTTTGTCTGCAATAGGGATGTATCTCTGTTTTGGCTTAACTCTTTATTACGCAATTAAAACGATAAGTGTAAAAGAATATAAGAATTTCGATGTGTCAGCTGTCAATGAAAGCCTGATGGGGAAACCACGGCTTGAAGGATGTATTGAAATTACGAAAGGCTATCGTGACATCATCACACAACATCGGAAAGTCAATTCGGATAGTGCTCAAACTTTGTCGAAGTCTTTCACATGGATGGTTGGAATGATAATATCGTTAATCATCCATATAAATTTCAATTAAGAAAGGGGTGGTAACATCATGCCAAACGAGCCTATTGATTGGGAGGCTTTGCTTAAAGCGGCACAAGGAAGCAAATCATCTTCTGATGGCACATCTTTAGTAACTTCTTGCAATGAGGGTGCTAACCTTACCGGGATGGAGTACTTTTCCAAACACGAGAATCCCCCAAAAGATAAGCCTGACGATAAGTGATCCGAAAGAGAGGTGGCTATTTTGCCACCTCTCTTTTCATCAGTTCCTTATAGCAGATCCCGATGCACGGGCGCTGCCTGCCATAGCCGCAGCCATGACAGGGATGATCCGGGGAAAGAGCTGGGGTTTCCGGCTCTTGTCCACCTGCGGGTTTCTGCTGCATCATGCGCTCCATGCCTGGGCGGTTACTGAACAGGGGCATCGCTGTCACCGTCCATATCCTCGTCCTCATCTGCATCTTCCTCATAGCGTCTGCGGCGTTCGGCTTCTTCCTCGGCAGTGAGTTCAGAAAAGTCCTCCTCCACGGGTTCGTCCTCCGGTCCGGCAAAGGAAATATCGTCCCAATCCTCCGCGTCGTCCAGTTCGTGCTTCGGCTTGTAGATTTTGATGTAGTATCCGAAGCCACCTACGGCAAGCACCACGATGCCGATGAGCAGCATCATGCCCGTGCTGATGCCAGTCTTAGCAGGTTGCTCCGGCTGTGCCGGTTCGTCTGCTGGTTTTTCCGGCTCCGGCGTGGGTTCCGGCTCGACCGGCGCGGTCGCAGCGGAATCGTCCTTTTTCGCCAGCGCCATCAGGTCGCTTTCGGTCACGGCGTTCAGAAAATACACATTTTCGGTGCCGCGCTGCTTGTCAATGACGAGGTAGAACACATTTTCATCTGCGGTCTGGATGGTGTAAAACTCCTTGCCGTCCTCGTCCGTGGCGTTATCCACCACTGTACCCGTGCCGTTGGGGGTAAAGGGATTGGACGAAGTGCCGGTTTCTGCATCAGCGGGCGTAGTCGCCTCTGCGGGAGATGTAGCAGACTGCGCCGGTTCCTCGCTCATGGCGAAAGCAGGGACACAAAAGAGCGTCATGCAGAGGGCGGTCATCAGTGTGACCGCCAAGGTACGGAATTTAGTTCGCATGGGTGCTGTCCTCCTTGTTCAGATGGTTCTGCGGCAGCGGTGCGCCGCTGCGAAGCGCACGAAGCACCTCCGCCAGCTCATCCGGCGAAACATCCATGCTCCGCACCACGCCGACGATCTCTGTGTTCTCCAGTTCGCGCTTCTGCTGTTCCAGCTCTCGGCAGCGCGTCTGATACGATGCGACCTTGCCTTTGAGCTTGTCAATTTCCTGTTCGATCTTCTTGATTCTGGGGTTCATACAATGCCTCCTAACAAAAAAGACAGGCTCACAGCCTGCCGAATGCGTAAAAATGTTCCTGCCAGTATGAGGTTTCGATGCTGGCGTATTTGATGGGCGAACCGGCGTGGATCATCATGCCGTTTCCCACATAGATGCCGATATGCGACACCGGACCGTCGCAATCGTAGGTTTTTGTGAAGAACACAAGGTCGCCCGGTTTTGCTTCACTTTTCGAGATGACAGTACACTGATTATAGATGCCGGTCGCCGTGGTACGCGGCAGATTGTGAACGCCACTGGCCGTGTAGACCCAGCACACGAAGCCGGAGCAGTCAAACGAGGTAGACGGTGACGAGCCGCCCCACACATAGGGATACCCCAAGTATTTCTCCGCTTCGGTAATGAGCGCCTTGAACGATGGATCGGACAGTGCTTCACCGGGGATCTCATACTTCGGTCCCTCGGACGGGTTTGCGTAGATGTTATCTCCGAAAATATCCGGTCGGTTGCCTTTCTGCTGAAAGATCACCAGATACCGCTTATACTCATCCTCGGTCAGCAGCTCCCGCACAACGGTTCCCAACGAGCGATTGCGGACGGTCACATACAATATCTTGTAGGTGTATGCCACACGACTTGAACTGGTTGTACCGTCCTTGTTGGTATGGCTCACAGTTTTATACCGCGTCTCGGATACCGGCGTCAGCGTGACCGTGTACTGCTGCTCAAACAAGTCTTTGAGTGCCGCCTGCACCTCGTCCGGCTTGAAGTCATTGAATTTCACGGTGAGGTAGGCGATCAGCTCATTGGGGTCATGCCCAATAGTGTCTACATCATAGCGGTATTCATCGTAACCGCTGTGCGTCTGCTCGATGCTGCCCAGCTCGCGCTCCAACTGCTTTTCCAGTGCCGTGTAGTCCGATTCCACCTGACGAATATCCGGGTCCTCGGCGGTGTAGGAGGTGCTGGTGATCGCACCGGTCACGCCCTCCAGCATGGCTGAACAGGAGGACAGTCCGGACATCAGCAGACAGATCATCAGAGCAAGGATACCTGCCATGCACAGTGCGCCTTTTTGGTGCTGCACGATAAAATCACCGGCAGTCTGCGCCGCACCGGTCACGGCGTTCTTCGCGCGTTCCCACACGGTCGCACCGCCTGCGGCTTGCTGCGCCTTGCGGAGTTCCTTGGCATATTTCCGTTTCAAACGCCGTTTCTGAAGCTGCGCCTTGAAGGTATGCTCCTGAAGCTCCGGGGTATCCCGAATGGCTTCGCGGTATCTCGCCTCCACAGTCGCCTTGGTGCTTTTGCGCTCTAACTTTTCCACCTTGCGGTAGGGTGTGTCTTTGACATAGCGATGCCCATGCCGGACGGCGCTGCTTACCGTGCGCTCGGTCACAAGCTCCGTCTTGTGGGCAGCTTCGGTGCCCACATTTTCCTGCTCCACCTGCCGCAGCTTACGGTGCAGCTGTCGGTTTGCCATGCGACCGGAAGCCGTTACTACGCGACCGGCTGTACTGCGCTTGCCGCGAGGCTTTACTTCCTCCGCCAGATAAACACTGTGCTTTACCTTGCCGGTTTCCGGGTCTACGGTGCGCTTAAGGGCAGGGCGGCGCTGTTTGGGCAAATCTTGCTTTGCCTGCTCCAGCTTACCGCCCAGCACCTCGGCTTTTTTCTTGGCGTTTTCCGCCCGTTCCTCCGGCGTGAATTTCAGGCGCTTACTGCGGGCGGCGTCATCCGCATCGTAGATATTGCGCTTCCACTTCATGCGGATGCCTCCTCGATCCGCTTCTGTGCCAGCTTGCAATACTCCGGGTTCAGCTCAATTCCGATGTAATGTCGTGCAAGCTGCTTTGCTACGGCACCGGTGGTACCGCTGCCGAAGAACGGGTCCAGAACGATCCCGCCCTCCGGGCAGCCTGCCAGGATGCAGGTTTCCGCCAGCTTGGGCGGATAGGCAGCAAAATGCCCGCCGCGATAGGATACCGTGTTGATGTCCCACACATCCCGCTTATTCCGCATGGTGGGTTCCGGTTTGTCCGCATAGTATGAGCCGGTCCGCATCAGATTGAGTCCCTGCACATTGTTCTGTCCCGGCACCTTTTCGGCATACTTGCCGCCGCAGCACCTACGCCTATACCGTGCAGCAGAGGACGAAGCCAGCGGCTCTGCGATCGCATCGGCGTTATAGAGATACTTTCGGGATTTCGACAGCAGGAAAATATGCTCATAGCAGCGAGAAGGACGGTCTTTGCAGCTTTCCGGCATGGGATTGCCTTTGCGCCAAATGATGTCGCTGCGGAGATACCAGCCGTCTGCGCGAAGCGAAAAGGCGAGCATCCACGGAATGCCGATCATATCCTTGGACTTACAGCCCTCTACCGTGTGGTTCAGCGCCACAGTCTGACCAGTCCTGCCGTTGGGATACTTCGGGTCCAGCGCATCACCCTGATTGCCTTTTCCGGCAAAGGTATCTGAAATGTTGAGCCACAGCGTCCCGTCCGAACGCAGAACGCGCCGGACTTCGGCAAACACCTCGGTCAGACGCGCAACATACTCTTTGGGCGTACTTTCCCGCCCAATCTGTCCCTCCACGCCGTAATCCCGGAGGGCATAATACGGCGGCGAGGTCACGCAGCAATGAACGCTTTCCTCCGGCAAGCTGCGAAGTGCTTCCAGTGCGTCCATGTTGTAGATCACATCAGTCTGCATGGGGACCTCCTTTCGGCTCCTGCTCCGCAGGTTTCGTTGTCATAAGCTGGTACAGCCGGGTATTCTTCGGGAACCGATCCTCGAAGGGGATGACCTTATCCCCAAAGAACAAGAGTCCCTGACCCTCGCCGCTGTTGGTGACATGAGCCAGCTCATCCGGCGCGATGGAGAGCCGCTGCGCCAGAATCGCGCGGTCGCTGGCGCCCTGATTGAGCATCAGCACAAAGTCGCTGTTTTCCAGAATATTTTCAATTTCAGGACTGGCAAGCAGGTCTTTCACATTCTGCGTCAGGGCGGTCGGGATGCCGTTCCATTTGCGGAAACGCTTATAGATCTCCGCCGTATACGCCGCCGTCTGCGGCTCTTTCAGCAGCAGATGGAACTCGTCCAAAATGATGCGGGTCGTTTTACCGGCGTAGCGGTTCGCGGTGGTGCGCTGCCAGATGTGTTTCTGTACATTGCTCATGACCAGCTTTTTCAGTCCTTGCCCCAATCGGCTCGTGTTATAGCACACAAGGCGGTTATGCAGGTCGATGTTCGTGCGGTGATTTAAGTAGGACAGGCTGCCGGTCACATAAATCTCCATCGCCGTGGCGAGATCGTCTGCTCTGGGGTCGTGCTGTTCTTTCAGCGCACGGTACAGATCACCCAGCACCGGTATCTTCTCCGGTTTGGGGTCCTTCATATATTCCCGGTACACCAATCCGATGCAGCGGTCCAGCAGGGATCGCTCAATGGGCATCAGGGTATTACCCTGATTTGCCATCATCAGTTCACACTGGGACATGATGAAATCTGCCTGCATCAGCATAGGTGATTCGCCCACATCGGTGCTGAGGTCAAGGTCCATCGGATTGAGGTAATACTTGCTGTCCGGCGCGAGGTAAATGACCTGCCCACCCAGTGCTTCGGTGAGTGCGGTGTATTCGTTCTCACTGTCCAGCATGAGTTGGTCATCGTCCGTTGTGAAAAAGGTGTGGACGATCTCACGCTTGGCGAAGAACGATTTACCGGAACCCGGCGTACCCAGCACGATCCCGTTGGGACATTTCAGGGTCTTGCGGTCTGCGATGATGATCTGATTCGTCAGGGCGTTCACGCCGTAGTACAGTCCCCCCGGCTGGTACACCTCGCAGGTGCGGAACGGCAGGAAAATCGCCGTTCCACTGGTGGTCATGCCACGCTGGATCTCCACCAGATTGACACCCAACGGCAGTGCGGACATATATCCCTGCTCCTGCTGATAGTCCAGTCGAATGAGTTCGCAGTTCGCGGCGCTGGCGATGCCGCCCACAGAGGTCAGAATGTTCTCCAGCCTCTGTCTGCTTGGTGCGATATGCACCATGAGGATCGTCACCATAAAGAGCTTTTCATCGTGGCTCTGCAACGCTTCCAACAGATTTTCCGCTTCTTTAGCGTAGGTTTTGAGGTCCGGTGGGAGAATATCGTAATCATAGCCGGTGCGTGTTGCCCGTTTCTGCTCGTCGATCTTCGTCTTATCCAGATCGGACAGCTTACGCTTGACGGCTTTCAGCGCCGCGCCATGCTCCAATGCCTTTGCATGGATGGTGAAAATCTGGCAGGCATCGCAGTCCAGCAGTGAATTGAGCAGAGTATGAGAAAGGCGGCTTGCATCAATTTGCAGGAATGATGCCGCGCCATAGGATGCGCCCACGCGGAAATAGCGCCCGTCCTTGAACTGAAATGAGCTGGGTGCAATGAAGTCTTTACTGGAAAGTCCGGTCTGGATCAAGGCATTCCAGTTGAATTTGAACTGCTGGGGCGCATCCAGATGCAAGCACTGATGCAGCGCCGCCAGACGCTCATAGCCATCCATCGGACGGGCGGTGCTGCCAAGCGACCGGAACGCCGCAATGACATCGCTCTCGATCTGGTCCAGACGGGACAGTGCCCGCACCAGGCCTTCCGCCTGCACGGTGTAGGTCAGGCACATCCGGCGCTCGACCTTGCACTTTGCCGCCTGATGCAGCAGAAAATCACTGAGTTCCTGCCGCACCGAGTCCAGTGCATCGCCACTCGGCGGGATGCTCAGATCATGCTCATAGGTTTTGAGGTCCGGGTAATAGCAGATGACGGACAGCTCCAGACCCACAGAGGGTCCGAAGTAATTGAGCAGGTCGCAGTAGAGGTCGAAGATGACCACCTGTTCATCATCCGACACCTCGGTATATGCGCGATCTTCAAACTGGACGCTCTTGCTGTACAGTCCGCCGCCAAGGTCGCACATACCGTTGCGGTACATTTCCACATAGGGAATGGTCTGCTGGGCGGTGGCGGCGATCTTACCGTCGCGTTTTGCCCGCTTTACCGTTCTTGCGAACTCTTTGCGCTGCGCGTTTGTCAGCGGCGTGTCCGGTCGGACGATCAGGTCGCTGCTCCAGCCGACACTTTTTCGCAAAGGCTGGCTGTTTTTTCTGTTCATAGAGAGCAATATGCTCCACCTCCTCGTTGATTTGTGCCTGCCGTTCCAGTGCGGCAAGGCGGTTGTTGGTCTGATACGGACGGTTCCGGGGCGTCAGGAACCGAACGCGGGCATAGTTTTTCAGGCATCGTTCCACCGGCTGACCGTTTTTGCGGTACAGCGCCGTGAAGAAGAACGGCAAGGCCGAAACGATCAGCAGCACCATCGCAGCATCGCCGCCCAGTGGCTTGCGGGTCAGCAGATAGATCGGAACCGACACGACTGCCGCAAGGCTGAAACACACAAGCTGGCGGCGGGTCAAGCCGAACATGACCTTGTTCTGCACCTGCGTCAGATCCTTTGGGATATAAACTTCCGGCAAAATCAATTCCTCCTTTTAGTGGGCGTGCAGAATGCTCTTTGCAACGCCGCCGGACTTGAATAAGCTGAAACACAGCAGCATAGTGTAGGCGGCGCATCCCCAGATCGCAGCGTGGATATTGCCGCCTGTAAGGGATAGCGTCTTGACCAGTGCGGCGTAGATCGCCACGCAGACCATGATGAGAAACCCCTGCAAGCCTAATGCCGCAATGCCCCGCACATAGTTCGTGCCGATGTTGCCCCATTCCCGGTTGGCGAAGGTGGCAAATGGCAGCGGTCCGACACTGGCGTAAATGAAGATCTCGATCATTCTGCCGTAGAGGATGATCATGATGCACACGCCCATTACAGTGAGGGCAAAGCGCATCAAGAAGGTTTCCATCATGAGGCCGAACAGCTCGCCTGTGCCCATCGCTTCCAACTCTGTCGTGATAGACGCAAGCGCCGCTGTAATGTCGATGCTTGCTTGCGCATCTATGACGCCGGTCGCTTTCTGCACCATGTTTTGTGTGACATCGAAAATCGCCATGATGAAGTCAAAGGTATGATTGATAACGAAAATGGCGATCCCAGCCTTGAACACCCACTTGACGAACATCCATGTGTCGATGTCGTGCATATTGTTCTTGTCAATGATCATACTGATCAGCTCATAGCTGAGGATCGCCGCAATGACCAGTCCGGCAATCGGCAGGACCGCCGTTTGGGACAAGTTGCGGATGATGGAGAAAACGCCGGAGTTCCATGCCTCCGGCGTTTTTCCCACTTCGCCCGCGATCTCGGCAACGCGGGTGTTCACGCCATCAAACATACCCGACAGATTCCCCTGAATGGCTTCGATCAGGAACTTCTTGATCCATTCATTGATCGCGTCGAATATGAAATCCATAGGCGCTCACCAATTACACGGTGATGAGCGTGGTGATGAGGGGGATGACCTTCACGCCCAGCAGCATGATGCCGCCGCCAGCTGCGAGCTGCTTTGCGCCCTGGCTCTTGGACGCGGGGTTATCGCCGCCATAGCCTTCCATGAGGTTGATGACGCCCCAGATGCCGACCACGCCGCCGATCGCCGTGACCATCGTAGAGAGTGCGGAAACCGCAGAGCTGAAAAATTCCATAAAATTGTCCTCCTATGTTTTGAAAATGTGGATATATGAAAAACTGCCCGCCGATCATGCTGGAATGGTAGATCAGCGGGCAGGTCATACCGCTTCGTCAGCGGCCCCCCCAAGGTCATAGACCTCGTAGGTTTCGTCTGGCTGCAAGCGCAGCCGGTGAGATAGATATTGTTTGACATTCAAGGTGTATTTCTTGTTGGCATCCGCCGTATAGCGGTACATGGGATGCTTCGTCAAGTCGTACTTCTTGGAGTAGAACGGACGCACACCCTGTAACTGCATGATGCACCGGCTCGACGGCATGACCGCCAATTCATCAACGCTCATCAGCTCTTTTCCGAGTTTCTGATAGTTCAGTCCATAGCTGCGCTGACTGCCGCGGGTGTCGCTGGTGTTCATCGCATCGATCGTTTCCTTGCCAAGCATGGTAGACACCATCTTGAGGCTGCTTTCCTCCTTGCCGCCCAGAAAGAGCATCGTGGAACAGCATCCGGCAATGGTTTCAGCATTGTCCTTATACATTCCCTTGAGCTGGCTGTAGGTCTGCAACACAATATGTGCTGAGATATTCCGAGATCGGATGACACTGACCAGATGCTCCCAATTCGGGATCTTCTGGTTCGCAAATTCATCGAAAAGGCAAGTCACATGGACCGGCAAGCGCCCGTGATAGACCTTCAATGCACGGTCACACAGCACATTGAACATCTGGGAATACAGCATCGCGGAGAGAAAATTGAAGGTCGGGTCCACATCGGACACGATGCAGAACAGTGCGATCTTTTCATCGCCCAGCTTTTCCAGTTCCATTTCGTCATACGCCATCATGTCACGCACCTCTTGAATATCGAAGGGAGCCAGCGCCGCACTGCACGAAATCAAGATAGATTTTAGAGTTTTGCCGGCGGCTTGGCGGAACTTGGTATACTGCTTCACTGCGAAGTGATCCGGCTCGCGTTTCGCCAGCTTATCAAAAAGCAGGTCTACGGGAGATTTGAAATTCTCATCCCCCTCGCGGCACTCGCAGGCATTGAGCATATCCAGCAGCATCGCAAAGTTTTTTTCTTCCTCCGGCGCTTCATAGTAAATATAGGCGATCAGCGCTTGGAGCAGCAGTGCCGTTGCCTGCTGCCAGAAATCATCGCCGCCCTTTTCCTTGCTCTGGGTGTTCGCCATGATGACTGTGACCAGCGAAAGTATATCGGTTTCACTGTGCAGATAATGGAAGGGGTTATAGTGCATGGAAGCGCTGAAATCAATGGTGTTCAGGATCTTCAGCTTGTAATGTCCTTTCTGGATGAGGACTTGTCCCACTTCCTCCACGACCGTACCTTTCGGGTCCGAGCATACATACGATGCGTTCATCTGTAAAAGGTTCGGCTTGATATGATAGCGGGTCTTACCGGAGCCGGAGCCGCCCAACACCAGTACATTCAGATTCACATTCCGCTTTTCCGGGTCCGCGATCTGCCCCAATGTCAGGCGCTCGGTGTCCGTCAGCAGGATATTCTGTGCGAAATCGTCATTGATGAACGGCGCAATATCCTTCTGATTGCCCCAGCGGGCGGTGCCGTACTCGGCACCGTGGCGAAACTTCTTTGCGTTCTTCTTTCGGTAATACACCGTCAGCCACAGCAGAACACCGCAACACATACCGACCAATAGGTCAAACGGGTGCAGGCTCGGCAGTGGATGCTCCATTACGCGCCCCAGCACTATGACCGTATTCATCAGACGGTCGATAATGTCCGCGCCGGTCGCCAACCGGTATGCCTGTCCCAGTTTGGTCGCAAGCAGACCGATCATGCCATACGGCAGCAGTGCTTTGAGTGTGGCCGCATCCGGCTTTTGGATTTTCCTCACAGCGACACCTCCTCGTCCTTGGTTTTCGCCGGAGCCGCTTCCTTGTCCAGCACAGCGATCCGCAGCTTGGCAAGCTGTTCCCGAACAGACGGTTTCTTCTCACGCTGCACGACCTTTGCCGTATATTCCTGAAAGGC
>ERZ1027237.1082-NODE-1082-length-13512-cov-10.205841_pt1 | contig 13512 bp, 9 predicted proteins | sample MGYA00519264_ERZ1027237 | MGnify/ENA primary metagenome ERZ1027237 (study PRJEB26926, sample SAMN06164640) | human gut metagenome | biome: ENVO:00009003; feature: ENVO:2100002; material: ENVO:00002003 | host: Homo sapiens | place: USA | collected 2012 ...
TTATCACACAGGTACGATAAGCCTTATGCATATAGTAAGACTTATGTGCGTCAACCCCAGAAAGATACTGGGAATAGAGGGAGGCTCGCTCGGCATAGGCGATATTGCGGACATTGCAATATTCGATGCTGATGAAAGCTGGACGGTAGACCCCGAAAAGCTCCACTCAAAGTCAAAGAACACCTGCTTCAAGGGAATGACCCTTAAGGGCAGGGTAAAGTACACACTGGTAAACGGAAAAATAGTATACGAGGACAAGTAAGCTCCGATATACTTGAAATAAATAAAAAGGATGGATACGAAAATGTCAATGGATAATCTTCTTCGTGCAATCTGCGAAAAGCAGAACCCCACAGTCGCAGGACTTGATCCCAAGCTCGACTATGTGCCTCAGTACATAAAGGACAAGGCTTTCAACAAGTACGGCGAAACGCTCAAGGGTGCGGCAAAGGCGATACTTGAATTCAACAAGTGTCTTATAGACGCTCTCCACGAGGTAGTTCCTGCAATAAAGCCTCAGGCGGCTTATTATGAAATGTACGGTACGGCAGGAATGAAAACGCTGTACAAGACGCAGGAATATGCAAGAAGCAGAGGTATGTATGTTATCACAGACGGCAAGCGTAACGATATAGGCACAACTATGGAAGCGTATGCCGCAGCGCATCTGGGCAAGGTAAAGGTAGGAAACGAGGAATACGAGCCTTTTATGGGCGACGCTCTGACGGTAAACGGATACCTCGGAAGCGACGGTATCAATCCTCTTATCAAGGTGTGCAAGGAAAACGACAAGGGCATTTTCGTACTGGTAAAGACATCGAATCCGTCAAGCGGCGAGCTTCAGGATCTGCTGATAGACGGTGTTCCCGTATATGAAAGAATGGGCAATATGTGTGAAAAGTGGGGAGAGGAGCTTCCCGGCAAGTACGGCTATTCGGGCGTAGGCGCAGTAGTAGGTGCGACATATCCCGAACAGATTGCCGAGCTTCGTAAAAAGCTCCCTCACACATTCTTCCTTATCCCCGGATACGGCGCACAGGGTGCAACAGCCAAGGACATTGCCGCCGCATTTGATGCGAACGGTCTCGGCGGTATAGTAAACAGCTCGAGAGGAATAATGACAGCATATAAAAAAGAAGGCTGTGACGAGCATGATTTCGCAGGTGCGGCATTCAGAGAGGCACTGCGTATGAGAGATGAGATAATGGGCTTTGTAGGAAAGATACAGCTCCCTTAAGTGATAGAACAAAAAAGAAAAAATATATGAAAGGAACGAATTAAATGGACTTAAAGGCTAACAAAGCAAAGACCGCATATCTGATACTTGCAGACGGAACGGTGTTCACGGGCAATAGCTTCGGCTGTGAGGGCGAGGTCGTAGGCGAGATAGTATTCACAACGGCAATGACAGGTTATGAAGAAACGCTGACAGACCCCAGCTACTGCGGACAGATCGTAACGCAGACATTCCCTCTTATCGGAAACTACGGCGTGAATGACGAGGATTACGAGTCAAAGACAAGCGTGGTAAGCGGTTATATCGTGCGTGAATACTGCGAGGTACCGTCAAACTTCCGCTGTGAAGGCGACATAGACGGCTTTCTGAAAAAGCACAACATCATCGGATTGTTCGGCATAGATACAAGAAGGCTTACAAGAATAATCCGTGAAACAGGTGTTATGAACGGCATGATCACAACAAGCGAGCCGACAGACGAATTCAAGGCACAGGCACTTGAAAGGATAAGGGCTTATGTTGTCGGTCCTGTTGTGCCGAAGGTAAGCGTAAAGCAGCCTGAGAAGTTCAGTGCCGAAAACGGCAAATACAAGGTTGCGCTTATGGACTACGGCTATAAGTTCAATATAAGACGTGAGCTTGTAAAGAGAGGCTGTGACGTTACGGTATTCCCCTACGACACAAGCGCAGAGGAAATACTGAAATTTGCTCCGGACGGCATAATGCTTTCAAACGGACCGGGCGACCCTCAGGACAACACGGTATCTATAAATACGCTGAAGGAGCTTATCCCTCACAAGATACCTACGTTTGGCATCTGCCTCGGTCATCAGCTCTTAGCACTTGCAAACGGGGCTACCACTGTCAAGCTGAAATACGGTCACAGAGGCGGAAACCAGCCTGTAACCGATGTTACTGTTGACAGAACATTCATCACATCGCAGAACCACGGTTATGCGGTCGTAAGCGACAGCCTTCCCAAAAGCGCAGGCAAGGTAAGCCATATCAACGGAAACGATAAGACCTGTGAGGGTGTTATGTACACGAATGCACCTGCGTTCACTGTGCAGTTCCACCCCGAAGCGTGCGGAGGTCCGCATGACACTGCGTATCTGTTTGATAAATTTATCAGTCTGATGGAGGAGAATAAGAAATGCCGTTAAGAAGTGATATAAAGAAAGTTCTCGTTATAGGCTCGGGTCCTATCGTAATCGGACAGGCTGCTGAATTTGACTATGCGGGAACGCAGGCGTGCCGTGCGCTTAAAGCAGAGGGTCTTGAGGTCGTACTTATAAACTCAAACCCCGCTACCATCATGACGGACAAGCACATGGCGGACAAGATATACATTGAACCGCTGACGCTTGATGTAGTAAAGAAGATAATCAAGATAGAAAAGCCGGACAGCATTCTGTCAACGCTCGGCGGTCAGACGGGTCTTACCCTTTCAATGCAGCTTGCTGAGGAAGGCTTCCTTGCCGAGAACGGTGTAAAGCTGCTCGGTGCAAATCCCGAAACTATACACAAGGCAGAGGACAGACAGGCGTTCAAGGATACTATGGAGGCTATAGGCGAGCCGTGTATTCCCTCAAAGGTAGTTGAAACCGTTGAGGACGCTTTGGATTTTGCCGAGGTTATACACTATCCCGTAATTGTACGTCCTGCGTTCACGCTCGGCGGTACAGGCGGCGGTATTGCATATAGCAAGGACGAATTACACGAGATCGCAACAAACGGTCTGCGTCTTTCGCCTATCACACAGATACTTGTTGAAAAGTGTATTTCGGGCTGGAAGGAAATCGAGTTCGAGGTTATCCGTGACGCAAAGGGCAACGTTATCACCGTCTGCTCGATGGAAAACTTCGACCCTGTTGGCGTTCATACAGGTGACAGTATCGTTATCGCTCCTGCGGTTACGCTTGCAGACAAGGAATATCAGATGCTGAGAACAGCGGCGCTGAACATCATTCAGGCGCTGAAGGTCGAGGGCGGCTGTAACTGTCAGTTTGCATTAAAGCCCGACAGCTTTGAATACTCGGTAATCGAGGTAAACCCCAGAGTTTCACGTTCATCGGCGCTTGCATCAAAGGCTACAGGCTATCCTATAGCAAAGGTTGCAACAAAGATAGCGATAGGATATTCTCTTGACGAGATCGTAAACCAGGTAACAGGCAAGACCTACGCCTGCTTTGAGCCTGCGCTTGACTACGTTGTAGTAAAGTTCCCGAAGTGGCCGTTTGATAAGTTCGTATACGCAAAGAAAACGCTCGGTACTCAGATGAAGGCTACAGGCGAGATAATGGCTATCGGAACGAGCTTTGAAGAAGCTATGATGAAGGCTGTACGTTCAATAGAACTTGGTATGGACACGATGCGTAAAAAGGCTTTTAAGAAGCTGACAGACGAAGAAGTAAGAGCAAAGCTCCACGATGTCGATGTTGACCGTTCGTTCTGCGTATTCGAGGCGCTGAGAAGGGGCTTCAGCGTTCAGGAGATACATGATATAACCACTATCGACAAGTGGTTTATAACCAAGCTTAAAAACCTTGCAGAGCTTGAGCTGTGGCTTGAGGACGGCGAGCTTACACAGGAGAAATACGACCTTGCGAAGAAGTACAGCTACCTTGACAGGACTATCGAGAAGCTGTCCGGTCAGAAGCTTGCTGACAAGGGCATAAAGACACGTCACGCAGTATACAAGATGGTTGATACCTGTGCCGCAGAGTTCTCGGCTGAAACGCCCTACTTCTACAGCACTTATGACGATGAAAACGAAGCTGCGGAATTTATCGAACAGCACCCGACGGATAAAAAGAAGATAATAGTTTTCGGCTCAGGTCCTATCAGAATAGGTCAGGGTATCGAGTTCGACTACTGCTCGGTACACTGCGTATGGGCACTGAAGGAAATGGGCTATGAAGCAATTATCTGCAACAACAACCCCGAAACAGTTTCGACCGACTTTGATACGGGCGACAGACTGTACTTCGATCCGCTGACATTTGAAGATGTTGACTCGCTGATAGCTACCGAAAAGCCTTACGGCGTTGTAGTACAGTTCGGCGGTCAGACGGCTATAAAGCTGACAAAGCACTTACAGGAGAGCGGAGTAAGAATACTCGGTACTTCGGCTGAAAGCATTGATGATGCAGAGGACAGGGAGAAGTTCGACGAACTGCTCGAAAAGTGTAAAATTCCTCGTCCTAAGGGACATACGGTATTCACGACCGAGGAAGCGCTCAAAGCCGCAAACGAGCTTGGCTATCCTGTTCTGCTCCGTCCGTCATACGTTCTGGGCGGTCAGAATATGATAATCGCTCACTGCGACAGCGATGTTACCGAATATATGACTATCATCACGGCTACAGAACTTGAAAACCCTGTGCTGATAGATAAGTACCTTATGGGTACTGAGGTCGAGGTTGACGCTATCTGCGACGGTACGGACTTCCTTATCCCCGGTATCATGGAGCATATCGAGCGTGCCGGAGTTCACTCGGGTGACAGTATCTCGGTATATCCCGCTCAGACATTATCCGACAAGATAAAGAGCACGATAGTGACATACACGGAGCGTCTTGCAAAGGCACTGAACGTAATCGGTCTTGTGAATATCCAGTATGTTGTATATAACAACGAGGTTTACGTTATCGAGGTAAACCCGAGATCATCAAGAACCGTTCCTTATATCAGCAAGGTTACGGGCGTTCAGATGGTCGATATTGCAACAAAGATAATGCTCGGCGAAACTCTCAAGGAGCAGGGCTACCACAGCGGACTTTATCCCGTTGGCAACTATGTTGCGGTTAAGGTTCCCGTATTCAGCTTTGAAAAGCTCCACGATGTTGATACACTGCTCGGTCCTGAGATGAAGTCAACGGGTGAGGCACTCGGTATAGCAAAGACATTTGAGGAAGCTCTCTACAAGGGACTTATAGCGGCAGGCTTCAAGATATTCAAGAAGGGCGGAGTAATGTTCACCGTCAAGAATTCAGACAAGCCCGAGATAGTACCGCTGGCGGAGAAATTTGAAAAGCTCGGCTTTGAACTGTATGCCACAAGCGGTACGGCATCAATGCTGAACAGAAATATGATAGCTACAAACTTTACCTATCGTATACACGAGGACAAGGAGCCTAACGTAATAAGCCTGCTTGAAAGCGGCAAGATAAATTACGTTATCTCAACGTCAGAAACAGGCAGAAAGCCGGCTCTCGACAGCGTTAAGATAAGACGTAAGTCGGTTGAGCGTTCTATCGCTTGTCTTACATCTGTCGATACGGCAAACGCTCTTGTAAAGTGTATCGCTATGGACAAGACTGTAGACGATCTTGAAATGGTAGATATAACAAAGATATAATGAGGTGCGATTTTGAGAACAGGCGAATATAAAGTAAAATTCAATTACACGATATTGAGGGGATTTATAGACGCTTTCGGTCTTATAATGGCGGTACTTCTGTATCAGACAACATACGCATACTATTATCAGATGGCGCATCCGACAATGGTGCTGAATAATGTTTATCCTGACGGCTTACCTGCATATATGTGGATATGCGGCGGCATAGTGCCTTTTATCGCACTTGCGGCATTCGTGTTCTCGATAGTGTATATGTTTATACCTCATAGGTCAAGGACGCTTGTAATCACGGCTGACAATGCTCAGAAGTATTACGACAATCTGATGATAACAAACAGCTTGCTGAGAATACTTGTGCTTATGGCACTGTGGGATTACACTTATATAACGCAGAGCAACCTTATGGGAGCTATGGAATCGTGGTTCAGCCTTCAGACAGTGCTTGACGTTATAGTGGGGGCGCTTGTTGTATACTTTATGTACGGCAGCCTGAAGGCGATAGCGAAGCCTGCAGACAGGAAGAAGAACAACGTGATAAAGCCGAAGCAAAGCGAAAACGATGATGAAGCGCTTACGGCGAAGGTGAAAATTGTCAAGGATGACAATACAATAATGCGCAGTTGATTATGCAACAAGGAAGCAAGGCAACATGATAAAATAACGTGTTGCCTTGATTTTTACACAGCGGCAAAACCGCAGGAAAGGAAAATATATGAGCTTTTTTTGTGATTCATATCCGATAGTTGATAAAAAAGCGCTCGGTGAGGGGATATATTCATATACGCTGAAATGTCCCGAGGTTGCCGAAAACGCACATATCGGACAGTTCGTTCAGATAAAGGCGGAGGGATATATGCTCCGCAGACCTATCTCTATATGCTCGGTCGATAAGGAAAACGGCACTATGAGGCTCGTTTTTGAAGTAAGGGGCAAGGGTACGGATAAGATCTCCGAACTTAACAAGGGAGATCTTATGGACGTTATCGCTCCGCTCGGCAACGGCTTTACCGTTCCTGCAAAGAAGGACGGCAGGGTAATAGTTGTAGGCGGCGGAATAGGCACGCCTCCCTTGCTTGACATTGCAAAGATGTACGGCGACAGATGTACGGCTATACTTGGCTTCAGGAGCTTTGACAAGGTTATACTTGACAAGGATTATTCGCTTGCAGGGGCAAACGTTATAGTATGTACTGATGACGGAAGCACGGGAGTACACGGTACGATAGCACAGCCGCTTGCAGATGAGCTTGCAAAGGGCGATGTTGCGGCGGTATATGCCTGTGGCCCTACTCCTATGCTTAAAGCGGTCGTTGCGGCGGCAAAGCAGGCAGGGGTATACTCGGAGGTTTCTCTTGAGCAGCGTATGGGCTGCGGTGTAGGTGCGTGCGTTGTATGTGCCTGCACGGTTATCCGTGACGGAGAAGAAAAGGTGCTTAGAGTATGCAAGGACGGCCCTGTGTTCAGCGGTGAGGAGGTAGTATTATGAGTTTCAAGCCTGATATTTCGGTAGATGTATGCGGTAAGCATTTCAAGAATCCTGTAATAGCCGCTTCCGGCGCATACGGCTTCGGCGAGGATTATACCGATCTTTATCCGCTGTCGGCACTCGGCGGTATTTCCTGCAAGGGTACGACCTTAAATAAGAAGGACGGTAACATCCCTCCGAGAATAGCAGAAACTCCGAGCGGAATATTAAACTCTGTCGGACTTCAGAATCCCGGTGTTGACAAGTTTATAAATTACTATCTGCCCAGACTCAGAACGCAGGATACTGTGGTTATCGCAAATATCGCAGGTGCGGTAATTGACGATTATATAGCTGTTGCAGAAAAGCTGGATGCTACCGATGTTGATATGATAGAGCTGAACATTTCCTGCCCTAACGTAAAGCAGGGCGGCGCTACATGGGGCGTTACCTGCGAGGGTGCGGCAAGCGTTACAAGAGCGGTAAGAAATGCTACAAAGAAGCCCGTTATCGTAAAGCTTACTCCGAATGTAACGAATATCACAGAAATTGCAAAGGCTGTTGAGGCTGAGGGCGCAGACAGCGTTTCGCTGATAAACACTCTGCTTGGTATGAGAATTGATATAAGGACAAGACGGCCTATCCTGCACAACAATGTCGGCGGACTTTCGGGTCCTGCAGTGTTCCCTGTTGCAGTAAGAATGGTATGGCAGGTGGCGAATGCGGTCAAGATACCCGTTATCGGTATGGGAGGCATTGCAACGGCTGAGGACGCTATAGAGATGATGATGGCAGGTGCATCTGCTGTACAGATGGGTACGGCTATCTTCAACGATCCTTATGCGCCGATAAAGGTATGCGAGGGTATGGAAAAGTTCCTCGCCGAACAGAAAATAGAGAAGATAAGCGATATTGTAGGCACGGTAAAGCCGTGGTGAGTTTAAGCATACAATAATTTCAGAATAAAGTACCCTCCCTACCGTATAAACGGCAAAGAGGGTACTTTTATTATGTTCGGTTAAATTATAAGATCGGTATCTTCAAGGCGTTTATTGAAGAACTTCATTATTCTTATACACGGTTTTCTCAGCACTATGCCGATAAAGAGGGCTATCGCAACATAAATCAGCAGGTAGAGCAGGTCTTCTATATAGCTTTGCGCATATACGCCTGCGACCGCTTCACGCATTGCGTTTATGCTGTATCTGAAGGGCAGATAGGGAAGAATGCTGCGGAAAAATTCGGGGAGAACTTCGGGAGGGAATGTACCGCCAGAGCCTGCAACCTGAAGTACAAGGATAATTACCGCAAGAGCCTTTCCTATTACGCTGAATGTGATCGTCAGTGAGTAGATGAGCAGTGAGAATACAATAGAAGATACAACGGCGGCGATGATGAACAACAGCGGGTCTTCACACTGTACTTTCAGGAACAAAAGGTCGCCGAGTGCGATTATTATCGCCTGAATTATTGATACCATAAGGTAAATCATATATCTGCCGAAATAAGCCTGTATCGGTCTTACATTACTGCCGAGCTTTTCGATGTCACGGCGGCTGATCTCTGCTTTCAGTACGGCGACAAGTACGATCGAGCCTACCCAGATAGCGAGTATCGTGTAGAACGGCGTCATGGCTGAGCCGTAATTTTCTACAGGATAAACCTTGACGGTGTTAATTTCAACGGGTGAGCTCATAAATTTGCCGAGAGATGATGGGTCACTTGAAACCTCTTCGATAAAAGCTATAAGCGCCTGATCGTTGCTTATATCATCGACCTTTTTCTGCATATCGGTGAGCTTATCCTTTGCGTTGCCGATTATTTTATCGAGGTCGGTAAGGCAGGATTTAAGGCTTGCAAGCGAGTTCTGAGCATCGGTGAGAGCCGTTTCGATATTCGGAACAGATGTTCCTGCGTCAGAAAGCAGTGCGGAAATTCCGTCAAGCGTCTTGAACACTTCATTTACGGCGGTATCCATAGCAGTTTTGACAGAAGTGTTCCAAGTGGTTTTTATGCCGTCAAAATCTTTCTTTGAATCGGTTATCAGCTTGTTTGCATCACTTTCAAAATTATCGGGGGCGTGACCTGTTGCGCTGACAGTGTCTGCACCGCTGTTTAATTTGTCGATGATTGCGTTCTGCTTTTCGATATTCCTGTCGATTGCATCGGTCATAATGCTGACATCAATTCCGAGCTTTTCGCCGACTGTTACAACATGGGTGCGGATATTATTCAGTGCATCAATTGTTTTTCTGTTTATCTCTGCTGTTGCTCTTATCTTTTCGGCGGCTTTGTCGGCATCGGCGGCGATTTCACCCGTGATGCCCGAAATACTGCTTTCCGTATTGCTGTAAAGCGTGTCGATCGAATTAAGGACGGTATCTGTAGCGGCGGTTATCTGTGTTGATACCGCCTGTACTGCCGTAATGCTGTCCTTTGCCGATGTGGTAAGCGTTCCTGACTGAGCAAGAAGTTGTTCAAGATCCGGGATAGACTTTTTGGTGTTTGCAATCATTGTATCTGCACTGTCAAGCGTTGTGCTTATCAGCGAAATTGAGCTCTGGAAAGCGGAAAGATTGTCGATAACGTCGCCTATGGCTGATTTTATATTGTCTGTTATCTCGGTGAATTTCTTGTTGCCCTGCTCGGAGGTGTAGTTCAATATTCCTGCAAGCTCGGTGGTAATCGTGTCAATAAAGCTCTCGTTTACCTGATTTTTTATCGCCTCTGCGCCTTTGTCGGTGATTTTCGGAGCGATAGCGTTTTTCTTTTCGTTGAGCGTGTAGGTTATCTGCGGACGTGTCAGCTTGCCAGAAAGTATGCTTGTGAAGCTCTCGCTGAAATTTTCGGGGATGACGACACAAGCGTAATATTCGCCTGTTACTACTCCGTTTTCCGCCTGCTGTTTATCTACGAACGTCCAGCACATCTGCGTGTTCTTTTTAAGATTATCCACTATCTGATTGCCGATGTTGATTTCCTTTGAGGCAAGCTTAGTGCCATTATCGCAGTTTGCGACCGCAACCTTGATATTGCCTGTGTTTGAGTACGGATCCCAGTTTGCCGCAATGTTGAACCACGCATACAGCGCCGGCAGTATACAAATACCTATCATTACCGCAAAAGCCATAAGATTTGTGCGTATCTTTTTTATATCGCTTAAAAATATCCTGAATATTGTCTTCATTTGTTTTCCTGCTCCCTCGTTTTCATTCCGGAAAGACGGCTGATGTCCTTTTTAGCCGATTCTATCGTGGTTTCTATGTTAGCCTTTGCGTTTTCAAGCTCAGTTTTTGCGTTGCTTATTGTCTTGTCGATATCGTTCTTCATCTTTTCAAGGTCGTCTTCCTTGTCGGTGTTTTTAATGCCGAGTATCTTTTCGTACTTGTAGCAACGGTAATCTATCCGTGTCATTACCGCAATACCCGAAATAATGAAGATTATCCACAGCGTCAAGAAGAATGTTTTGCTGTCAAGGCTGAACATCAGGGCGAGAAATACAACTGCACTGATGATAATGAGCAGTATCCCGACCTTGATACATTTTTCACGTTTTGCGTATTCTGCCTTGTATTCGTGCATAAGGCGCAGATATGCGTTATGCTCCTTGTCCTGCGTTGTGGCAGGATCTTTTATAAGCCCGTCTATAAGATCAAGCTCGTCCGGCTCTTCCTCATGTCCCTCTTCGAAAAGGTCTATATCGGAAAACTTCGTTTTCTTTATCCGCTCTTTTTCCTTTTTATCTTTATTCTTCAAACCGACACCCCACTTTTTAAGTGTATTTTTCTTGTCACAATATGATTATACTATTAAAAAAGCGGTTTGTCTATTGACATTCTGACAAAAGCGACATACTTAAATATGCGGAAATTGGGAGATATAAGAGATTTCATAGCGGAAAGAAAAATTCTGAAATGAAAATTTATTTTGAGAAATTCGGAAAAAGTGCTGAAATGAGAATTATTCTTGACATTTTGAGCATTTTGTGCTAATATGAGCATATAATATAATAGCACAGAACGATAAGAGGGTGATTTTTTTGGTTGAAAGAAAAGAATATCTTGAAAAGCTGAAGCTCTGGAAGGACGAACAGGTTATAAAGGTAGTGACGGGAATACGCAGATGCGGAAAATCAACATTGCTTATGCAGTATCAGGACTATCTTAAGCAGAGCGGAGTTGACGCTGACAGAATAATTGCGATAAACTTTGAAGAACTGGAATACGAGGAACTGTGCGACTATAAAAAGCTGTATGAATATATAAAGGCTCGGCTAAGCAGTGATAAAACGACTTACATTTTTCTTGACGAGATACAGAAAGTGCCGTATTTTGAAAAGGTGGTAGACAGTCTTTATGTAAAACAGGGAACTGATATTTATATTACCGGCTCAAACGCATATATGCTGTCGGGCGACCTTGCTACACTTCTCAGCGGTCGTTATGTGGAAATATCAATGCTTCCGCTGTCGTTTGCAGAGTATTTGCAGGTAAACAGCAAGGACAAGGAAAGTGCATTTGCTGATTATATGAGATACGGCGGTATGCCTTTCATTGCTACGGCAGAAAAGACGGAAGAAAAGATAACCACCTATCTTGAGGGTATCTACAATACGGTTATCGTAAAGGATATTGAGGACAGGCAGAAGCGTAAGGAATGGGATAACAGCGATACAGGCAGGATAACGGATATATTGCTTCTTAAAACTGTCGCAAAGTACCTTTCAAGCGTTATCGGAAGTCTTGTGACGGTAAGGAGCATTACAAATTATCTTGTTTCATCGGGACGGAAAATTTCTCCGAATACGGTGAGCGATTATGTTAATGCACTGACCGAATCGTTCATATTCTACCCGGCGGAACGCTTTGACATTGTGGGAAAGCAACTTCTTAAAACCAAAACGAAATATTATATGGTTGACCTCGGCATACGAAATCTTATATTGCCTAAGAAAAGCTATGACCTCGGCTTTTCGGTTGAGAATGTAGTGTATTTTGAACTGCTCAGACGTGGGTACAAGGTGAACGTTGGCAAGTACGGAAATACCGAGATAGATTTTGTGGCAGAGAGAAACGGAGAGCTTGAGTATATTCAGGTAACTGCCGATATGACCGCTAAGGAAACCTTCGACAGGGAAATGGCTCCGCTTATAGCCGTGAAGGATAACTACCGCAAGAGAGTTTTGACACTTGACAAATTCACTATCGGAAATTATGACGGCATTGAGGTGAAGAATGTTGTCGAGTGGTTGACGGATAAATGATAATTGAATAGGGAGAATAAAGCCGCCCGTCAGATATAAATTCTTGTTGACAGATAGAAAATCCTGTGTTATACTAAGAAAAAAGATTAATTTCTACTAAATATGTGGAAATGTTAATTATTAAGGGCTTATTTTTTTGAGTTTATGTGAACTTTACAGGCTGAGAAAAAATGGGGAATACCAAGAGATACTATAGCTAAGTATTGCCGTGAGAGGAAACTCAAATCTGCTGAACATGATAAAGCAGGCAGTCCGTGGAGAATAAGCATAGACGAGCCAAGACCGATTTATAGAGGAAGAAAGCCAAAACACAACCGTAATAACAGGAAACACTAAATTGATGATGAGAATTGCCGGAGTGCTGTTTGCGGTGCTGGCGGTGATACATATTGCACTTACCTGTACCCCGGAAATTATTAGTAATATTCTAATGATGGGTTCTAAATTATTTTATTACTTAAATATAGTGGTAGAAATATTTTTCTCGATAGCGTGCATTATCCAGAAAAAAGCCTTTTTTTTAATATCCTTGCTAATTGTAATAGGACTATATTCAACGAGAATGGCATATTGCATAATCAATCGGTATTACGTTGACTTGTCTAACATATGTGTTATTGTTTCCTTTGTAATTATTTTTTTGCTTTTCATTGCACAGCAAAAGAACAACAGAAAATTAATTACTGTCGGAAAGTGTGTCTTTGTAATTCCACTCATCGCCTATATGGTATTCCAATATGCATGTTTTGTTTATATTTTCTATTTTTTTTATGATTTGTTGAAAAGCGGCCATTTTAATTTGGGCTTATTACTGGAGTATCTTCAGCATATTCTCTTGATAACCGCAATTTTCATATTATCCCTGTCATTAATAATTACCCCCAAAAAATTCAACGTACCTGCAAGCAGTGCGGCTTACAGCAAGAGTTACCAATCCCTTGTACCTCACGTTCTGCTTTTGCTTTTTACCCGCGGTATTTATTATCTCGTGTGGATATATCGCACCACCGACAGCCTTAACGCCTGCAAGAATGAGGAATACCGTACTCCTATAAACAAGCTATTGCTGTGTATGTTTGTTCCGTTCTATTCGATATACTGGACATATAAGAGCGCACACCGTATAGATATGCTCGGATATGAAAAAGGCATACTGGGTGAAACCGCAACGCTGAGTCTTATAT
>ERZ1027237.1112-NODE-1112-length-13239-cov-12.672558_pt1 | contig 13239 bp, 10 predicted proteins | sample MGYA00519264_ERZ1027237 | MGnify/ENA primary metagenome ERZ1027237 (study PRJEB26926, sample SAMN06164640) | human gut metagenome | biome: ENVO:00009003; feature: ENVO:2100002; material: ENVO:00002003 | host: Homo sapiens | place: USA | collected 2012 ...
AACCCTTGTCGTAAGGGATGCCCTCGGCCTTGGGGGCCATGCTGTTCTTGGAGGTGAAGGCCAGAATGATCATCGAAGCGATGAACGGCATCATGTTATAGATGTTGCTGGACCAATGGAACTGCGCAAGGAAGGTGGAGTCGGCGATGTTGGCCAGACTCTTGAAGACGGCGAAGAACATTGCCGCCGCGCAGATGTTGAAGGGTTTCCACTGGCCGAAGATCATAACGGCCATGGCGAGGAAGCCCGCACCGGCCACGCCGACTTCGAAGTTCCACGTCTGGACCGGAGGCACGATGTAGGCCATGCCGCCGATGGCACCCAGCGCACCGGAGATCAGCACGCCCGCATAGCGCATCTTGTAGACGTTGATGCCCACGGAGTCCGCTGCCTGCGGGTGCTCGCCACAGGCACGCAGCCGCAGACCGAAGCGGGTCTTATACAGCACGATATAGCTGATGATGAGCAGGACGATGCCCAGCGGGACAAAGACGCTCAGCTCCAAACCGCCGATGCTGAACAGGAACGGCTTATTGGAATAGTTCAGCTTGGCGCTGCCGCTGTCGCTGAAATATTTGGCGATGACGACTGCAATGGCGGTCGCCAGCAGGTTCAGTGCCGTGCCGCCGATGGTCTGGTCTGCCTTCAGGTTGATGGAGGCGAAGGCCAGCAGCAAGCTGTAGACTATACCGGCCAGCGCCGCCACAAGGATGGAGATGAGGACCACCAGCGCCGGGGACATGCTGGAGGGAAGCACGGTCAGGGTGAGGACACCCGCCACGCCGCCGATGACCATGATGCCTTCCAGCGCGATATTGATGATGCCGGAGTGCTCACTGAACATACCGCCCAGTGCCACCAGCATCAGGACGATGCCATACAGCAGGGTATATTTGATCAAAAGCAGCATCTTACTTGCCCTCCTTCTTTGCGTTGGCCTTTTCCGCCGGGGCAGGCTCTGCATTTACGTTGGTCTTGTCCGCGTTCTTGAACAGCATCTTCTGGATCTTGCCGCGGAAGAGCATCGAGAATGCGCACAGATAGATGATGATACCGCTGATGAGGTCGGCGATCTCCGTGGGGTAATACTTGGTGGAAAGGAAGGTGCCGCCCACCGAGATGTGGGAGATGAAGATGGCCGAGAAGATGGTGCCGATGGGGTTGGAGCTTGCCAGCAGGGCAACGGAGATGCCGTTGAAGCCCATGGCCGGGAGGCTGGTGGAGTTCAGCGGGTTCCACTGGCCCACGTTGGACAGGTAGAACAGGCCCGCGCCGAAGCCGGACAGCGCACCGGCGATGGCCATGGAGAGGATGATGTTCTTCTTCTCGTTGATGCCAGCGTAGCGGGCTGCGCTCTTGTTCAGACCGACGGCCTTCAGCTCATAGCCGAAGGTGGTCTTGTTCAGCACAACCCAGATCAGGACGGCCACGATGGCCGCCAAGAAGATGGCAATGGTCGTGCTGTTGGTCTGGAACAGCTTGTTCAGGCCGAAGTCCGGGATGATGGACTGGGCGTAGTCTGCGCTCTTGCCCAGATTCAGGGTGCGGGTGTTGCGCACGTCGTACATGGGGCCGGTGCCGTTCTGGTAGATCAGCTCATTGACGAGGTACAGGCCGATCCAGTTGAACATGATGGAGGTGATGACCTCGTTGATGTTGAAGTAGGCCTTGAAGAAGCCGGGGATCGCGCCCCAGATGCCGCCCAGAATGGCCGCCACCAACAGGCAGACGAACCAAGGCAGCTTGAGCATGATAGCGCAGTAGAGGGCACCGTAAGCGCCCAGCGTATACTGGCCGGCCGCACCGATGTTGAACAGGCCGGTCTTGAAGGCAAAGCCCACGGAAAGGCCGGTCATGACGAGCGGCGCGGCATTGGCCAGCATCTTGCCGACGCCGTAGGGGGCATCATAGAAGCCGCCCTTGAGGATGCGGACAAAGCCGTCGCCCCATGCGTGGGCCGGGTTGATGGCCAGCAGCACAAGGAAGCCGACGGCCATGCCGATCACGATACACAGCAGTGCCGCCAGAACGCTGGTGATGGAACTCTGGAGGACTCTGTGGGAAAGTTTGTTGTTCTTCATTCCTGCTTACTCCCCTTTTCCCTGTTTGCGGGCGCCGGCCATGTAGAGGCCCAGCTCCTGCACCGTGGTGGTCTTGGGATCAAATTCGCCCACGATCTCACCCTCATACATGACAAGGATGCGGTCGGACAGGTTCATGACTTCGTCCAGCTCCAAGCTGACCAGAAGGACAGCCTTGCCCTTGTCGCGCTCCGCCACGATCTGACGGTGGATGTATTCGATCGCACCCACATCCAAGCCGCGGGTGGGCTGGACAGCGACCAAGAGCGTGGGATCCTTATCGATCTCACGGGCGATGATGGCCTTCTGCTGGTTGCCGCCGGACATGCTGCGCACGATGGTGGAGCTGCCCTGACCGCTGCGCACGTCGTACTGCTGGATCAGCCGATCGGAATACTCGCGCACCTTATCGCTGCGGATGAAGCCGTTCTTCTGGAACTCCGGCTGCCAGTAGCGCTGGAGCACGATGTTGTTCTCAAGGCTGTAATCCAGCACCAGACCGTGCTTGTGGCGGTCTTCGGGGATATGGCTCATGCCGTCCTTGGAGCGCTGGCGGATGCTCTCACTGGTGATGTCCTTGCCGTCCAGCATGATCTTGCCGCCATTGATCTTTTCGAGGCCGGTCAGGCCATAGATGAACTCGGTCTGGCCGTTGCCCTCGATACCGGCCAAGCAGACGATCTCCCCGGCGTGGACTTGGAACGAGACGTTCCTGACGGCATCCTTCTTGTGCTGGGGGCTTTGCATGGTGACGTTCTCCACGTCCAGTACCACCTTGCCCGGCTTTGCGGGCTTTTTATCGACCTGAAGCTGGACATCACGGCCGACCATCATGCGGGAGAGCTCCTCCTTGGTGGTGTCCTTGATATCCACGGTTCCCATATACTTGCCCTTGCGCAGGACGGTGCAGCGGTCGGCGACCGCCATGATCTCGTTGAGCTTGTGGGTGATGAAGAGGATGGACTTGCCCTCCTTCTTGAACCCGCGCATGATCTCCATCAGCTCGTCGATCTCCTGCGGGGTCAGGACGGCGGTGGGCTCGTCGAAAATCAGGATCTCGTTGTCGCGGTAGAGCATCTTCAGGATCTCAACGCGCTGCTGCATACCGACCGAGATATCGCTGATGAGCGCATCCGGGTCCACACGGAGGCCGTACTTCTCGCTCAGCGCCATGACCTTCTTGCGGGCCTCGGCCTTCTGCAAAAAGCCCAGCTTGTTGGGTTCCACGCCCAGAATGATGTTGTCCAGAACGCTGAAGCACTCCACCAGCTTGAAGTGCTGGTGCACCATGCCGATGCCCAGTGCGTTTGCGTCGTTGGGGTTGCGGATGGCGACCTCCTTGCCGTTTTTGAGGATCTTGCCCTCCTCCGGCTGATACAGGCCAAACAGAACGCTCATCAGCGTACTTTTGCCCGCGCCGTTTTCGCCCAACAGGGCGTGTACCTCGCCTTTGCGCAGCTGCAGGGTGATATCATCGTTTGCCTTGATACCGGGGAATTCCTTGGTAATGTGGAGCATCTCGATCACAAAATCCTCTGCCAATCTGCTCACTCTCCTTTCGTGCCGGTTCGACACCTATACTATTCTGTCTCCCATTATACCGTATTTTTGCCGTTTTGCACACTTCTTTTTGAATTTTTAAGGAATCACCATATCAAAAGTATGACTTTTGTGCAACTTCTCCAGTTTTTTCCGAAGTCATCTTTCCGTCAAGGGCTGCAAAAAAAGGAGGGGCACCCATGCAGGGTGCCCCTCCTTTGGGGTTTTACAGGAGCAATTACTGGATGTAGTTGACGGTGGTGAACTCGCTGACGGTGGGCTTGGTAGCGTCGTCGGAGCTGTTGTCAACAGTAATCTCACCGGAAGCGATCTTCTCCTTGAGGGACTCATAGTCCTCCACGGTGAAGGTGTCGAAGTTCCAGCTGTCCTCATCGGTGGGCAGACCAATGTAGTCGCCGTCTTCCAGACCGAAGTTGCCGTTGGAACCGGAGATCCCGCTCCACTCGCCAGCCTCGATGTCGGACAGAGCAGTCTCGACAGCAGCGGACAGGCCCTTCATAGCAGAGGTGATGAACGGGTTGTAAGCGTAGGAACCATCTGCCACGCCGTTGACGCCGATGTAGTTCTGGTCAACGTCAACACCGATGACGTAGCCGTTGCTCTTCAGAGCAGCCTCGACAGCGGAAGTGTAGATGCCGCCGCCGCAAGCGAAGACGACCTGCGTGCCGTTGGAGTACCAGCCCTCCATACGGGAGGTGATGTTTGCGTCGCCGTAGAACTGGCCGCCGTAGAAGTAGTTGATCTCGACGTTCTGGCCCAGCTCCTGAGCAGCAGCGTCAGCGCCCTGCACGAAGCCATAACCGTAACGGATAACTGCGGGAACAGCCATGCCGCCGAGGAAGCCCAGCTTGGTCTTGCCGTCCTTCGTGATGGCGTAACCAGCCAGATAACCTGCCTGCTCCTCCTTGAAGGTGATGCAGTAGCAGTTTGCGGGGATGCTGTCGGTGCCGATATCGCCCTGCGTCACGTCGACGGCGATGAACTTGACATCGGGATACTGCTCAGCAGCCCATGCCAGAGAAGCGCCGTACAGGTAGCCGACGCAGACGATGACCTCAGCGCCGTCGTTGACAGCCTGACGGATCATGGTCTCGCGGTCCTCATCGGAAGCGTCTGCTTCGGGGATGTAGTACTGGCAGTCATCGCCCATGTAGGCAGAGACGGCGCTCCAGCAAGCCTGATTGAAGCTCTCGTCATCGATGGTGCCGGTATCGCAGGTCAGAGCGACCTTTACGATCTTGCCAGCAGCCTCAGAGCCGGCTGCAGATGCAGCGGAAGAGGATGCAGCAGCAGAAGAAGCGGTGCTGGCGGAAGAGGAAGAACCGCCGCAAGCGGTCAGAGCAGCAGCAGCGGCAGCGGCACCAGCCACAGCCATAAAGTTACGACGAGAAATCATCATAAGTAAAATCTCCTTTTATGTGTACAAAAACTTTCGTTTTACGACCAAATGTGCACACTCGCACATTTACTGGCTCAAGTATAGCCGGGAGATGTGAGGAAAGCAAGGAAATTCCGATTACAAAATCTTTACAGATTTTTTGTAAAATCCGCGTAAAAGTCATACCTTTTAGCCAATTTCGCGCGTTTTCCCGCCTCCGGGGCCGTTATTCTTCCACGGCCTTGTTGCCCGCCACATTAGAGGGCCCGAAGCCGAAGGGCAGCAGCTCGTCCATGCTGCGCTCAATGAAGTCGTCCGGCGTCTTCGCCATGATGACGTTCAGCTCCGGCCCGCCGAACTCGAACAGCGCCTGACGGCAGACGCCGCAGGGGGAGGTGATCTGCTTGTTCACCTCGCCCCGGCGGGCACCCACGACGGCGATATCGGTAAACTTGGTCACACCCTCGCTGACGGCCTTGAACAGCGCCGTGCGCTCGGCACAACTGGTGGGGGTGAAGGCGGCATTCTCCACGTTGCAGCCGGTGAAGATGCGGCCATCCTCGGCCCGCAGCGCCGCGCCCACCATAAAATCGGAATACGGCACATAGGCCCCCTCGCGGGCCTTCAGCGCCATTCGGATCAGCTCTTTCTTTTCGTCTAACGTCAGGTTCGTCATGGTGAAGTCTCCTATTCTGTTTTGATGCTCCATATTCTGCTTCGCTGGTTATTCCTTATAATGTCAGTATAACCGATTTCCCTCCCAAGTGCAAGGTTCCGCAATGTTCACATTTTTTGTAATGAAAATCCTTGCATATTTCATTACAAATGAATATAATAAAATTGCAAGGAGGCTGAGTTCTATGGCAAATGCAGTTAATGTGAATTTTCGGATGGACCCGGATCTGAAGCGCAGTATGGAAGAGGTCTGTGCTGAGATGGGCCTTTCCATGACGACCGCTTTCACGATTTTTGCAAAGAAAGTCTCGCGGGAGCACCGCATTCCGTTTGAGGTCTCTGCTGACCCGTTCTACGCAGAGAGCAACATCAATCACCTGCGTCAGATCGTGCACGACATCGACACCGGTAAGGCCAAGCTCACCGAGCACGACTTGATCGAGGTAGATTAAATGAGATTGCTTTGGGAAGAGGAAGCGTGGGAAGATTATTGTCTTTGGCAGACACGAGACAAAAAGTTGCTGAAGCGGATCAATGCCCTCCTAAAGGATATTCAACGGAATACCTATGAGGGCATCGGCAAACCCGAAGCCTTAAAGGGCGATTTGAGCGGCTGGTGGAGTCGCCGAATCGACGACACGCACCGAATCGTTTATAAGGAGCAGGACGGAAATATCATCATCGCGTCCTGCTTCGGGCATTATGATGACACCTGAAAAGAGGGGGCAGCTGCCGTGTGGTAGCCGTCCCCTCTTTCTTTTCAAACCATAATCAGTATTCTGCCCCCAAGGCGACCTTCATCATATTCGTGAAGCTGTTCTGACGCTGCTCGGCGGTGGTGATCTCCGGGGAGACGAAGCTGTCGGAGATGGTCAGCAGGCAGGCGGCGTTCTTGCCCAGAACCTGCGCATTGGCGAAGAGGGCGTAGCTCTCCATCTCCACGCAGAGGCAGCCACGCTCGTCCCGCAGCTTTTCCCAATAGGTCGGCTTTGCGTCGGAGGGTTGGCGGTAGAAGACATCGGAAGAGTGGATGCTGCCCTCGATGAGGGGGATGCCCTGCTTTGCGGCGGAAGCGCGGAGCTTCTCGTTCAGGCTCTCGCTGGGCAGGGTGATGTCCCCCTCGAAGCCGCTCTGGACGCGGGCATAGTTGGACTCGCTGACGGCGCCGGTGGCCAGCACAACGTCAAAGAGCTTGGCCTTGTCGGTGTAGCTGCCCGCAGAGCCGATGCGGATGATATTATCCACATCGTAGAACTTGAACAGCTCGTAGGAGTAGATGCCGATGGAGGGCATCCCCATGCCGCTGCCCATCACGCTGATGGGGTGGCCCTCATAGGTGCCGGTAAAGCCCAGCATCCCGCGGACGCCCGTGACCTGACGGACATCCTTGAGGAAGGTGTCTGCAATGAATTTTGCCCGCAGCGGATCGCCGGGCATCAGAACGGTTTTTGCGAAGTCGCCTTTTTCAGCGCTGATGTGAGGGGTTGCCATAGTCTTGATCTCCTTTGTTTTTATTTTATTTCTTACCGGGGAAGAAATTCTGTGGGGCCAGATAGGAACCGCTGCGGCGGATCTCAAAGTGGCAGTGGTTGCCGCTGGAACGGCCGGTGCTGCCCACATAGCCGATGAGCTGGCCTTGGCGGACGCTCTGGCCCGCATTGACGCTCAGGGACAGGCAGTGCGCATAGACCGTGGTGTAGCCACCGGAGTGGCTGATGATGACCGAGTAGCCGTAGCCGGTGCCCGCGCCCGCCTTATTGTAGCCCGCCTTGGTGACGGTGCCGCCGGCGGAGGCGTAGATGGGCGTGCCCGCCGGGGCGCAGATATCCACGCCCTTGTGGCCGCTGCCGTACCAGCGCGAGCAGTAGCGGTAGTTGGGTACAGGCCAGATGAACTGGCCGCTGCCGGTGATGTACTGGGTTTTGTTGGTCACCTTCTTGGTGCCGACGACGACCTTCTTGTTCACGGCCTCCTTGATGGTCTGGGTCGAGAGGACCGTCTGCTCCAGCAGGGTGCCGTTGGTATCATAAACATTCTGCAGCGTCACGAGGCGGATGCCGTTCTCGCCCTCCTGCAGTGTCTTGGTGGTGCCCTTGGTGTAATCGCTGGACTGGGTGGTTTCGGTACTGAAGGGGATCTCCTCCTGCCGGGCCTCCACCTTGGTGATCCGCACCTCCAGCGTCGCTTCCTCCTTGGTCACGATGAGGGTATCGCCTTCCTGAATGTTCGATGTCTCGGTCAGGGGTGCCCCCTTGAAGTTGGTGTTCAGGGCACACAGTTCGCGGAAGGTCAGGTCATTTTTCTGGGCGATGGACCACAGGGTGTCGCCGGTCTGGACCGTGTAGGTCTGTTCCTGCTGGCGGACACCGGAGATCAGATTCTCGATGGAGTTGTCGTCCTCGAAGCTGTCGTTGAAGTAGATGCCGTCTTCCAGCGTGACGGTCTTGTTGAAGCTGACCGTCACGTTCTCGTCGTCCTTGTACTCCTCTTCGTAGGGGCTGAGCATATTGTTCAGGTAGGTGCGCAGCGCGTCGCCATCGGAGCAGACTGCGGTGAGCTCGCCGTCCAGATACAGGGCCGTGCCCTCGCTGATCTCGTCGCTGGCGCTCTTCAGAATGGCGTCGGCGGTCTCGCTCTCGTCCATCACCTGATGGGCGATGGAGATGGTGTAGGTCGGCTCAATGGTCCAATCGGTCTTATCGGTGCCCGCGTAATTGATACGCTGCATCACGTCGTCACGGGCGAGGTTGAAGACCGTTTCGTTGGCCACATAGCCGACGGTCTGGCCGTTGACCTGCACCGCCAGCGCATAGGGCTGGCGGATGGTGTGGTTGAAGACGGACAAGAACACCGCCAGCATACAGGCCGGCAGGATGTACATGGCCATCCGGGGCAGCAATTCGCGGTTGCGCCGGATGCCGCTGGCAAAGTAGTGGGCGCTGGCCTTGAGCGCCGCGCCGAAGCCCTGCTTTTTCCGGACATCGTAGGCGTGCACCAGCAAAGAGCCGATGCCCCGGAAGAAGAGCAGGATAGGGCCGAACAGCTCCCGGAACATCTGGGCCGCGCCGGGGAAAGCGGTGACGGCCACCTCATGCAGCACATCGCAGATGCCGTGCCACAGCCACAGCCACCCGGCGGCAAGGCCGCGGCCCACACGCACCAGCGTATATTCGGCAGCAAAGCCCAGTGCGTAAAGCTCTTCGCCCACCGTCAGCACCATGGCGCTCCCCCGCAGTTTCTGCGACAGGTTGTTCATGCGGTGCTGTGTCTTGCGGCGGAAGTGGTGTCTCCGCAGCAGCCGGCTGCACTGGAGCTGGGCCCACAACGAGCGCAGCGTCCGCTTGTGCTTCACCGGCGGCGCTGACGGGGTCTCCTGCCGCGGTTCATTTGTTTTTTCGTCGATCAAAAGGGGTTGCTCCTTCCTGACAAGGATCAAAAATCAAGTCCCAAAATGACTCATTCAGTCTTATTATACACTCTGTCCGCGCCGAAACAAGGTTCCTCACAGAATTTGGGCAGACCTTTCACGGACTTTTCACTTCCTTTTCATATTTGAAAAGGGTCTTCATCCCAGAAGTGCCTTCATATCCGGCGGCAGCGGGCTTTCGACGGTGACGGTCTGCCACGCCTCGTCCCGGCCGGGCACCTGCACCCGGATGCCCTCCGGCGTCACGGTATGCCGCGGCACCCGGAAGGTCTGGCTTGCGCAGTGGAGCGCCTGACGCCCGATCTTCTCCCGGCTGCCGCCGTAGAGGTCATCCCCGGCCAGCGGGTGCCCGATGGAGGCGAAGTGAACCCGAATTTGATGGGTCCGGCCCGTCACCGGTACACAGGCGGCAAGGCTGAGGCCGTGATCCGCTTCTAATATGGTATACTCCGTGCGGCTGGGCTTGCCCTCCGGCGTCACACACCGGCCGATGATGCTCTCCGCCTGTCGGCCGATGGGGGCGTCGATGACCCCATCGCCGAGGGGAAGCTCCCCTTCTGCGATGGCGTCGTAGCGCTTTTCCACATTCCGGGCCAGCAGCGGGGCCGCGTAGGCATTCTTCGCCGCCAGCACAAGGCCGCTGGTGTCTTTGTCGATCCGGTTCACCGGGCGGAAGACCGGGCTTTCGCCCCGTGCTTCCATCAAGGCAGCATAGCCGTTGGCCAGCGTACCCAGCGGGTAGTTCAGTGTGGGGTGCACCGCGAGGTGGGGCGGCTTTTCCAGCACGATGGCAAACGCATCCTCGTAGACGACCTTCACCGGGATCTCTGGCTGGGGGGCCACGCCCGCGCCGTCTTCGGGCAGCTCGAAGGAGATGTCCTGCCCGGCGGCCACCCGGCGGTTGGCAAGGATGGGTTCCCCCTCCGCAAAAAAGCCGCTGCCGTGGAATTTCACCGCGCGGGCAAGCTCGGTGGAGACGGCACACATCCGCAGAAAATTGCGCAGCAGCGCGCCATCCGCTTCGGGCGGGACGGAAAAGATCAGCTTCATCCGTTCTTCCCTCCCCCAAAAATCGCACGCGATAGATACGTTCATTATATCAAATTTCGGCTGTACTTGCAATTCTTGTTTTTTTATGGTATCATGAGGAACGGAAAACGAGTGGAACATACGGCGGCGGGGCGGCTTTGACCGCCCTGAGGAAAGTCCGGGCCTCACAGAGCACGGTAACTGCTAACGGCAGCCGAGGGTGACCTCAGGGAAAGTGCAACAGAAAGGAAACCGCCGCAGCAATGCGGTAAGGATGAAAGGGCGAGGTAAGAGCTCACCAGCGCACCGGTGACGATGCGGCTTTGTAAACCCTACCGGAAGCAACACCTATATGGGACGGATAGCGCTGCTCGCGTGTCCCGATGGTGGCATGAGCCTGTCAGCAATGGCAGGTCGAGACAGATCGTCGTTTAATACAGAACCCGGCTTACGGTCTATCTCGTTTTCCATTTTGTGTTCGTCCGGAGCTGCCGCAGCCTGTCTGCGGCGGCTCTTTTTGTTTGTTCCCGCTTTATTCACGCAATTTTTACCGCTCTGTCACTTTTCGTTTGGCGCAGAGTGTGGTATACTATGTGCACCACAGCGGCCCATCTGTCCGCCGTGGCCAAACACAACAGACAGGATGTGAAATCCTCCGATGAAAGATGGATTTTTGAAAGCAGCAGCTCTCTCGCCCGCGCTGCGGGTGGCGGACTGCACCTATAACACCGCCCAGATCATCCAGCAGCTGCGCGAGGCTGCCGGGCGCGGGGTCAAGCTCGCGGTCTTCCCGGAGTTCTGCCTGACCGGCTACACCTGCGGCGACCTGTTTTTGCAGCGCACCTTGCAGCAGGGCGCGCTGACCGGCTTGCAGGCGATCTTGGACGCCAGCCGGGAGCTGGACGTGGTGGCGCTGGTGGGGCTGCCGCTGCTGGCGCGGGGCAAGCTGTACAACTGCGCTGCCGTCCTCTGCCGCGGGCAGCTGCTGGGTCTTGTGCCCAAGACCTACCTGCCCAACTACGGCGAGTTCTACGAAAAGCGCCAGTTCACCCCCGGCTCCACCGAGGTGGAGACCATCACGGTCTGCGGCCAGCAGGTGCCCTTCGGCACCTCGCTGCTCTTCCGCTGCCGGGAGATGCCGAGCTTCGTGCTGGGCGTCGAGATCTGCGAGGATCTGTGGAGCGCCCTGCCGCCCTCCACCTTCCACGCCCTCGCCGGGGCCACCGTCATCGCGAACCTTTCGGCCAGCGACGAGACCGTTGGCAAGGCGGAATACCGCCGGGCATTGGTGGAGAACCAGTCCGCCCGTCTGCTCTGCGGTTATCTGTACGCTTCCGCCGGGCACGGCGAGAGCACACAGGACATGGTCTTTGCGGGCCACGACCTCATTGCTGAAAACGGCACCCTGCTGGCCGAGGCGGCTCCCTTCGCGGGCGGCCGCGCCGAGACCGAGCTGGATTGTCAGCGGCTGGAGGCCGAGCGGGCCCGCAACACCAGCTTCGAGCCCTCCGCCGACGGCTATGTGACGGTGGAGTTCAGCCTGACCCCCGCCGACGCCGTGCTGACCCGCTGGGTGGACCCCACCCCCTTCGTTCCCGGCGACCCCAAGCGCCGCGCCGAGCGCTGCGAACTGATCCTGAAGATGCAGGCCGACGGCCTTGCCAAGCGGCTGGAACACGCCCACGCCAAAACGGCGGTCATCGGCATCTCCGGCGGGCTGGACAGCTGCCTTGCTTTGCTGGTGGCCGTCCGCGCCATGAAGCAGTTGGGCCGCCCCACCACCGATGTGCTGGCCGTGACCATGCCCTGCTTCGGCACCACCAAGCGCACCCGCAGCAATGCGGAAATTTTGTGCGACGAACTGCGCGTCAGCTTCACCGAGATCGACATCGCCAACACCGTCCACAGCCATTTTGCCGACATCGGGCAGGATGAAAGCGTGCTGGACGTGACGTTCGAGAACGGTCAGGCCCGCGTCCGGACACTGGAGCTGATGGACACCGCCAACCGCACCGGCGGCCTCGTGGTGGGCACCGGCGACCTTTCCGAACTGGCGCTGGGCTGGGCCACCTACAACGGCGACCACATGAGCATGTACGGCGTGAACGCGGGCGTGCCCAAAACGCTGGTGCGCCATCTCGTCCGGTACGAAGCCGACATTGCCGCCACGGCAGAGCTCAAGAACGTCCTGCTGGACATCCTCGACACCCCTGTTTCCCCCGAACTGCTCCCCGCCAAGGACGGCGAGATCGCGCAGAAGACGGAGGACCTCGTGGGTCCCTATGAGCTGCACGACTTTTACCTTTATTATGTGCTCCGCTTCGGCTTCGGCCCGGCGAAGATCTTCCGCTTGGCCAAGGCGGCCTTTGCGGGCCGTGCCGAGTACCCGGACGAAGTGCTGTACAAGTGGCTGCGCAATTTCTACTGGCGGTTCTTCGCCCAGCAGTTCAAGCGCAGCTGCCTCCCCGACGGTCCCAAGATCGGCAGCGTGACCCTCTCCCCCCGCGGCGACTGGCGGATGCCCAGCGACGCGGCGGCGGCGCTCTGGCTGGCCGAGCTGGAACAACTTTTCCCCCACGAAGGATGACCCATGAAACAACATTCCAAACTTTTCGTCAACCTGATCTTTGCCGCGGTGATTCTGGCCGCTGCGGGCGTTCTGTTCGCCCTGCGTGCCGCCCACACCACCCCCGGCAGCACCTTGGAGGCGGAGCTGATCTACGGCGACGCCAACACCGTGCAGAAGTTTTCTCTGGACAAGGATGCGACGTATGACGTGGACACCGGTACCTACACCGTCCACATCGAGGTCAAAGACGGCGCGGCCCGCTTTGTAGACTCGCCCTGCCCCGACCACATCTGCGAAGGCTACGGCTGGCTCTCGGCAGAGGATCAGTCGGCCACCTGTCTGCCCGCCCGCGCGGTGCTGACCATCGCCCCGTTGTCCTGAGGGACCAGTCGAAAGGAGTTTTTCGATGTTCGATGAAAAAGATACTTCCCGGCATGTGCACCGGGGTGCCCGGAACGACCCGGACAAAACGGTGGAGGTAGACAGCTCGGCGTTCTTTGCGCCCGAACCGGCCCAGCCG